>Ga0213872_10002416_pt1 | contig 11004 bp, 10 predicted proteins | sample VelepicomBERX_R2_FD_160071 | JGI IMG/M metagenome (GOLD analysis project Ga0213872, IMG submission 160071) | Rhizosphere microbial communities from Vellozia epidendroides in rupestrian grasslands, the National Park of Serra do Cipo, Brazil - RX_R2 | ecosystem: Host-associated > Plants > Roots >... | reverse complement strand
GCCCGTCTACTGCTTGCCGCACTGCGATTGATGGCGGCGAAAGGCAAGGATGGGGTGGCCATCAATGAGATCACGGATGCCGCGGATGTCGGGTTCGGCTCGTTCTACAATCATTTCGAATCGAAGGAGGCGATTTATGGCGAACTCGTGGGCTGGGTTTTCGAGCGGTTCGCCAATGCCCTCGATCAGGCACTGGCGCAGGTCCATGACCCGGCAGAAATAATTTCGCTCAGTATTCGTCAAACATTGTTGAGAGCTGAGCGCGAACCCTTGTGGGGGCAATTCCTGGTCCGTGAGGGTTTTTCACCGGCGATCTTCGAGCACGGACTAGGACGCCGCCTGCTCAGGGACATCGAAAAGGGCGTTCAGGCCGGCAGATTTGTATCCGACGACCCGCTGATGACTCTCGCCTCCGTCGGAGGGACTGCTTTGACGGCGATTTCCTTCGTAGTCATGTTCAATCCTGACGGGTCACCACCAGAACTTTTCGCTCAACGTGGATTTCATACAAGCAAGTGGCCGGAGCGCACAGCCGCCGCATGCCTGTCCATTCTGGGGCTCAATCGCGCCGAAGCTGAAGCGATTGCGACCCGACCGCTGCCCGACATCGAAGTGACCTTCGAAAGCCTGTCCAGCGACATCTGAGTCGTCACTGCCTTAACCGGAAGAACCAATCCCTCCGCGAACGTGCCTAGCGCGCTCGGTCGCGCAGGCCTGACTTACATGTCGTTATTGACATTTTAGTCATTACTGATGTTTTTATCAGTTATAAGTGGCCAAAAAACCAACGGCCGTACTCCTGGGATGGAGAACGTCATGAGAAGGAAGCAAAGCCTTTCAGCTATCAGCATTCTTTTGTCCAGCACCGCCGCCTTCGCGCAACCGGCGGCGACCAATGACAGCACCGCCGGCTTGGAAGAGGTCGTCGTCACGGCGCAACACCGGGCGGAAAGCAGCCAGAAGGCCTCCGTCGCGCTCGACGTCGTAAGCGGCGCCGATCTGGAAACCGCCGGCGTGACCGAGCCGACTGGCCTGATGAACCTGGTTTCCGGCATGCAGATCGGCATGGGCGGATCCGCCTTGCAGATCTACATTCGCGGCGTGGGCGATTTCGGCTCGACCGCCATTTCCAACCCGTCGGTTGCCGTCAATATCGATGGGGTCTATCAGGCCCGCACTCAGTCAGTGCCCGGCAGCATGTTCGATCTGGATCGGGTCGAGGTCCTTAAAGGCCCTCAGGGAACACTCTATGGCCGCAACGCCAGCGGCGGAGCGATCAATATCATCCCTGCAGCGCCGGCGCTGGACAGCTATTCCGGCTATGCCAAGGTCACGGGTCAAAATTACGACGGTGCGACTGGCGAAGCGGCGGTCAATGTTCCCCTCACCAATACGCTCGCTATCAGGGCTGGTGTCCAGGTCACCCACCGCGACGGGTACATGAGCGACGGCAGCGACGACGACGTTCATGAATCCGGCCGCATCCAGGCTCTTTACCAACCTTCCGACGATTTTTCACTCAAGCTGTGGGGCAGCTACAATCACATGGGCGGCGAGGGCGCGGGGTATGCCCTGCTCAATCCGTACGGAGCAGGCATCTCCGGCCCCAGTAACCTGTCGAATCCCTGGACCGCGGTCGACGGTCCGGCGGGCAATGCCATCGTCGCGGCCTTTCGCGCGGCGGTGTTGCCCAAATTGCCGCCGCCATTCGGTCAATTTCTTGACCTTTACGACCCTTCGAGCATTTACCAAGACAATGACGTCTATAACGTCCATGCGCAGCTCGATTGGAACCTGGGCTGGTCGACCTTGACGATCATCCCCGCCTATCAGCACGCTGAACTGAGCTATCACACCGTGCCTGCGGTGCCTTATACGAGCGTCACATTCGACGGCACACCGGAGAGTTCTGGCACGAAATCTTTAGAGACGCGCCTGGCAGGCTCCGCTTTGGGGCTGCAGTGGGTGGGCGGGTTTTACTATTACGATGAAGACCAGACCGACACCGATTCGCTGCAGCAAGGTGCTGCGCAGCGCACCTACGTAAAGGCCAAGGGCACGACGGAAGCCTATGCCGGCTTCGGCCAAGTCACCTACTCGCTGATCGACTCGGTACGCCTTCTCGGGGGCATCCGCTACACCCATGAGCAAAAGACACTCGACGGCATGGATTATGACGGCGCACCCAGCCTCAACTGCCCCGTCGGGGTAATTGCGGAAGTCGGCCCTGCCGGCGGCTGCGCAGCCTTTGCGATCAACGGGCGCTATGGCGCCGACAAGACCAATTACCGGGCCGGCTTTGAATATGATGCCGCGCCCGAGAGTATGCTGTTCGCCACCGTGGCGACCGGTTTCAAATCAGGCGGCCTATCCTATTCGAACCTTCCGCCCTACCGGGCGGAGGAACTCACCGCCTACACCATCGGCTCGAAAAACCGATTCCTGGGCAACCGCCTACAGCTCAATGGAGAGCTGTTCTATTGGGATTACGACAATCATCAGGAATCGCTGATAACGCAGATTCAGGGCCTCGAAGGCCTTACCAGCACCCAGACCTTCATCAATGCGGGAAGAGCCACCACTAAGGGAGCCAGCCTCGACCTGACGGCGCGGGTTACGAATGCGGACAAAATCCGCCTCAGCACCGAATACGCCCAATCCGCCTACAAGTCTTTTCGCTATCAACAATATGCCGCCTTCACCTCGACGGGGTGCCCGGCCTCGGTCGCGCCAGGCAGTTTGCCGCCTGGACAGTACGGACCGCTGCTCAATGTCGATTGTTCAGGACGCCAACTGACCCATGCGCCGAAATGGTCCGGTAACGCGCAGGTGGCCCATGATTTCGCTTTGGCTGACGGATCCGCCGTGATCGCCACCGCCGACGTCACCTATGCCACCGCACGCTGGCTGAGTGGCGACTTTATCGCAAATTCCCGGGCGCCGGCATATGCGTCGCTCAGCCTCGACGCCGCCTATCATCCGGACGCCAGCAACATCACGCTCGACGTCTTTGTCCGTAACGTCAACAACGCGACGATCTATGCGGGTGGGCTTCAAGCGACATTCGTCCCCAACCTTTTCGCAGCGAGTCTTGGCGCTCCCCGGACTTACGGGGGAAGCCTGAGATATGATTTTTGATGCCGGTTACGTCGCGCACTCACGAAAACACGGACGGCGCCCCTTTAGGGCGCCGTCGTAAGTTTCTCAAGACTCGTCGGCCGCCAAGACCAGCAACCGCCCTAAAATTCAAACCAGCGGCGGGGCCGCCGGAAAATCGACGGGCACTTTGGTAACGGAGTGCAGGTAGTTGCTGGTCACTTTGTCGCCGATGATGACGATCGCATCGACCAGGTTTTCCTTGGTCCAGCCAGAAGCAAAGAACGCGTCGATGGCGACCTGGTCAGCGCGGCCGCGGTTTTCGGCCACGCTCTTCGCCAGGCGGGCAAGGCTGTCGAGCTTCATGTCGAAGCCGGCATGGCCATGGCGCAGTTCCATGATCTGGTCGTCGGTGAACCCGACCATTTTGCCGAGCGCGGTGTGCGCCGCCAGGCAGTATTCGCATTCGTTGACCTGGCTCACGACGAGATTGATGACTTCGCGGGCCTTCCCCTTCAGGCTGCTCTTGGCATTTTGCAAAGCCAGGTAGGTGCCGAGTGCGGTTTCGGACAGGGCGAAGGTGGCGTAAAGATTCGGCACCATGCCCAGGGACTTCTTCAGGTTATCGAAGATCGCCTGGTTCTGGCTGCTGACGTCGTCACGGGTGGGAACAGTGAAAGTGGTCATGATCATCTCCTTGGTGGTCTCATAGAGGAAAAAAGTCGATTGACGGCTGCCGTCACATCGCCAGCTCGGATGCCTTGATGTCGGCGACAGGGCCAAGAATCGTCGGGTCGAAGTCGTCGAGGACCCGTCGATCGGACAAGCGCTTGGGCAAGTCGGGATTGGCCAGGGCTCCACGGCCGATCGTGACGATATCGGCACCGTCGTTCAGCGCGTCCACCGCTCGCTCGATGGTGTGAAGACTGCCATTGGCAAAGATTGTCGCTTTGGGCGCGTAGCGCTTGGCGAGGTGCATCAACGACGGACCGCGCGGCGCGAATGCCGGCTGCCATGCCTCGAATTCGGTGACATGGATGAAGTCCGCGCCCGCGTCGGCCAGGCTGCCGAAGATGATTTCGGCGTCGCGCTCGGCCCCCGACCATTTGTGATGGTAGTCGTTCACCTTGCCCTGCGAGATACGAACCCCGACCGGGATCTGATCGCCGACTTTCGCCCGCACTGCGTTGAAGGTCTCGAGGATCAACCGGAGGCGGTTTTCCGTCGCGCCGCCCCAACGATCCGAACGCGTGTTGGAATAGTCGGTGAGGAACTGGTCGAGCAGGTAGCCGTTGGCACCATGAATCTCGATCCCGTCGAAGCCCGCCATCACCACGGCGCGGGCGGCGGAGGCCGCGAAACTGCCGATCGCGTCGGCGATTTGCGTCTCCGTCATCGGCGCCGGCAAAGCATAGCGGTCCTTGCCGTGATAGAATTTCATCTGCTCGCCTTTCGGCTGGACGGAAGACGGCCCCACCGTGGCGTCGCGAAAGCGGTTGCCCTGCGCCAGTGCGCCGGCATGCATCAACTGTGCGATGGCCAACGCGCCGTGCGCCTTGATGCCGCGGACCACCGACTTCCAAGCGTTGGCCTGCACGTCGTCCGTCATGCCAGGCTGATGGACGTAGCCTTGCGAAAACGCCTGATCCACATAGATGCCCTCGGTGATGACCGTCCCGAAGCCGCCCCGCGCGAAACGCTCGTAGTAGCGGGTCATCGTTTCGGTCGCCCGACCATCCTCGGTCGCGGTGATGCGAGTCATCGGCGCGACGGAGAAGCGGTTCTTCACGGCATGGCCATTTATATCGATTGGCGCGAAAAGCGCGCTGGTGTCACTGTTCATCGTCCAAACCTCCAGAAGCATCAGCTGGGGCGTTTTCCGCGGGATAGCGAAGGATCACCCGGTTACTGGCGCAAGATTTAGCCCCTTTGGAGGGACTGTAGAAGATGGGGTTGGCGATAAGGAATATAACGATTATCGTTATAATATGGATCTGGCAGATGTGACCTTGTTTCGCACCATCGCGGCCGTCGGCAGCTTGTCCGCTGCGGCACGTCAGATGGGCACAACGCCGATGTTGGTGAGCCGCAGGCTGGCCAATCTCGAAGCCGAGTTGGGCGCGCGCTTGTTTCACCGCACGACGCGATCCTTATCCCTCACTGCCGAAGGTGAAGCCTTTTTACCTCACGCCGCTGCCCTCATCGAGGCTCGCGATTCAGCGCTCGATTCAATCTCGTCGAGCGGGTCCGGCCTTTCCGGCGTTTTGAAAATTACGGCGCCGAACGTGATCGGCCATTCCGTCGTCATCCCGGTCGTAGCCGAGCTGATCGCGAATAACCCCGCGCTCCGCGTCGATCTGACTCTGAGCGACGGCGTCATCGACATTGCGACGGCGGGACTGGATGTGGCCGTTCGCGTGGCGCTGATGAAGCCTTCGGAATTGATTGCGACGAGGGTGGCCGACAATCCCTTCACTCTGGTGGCGTCGCCAGCCTACCTGGCGCGCTTCGGAGAACCCGCCGCTTCAGCAGATCTCGTGAACCACCCGTGCATCAAGCTTCATGCCATGGATCATTGGCCATTTACGCGCGGCGACGAAATGCATCGAGTTAGGGTCGGCGGCCCATTGGCCGCCAGCACGGTAGACGCGGTGCGGTCAGCCTGCATCGCGGGTGTCGGCATCGCCATGCTGACCTATTGGGACGTGCACGAACAGATCGCCCGCGGAGAATTGAAGCGCATCGTACTCACTGACCTCAAACCGCTGGAGGTAGGGATCTGGGCGGTTTACCCGACTCGCACCTACATGCCCGCCCGCGTGCGCGCCTTCATTGACGCGTTGCGAAATACCTTGCGAACAGACGCGAACACATAGCACGCATCCGAGCAAATAGCGCGCTTGACATCGGCGAGGCGATCTCTAAATAAATCGCGTACGATACATTCGTATTCGAGTTATACTGAACCGCGAGGAGTTCTTCCATGCTCAAGAACGAAGACGTGCCGATCACCGACATGAAGCTGGAGGTCGTGGTTCTGCCTGTCGCAGACGTCGAACGCTCGCTCCAGTTCTACAAACGCCTCGGATGGAGACTTGACGTCGACCGCGTGAGCGGTGAACGCCGAATCGTCCACTTCACGCCGCCGGGTTCCGGCTGCTCGATACTCTTCGGCACGAACGTCACACCGTCCGCGCCCGGCTCCGCCCGGTTGCTCCACCTTATCGTCTCGGATATCGAGGCGGCGCACGCCGATCTCGTCGCCAAAGGCGTCGAGGTGAGCGAGGTCTTCCACGACGCCCGCGGGGGGTTCAACCGCTTCGACCTCGACCAGCGGGCAAGCGGCCCCGATCCGGAGCGGCGTTCCTACGCGTCCTACGTCACGTTCGATGATCCCGACGGCAATAGCTGGGTCTTGCAGGAGGTAACCGCCCGGCTGCCCGGCCGCATAGCGGCCGATGAAACCAGCTTCGCCAGCGTCGCCGACCTAGCCGGCGCCTTGCGCCGCGCCGCGGTCGCCCATGGCGAGCATGAAAAGCGGATCGGCCGGCCGGACCCGAATTGGCCCGATTGGTATGCCGCCTTCATGGTGGCGGAACAGGCGGGGTAAGTCTCAGTCGCAGGCACTCAGCAATGGCTTACCGTCGCCTGACGTCTGGATGCCTACGCTGAAGCCAGGGATGAAGGTTTTCGCGATCCCGTTGGGGGATGTCTGCACATCCGGCATCTTCGGCTCGCCAGGTTTGCGGAAAATATCGCAGGCGTGGCTGGCGCCGGCCTTGGCGTTCTCGCGCGCGTCCTCGGTAGCCTGCTGTTTGAAGAAGCGCTTGAACTCCGCCTTCTTCTCCTCCGAGAACAGATCGCCGGGAGCCGCCTGAGCCGGAGCCGATGGACCCCCGGCCGGCCCGGACAATTCCGGCAAGGTGATGCCACGCTGTTCACGCGGAGAGACCGAAAATGCCGGCAAAGCCAGGGTAGCGGCCGGCGGCTGGAAATCCCGCGCCGGCGCGATCGGCTTCGCGGGCGCCACGGACGGAGGCTGGGCCGGCAACCGCAGCAGCAGCATCGATCGGGACGGCGCCGTGGTCCGGGTAGCGTTGACATGGAACAGCAAGGCGATGACGGCCAGCACATGCAGCAACAGGACGCCGCCGCCGCTGACCAGGCGTAAACGGTTGGCGGTAACCGGTGCGAAGGAACGGAGATCAGACGTCGTCATCGACGGTCCCTGTGCGAGGCCCCCCTCCGCACTGAATTACCCTGCCGCAAGACGGCATCACACGCAAGGCGCGACGTTAGCGCCGAGCCTTCGTCTCCGCCCAAATGGCGGCGTCGAGGCGCGCCATCCAGTCGGCCGGCACCGATTTGCTGCACATGAGGTGGCGGCCCTCGGTGCGGGGAACGTCGGAAAAGGTCAGGATCCGCAGCTTGCCGTCGCTGAATTCGGTCTTCAGCAGATAGTCCATCTCCTCCCGCGGCACGATGGTGAAGTCGCCGCGGTTCGACTCGATCATTTTCAGAATTTGGGAGACGCCGACCGGCGTGCGAAAGATCTGGCTCTCCGTCAGCGTCTCCTCGACCGCGGCGTGGATATAGATGCCCAGATACAGATCGTGCTTCAGGACCATCCTCAGACCCGGCGCGCCGAGGAAGTCCCTGATCATGATCGGCTCGACGGCCGGCATATCCGACCGCACGGCGGCGACCATCGCCTGGCCTTGATAGATCGGCGGGGTGAACTGAGCGTATTCCGCCCGTTCCGGCGACCAAAACCACCCCACGGCGCATCCCCTCTCGCGATCGTCGCGCACGGTGGTCTGGGCCCTGCTGAAGGGCAGAAGCTTCCAGGTGAACGGGATGCCGGCGGCGTGCAGCGCCCGCTCGGCCGGGCCGAGCAGCAGGCCGCGCATCTGGCCGTCTTCCTCATAAAGAAAGGGCGGGCGGGCGTACCAGTAGAGAGTCAGAGACTCGTCCTCGCCGCGCGCCGGGGTCAGCGCGGCGAACAGGCAGACGGCAATGACGAGCCTGAACGCCATCAGCAGCCGGCATGGCGATTGTCGGTGATGCCGACAATCTGCCAACGGCCTTGCACCTTCAGCAGGGTGAAGATGTCGGTGCCGCAATGGTCCGGCTTGCCGTCGACCAGCAGTTCGTAGGGCGCCCAGACCATTCCGAGGGTGCCGTCGACGCGGATGACCGGATTGTGAAGCGTCTCCGACAGGGCGGAACCCTTGAAGGCGGTCTGCAGGACATCCCCCAAACCCTCGACGGTCAGGCGGCGCAGTTCGCCCTGGCGCTCGCTCATCAGCGGAACGTCGGGGGCGGCGGCTTCGGCGACGATCCCCGCCTTGTCGCGCCGGGCGAACGCCTCGAAGAAGCGATCGATCGGCTGCAGGATGTCGGTCTCGTCGGATGCCATCGAGGCGTTGGTCCAGCCGGCTGCCAGAATGGCCAGAGCGCACAGGCATTTCACTCGCATTCCATGGACCCCCCATAAAGCGTCTCCAGAGTCGAAATGATCCCTTCGGCTCCGCCTTCGGTCTTCGCTCAATCGCCGCGCAGGCTGGGAGCGCTTCCCGATTCTAACGGATCGGAAAGCGCTCTAGACTGTAGCCGCGTCTTTCGACTTGCGAAAGCCGGCCGGAAATTTGCAGACTCTTCCGGTGGCGAAGATTGCGTGGCTGCCCCTCCTCATCCTGCTGATCGCGGCGCCGGCGCTCGACGAGCCGCCGCCCCTCAAAGCCGACCAAATTCTTGTCCTCAAGAAGAAGCGCGAATTGCTGCTGCTGCGCGACGGCCGCGTTCTGAAGAGCTATCCCGTCGCGCTCGGACTGCACCCGGTCGGCCCGAAGCGGCAGGAGGGCGACGGCAGGACGCCGGAAGGGCTTTACGTCATCGACGGCCGCGCGCCGGGCAGCCGCTATCACCTGGCGCTGCACATCTCCTATCCCGGGCCCGAGGACGAAGCCCAGGCGCTGGCGGCGCACCGTTCGCCGGGCGGAGCCATCATGATCCATGGCCTGCCGAACTGGTATGAGGCCCTGACCATGCGCCTCGCCCCCGACTGGACCAGCGGCTGCATCGCCGTCAGCAACGACGCCATCGAGGAGATCTGGGACGCCGTCGATGACGGCACGCCGATCGAAATCCGGCCTTAAGCCGGCAGGTCGGGCAGGAACCCCAGCATCAGGCGATATAAGGTTCGCCGCAGACGCTCGCGGTCCGGCGCGCATCCGGTGCTGAAATGGCGGAATTCGGCGTCGCGGATCAGCATCACGATCAGCGCGCCGTCGATCTCGGGCGCCTTGGTGCTGAAGCGCGACACCAGCCGCTCGGCCAGGTCGTGCAGCTCGCGGTCCTGGCGCTGCACCTTGAGGCGCAGCTCGGGCGGCAGGCTCCAGGCATAGAGGTAGTTGCATTCCGCCGCCAGCTCGACCCGCAGCCGCGCCACCCCTTCGCAGATATAGTCGGCGATAAGATCGGCCGCTTCGGCGGCGACACGGCGGCTTTCCTCGGCGGGACGGGTTTCCGGCGGTCCGGCCGCCGCCAGCAGGGCGCCGAGATTGGCGCTGAGGTTATCCAAGTGCGACCGGGTGCGCGCGGTCAGATGGTCGTGGCAGGCGGTCAGCAGATTCTCCAGCGTCCCGAAATAATAGCTGGTCAGCGACAGCTGGACCCCGGCGCGGCGGGCGATCATGCGATGCGACACTGACGGCAATCCGCATTCGGCGATCATTTCCAGGGCGGCGTTGAGGATCTTCTCCCGGGCAATGTCGCTGCGGCTCTGCGGCTTGGCCGGAAGGTCGAGGTCGGCGGTCATGCGGGCAATCTTACAAGAATTTGACAGCGCCGGATCCTATTACTATCTTGGACGAACGTCCAATTTTTTAATGCGCCGTCGGGGGACAAGCAATAGAAGGACGGGCGGCGCTCGAGGGGGGAGAAGCCATGGCGGGAACCACATCGCGTTGGGTGTTTTTGCGGGCCGGCGTCAGCATTCTGGCGCTGGCGGCCGGGGCGCGGGCCGACGAGCCGGCCACGTCGTCGGGGCTGGAAGAGGTGGTGGTGACCGCCCAGCTGCGCCGCCAATCGCTGCAGGACGTGCCGATCTCGGTCGACGCGGTCAGCTCCGACTTCATCCAGCAGACCGGCGCCCAGGATATGGGCGACATCCAGCAATATGTGCCCGGCCTGTCGATCGACACCACCTCGAAGACCCAGCCGACCTATTCGATCCGCGGCGTCTCGGGCTCGACCTTCGGCATCGGCACCGAGCCGTCGGTCGGCCTTTATATCGACGGCGTCTATTCCGCGCGGTCGGGCGAAGCCTTGGTGTTCTTCAACGATGTCGAGCGGGTCGAGGTGCTGAAAGGACCGCAGGGCACGCTGTTCGGGCGCAACACCTCGGCGGGCGCCATCTCGGTGGTCACCAACAAGCCCACCGACCAATATGAGGGAATGATCGATCTCAAGCTCGGCAATTACAACAAGGCCGAGGCGACCGCGATGATCAACATCCCGATCACCGACACCCTGTCGTTCCGCGCCGACGCCATCGTCAACACCCGCGACGGCTTCATTCCCAACCTGTCGACCGGCAATCGGCTCGACAATGAGCACAACCAGTCCTATCACGTCGCCTTGCGCTGGCGGCCGGGCGCCGATACCGACGTCAACCTGACCTATGATCACGACGACACGCACCAGACGCCGCCGACGGCGATCGGCATCGGACCCTACGCCAACTGGTCGGGCAGCCCCTATGTAGGGGCCTATGACGACGAGATCGGCGGCCAGGAGACTCGCCAGCTCGACGCCGCCACCTTGACCATCCAGCATGATTTCGGGCCGGTGCGGCTGACCTCGATCAGCGCCTATCGCACCTTCCACACCACCAATCTGGAAAGC
>Ga0213872_10002415_pt1 | contig 11009 bp, 9 predicted proteins | sample VelepicomBERX_R2_FD_160071 | JGI IMG/M metagenome (GOLD analysis project Ga0213872, IMG submission 160071) | Rhizosphere microbial communities from Vellozia epidendroides in rupestrian grasslands, the National Park of Serra do Cipo, Brazil - RX_R2 | ecosystem: Host-associated > Plants > Roots >... | reverse complement strand
GAGAACCCCAATCAGGGCGCCTTCATCATCGACGAGCTGACCGATCTCGTCGAAGAGGCGGTGCTGCAGGAGTTCGAGCGCATCTCCGAGCGCGGCGGCGTACTCGGCGCCATGGAGACCGGCTATCAGCGCGGCAAGATCCAGGATGAGAGCCTGCATTACGAGCATATGAAGCATGACGGCTCGTACCCGATCATCGGCGTGAACACCTTCCTCAACCCCAATCCGCCGGCCGAGGCCGAAGTGGTGCTGCAGCGCTCGACCGACGACGAGAAGGTCAGCCAGCTGGCGCGCCTGCGCGACTTCCACGCCCGTCACGGCGAGGAAGCGCCGGCCGCGCTGGAGCGGCTGCGCCAGGCGGTGATCGGCGGCGGGAACGTCTTCGCGCAATTGATGGAGGCCGTGCGGGTGTGCTCGCTCGGCCAGATTTCCGACGCGCTCTATCAGGTTGGCGGGCAGTACCGCCGCAACATGTAATCAGGGGAGATCACCACCGATGGCCGGCTTTACCGCCCCTTTGCGGGACATGGAATTCGTCTTCACCGAACTGGCCGGGCTGAACCCGATCCTGTCCCTGATCGGGGCCGAGGATTACACGCCCGAACTGGTTTCGACCGTGCTGGCCGAGGCCGGCAAGATCGCCGAGGACGTGGTCGCGCCCTTGAACCACAGCGGCGACAAACAGGGCGCCAGGCTGGAAAACGGCAAGGTGCGCACCGCCGATGGCTGGCAGCCGGCCTATGACACGCTGGTCGAAGGCAATTGGCTGGGCCTGCCCTTCCCGGTCGAGTTCGGCGGCATGGGCCTGCCCTGGCTGGTCAATGCCGCGGTATCGGAATTGTGGGCCTCGTCCAACACCGCCTTCGCGCTGTCGACCATCCTGACCCAGGGCGCCACCCACGCCATCATCTCGTGCGGCTCGGACGAGCAGAAGGCGAAGTACCTGCCCAAGCTGGTCTCCGGCGCCTGGGCCGGCACCATGGTGCTGACCGAGGCCAATGCCGGCTCGGACCTCGCCGCCGTGCGCACCAAGGCGGTGAAGAACGGCGACCATTACCTGATCACCGGCCAGAAGATCTTCATCACCTATGGCGATCACGAGATGACGCCGAACATCATCCACATGGTGCTGGCCCGCACCCCCGACGCGCCCCCCGGCGTGAAGGGCATCTCGCTGTTCATCGTCCCCAAATATCTGGTCAATGACGACGGGTCCCTGGGTCAGCGCAACGATCTGCGCGCCGTGTCCCTGGAACACAAGCTCGGCATCCATGCCAGCCCGACGGCGGTGATGTCGTTCGGCGACAATGGCGGCGCCGTCGGCTATCTGGTCGGCGAGGAAGGGCGCGGCCTCGAATTCATGTTCATCATGATGAACAATGCCCGCCTCAATGTCGGGCTGCAGGGTGTCGCCATCGCCGAACGCGCCTATCAGCAGGCGCTGGGCTATGCCCGCGAGCGCGTTCAGGGCAAGGCGATCGGCAAGACCGAGCGCGGCCCGATCATCGATCATCCCGACGTGCGCCGCCTGCTCTTCACCATGAAGGCGCGGGTCGAGGCGATGCGGGCGCTGGCCTATGTCGAGGCCGCCGCCCTCGATCTCGCCGAACATGAAGCGACCCCGGAAAAGAGGAAGCAGGGCCAGCTGCTGGCCGACTTCCTCAATCCGATCGTCAAGGGCTGGTGCACCGAGACCGGCGTGGTCGTCGCTTCCGCCGGAGTCCAGGTCCATGGCGGCATGGGCTTCATCGAGGAGACGGGGGCCGCCCAGCATTACCGTGACGCCCGAATCACCCCGATCTATGAAGGCACGACCGCCATCCAGGCCAACGACCTGATCAACCGCAAGCTGGGACGCGATCAGGGTGCGGTGGCCAAGGCGCTGTTGGCCGACGTCGCCGCCCTGGCGGCGTCGATGAAGAAGGACGGCTCGGCCGACCTCGCCGCCATCGGCAAGGCGATGGAGGAGGCCAATGCCGCCGCTTTGGCCGCCGTCGAGTGGGTGCTGGGGGCCGCCAAGGACGATCCGCGTCTGCCGGCCGCCGCCTCGGTGCCGCTGCTGCTGCTGCTCGGCACCGTGCTGGGCGGCCATCAGATGGCCCGCGCCGCCTTGGTGGCGCAGTCCAGGCTGGCCGAAGACGAGACCGGCTTCATGACCGCCAAGATCGCCACCGCCCGCCACTACATGGCCCATGTGCTGCCCGAGGCGCTGGCCCTGGCGCGCACGGTGACCGAGGGCTCGGCTACCGTGATGTCTTTGGCTTCGGACTTGTTCTGACCAGCAGCGCCGGCAGGGACTCGATCAGCTGGTCGCGGGCGCGCAGGCCCGCGGCCTCGTCCCGCTTCACATCGTCCTTGATCAGGGTGGCGAAGACCAGCCGGCGCTGACCTTTCTCGGCCCAGCCGACGAACCATCCAAATTGCAGATGGTCGGTGAGGTCCTGGTCGCCGGTGCCGGTCTTGCCATGCACGGTCCAGCCGTCTGGACCGGGATAGACCGGGATCACCGCCTCGGTCTTGTCATAGGTCGAGGGCTGCAGCGGGAATTGCCGGTTCACCAGCTTGCGGAGGAACTCGATTTGCTCGACCGGCGAGATGCGCAGAGTGGACTCCACCCAGACCGCTTCGGGCAAGGGCTCCTTGAACTTGACCGCCCCCGAGAGATTGCGGTTGCCATAACCGAAGGCATCGACGAAGCCCTGCAGCTTTCGCCGCCCCAGCTTCTGAGACAGGACGCGCGAATACCAGACCACCGAGTCCTTCATCCAGCTGGTCGGATCGGTGGTCTTCTTTTTCCAGTCCGGGTCCCAGGCCTTGTACTCGTCGCGATAGGGCCAGTGCGGCTCGGCCGCATCGATCAGGATGCCGCTCTCATAGCCGGCCAGGGCCAACGCCACCTTGAAGGTGGAGACCGGGCTGATGCGGTGGTCGCACGGCCCGTCGCGATAGAGAACCGTGCCGTCGGCGGCATCGGCCAGCAGGGTGCACGCCGGACCGGCCGACGCCGCCGCCGCGGTCAGCAAACAGAAAACGGCGAAAAGAAGTTTCACGCGTGGAATAGCCATTGGGAGACGAAAGCCCGCAACAGGGAGAGGAAGAAGAGCGCTCGATTCGGTGTATCCGACATGCTCTTCCTCCTCTGTTCCGTCAACCCGCTTTCGCTTCGCCGGCCTGCCAGCCGGCACCCAATGCCTTATAGAGCGCCACCGTCGACTGGGTCAGGGTCTGGTCGCTCTGCGCCACCGCGTCCTCGGCGGCGTAGAGGCTGCGTTCGCCTTCCAGCACATTGAGGAAGTCGCCCAACCCCGCCTTGTAGAGCGAGGTGGCGCGTTCCAGCGCGCGGCGGCTGGCTTCCTGCGCGGCGACCAGCTGCTGATGGCGGCGCTGCTCGGCCTCATAGGCGACCAGCGTATCCTCGACCTCCTGGAAGGCGGTCAGCACGGTCTTGCGATAGCCCAGACGCGCCTCTTCGGTGGCGGCTTCGGCCGATCGCACATTGGCGTCGATCTTGCCGCCCTCGAAGATCGGCTGCTTGACGCTGGCGGCGGCCACCCACAGGGCCGCGGTCGAGCTGAACAGCTGATGGATGGTGCCGGCGGCCAGCGCCGCCTGCGGCTCCAGCGTCAGCGATGGATAGCGGGCCGCCTCGGCGACGCCGATCTGGGCGTTGGCCGAGGCCAGGCGGCGCTCGGCCTCGCGGATGTCGGGGCGGTTGCGCACCACGTCGGACGGCAGGGCTGCCGGCAGGACCGGCGGCGCCGGCGGCAGGGCGCCCGGGGCGGCCAGTTCCGCCGTCAGCGCGCCGGGCTCCTGCCCGAGCAACACGGCGATGGCGTTGGATTGCTGGGCGATGACGGTCTCGAGCTGCGGGATGACCGCCCGCAGCGTCGCCAGCTGCGCCTCGGCCTGGGCGACGTCGAGTTCCGAGCCAAGACCGTTGCCCTGGCGGGCGCGGGTCAGGTCAAGCAAGACCTGTTCGGCGTCGACATTACGCTTGGCGATCCCGACACGAAGCTGGGCGGCGCGCAGCCCGGCATAATCCTGGCCCAGCTCGCCGAGCAGGCTGACCAGCACGGCGCGGCGATCTTCGACGCTGGCGCCGATTCCGGCGTCGGCGGCCTCGACCGAGCGGGCGGTCTTGCCGAACAGGTCGAGTTCCCACGAGGCGCTGAAACCGGCCTGAAGGAAGCTCACCTTGTTGCCGCCCGGCAGCCTGCCCAGGGTCGAGGGGATCCCGGCGCTGGCCCCCTGGCCCGACGCCGACAGGCTGGGGTAATAGCCGGCGGCGGCGACGTCCTTCTGGGCGCGGGCCTCGATGATGCGCTGTTCGGCCATGCGGATGTCGAGATTGTCGGCGATGGCGCGGGCCACCAGGCTGTCGAGCTCGCGGTCATGGAACGAGGCCCACCAGTCCTGGATCTGGGCGAAATCGGCGACGCTCTGCTTGCCCTGCCAGGCGGCGCGGGTCTCGGCCGGCGGCGGAACATAGTCGGGGCCGACGGTGCAGGCGCCGAGCGCCAGCGCCAGGGCGGAGGCGCTCAGAAGGCGGGTGGTCATGCGGGACATGGGGATCATTCTGCAGCTCCGGGGCGGCCTTTGCCGCCCGCCTTGGTCGGCGGAAAGAGGAAGGCCAGCGGCGCCGACAGCAGGGCGAACAGCGCGCAATACATGAAGATGTCGCTGTAGGCCATGACCTGCGACTGCTGCACGAGACCGCGCAGCATGACGCCGTTGGCGAGGTTGGTGACGTTGGTGGCCGCCGCGCCCTGGGCCACCAGGGCGGCGCCATGCCGCGCCAGGGTGTCGGCATAAGGCTGGCTGAGCGCCGACAGATGCTCGGACAGATGCGCCTGATGCACCTGGCCCAGCTCCGTCACCATCGAGGTCGAGACGGCGATGCCGATCGAGCCGGCGATGTTGCGGAACATCGTATAGAGCGAGGCGGCGTCGCGGTTCATCGCGGGCGGCACGGTCGAGAAAGACAGCATGCTGATCGGCACGAACAGCAGCGACAGCCCGACCATCTGATAGACGCGCAGCAGCATCAGATTCTTGAAGTCGATCTGCGCCGTCAGCGTATGGCCATGGAACAGGGCGATGCTGAGCAGCAGGAAGCCGGTGGCGATCAGGAAGCGGGTCTGCACCTTGGGCAGCAGCCGGCTGACGAACGGGATCAGGCAGATCATCACCAGCCCGCCCGGCGACAGCAGCAGGCCGGACCACAGTGAGGTATAGCCCAGCGTCTGCTGCGCCAGCTGGGGCAGCAGCACCGAGCTGGAATAGAGCACGCCGCCCAGGACGAAGATCATGAAGGCGCCGGTGGCGAAGGTGCGGTTTTTCAGCACGCGCAGATTGACGATCGGCTTGTCCGTCGACAACAGCCAGCACACCGCGCCGACGATGCCGAGCAGCGCCGCCACCGAGAAGACGCGGATCAGGGGCGACCCCAGCCAATCCTCCTGCTCGCCGCGATCGAGCACCAGTTCCAGCGACCCGAGCCCGATCGAGATCAGCCCGAGGCCGATATAATCGACCGACAACTTCCCGCCATTATGCTGGGCCTTGGCCCACGGCGGATCCTCGACCAGGCGCATCACGGCCAGCCAGGCGACGATGCCGAACGGCACATTGATGAAGAAGATCCAGCGCCAGCTATAGCTGTCGGTGATCAGCCCGCCCAGGGTCGGCCCCAGCACCGGGGCGACGATGGTGGCGATGGCGGTCAGCGAAAAGGCGGCGCCGCGCTTGGCCGGCGGGAAGGTGTCGAGGATGATCGATTGCTGGCTGGGCTGCAGCCCGCCGCCGAAGAACCCCTGCAGGATGCGGAACAGCACCAGCTGCGGCAATGAGGTCGCCAGACCGCACAGCAGCGAGCAGATGGTGAACATCATGATGCAGATCATGAAATAGCGCTTGCGCCCCAGCACGCTGGAGAACCAGCCGGAGATCGGCAGCACGATGCCGTTGGCGACCAGATAGGAGGTCAGCGCCCAGGTCGCCTCGTCGGTGCCCGCCGACAGCGAGCCGGCGATATGCGGCAGGGCGACGTTCACCACCGTGGTGTCGAGAATCTCCATGAACGCCGCCGAGGTGACGACCACGGCGATCAGCCAGGGATTGGCTTTCGGAGTCCAGGAGGCTCCCGCCGGAGCCGCTGACTCGACGGGGCCTTCGCTCATTTGGTGGTCACCGTCGGGTCAACCGACAGACCGAGCGGCAGGGTCACGCCGTTTTCCAGGCCTTTATCGATGACGATCTTGACCGGCACGCGCTGGACGATCTTGACGAAATTGCCGGTGGCGTTCTCGGCCGGGAAGGCCGTGAAGCGGGCGCCGGTGCCCATCTGGATGCTGTCGACATGACCTTCCAGCTTGAGATCGGGATAGGCGTCGATTTCGATCTTCACCTTCTGGCCGGCGCGCATGCCGGCCAGCTGGGATTCCTTGAAATTGGCGGTCACCCAGACGTCGGGCGACACCAGCGAGAACAGCGACTGGCCGACCTGCAGGAAGCTCCCCAGCTCGACATTGCGCTTGGTCACCCAGCCGTCGAACGGGGCGACGATCTTGGTGTAGCCGAGATTGAGCTCGGCCTGGTCGACGTCGCTTTTCGCCGCGGCGAGCTGCGCCTCGAGCTGCTTCACCTGGGCCTCGGCGGCGTCGATGTTCTCCTGCACCAGCTGGGCGGTGTGCAGCTTGGCCTGGGCGTCGGACAGCTGGGCCTGGGCCGCCACTTCGGCCTGGGTGCTGGCGTCGATCTGCTGCTCGGTGGTGGCGCGGACGTCGACCTTGCGCTGGCGCTCGTGATCGGCATGGGCGCGAGTCAACGAGGCGCGGGCCGACTCGACGGCGGCACGGGCCGAGTCGAGATCGGCGGGATATTTGACCTTGGCGATGGCCAGGGCGGCACGGGCATTGTCGAGCTGCGCCTGATCGAGGGCCACGGTCGCGGCCGCCTTGTTGCGCGCCGTGACATAGTCGCGCGGATCGATCTCGAGCAGCACCTGGCCGGCCTTGACGCGGGTGTTGTCGCTGACGTTAAGCGCCCGCACATAGCCCGAAACCTTCGGCGCGATGGTGGCCGAGCGGCCGTCGGTGAAGGCGTCGTCGGTGGATTCCGTGCCGCGGGTGGACAGCCAATAGGCGCCGCCGCCGATCACCAGCGCCGCCAGGACGCCGGCGAAAATCAACTTCGGCACGCTATTGCTCTTGCGCGGAGCCGGGGTTGCGGCGTCCGCGCCGGTGCTCGCCGTCATGCTGCATTCCTTTTCTTGACCTGATCCCCCATATAGAGGGGGTTGCCGGGAAATCTGTACCGAACAGTTCAGTCCGATGCCGATTTAGATAGACCCGTCCACACCGTTTGTCTACAATAAAACCGAACAGTTTAGTATGAACCCGATGCAGAGCAGTCAAACCCAACGCACCTCGGACCCCCAGGGCAAGATCGGCCAGATCCTGACGGCCGCCCGCGACCTATTTCTGGAAAGCGGCTATGGCAACACCAGCATGGACGCGGTGGCCAAGCATGCCGGCGTGTCGAAATCGACGCTCTATGCGCATTTCGAGAACAAGGAGCAGTTGTTCGGCGCGGTGGTCGGCATGGCGCGCCACAGGCTGCAGGATGCGCTGACCAGCGTCTCGACTACCGACGAGCGCGACATCGCGAAAATGCTGAGCCAGATCGGCACGCAATTCATGCGCTATGTGACCGAGCCGGTCTCGCTGACCATCTTCCGGGTGGTGATCGGCGAGATCCACAAATTCCCCGAACTGGGGCGCGAGATGTATCAGAGCGGCAATCTGATCATCGTCCGCCTGGTCGCCGACTTCTTCCGCGAGTGGACCGACGCCGGCCTGCTGTCGGTCGACGACACCATGCTGGCGGCGCGGCAATTCCTGACGCTGGTCAAATCCGACCTGCAGTTCCGCTGCCTGATGGATGTCGACCAGCCCGCCACCGAGACCGACATCAAGCGCACAGTCGACGCGGCGGTGGCGATGTTCCTGTCGTATTACGGGCCGAAGAAGTAACGTCATCCCCGCGAATGCGGGGACCCAGGCGTAGAGCCGCGTCGGCGGCGATGTGAGTCCTTATCCGCGCCGAGGCGCGTAATGCTGGATACCCGCCGCCGCGGGTATGACGATTAGAGGCTTTCCTCGCGCCACTGCTTCATGCCGGGCAGGTCCAGCATCGCCCGCATATAGGCCTCGCCCACCGAATCCTGCGCGATGCGATAGCTTTCGAAGCGGAACACCACCGGCGCGAACATGGCGTCGGCCATGCTCCAGCGGCCGAACAGGAAATCGCCGCCGCTGCCGAAGCGCTGACGGCAATCGTTCCACAGCGCCTGGATGCGGGCGATGTCGGCCGCGGCGTCCTCGGGCGGGACGAAATCGGGAAAGTCGCGCCCGGCATCCATCGGCAGGTTCTTTCTGAGCGCCGAGAATCCGGAATGCATCTCGGCCGCCACCGAGCGCGCCACCGCCCGCGCGCCGCGATTTTCCGGCCACAGGGAATGGGCGCAGGCCAGCTCGGCGACATATTCGCAGATCGACAGCGAGTCCCACACCACCAGCCCGCCATGCTTCAGTACCGGCACCTTTCCCGACGGCGAATGGGCGGCGATCCGGGCGGCGGTGTCGTCGCAGCGCAGCTCGATCACCGTCTCCTCGAACGGCAGCTGCCCCTGCTTCAGCGCCAGCCAGGGCCGCAGCGACCACGAGGAGAAGCGCTTGGTTCCGATGACGAGTTCGAGATTGGCCATTTCACCGTCCCTGTTTATGGTCATCCCTGCAGTTACCCGTTTTGATCCTCCGGAGCAACGATGACCTTCGATCCCCACTTCGCCGCCGACGGAACCCCCGACCTGCCGATCCTCGCCTTCGGCAAACCGGCCTTCAAGAAGTGGCTGGAAGCGCAGCCGGCCGGAAGACGCGGCTGGGTCACCGCCGCCGGTTTCACCGCCGAGCCGGGCAGCGTCTGCCTGCTGCCGGACGACAAGGGCGCCATCGAGGCCGCCCTGTTCGGCTGGGACAAGGAGGATTTCTGGAGCTGGGCCGCCCTGCCCGCCAAGCTTCCCGCCGGCGCCTGGCGCATCGATGCGGCGCTGACGCCGGCCCAGGCGGACTCCGCCGCGCTGGCCTGGGGATTGGCCAATTACGAATTCCGCCGCTACAAGAGCGCCGCCAAGGCTGAACAGCCCAAACCGCGCCTGAGCTGGCCCGCCGCCGCCGGACGCGAAGCCGTCCTGCGGCTGCTCTCCTCGATCGGCCTGGCCCGCGACCTGGTCAACACCCCGGCCAACGACATGGGCCCCGAGGAGCTGGCCGCGGTGGCCGGCGGACTGGCCCACAAGCACGGCGCCGAGATCCGCATCGTCGTCGGCGACGCCCTGCTGGCCGAGAACTATCCGACCATCCACGCGGTGGGACGGGCCGCCGCCGCCCATCGCGCGCCGCGCCTGATCGATTTGCGCTGGGGCGACCCCGCCCATCCCAAGCTGACCCTGGTCGGCAAGGGTGTCTGTTTCGACAGCGGCGGGCTGGATCTGAAGCCGGCCAGCGGCATGAAGATCATGAAAAAGGACATGGGCGGCGCCGCCGTCTGTCTCGGCCTGGCCGACGCCATCATGGACGCCAAGCTGCCGGTACGCCTGCGCCTGCTGGTTCCCGCCGTCGAGAACGCGGTGTCGGGCGACGCTTTCCGTCCGCTCGACATCATCAAGACGCGCAAGGGCCTCACCGTCGAGATCGGCAATACCGACGCCGAAGGCCGGCTGATCCTGTGCGACGCCCTGGCTGAGGCCGATGGGGAGAAGCCCGACCTGCTGCTGAATTTCGCCACCCTGACCGGGGCGGCGCGCACGGCGCTCGGCCCCGACCTGCCGGCGCTGTTCACCCGTCACGACACCCTGGCCGATCAACTGCTCAAGGCCGGCACGCAGACGCACGACCCGCTGTGGCGCCTGCCGCTGTGGGCGCCCTATCGCCGCATGCTCGACAGCAAGATCGCCGACATCAACAATGCCAGCGACAATCCCCATGCGGGGGCGATCACCGCCGGCCTGTTCCTGGCCGAGTTCGTCTCGCCGCAGACGGAATGGGCCCATCTCGACCTGTTCGCCTGGAACCCCTCCGCCCGTCCGGGCCGGCCCGAAGGCGGCGAGGCGATGGCCTTGCGCGCCCTTTATGCGGCAATCCTCCAGCGCTACGCGTCATGACCATTGCTCAGCCGGTTGCGCTCAGGTAATTTCGTTTTCGCAACGACTATGGGCGGAAAATGGGCATCGATCTGAAGGCCGTGCAAGCTCTCGATCTGTGGCGGGGGGCGATCGTCGAAAGCGTGCGTCGGGATGCGCCCGACCTGTCGGCCCGGCAGATGGCCCTGCTGCTCACCGTCTATCTGACCCCGCCCGCCCACACCGTGCGCGGCTTGGCGATCACGCTCAACATCTCGAAGCCGGCCGTCACCCGCGCCCTCGACCGCCTCAGCGAATATGGGCTGGTGCGGCGCAAGGTCGACGATGCCGACCGCCGCAGCGTGCTGATCCAGCGCACGGTCAAGGGCTCGGTGTTCCTGCGCGAATTCGGCGACATCATCGTCGACGCGGCCTCTCACTCCGAACCCCTCGCCTGATCGACGACCGGTCGTTTTTGTCGACCGTCGTCCCCATTTCATCGAAACGGCGTTAACGCCCCGCATGACCGGCCTGCACTCTTCCCTCGACTCATCTGCGCGAGGAGGGAAATATGCGCGGCTTCGTCAAATACACGGCCCCGGCGCTGCTGGGGTTGGTGGGGCTGTCTTGCCTCGCCGGCGATCCCGATCCGTTCAGATATTTCGTCGGCAGCTGGACCTGCGACGGCCATGTCATCGGCCATGACACGCCGCTCTCGACCGCCATCAGCGCCGAGTGGGACGAACACACCATGACCCTGACGGTGCGCCACGACGTCATCGCCCCGCACGCCTATCACGCGGTGGAGACCTGGGGGGCTACGAAGATT
>Ga0213872_10002414_pt1 | contig 11018 bp, 11 predicted proteins | sample VelepicomBERX_R2_FD_160071 | JGI IMG/M metagenome (GOLD analysis project Ga0213872, IMG submission 160071) | Rhizosphere microbial communities from Vellozia epidendroides in rupestrian grasslands, the National Park of Serra do Cipo, Brazil - RX_R2 | ecosystem: Host-associated > Plants > Roots >... | reverse complement strand
CGTTTAAACTTGTCAACCAACCCGCACGGCGCGACATACAGCTGCAAGTTGATGAGCTAGTACTGAACTGTGACATCGTTTTGCGCGCGCTGGGTAACCATCTGAATCCGTCGGAGGAGTGGCCGTTTTCAGCCGAGGGACAAACGTGCCCAGCAGATGTCAACATCTGTGGGACCGAAGTACAGAGCCGAAGGATTAAAGCAGCTCGTGAACACTTAGGAATTATCTACATTTCATACCGAGCAGAGGGAGAAATGTCGGAATCTCTTTGTTAAAGCTGCTGCGCTGGAATGTTTTCTATTTTCTAATACGGTGCGAACGAGACCTCCAGCACGAGACGAACGTGAGTCCGCGTCTAGCGGCTTCAGAGCGTGGATCACTTGCTCAATCGAATGACATACCCCTTGCTACCACGCGCCTGCACGGCCATCGGAAAATTGACTATTGCAGGAGGCGTCCTGTTAAATCTGGGGACTGTTGTCCCGAGCATCATGGTCGGAATAGGCACCACCCTCGGGACAGTTGATCGTGCCGTACTGGTCGTTATCGCTAGGGACGCGCGCCGTACCATTATTAAGCTTGTCTCGCTGGGCGTTTCCCGGCCGGGCCGATGTGGCAGACGGTTTGATATCTTCGGGACCGGAAGTATGAGTCTCTTTCGTGGAGTTGGACATGAAATTCTCCTCATTGAGAAGGTGCAGTTAGCTTAACAGGCAGCGAAATATGCCAGCCATCATAGTTACTAATGCTAGGCCGGCAGCGTGAGGAAGCCAATCGGACGGCACGAGTACTGCGGGGACCCAGCGTCTGTCGGACATGAAAGAGAAGCGGAAGATGTGTTGAGTATGGGTTATTGAGCTTGTCCGTTTCTATAGCCCGGGCCCGCATGTTGCTGCTTCGATCCGATCTGTATTCGACCAACAGCAAGCGAAATGCAAGGCACTTTAGAATCGTTAGCATACCTTGTTATTTGCGGGTTATTGGAAGAAGCCCATCCCAATAGAATCAGGCACTTATCGCTAGCCGGTGACATCTTAAATAACCCAGTCCCCCGTCTAACTCGCTGATTTTTATAAATTTTTAGGCGATAGCACAGCTATTTCGTAATCGGCAGGTCGGACAGAAAAACGCCCGCATTTCGCGGGTGTTTTTCCGTGGCCGAAAGCGAACATCGATTCAGATCACACAAGCACCGCAAAACAATACGGAATTTCCTGATTTCTTTACATGAAATTTGGGCTCATCCTGAGCACATCAGTAAATTCTGCCCTTGCCAGTGCGCTAGATCATGTCAACTTGTATTGACTGGCATTTTCGTGAAATTCGCCCATGCTTAAGTCCATCACACCCGAAGACGTTTCCATTGGCATGTACATCCATTCCATTTCTGGAAATTGGATGGATCATCCATTTTGGCGAAAGTCATTCAAGGTCGTGTCCCACAAAGAGGTAATGCAACTGAAAAATTGTGACGGCAGGATATGGATTGACACAGACAAAGGGGCGGACATTCTATTTGGCGCAGGCCACGGCGAACAACCACTTACAGATTCTCCCCCCACAATGGATGAGGTGTCGCTGGAATGTGCAGATCTCATTCGTTCTTCACGGGCAGGCGGCGACGTCGATGAACGAAGAGATGCTGCTCAGATTCTGGCATCGTCACAGCTGGTCGTTCTGAATATGTTCGCTGAAGTTCGGATGGGCAAGGCCATCAATGTAAAAGAGGTTGGCGAACTGGTGACGGAGATCGCCGCATCCGTGGCGAGTAATGCCGGCGCCCTTATCAGCCTCGCACGCCTTAAAACCGCGGACAATTACACGTACATGCATTCAGTAGCGGTTTGCGCAATGATGATCTCGCTGGGGAACCAACTCGGACTATCGGCAGAGGAGTGCCGACAGGCTGGTATGGCCGGTTTGCTACATGACGTTGGGAAGATGGTGGTTCCGACGGAGATCCTTAACAAGCCCTCAAAACTTACTGATGACGAGTTTGTATCGATGCGCGCGCACGCTATCCGTGGCCATGCAATCCTCTCCAAAATACCAGGCCTCGGGGAGGGGCCAATCGATGTGGCACTGCATCACCACGAGAAGATTGATGGAACGGGTTATCCGCACAATTTAAGATCTGAACAGATCTCGAAACTGGCTAAGATGGGGGCCATTTGCGACGTCTATGATGCAATTACGTCCAATCGTCCCTATAAAGCCGGATGGGATCCTGCGCAATCAATTCGGCACATGGCCAACAGCACTGGACACTTCGACCCTATTATGCTGAGTGCCTTTGTAAAAGCGATTGGCATATATCCGGTAGGCTCCTGTGTCCTGTTGAAATCGGGCCGAATAGCAGTAGTCATGGAGCGAGGAGAAGCGCACTTGCTGGCCCCGACGGTAAAAGTTTTTTTCTCTACGACGAAGAGAGAACCTGTCGAACATGAGCTAGTCGATCTGGAATGCTCCAGCGATAAGATAGTTTCATGGGTGAATCCAGAAAAATGGGGATCAATAATGTCCCAGCGGGGAATCAGTTCTGACCACATTCGTACTTCGCTAAGAGAATTTCGCTCCGCAAATCCAAATCGAGCCGTACCCGTGCTCCGGGCTCAGAGAACGGAGTGATAGACGTGGCCCTACTTGGAATTATTCGACGCTGGTACATCCGGGATCGCATTTCGATTAGAGAAATTGCACGCCGGCTGGACATCTCTCGCAACACGGTTCGCCGCTACATTCGCTCTAAAGCGATCTAGCCGTCGTACCCTACCAGACGCTCCACAAGCGCCCTAGATCCATTCACCGCTCGTTTACCCGCTGTGCAAGATTCGACTGTAACGAATCGGCTCTTTAGCGCACAGTAGCTCGTCTAGCCTCTTTATATTCATGATCGGAATATCCGGTCAGATGCGATCGAACTAGCATACCCAGCAAGGCGTTCGCCTAGCTCTCTTGATGAGTTTCCCCCCAGGCTCTCTGCTTGGCTGAGCGCTGAATCCGTTAAGTCTCGCAAGCAACGAAGAACCTTGAAATAGATGTTCCCGGATCTGAAAGAACTGGGATATGAGGGGTCGTACGATCGTCTGGCAACCTTTACTAGACGATGGAAGGTAGGTCAAATGGAGAGGAACATATCCGCGAGCAAATCAGTAGCCGGAGCCGCGTCTTATGACCGGGGTTTTCCCGATAGCCAGGGTACCGTTTTGGTACTAAATTTAATGGTATTCGCAGGACCGGTCGGAGGAGAAATGGACGCGTCCACCTTATTGATTGAGCAATATTTTGCGTCGATAACGAATATTGCCTTTATGGCTGAAAGTGGCATCTGGTCCGAAGATAAGTTGAGGCTCGTGCTGGTGCAAGCAGTCGGCCACCTGTGTCTTTCAACCGGCGCCTCCCAGTCCGCCGCGAAGCGGTGGCTTGAAACGGCCATTGAGCAAGAGCTCTTACACCTACATCCCCAGCACCGCCAATGTGCAGAAATGTTTCGCTGTGCATTGCGCGACCTGATAGCACTGCCTGCTCCGCCGTAATAGTCGAGTCGAAATAAAACAAGAAAGAAAATTTAGTCTATCGATCCGACTCCAAAAACTCGAATTTAGATGTCAAATTAATAATTTCCGCCAATCATGAGCCCAACATTCGAGACCTTCGAGAGCACCCATGCTGAGTCGAAGCCAGCGGACATGGCGCAGCGCTTCGAGTACTTGATCGCCAATACGCCTGCCATCATCTATAGCAGTGTGCCCACCGGTGACTTCAAGATGACATTTGTCAGTGAAAATGCATCCAGGGTCTTAGGATATTCACCCCGTGAGATGACCGAGGATCCAAATTTCTGGTTTGATCATATCCACACCGAGGATGCGGCCACCATATTTTCCAGCCTGGCGATGCTGTTTGTAGAGGGCGAAAAGACCTACGAATATCGCTTTCTGACTAAAGACGGCCGCTATCTGTGGATGCATGACAGCCTGCGCCTGATCCGTGACGACAACAATAACCCCGTCGAAGTTATCGGATCGCTCACAAATATTACCGAGCGCAAATTAATGGAAGAAATGCTCCAGCGGACAGGAGAGCAGCAACGCGACCTTATCCAACGACTGAAAGAAACTCAGGCACAGTTGCTGCAATCGGAAAAGATGGCATCAATAGGCCAATTGGCGGCGGGGATCGCCCATGAAATCAACAATCCGATCGGATTCGTCAGTTCCAATATGCGCTCCCTCCAGACCTACGTCGATCAGTTATTGACCTTAGCCGAACAGCAGACCGAATTATCACGGCGCGCAGAAGTACCGGACGCTGTGAAGGAAGCTGCCGAACAGCTTAATACGGCTGCTGACCTTTCCTATCTTAAAACAGATGTCATTGACCTCATTTCAGAGTCCCTCGAAGGCTTGAAGCGGGTTAAGGATATCGTGCAATCTTTGAAAGATTTCTCCCATGTAGGCGAAAGTGATTGGCAAATGGTTGACGTAACTAAAGGACTGGAAAGTACTATTACGATTGCTAATAATGAATTGAAGTACAAAGCTACCGTCGAGCGTCACTATGGTGAACTGCCTCTTGTCAAAGGCCTTGCGTCGCAGTTAAATCAAGTATTTATGAACTTATTGGTTAACGCCGCGCATGCGATTCCCGAGCGCGGCGTAATTGGTGTGTTCACGGAATTTCGCGATGGTTGGGTATATATCCGCATCCAGGACGATGGTTGCGGCATCCCCCAGGAGAACATCACGCGCATTTTCGAGCCGTTCTTTACCACTAAGCCGATCGGTAGCGGTACCGGCCTCGGGCTGTCGTTGTCGTATGGCATCATCCAGAAGCACAACGGCCGGATCGAGGTGCAAAGCGAGGTTGGAGTTGGCACCAGTTTTACAGTTTGCCTGCCGATCAGCCAGCGGGGGTCGGAAGCCAGCGTCGAAGAAGGTTCGCTCTACGAAGACAAGAAAAGGGGATAGGAGATGTCGAACAGTGTTCCAGCATTGGAGAAAGTGAGTGTCGAGAGGCCTGCAGCGGTGCCGGTCATTCTTCTAGTTGACGACGAGGCCAGCATTCTGTCTTCCCTCAAGCGTGTGCTGAGGCCGAAGGGGTACGTTTTATTGACTGCAGATAGCGGTGCCGTCGGCCTGCGGCTGCTGGGAGAAAATGCTATCGACCTGATCATTTCGGACATGCGCATGCCTGAAATGACTGGAGCTCAATTCTTGAGGAAAGCCCGGGAAAGCTATCCTGATGTCACCCGTATCCTGCTGACGGGCTACTCGGAGATCAGCGCTACTATTTCGGCGATTAATGAGGCCGGGGTCTATCACTATCTTCAGAAGCCATGGGACGAGCAAGATCTTCTGCTGACTGTGGAGCGCGCGCTTGAGCAGCAATTTCTGAAGAGAGAAGCGGCTCGGCTGAATGCGCTCGTCCGAGAGCAAAATGAGGAGCTGGCGTCCTTCAATGCCAGACTGGAAAAACAGGTCGAAGCGCGTACGGAAGAGCTTCGGCAGACGGTACTTTTCCTGGAGAGAGGTGAAGAGGAAATCCGCCAGAATTTTCTGACGATGCTCAAGGTATTCTCCAGCCTGATTGAGCTTCGTTCAGGCATGCTGGGCGGCCAGTCTGATCGCGTCAGCGCGCTAAGTCGGAAGATCGGCAATAAATTCTCACTGACGAAGGTACAGATCCATCATCTCGGAATTGCTGGGCTGTTGCATGCGATCGGAAAGATTGGCCTGCCCGATGAACTCATCCGAAAGCCCCAGGAAAAGATGACTGGAGAAGAGTCACGCGCCTTCATGAGCCATCCGGTCAAGGGGCATATGGTACTGACCCCTATCGCGGCATTTGGCGACATCAGCGAGATTATTCTCCACCAATACGAACGTTGGGACGGTCGAGGCTTGCCTGCGGGCACCGCAGGGGACCTCATCCCACTTGGTTCCCGCATCCTTGCCGTCGCTCGCGATTTCGAGGCGTTGCGCTCAGGTGCCATCGCGACATTACCCGTGCCGCTTGAAAAAGCAGTCCAGATCATCAAATCGCAAAGCGGCATTAGATACGATCCGTCGGTCGTAGAGGCCTTCGTGGCTCTGGCAAACGAAAATGACGCCGCCCTTCGCGAAAAATCACGTGAGATCAAGTCAAGGGACCTTGAAGCAGGTATGAAACTGGCGGAAGATCTACGCACGGGTGAAGGTGTTCTCCTGATCGTAAAAGACTCCGTAATCACGCAGAACAATATTCAACAAATACGAAAATTCGAGCAGTTGGAAGATGTTAGCTTGCAGATATCGGTCAAGATTGCAGAAAAACCGAACTGAGATGAAAGCTGCGCCATGCCTACAGGAACAGATACATCGGTAGCGCCCCGTCGACTTCTCTTGGTCGATGACGAGGTCAACATTCTGTCGGCCTTACGACGATTACTGCGCCAAGACCGTTACGAGATCGTAACGGCCAATAGCGGAACTGAAGCACTGGAAATACTGAAAAATAGCGCTGTGGACGTGATCATTACCGACCAGAGGATGCCGGGCATGACTGGTGTGGAATTTTTGCGTTTGGCTAAGAATAAGTATCCGGATACCGTGCGTATCGTATTGAGCGGCTACACAGAATTGCAGTCAGTCACCGACGCTGTCAATGAAGGGGCCGTCTACAAATTCCTGACCAAGCCTTGGGACGATGAGCAGCTCAGGGAACATGTTGCTGAAGCATTCAAGCGCAAAGAAATGGAAGACGAGAACAACCGCTTGCAGCACGAACTGAAACTAGCCAATTCTGCCCTCGCCACAACAAACCAGGAGCTCGATCGCCTCATCAAGGAGCAAGAAGAGCGAATCGAAACCGATGAGGTCAGTCTGCAGATAACCCATGAGATCCTAGAGCACCTAAATATTCCTCTCGTGGGTGCGGATGAACAGAAAAACATCGTCTTTCTCAATTCGGCGGCACAGAAGCTATTGGGCAGCGATAAGACACTACTAGGAACGAATCTCGTTCGAAGCATGCCAGCGGTGGCGCACGCCTGGGGAAGACCGACCGTTAGACTTGAGATCCAGGAAAATCTCTATGGGGTAAATATCTATCCCATGGGGAAGACCTCACGCTCCCGTGGAAAACTCATCACCTTTGTGAGATGGAATGAGGAAGAGAGCCGATGAACGATGCCAAGTTGGTCGAAGAAATTTCCCTAGACAAGGCCACGTCAGGCATGGTGCTGGCAAAACCGATCCTAGAGAAATCAGGAGCATGCTTGATGCCTGCCAGAGCGGAGCTGACGGAGAGGTCACTACACGCGCTAAAAAACTGGGGAGTACTTCGCGTAACCGTTGTGACGTCAACAGATGTGGACGCGGTCGAGCCGGCTCTCGGGACGATAACTGACCAGCACAAAAGAATTGACGCACTATTTAGAAACAGCCGTCAACACGATGCCAATCGTGCCCTCATGGAGTGTCTACGCCGATATCGAACAAGAGAACATCATGATCCCGCTGTCGACAGATGAGATCAGCGAGGCTGTTCTCAAACTTCCCTCCCTTCCCGGTATCGTAGTGGAACTATTTCGTGTCCTTGACGATGAGGATGTCGACGTCAATCTCCTCTCTCAAAAGATATCCCATGATCAAGGCTTAGCCACGAAAGTGCTCGGTCTAGCTAATTCCTCTTTCTACGGAATGCAAAGCAAAGTCGGTTCCATCGCATATGCAGTTTCCGTTCTGGGGTTCAGCAGCATTCGTGCGCTGGTGACAGCTGCAGGCGTGGCGCAGGCGTTTTCGGCGAACCCCTCATCCAATGGGCTGACCCACGCCCAACTATGGAAGCATGCCATTGCCACGGCGCTAGCAGCTAGGGCTCTGGCAAAAAGTGTGGGCGAAAATGAAGATCAGGCCTTCATTGCAGGACTTCTTCACAACGTCGGTCGGCAGGTTCTGATTGCCTACGATCCAATTCGGTATCGGGAAGTGCTGTCTTGGAGCACTGCGCATGATGCTGAATTGTCTCTTGCCGAATCCGAAGTCTTAGGTATGAATCACACGGTAGTCGGACGCGCTGCGCTGGCACGGTGGAACTTCCCCGCAGCCATTGTGGAAACACTTAACCCTGACTTATCAGGCACACTGGGTGTACATTTCAAGGCCGCTTCCGTTATCGCTGTCGCCGACGCGATTGCCTATGCCCTGGACCTAGACGGTAACCCCGATACCCAGGTCCCCACTTTATCTCAGGCTCAATGGGATCAGCTTGAATTGAATGACGAGATATTAATGGAGGTGTTTAGCATGACCGAGCGGTCGTTTGAAGACGTTTGCACCATCTTGAAGGCGGCTTAGAACTACCTCTTATTCCTGGAGATGAGAATGTCATTTATTCATCCACAACAGCTATCTGAACCGCAGATTTCTGAATTCTTCGATGGATGCCCGGTGCCCGCCTTCGCCATTGACAACGATCATGTCATCACTCACTGGAACCGGGCCTGCGAACATGTTCTCGGTGTGCCTGCCGAGCAAATGGTGGGGACCCGGCAGCAATGGAAGCCATTGTATCCGGAAGAACGGCCTGTCCTCGCTGATCTCATTGTGAACGGCTCCTTCGAGAATGCGGTAGGTACCTATTATCATGACGATGACAATTTTCAGAAATCGGCTGTCATTCCTGGGGCGGTGGAGGCCGAAAAGTTCTTCTCTCACCTGGGAGAATATGGTCGCTGGCTTTACTTTTCTGCTGCTCCACTACGCAACCAGAATGGGGAAATCGTAGGCGCTATCGAAGTTCTGCAAGATGTGACCGCGCAGAAAATCGCCGAGCTGGACTTGAGGCGCATGCGCCAGGAGTTGGAAATGAAAGTCGAGCAGCGCACTTCGGAGCTCGCAGTCGCGAACCTAAAAATGGAAGAAGACTTGCTTCGACGCGTGTCTGCAGAGGCAGAGCTGGTTAAGCAAAATGCGGAATTGACAGAGCTGAATCAGAAGTTATCGATGGCACAAGAGCAGCTCATGCAGTCAGAAAAACTCGCTTCCATCGGGCAGCTTGCCGCTGGCGTCGCCCATGAGATCAATAATCCAATCGGCTATATCTTTTCCAATTTTAGTTCTCTCGAGACCTACATCGCATCGTTGTTGAGGGTGCTAAGTGTGTATCAGAAACTGGGAGACGCTACGGACAAGTCCGCGGCGGCGGCGGAATTACAGGCAATCTTGAAGGAAGTCGACCTAGATTACTTGAAGGAAGACATTCCGGCATTGATGAACGAATCTCGCGAGGGAATAACTCGAGTAAGAAAAATCGTTCAGGATTTGAAAGATTTCTCACGCACCGACACAGCTCTGGAATGGCAATGGGCTAACCTGCATCATGGCATTGATTCGACGCTCAATATCGTCAGCAACGAAATTAAGTACAAGGCGGATGTCATCAAGAATTACGGAAACATACCTGATATTGAATGTTTGCCGAGCCAGATAAATCAAGTCGTCATGAACCTAGTAGTGAATGCTGCCCACGCCATTGGAGATGATAGAGGGACGATTTCCATCACTACCCGCAAAGCCGGGGAGGATGTCGAAATCGAAATCCAGGATACCGGTTGCGGCATTCCATCTGAAAACCTGACTAAGATCTTCGATCCCTTCTTTACGACTAAGCCGGTCGGCAAGGGTACTGGGCTAGGCCTTTCGCTCTCCTATGGAATCATCCAGAAACATGGGGGAAATATCAGCGTGCGGAGCGCCCTCGACGTAGGCACTACCTTTTTGGTACGCATTCCGATTAGGCATAGGCAAGACACCGACGGAATTTAATTGGAGGCGCATCCCAATAGTTGGTGTCGAAAAGACGTCGTTGGTCTTCCATCCGGACCTCCTCGTGACGCCAAAAAATAGACACGCCTGCATTATTAATCCAGGTGTCGATAGCCCCGAAGCGCTCCGCAGCTTTTGCAGTAAGTTCTTGCAAGGCTTTGTAGTCGGCTACGTCGACAGGAGCCGACATTGCCTTGTCGCCGATATCTAGGTCCGCCACCGCACGTTCCAACGCTTGTGCGTCGCGGGCCGCCAATACCAAATTGGCGCCTCGGGAGGCGGCAAGTCTCGCGGTTGCAAGCCCTATACCGCTGGTTGCAGCGGTGGTCACAACGGTCTGGTCGGCGATTTTCTTGAGTTGTAGTGGCATAACAAACCTTTCAGGAAGAGACTCGGCCTCCATGCGAAGGCTACAGGAGAAAAATGAGACCGACGTGTCGGGAACGCTAACCTCAGGCCGGGAGGAGATTTCCCAATAGTGGGGATACCTTCGCGTAAGGGGAATCAACCTATATCTCATGCTCTGGCTCACCAAAGATGTCGGAGGCGAAGGTATTGTTGAAGATGAGCAGCCCCAGTCACTACGGCCTGCTCCCGCGAGAAAAATGGTCTAGTCAACCTGCCTTTCATGCCGCGCTCGACTCATCTTCATGCCCGCTGCCTAGGATGACAGTCATTTGGGACGACACTTCAAGCTATCCGCTGATACAGCCGTTTGCGCAGGCCACTTAAGATCACTATTCGCAAGGTAGACAGGGCAGAAGTCTTCCCTGCTTGCGATAGCAATTCCTTTTCGATCTTACATACAAGGAGATACACCATGGCAAACCAGCAAAATCAGCAAGAGTCCACCACCAACCGCGGCTTCGCCTCGATGGATGAGAGCAAGCAGCGCGAGATCGCCAGCCAGGGCGGCAAGGCAGCGCATGAGAAAGGCACCGCGCACGAGTTCACCTCCGAGGAGGCCCGCGAAGCCGGCCGCAAGGGCGGCCAGAACAGTCATGGCGGCAATAGCGGCAACAGCGGCAGCAACGGCTAATTGCTGCCAGGCGCAAAAGGGCCCTGCGGGGCCCTTTTTCCTTCCCCCCCATTATCGATATGAGGACATTGACATGACCACCAAGACCTTGAAAGACTTATTCATCCACAGCCTATCCGATGTGTACAGCGCCGAAAAGCAGCTCACACGGGCCCTCCCCCGTCTGGCTC
>Ga0213872_10002413_pt1 | contig 11019 bp, 9 predicted proteins | sample VelepicomBERX_R2_FD_160071 | JGI IMG/M metagenome (GOLD analysis project Ga0213872, IMG submission 160071) | Rhizosphere microbial communities from Vellozia epidendroides in rupestrian grasslands, the National Park of Serra do Cipo, Brazil - RX_R2 | ecosystem: Host-associated > Plants > Roots >... | reverse complement strand
TGCATTGGGAGTGGGCGCCTCTTCTTCCGCATGCGGCGACTTCTGCGGCCGGCCCGCATAATCCCGGCTCAGCATCCTGTTCACGTAAGCGACTTCGAAGCCGCGCTCGCGCAACCATTGCGCCACCAGCCCCGCGAGACGGTCAAGCGCGATGCGATGCGTTGCGTCCGTATGCGCATACAGCCAATCCGACAAGACCATGAAGTTTGCAAACGGCGCCTCTCCCAGTATAAGCGTCAACGTATGCGCGAAACGCCCTGAATTCGCAACCAGGTCCCAGTAACGCGCAAAACGCACCAGCCGCTGCATCTCGGAGAAATTGATGCGATCCGTCGCCAGTATCGTATACGGCGGATGCGGATCGAACACCAAGGCATACTCCTGCGTATGGCGCACGATAGGCGTGCCGCGCAAGCGCTTCAGGATGCCGAACTGGATTTCGTGCGGAGCAAGCGCAACCAGCCGATCGAACCCGCGCGCAAAGCTCTCGACATCCTCGCCTGGCAAGCCGGCAATCAGATCGACGTGCAAGTGCGCGTGCGAATGTGCGCGCAGCCAAGCGATATTCGCGGCCGCCTTGTCGTTGTTCTGCTTGCGGCTGACCAGGGCCTGCACCTCAGGATTGAAACTCTGGATGCCGATTTCGAATTGCAAGGCTCCAGGCGGAAATTGCGCGATCGCATCCTTGAGCGCGTCCGGCAGATGGTCGGGCACGACTTCGAAATGCGCGAACACCGGATCGTGCGGCGCAGCTTCCAGCTTGTCGAGAAAGAAGCGCAGGATGCGCAAACTCGATTTCACGTTCAGGTTGAACGTGCGGTCGACAAACTTGAACAGGCGCGCGCCGCGCGCATGCAAGGATTCGAGTTCGCCGAGAAAGCGATCCAAGTCAAACGGCCAGGCCGTCTTGTCAAGCGAAGACAGGCAGAATTCGCACTTGAACGGACAGCCGCGCGACGCTTCCACGTACAGCGTACGGTGCGCGATATCCTCATCGGCGTACAGGGCATACGGCAACGCCAGCTCATCCAGCGGCGGCTGCACACCGGCATGCACCTTCATCAAAGGCTTAGGCCCGTTCAAAATCTGCCGGCACAATTGCGCGAAGCTGATGTCACCCCAGCCCGTGATCAGATAGTCGGCCGCCTGCACAATCGCCTGCTGCTCGTATTCGTACGACACTTCTGGGCCGCCTAGCACCACCACCACATGCGGCGCCACGCGCTTCAGCATCGCCACCACTTTCGTGATTTCCTCGATGTTCCATATGTACACGCCGAAACCGACAATGCGCGGCTGCGAGGCCAGCAGTTTCTCGACCACGTCTGCCGTTTTGACGCCGATTACGAATTCCTGCAAACGCGTCACCCCACGCAGCTCGCCCATATTTGCGAGCAGGTAGCGCAAACCCAGTGAAGCATGCGCGTAACGCGCATTGAGCGTGGACAACACGATACTCATGAGCTACTCATTTCCTTTTCCCGCGGCGTACGCCGCATGATCCAGAATTATAGGCGCAGCAAGCGGCAAGGGCTTCTTGTTTATCGGCCGTCAACACGAATTTGCGCACTGCGCTACCATATTGCCGTACGCCCGGCCGGAAGATTACGGAAAACCGGGTGTCTCTTTTCGTGTTTCCATAAAAAGGATAAAAAATGAAATTATTTTTCAGTCCGGGCGCTTGCTCGCTGGCTCCGCACATCGTACTGCGTGAAGCCGGCCTGTCGTTCGAACTCGACCAAGTCAATCTCGGCACCAAGCAGACGGCCAGCGGCAAGGATTTTTTGCAGATCAACCCCAAGGGTTATGTTCCGACTCTACAGCTCGACAACGGCCAAGTCCTGACCGAAGGCGCCGTCATCCTGCAATACCTGGCCGATCAGGTACCGCGCAAACATCTGGCGCCCCCGTCCGGCACTCTGGAGCGTTTCCATTTAATGGAGTGGCTGACCTTCATCTCGAGCGAACTGCACAAAGCCTTTTCGCCGCTCTTCAACAGCAAGACACCGGAAGAATACCGCGTCATCGTCCGCGAGAATCTGACCAAGCGCATCGGCTTCGTCGCCAAGCAACTGGAAAAAACCGACTATATCGGCGGTGACCAGTTCAGCATCGCCGACGCCTATCTGTTCACAGTCCTGTGCTGGACACGTCCGACCAAGATGGATCTTGCTCCCTGGCCTTCAGTGGTCGCTTACATGGACCGTGTCGGTTCGCGCCCGGCCGTGCATGCAGCGATGATTGCCGAAGGTTTGATCAAAGGTTAAAAAGCTCTGCCAAGAATCACCTTTTCTTTGATCGGCATACAGCCGCCGCGGCAAAAAGCCGGGCGGCTGTTTTTCTCTTCCAACCCCGTTAACTTACCGTCCCTATCCGATGCAAGCAGGAGTTTTTTACGCCGCCGGCGCCTATATTCTGTGGGGCCTGTTTCCCTTGTACTTCAAGGCTTTGCGGGGCATCGCGCCGCTGGAAATCCTCACGCACCGGATTGCCTGGGCCCTGTTGTTCCTGGCTGTCGTGCTGGTGGCGCGGCGCCAATGGGATTGGATCGCCAAGGTCGCGCGCGAACCGAAAATCCTGGCCTGGTTCATGGCCAGCTCCACCCTGCTGTCGGTGAACTGGTTCATCTACATATGGTCGGTCAACAACGGCCACGTGATCGACAGCAGCCTGGGCTACTTCATGAATCCGCTGGTCAATGTCTTGCTCGGCTTCCTTTTGTTGCACGAGCGCTTGCGCCCAGTGCAGTGGTTTTCCATTGCCGTGGCAGCAAGCGGCGTTGCCTGGCTGACCTGGCAGACCGGGCATCTGCCATGGATAGGCTTGTCGCTGGCTTTCTCGTTCGGCGTATACGGCTTATTACGCAAGACCGCCGCACTCGGCGCGCTTGAAGGTTTGTCGCTGGAAACAGCTTTGTTGTTCCCTCTTGCTTTCGGATACTTGGTTTTCCTGGCTTGGCAAGGCGAGAACGGCTTCCTGCAGGCATCCGCGTCTACCCAGTGGCTGCTGGCTGCTGCCGGCCCCATCACCGCGATCCCCTTGCTCATGTTCGCGGCCGGTGCACGCCGCATCCGCATGGCGACCTTGGGCCTGCTGCAATACATCGCACCGACCATACAACTGTTGCTGGGTGTGCTGCTGTATCACGAGCCGTTTAGCGGTGCACGTTTGTCCGGGTTTGTGGTGATTTGGTCGGCGCTGGCGATTTATTCTTTGGAGGGGTTGTGGCGGGCTTGGGGCGCTCGGGCTACCTACTGATTTCCAATTGGGCATGACCGTAGGTGCGCCCTAGTCTACCTACAGGGGAACACGCTGGAAAGCGGACGCGTCTTTCGTAGTTTCTCTTGCGACCGCTTTAGATTAATCACTCCGTAAGCTACGGCAACGGATCGCCCGCGCTACCTCCGCTCCCCATCCTGCTCCCCTATAGATAGACTGGGAATGAGGTCGTCACAGGTTCGACCAAACCAACATTTAGTGCATCCCGTCTGCTTGCAAATACCAACTACGTAGTAGTTTCCTCGCCTATCTGTGGGGCGTGTGTGGCGCGAGAGGGGGAAGCGCGGGTGACCTAACTCCCGTTGATCGAAGAACAGACATCTAATATTTTGGGGAAGTATTCCGGAGAAACAACGAAAGACGCGCCCTCTCGCAGAACACTCCCCCACAGGTAGGCGAGGCAACTACGGCACTACACAACCCACTCCCAAGAATCAATTCCAACAATTCACGGGAAAGCCACAAAACTATCGTATCCTATCGAATCCCGCATTTTTAGCTCGCACAAAGCCCATGGCAAACTACGTCTACACCATGAACCGCGTCGGCAAGATTGTTCCGCCGAAACGCCAGATCCTCAAGGATATTTCGCTTTCCTTCTTTCCCGGCGCCAAGATCGGCGTGCTCGGCCTGAACGGCTCGGGCAAGTCGACCTTGCTCAAGATCATGGCCGGGCTCGACAAGGACATCATCGGCGAGGCCGTGCCCATGCCGGGCATCAAGATCGGCTACCTGCCGCAGGAGCCTCAACTCAATCCCGAAGAAACCGTGCGCCAAGCAGTCGAAGCCGGCCTCGGCGAAATCTTCGAAGCCAAGGCCAAGCTCGACGCCGTGTACGCCGCCTATGCCGAACCGGACGCCGACTTCGACGCGCTCGCTGCCGAGCAGGCACGCCTGGAAGCCATCATCTCAACTTCCGCCGGCGACAACCCCGAGCAGCAACTCGAAATGGCCGCCGACGCGCTGCGCCTGCCGCCCTGGGACGCCAAGATAGGCGTGCTGTCGGGCGGTGAAAAGCGCCGCGTCGCGCTGTGCCGCCTGCTGCTGTCCAAGCCCGACATGCTGCTGCTGGACGAGCCAACCAACCACCTCGACGCCGAATCGGTCGAGTGGCTAGAGCAATTCCTGCAGCGCTTCCCCGGCACCGTGGTCGGCATCACCCATGATCGCTACTTCCTCGACAATGCCGCCGAGTGGATACTCGAACTCGACCGCGGCCAAGGCATCCCTTGGAAGGGCAACTACAGTTCCTGGCTCGAGCAGAAGAGCAACCGCCTGAAGCAGGAAGAAGCAGCGGAGTCCTCGCGTCAAAAGACCATGGCCAAAGAACTGGAATGGGTGCGCCAAAACCCCAAAGGCCGGCAAGCGAAGAGCAAGGCCCGCCTGGCGCGCTTCAACGAACTGGCCGAATACGAATACCAGAAACGCAACGAGACGCAGGAAATCTTTATTCCCGTAGCCGAACGCCTCGGCAATGAAGTGATCGAATTCACGAACGTCTCGAAAGCCTTCGGCGACCGCCTGCTGATCGACAATCTCAGTTTCCGCATTCCGCCGGGCGCCATCGTCGGCATCATCGGCCCGAACGGCGCCGGCAAGTCGACGCTGTTCAAGATGATTGCCGGCATCGAGCAGCCGGACAGCGGCGAAGTCAAGGTTGGCACTACCGCCAAAGTCTCGCTGGTCGATCAGAGCCGCGATGCGCTGGCCGACAGCAAGACCGTGTGGGAAGACGTCAGCGGCGGCGCCGACCTGCTCACCGTCGGCCGTTTCGAAATGCCGTCGCGCGCCTATCTCGGCCGCTTCAACTTCAAGGGCTCGGATCAACAAAAGATCGTCGGCAACCTGTCCGGCGGCGAACGCGGTCGCCTGCATCTGGCGAAGACGCTGCTCAAAGGCGGCAATGTATTGCTACTGGACGAACCGTCGAACGATCTTGACGTCGAAACCCTGCGCGCGCTCGAAGACGCACTGCTCGAGTTTGCCGGCAGCGTGCTCGTCATCTCGCACGATCGCTGGTTCCTCGACCGTATCGCCACGCATATCCTGGCCTTCGAAGGCAATTCGCAAGTGAGCTTCTTCGACGGCAATTACCAGGAATACGAAGCCGACAAGAAGAAGCGACTGGGCGAAGAAGGCGCGAAACCCAAGCGCATCCGTTACAAGCCGCTGACGACTTGAGCAGAATGCAGGGCATGAGTCTGCCACGCCGCATCGGCATGCTGACCGCTGCACTGGCTCTGGCCGGCGCAGCGTTCGCGCAGGAGCCGGTGCTGGAAATCGACGTCGGCGCCAACCACCGGCAAGTTACCAGGGCCGAGCTGTTGGCGAATCCGGCCGTGCGCACCATCGCCGTCACCGACGACGTCTCCTACCACCGCCCCATGCGCTATCGCGCGCTGCCGTGGAGCGCATTGCTCCATACGGCAGATCCGGTCACTGGCGACGTGCAATTCACCGCCGACGACGGTTTCGTTGCGAATATTCCCGCCGCCCAGCTGAATGGCGCGGGACAAGCCTGGCTGGCCATCGAACCGGCCAAAGCGCCCTGGCCGGCATTGAAAGCCGGTGGTCCGAGTGCGGGGCCGTTTTATCTCGTATGGCTGACACCGGCAAAAGCCGCTATCTCACCCGAACAGTGGCCCTACCAGATTGCCAAGATCGCCTCGGCCGCACCGCTGGAGCTGCGCTATCCGCAACTGCTTCCAAAAACGGGGGATGACGCTGCGCAGCGCGGCTTGCATGTCTACACCGCCAATTGCGCGAGCTGTCACCAGTTGAATGGCGCAGGCGACGCCACCATCGGCCCCGACCTCAACCGGCCGCATAGTCCGACGGAATATTTTCAGGAAGATTATTTGCGCAAACTCGTGCGCGACCCGGCCAGCGTACGCAACTGGGGACAAAGGGTGATGCCGGGGTTTTCAACGGCGGTCTTGAGCGACGCCGAATTGAATGACTTGCTTGCTTACCTCAGGCAGATGGCGAAACAACGCCCCTGAAGCAGCCAGCAAATTACTGACGACTCTGGGTCGAGAAATCTGTCAGTAACACGGCCTGCACGCGCTGGGCGCCGAACGCCGCGTTGGTGCCTTTCGTCAACGCATCCTGCAGGTTCTGTAAGCCGCCAGGCGATTTGATCGTGCCGGCATTGACGTTATCAGCCAGCAGCTGTTTGAGGACGATGTCCAGCCCCTTCTGGTTTTCCTTGACCCAGCCGGTATCGTCGGCATTGGTCTGCACGGACAGGGTGGCGATAATCGTATACTTTTGCGCCTCGACCTGGTAGGGCCCGGCTACGGTCGAGCTAAGCTTTGGCACTTCGACGACATCGGCCTTGCGTGCATGGGTCCAGACAAAGGCCGAAATTGCCGCCAGCGCGACCACCACCACAGCAATCAGGACAGCGAGGAAATTGTCGCGTGCCCTGGTGTCGGGGACCGCCGGCGCCGGCCGCTTGAAGCGCTCGGCCGCGGATTGATCCACCGCTTGCTGGATGAAAGACGGTACGCGGCTGGCAGACTTTGTGCTCATTTCGTTATTAACCCCACTGCTGTACCGATCATCAGCGCCAGAGACGCCAACGAGGTAATCGTGAAACCAAGACTGCGCTTGGCTGGTTCTTTGTAATAGCCTAGCGCATACACAATACGGCCGATCGACCAGACAAAACCACCGATCGCCGCAACCTTATCGCCCTCGAAATAGGCACACATCCACAGTGCCGGGAAAAACACCACCATCTGTTCGACGGTGTTGGCCTGCACGCGCAACACACTTTGGAATTCGACCGGACCATCCGTCGCCGGCGCATTGATCTTGAATTTTCCGCGCGCCTGACCGACCTTCATCAGCATCCACGCATACACCATCAACGCTGCCAGAGTTGCCCAAGCTGTCCACTGCAATGCCATCGTATTCTCCCTGTTTTTTATAAAGCCGGTTCGGCTTGGAGAAATTCTATAACGGAGGCGGAACGTTCACATGATAACGTTAAATTTCCGCACAGCAATACTCAGATTGGCAATTTATGGCTAATTATTGGAGATTTCGGAAAAAATCTTTGCAGGCCGTGATCACCTCGGCAACTTCCTTTGCCGAAACGTCAAGATGCGTCACCAGGCGCGTGCGCGGGCCTATGCCGGCAACGATGCCGCGCTGTTTCAAGTGCGCCTGCAAAGCTGCGCAACGCTGTGCCGGCACGTGGACATAAACGATGTTGGTCTGTACCGGCTCGACACGCAGCCCATCGATTTCGCCCAGACCGGCCGCCAGCGCTGCAGCATTCGCATGATCGTCCGCGAGGCGCTCGACGTGGTGCTCGAGCGCATACAGACCGGCGGCGGCCAGCACGCCGGCCTGGCGCATGCCGCCGCCGAGCATCTTGCGCCAACGCGTCGCGCGCTGGATCAGATCGCGGCTGCCGCATAGCACCGAACCGACCGGTGCGCCCAAGCCCTTGGACAGGCACACCGACACCGAATCGAATCCGGCGCATACCTCGCGCCCCGTCACACCGAGCTTTACTGCTGCATTGAACATGCGCGCACCGTCGAGATGCAGTCCCAAGCCGCGCCGCTTTGCCAAGGCAGCGACCTCGGCCGTGTAAGCGAGCGGCAGGACCTTGCCGCCTATGGTGTTTTCCAGCGCAATCAGGCGCGTGCGTGCAAAGTGGATATCGTCGGGTTTGATGGTCGCTTCGATATCGGCAGGCTCCAAGCTGCCATCCGGCTGGTTCGCCAGCGGCTGCGGCTGGATGCTGCCCAATACCGCCGCACCGCCGCCTTCGTAGCGATAGGTGTGCGCTTCCTGGCCGACAATGTATTCGTCGCCGCGCTGGCAGTGCGAAATCAGCGCCGCCAGATTGCTTTGCGTGCCGCTGGAAAAGAACAGGCCTGCTTCGAAACCGAGGCTTTCAGCCAAAGTCTGCTGCAAGCGGTTGACAGTCGGGTCTTCACCATACACATCGTCGCCCACCGCCGCGTCGCACATGGCGGCGCGCATCGCGGGACCGGGTGCGGTGACAGTGTCGCTGCGCAGGTCTATGGTCTTCATCGCTGACAAATTAGTTTTTGTCGACGACCTTGCTGAAAAAATCGTAGATGCCGTTCTCGCCCATGCTGCGCGCATCGGCCAGTTCGCCGCCCTTGGTCGAATACAGGATCTTGTTGTCGGCTGTCAGCACCACCGCGGCCGGAATGCCTTTCTTGATCGGGTTGCCATAGGTCTCTGCAATGTCGAGGTTCTTGTCGAAATTGCCGACGTCGACCTTGATCACCACGAACTTGCCGTCGATCAGCGGCGCGCTCTTGCCATGCAAGGCCTTGTCGAGTTCGCGGCAATCCTTGCACCAGTTGGCGCCGAAGACCAGCAGCACTTCCTTGTGCGCGCTCTGCGCGTCCGCCAACGCATGGCTGATGCCGGCATGGGCGTCGGCGCTTTCATCGTACGGCAGGTCGGCCGCCATGGCATGCGACATGAACAGGGCAGCCAAGGCTGCAATCAATAAACCCAACAGCTTTTTCATTTCACACCTCATTCGTCAACTCATTAAATTGCCGCCGTACGTATTTCCAGCCAGTCCTTGGCACTGCCTTCAAGCAGCGGCGACAAGCGCTCGCGCACGACTGCGTGATAGCGGTTCAACCATGCGATCTCGTCGGCGCGCAGCAATGCCACGTCGAGGCAGCGCGTATCGATCGGGCACAGCGTCAAAGTCTCGAATTCGAGGAATTCGCCGAACTCGGTCGTTCCCGCCGAACGGTTCAACACCAGGTTTTCGATGCGCACACCCCACTTCTCGGGGCGGTAGATGCCGGGTTCGATCGAAGTGATCATGCCAGGCTCCATCGCCGTCTGCGGCTCCGGCATCGCATAACAGGATATCGATTGCGGTCCTTCGTGCACGTTCAGAAAGTAACCGACGCCGTGGCCGGTGCCGTGGCCGTAATCGACGCCGTCGGCCCAGATCGGCGCACGTGCGATCGCGTCCAGCATCGGCGACTTCGCACCGCGCGGGAAACGCGTGCTCGACAGTGCGATCACGCCCTTCAGCACCAGCGTGCAATCGCGCTTTTGCGCAGCCGAGGGCTGGCCGATGGCGACCACGCGCGTGATGTCGGTGGTGCCGCCCAGATATTGGCCGCCCGAATCGATCAGCAGCAGTCCGTCGCCTTCGATCACCGCATGCGATTCCGGCGTGGCGTGGTAGTGCGGCATGGCGCCGTTGCCGTTGAAGCCGGCAATCGTGCCGAAACTCGGGCTGACGAAGCCTGGCCGGCGCGCGCGCGCCTCGCAAATCTGTTCGTCTATCGTCAATTCCGTCACGCTTTCCTTGCCCAGGGCGCCTTCGAGCCAGGCAAAGAATTCGCACAGGGCCGCACCATCCTGCTCCATCGCGGCGCGCACGTGGCCGGCCTCGGCCTCGCTCTTGCGCGACTTCGCAAACTGGGTCGGATTGATCGCTTCGACCACTTTCATCGCAGCCGGCACCGCTTGCCGCAAACCGAACGTGATGCGGCGCGGATCCAGCAACAGACTATCGGCCGCGGGCAGCGCACTCAGGGCTGCGGCCGCATCCGCATACGCGGCGGCCTCGACGCCGTCCTTGGCCAGCGCCGCACGCACTTCCTGCGGCACTTTGCCCTCGGCCACATACAGCGTCGCGCGTTCCAGTCCGATCAGGGCGTGGGCCACGAATACCGGGTTGTAGTTGACGTCCGAGCCGCGCAGGTTGAACAGGTAGGCGATGTCGTCAAGCGTAGAAATGAAATGCCATTGCGTGCCCTGGCTGCGCATGGTCTCGCGCAGCGCCGCCAGCTTGGAGGCACGCGTCATGGTCGCTTGCGGCCCCACGTGCTCGTACACAGGTTCGGTCGGCAGGGACGGCCGCTGCGACCAGATGTCGTCGAGCAGATCGCAATCGGTGCGCAAGGCGATGCGCTTCGCCCCAAGTGCTTGTGCGAGCGCACGCGCGCCGGCCAGCGCCAGCACGGCGCCGTCAACACCTACCGTCTGCCCCTCGCGCAAATTCGCCGCCAGCCAGTCGATATGGGCCGGACTGGCGTAACCCGCAATCTTCATCAAGGCAATGCCGGTACCCACCAATTCGGTCTCGGCCTGCGACCAGTAACGCGCGTCGACCCACAGGCCGGCAAATTCGGCGGTGACAATCAGCGTACCGACCGAGCCGGTGAATCCAGACAGCCATTCGCGCCCCTGCCAGCGTTGCGGCAGATATTCGGACAAGTGCGGATCAGCCGTCGGCACCACGTAAGCGTCGAGTTGCTGTTGCGCCATGGCATGGCGTAGTGCGTGCAGGCGGGCGCGCGTAGTCGCTTGGGCGGTATGCAGTGTATCCATCGGGAAAATAAAAAGGGCGTGAATAGTCGGGAAAATAAGTGGAGAGAAATCTCGCGGATAGCGACATGATACAGAAAGCCGCCGCACCGTACCGGAACTGCCGCTGTCACGGCTCCTGCGGGTGCACCCGGATTCTTGTATGCTTGCCGCGCGCACATTGAAATTTAAACAACGTAAAAAATGCGCATAACTAATTAGGAGCGAACGTCCGATGAAGCCAAGCCCATTGCAACGCCCACGCTGCCTGCTGGTGGCCGCCCTGATCGCCTGCCAGATCGCCGGCGCCGAAGCCCTTGCCCAACAACCCGAGCAACAGCTGGCCTATCCGCATACGCGCCAGGTCGACCAGGTTGACAACTACTTCGGCACCAAGGTCGC
>Ga0213872_10002412_pt1 | contig 11022 bp, 5 predicted proteins | sample VelepicomBERX_R2_FD_160071 | JGI IMG/M metagenome (GOLD analysis project Ga0213872, IMG submission 160071) | Rhizosphere microbial communities from Vellozia epidendroides in rupestrian grasslands, the National Park of Serra do Cipo, Brazil - RX_R2 | ecosystem: Host-associated > Plants > Roots >... | reverse complement strand
CACCGCCACCATCGAGCTGCACTCGACGACGTGGCGTGGCACCGCCAGGCCCTCCGACTGGAAAAAGGCTTCGAAATGCCGCCGCGTCGGCACCCCTGCCGGCGGCAGGACCCAGTCCAGCGAGGCGAGATCCTCGGGGGTCACCGCCTGGCTACGACAGAGCGGATGGTCCGGCCTGACCACCAGCGACAGCGAATCGGTGAACAATTCCTCCTGCCGGACGTCGGGCGGCGGCGGAAAGCGCAAGGCACCGATGATGCAATCGAGCTGTCCCGACCGCAATTCATGGAGCAGTTCGGGATAGGGGCCGTCGACGATGCGCAGGCGGACCTCGGGATAGCGCTCCATCAGGCGCGTCACGGCGTTGGGCACCAAGGTGCTGCGCGCCAGCGGCAGGCTGCCGATGACGACGCGGCCATCGATCTGGCCGTGGCTCTCGCGAAAGGCGTCGAGCCCCTGCAGGATCTCGGCGAAGGCGAGGCCGGCGAAGCGAGCCAGTTCGCGGGCGTCGCGGCTGGCCTCGGTGCCCAAGGGCGAACGGGTGACCAACTGCCGGCCGCATATCGTTTCGAGGTCTCGCAACGCCCGGGTGACGCTGGGCTGGCGCACCCCCAGTCGCCGGGCGGCGACGCTGATGCTGTCGCTTTCCACCACCGCCATCAGCGCCTGCAGCTGGATGCGGGTGACCAGCCTGTGCAGCGGCGGGCCGCCGGGAAACAGGCGCTCCGCCGCCGACAGCCAGGCGAAGGCGCGGTCGATCCGTTCGATCAGCAGCAGAGCGGCCGGCGTCGGCGTCATGCCGGAGCCAGTGCGCTCGAACAGGCGCTGCTCTAGCGTGGCCTCCATCTGCGCCAGCGCCTGGGTCAAAGCGGGCTGCGACAGATGCACCACATTGGCGGCGCGGCGGGTGCTGCGCTGCCGGGCGATCTCGGCGACCGCATGCAGGTGACGCAGATTGATGAAATCCGGAATCATCGTGGGAAAATAGGTATCACAGTTTTACGGGATATAACAAAAACTGATCAGTGGGGACCCTGATCCGATAACCAGCCGCGGCGCCTGCCGATGTAGCCTGTAGCTTAGAACGCTGCTAAGGCGTCGAGCGGAGATGTCGTCCAAAATGGGTTTCGGAAAGCGGTAGCCGGCCAGGGTGCCGGTAAGTCCTTTCTTATCCCTCCCCGCCCGAATCCCCCGGCAGCTTCCTCAAACGATGAACACAAGTTCGCGGCCCGAGACAAGCGGGCACCCAACGGGGAGGAAACAATGGGCATTTTTCGTCTGTTCAAGGGGGCATTGCATCTGGGGGTGGCGCTGGGAGCGCTCGTCGCGGCGCGAGGCGCGCTGGCCGACTCGATCGATCTCGGAGATCCCAATTGGGCCATCCGCTGGGACAATACCGTCAAATATTCCAACGCCTTCCGCGTCGCGCCGCAGGACGGCACGGTGGCCGGCATCCAGGAGCCCTTGAACAGCAACACCATTCAGGGCGACCGGAACTTCAAGCAAGGGCTGATCTCCAACCGCGTCGACCTGCTCTCGGAACTCGACGCGATATACAAGGAGGATCAGGGGTTCCGCCTGTCGGCGGCGGCCTGGTACGACTCGGTTTATAATCAGAAGACCGACAACACCAACATCCAGGCCACCAACAATGCGCGGGAAGGAGCCGACCGGCTTCCCGGCATGACCCAGGTGCTGCACGGCCGGGATGCCGAGATCCTCGACGCGCTGGTGTTCAAGAAGTTCCAGTTCGGCGAGCAGAGCCTGTCGGTCCGCGCCGGCCGTTTCTCGCAGCTTTACGGCGAAACCCTGTTCATGGGCGCCAACGGCATCGCCGCGGCCCAGGGGCCGGTCGATGTGATCAAGGCCTTGTCGGTGCCGAATTCGCAATTCAAGGAGATCATGCTGCCGGTCGGCCAGGTGGCGGTGAACTACCAGCCGGGCAGCGGCCTGACCTTCGGCGTCTATTACCAGTTCCAGTACCGTCCCGACCGCCTGCCGGGCAATGGCAGCTATTTCAGCGACGCCAGCATCTTCGGCGAAGGCCTGGAGACCATCTTCCCGCCCTTCAACCTGCCGGGTAATCCGATCGGCCAGAACGTCTATCTGCATCATACCAAGGACATGATGCCGAACGAGCAGGGGCAGGCCGGCGGCCAGATCCGCTGGAAGGCCTCGGAGAATTGGGAATTCGGCCTCTACGCCGCCAACTACCACGAAAAGGATCCCGCCGCCGACTACGTGATCCCGACCGCCGGCGCCCCGGCCCTGAGGATTTTCCCCGACGGCGCGTCCGGCCTCGATGTCGGCTATTACCAGCAGGTCTTCAACAAGAACGTCCAGACCTACGGCGCCAGCTTCGCCACCGCGATCGGCGACACCAACGTCTCGGGTGAAATCTCCGGCCGCCATAACCAGTCGCTGGTCACCAATGACGGCGCGGTGCTGGTCCTGACCGGACCGGCCGCCGCCAGCGACAACAGCAGCAACACCGCCTATCTGCGCGGCGATACGCTGCATGCCAATGTCTCGGCGATCTCGCTACTGACCGAGAACGCCATCTGGGACGGAGCCGCGGTGGTCGCCGAACTGGGCGCCAACCATCTGATGGCCATCGACAACAAGGGCGGCGGGCGCTTCCTCAACCCCACCTCCACCCACACGGCCGCGGCGGCTCGGGCGGTGCTGGAACCCTCTTTCTTCCAGGTCATCCCCAATCTCGACATCACCACCCCGATCGGCTTCGGCGCCGGCCTCTACGGGCGTTCGGCGCTGGGATCGCATATCGGCAACTTCAATCCGGCGAGCGTCTACGACCTCAGCATCGGCGTGAAGGGCAGCTACAAATCGGTCTGGAAGGTGTCGCTGACCTATACCAACTATTTCGGCGCCAAGGGCCAGCCCACCACCGGCGTCGCCCGCGACCTGTCCTACGCCCAGGACCTCTACGACCGCGATTTCGTCGCGTTCTCCGTGTCGCGGACCTTCTAAGAAACGAAAGATCGGGAGGAACCATTCATGATCCGCAGTAAACTGATCCTCGGCACCGCCCTGACCGCCGCCTTGCTGGCATCGGGCGCTATGGCCGGGGTGTCGCCGGACGAAGCGGCCAAGCTGAAATCCGAGCTGACGCCGTTCGGCGCCGAAAAGGCCGGCAACAAGGACGGCACCATTCCCGCCTGGGACGGCGGACTGACCAAGCCGCTGGTGCCGAGCGCCGGCAACCTGCCGGCCGATCAATATCCGAGCGAAAAGCCCATCCTGGTGATCGACCAGAAGAACGTCGCCCAATATGCCGACAAGGTCAGCGAAGGGCAGCGGGCGCTGATCGCCAAATATCCCGACTATCACCTGTCGATCTATTCCAGCCACCGTACTTTCGCCGCCCCTCAATGGGTCTATGACAACGACCTCAAGAATGCGGTCAATGGCCAGCTGGCGGCGAACGGGATGTCGCTGAAGGGGGTGTCCGGCGGCACGCCCTTCCCGATCCCGAAATCGGGGATCGAACTCTATTGGAACCATGAGTTGCGCTATCATCCGCCGTCGATCCAATACACAAAGGTCAAGAATTTCACCGGCAATTCCGACGGCTCGGTGACCATGACGGTGGAGGCCACCGACAATCGCCAGACCGCCTATTACGTTCAGGGGCAGACCCCGGATCAGTGGAACGGCGATTACACGCTGGGTCGTTTGCAGATGACGGGCCCCGCCTTCAAGGCCGGCGAGATGCTGCTCATCCGCGACAGCGACGACGCCGAGACGCCGCGCCAGGCCTGGCAATATCTGGTCGGCCAGCGCCGGGTGCGCCGCGCTCCGACGGTCGGCTACGACACGCCGGATTTCGTGGCGTCGGGCGCCAATTATTTCGACGAGGTGTTCGGTTTCTGGGGCGCGCCCGACCGCTATGAATGGAAGCTGGTCGGCAAGAAGGAGATGTACATTCCTTATAACGAGAACGCCTTCTTCAATACGCCGGTGTCCGACGCGTTCGTCGCCCATCATCCCAATGTCGACAAGATCCGCTGGGAGCTGCATCGCGTGTGGGAGGTCGAGATGACCCTGGCCCCCGGTAAGCGTCATGTGGTGCCCAAGCGCCGCGCTTATTTCGACGAGGACAGCTACGCGCTGATCATGATGGATGGCTATGACGCCGAAGGAAAACTGTGGCGCACCTCGCACATGATGCCGATGAACGTCGCCGACAAGGGCTACAACTTCTACAACACGACCTTCGTGTACAACCTCCAGGCCGGCACCTACAGCGTGGTCGAAACCTATAACGAAGGCACGTTCAAGGATGTCGAGCGGCGGCCCGATTCCTTCTTCACCGGCGACGCGCTGGCGTCGGAAGGTGTTCGCTGAGGTGAGGATACAGGGCGATGTCTCAGGCATCGCCCTTCTTTTTTTAAGGAAATTCGACGTGCGTTTCTATGCGGTGATTTTCTTTCTGCTGGCGAGTGCGGCCAGCGCCGAACCGGTCGGCGATCCGCTCGACAGCCCTTCCATTCCGTCGCCCCGCGGTCCGCATCTGATGGCGGCGCGGGTCGCCAAGGCCGGTGACCGCCTGGTTTCGGTGGGCGAACGCGGCACCATCCTGTTGTCCGACGATCAGGGGCAAAGCTGGCGCCAGGTGGCCTCGCCGGTGCGGGTCACACTGACGGCGGTGGATTTTCCCACCGCGAGGCTTGGCTGGGCGGTGGGCAATGGCGGCGTCGTCCTGGAAAGCCGGGACGGCGGGGACAGCTGGAGCAAACGGCTCGACGGAGACAAGTTGGCCGCCATCGAGGTTGAGCAAGCCAAGGCCGATCTCGCCGCCGCGCCCGGCGACGAACAGGCGCGGCATCGCCTGCGCGAGGCCGAGGGGCTGGTGCAGGACGGCCCCGACAAGCCGTTGATGGATGTGCACTTCTTCGACGAGAAGCGCGGGTTGATGGTCGGCACCTACGGACTCGCTTTCCGTACCGAGGATGGCGGCGGGAGCTGGCAGTCGATCATGGGTCATACCGACGATCCCCAGGGGCGTCATTTCTACGGCATCGAGGCGGCGCCCGACGGCGTCTATCTGGCCGGCGAGCAGGGCGCCATCTTCAAATCGACCGATGGCGGCAAAAGCTTTCATCGCCTGGCCAACCCCGCCAAGGGGAGCTTTTTCGGCCTGGTATCGGCGCCGGGCGGCGCCGTCGTCGCCTATGGACTGCGCGGCGCGGTCTTTCGCAGCGAGGATGGCGGCGCCCACTGGACCAAGGTCAGCGTGACCTGGGCCAGCTTCACTGCCGGAAAACGGCTTATGGACGGATCGCTAGTGCTGGTGGACGAAGGCGGCGGCGTGTGGCGCAGCGTTGATGCTGGCAAGAGCTTCGCCGCCGTTCCGCGTCCCGATGGCCCGGGCCTGTCGGGCATCGTCGAAGCCGCCCCCGACCTGCTGGTGGTCTCCAGCGACCATGGCAATTTCCGCGTCGCCCTGGCGTCGCCCTCCGCGGAGGCTCCCAAGTGAAGCACGACAATTCGGTGGCGGATCATCCCGTCATCCGCGATCTGAAGGATTTCGATCCCCGTTCGGGCACGCTGCTCGAACAGCTGCTGTTCAACAATCGCGTTCTGATCGCCCTGGGTTGCCTGGTGGTCACCCTGTTCATGGGGTATCAGGCGACCCGGCTGGAATTGGCTGCCAGCTTCGAGAAGATGCTGCCGACCAAGCATCCGTTCATCGCCAATTACCTGGCGCACAAGAACGATCTGGTGGCGCTCGGCAATGTGGTCCGCATCGCCGTCGAGAACAAGCAGGGCACCATCTACGACAAGGAGTATCTGGAGACCCTGCGTCAGATCAATGACGAGATCTTCCTCTTCCCCGGTGTCGAGCGTCCCTACATGAAATCCTTGTGGACGCCGGCCACCCGCTGGACCGGCGTCACCGAGGACGGGCTCGATGGCGGGCCGGTGATCGACGATACCTATGACGGCAGCGCCGAGGCGCTGGAAACGGTGCGGCGCAACGTCGAGCGGTCGGGCGAGATCGGCCAGATCGTCGCCGAGAACATGAAATCCAGTGTCGTGGTGATGCCGCTGCTGGAACGCGATCCGCAGACCGGCAAACGGCTGAACTATCGCGAGTTCGGCAAGCGCATGGAGCAGATCCGCGACAAGTACCAGTCCGACAAGATCGCCATTCATATCAACGGTTTCGCCGAGCTGATCGGCGACCTGATCGCCGGCCTCGGCCAGGTGCTGGTGTTTTTCTGCCTGGCGGTGGCGATCTGTACGGCGCTGCTTTACTGGTACACGCGATGCGTCCGCAGCACGGCGATGGTGGTGGTCTGTTCGACCGTCGCGGTGATTTGGCTGCTGGGGCTGCTGCCGACCCTGGGCTATGAACTGGATCCCTATTCGATCCTGGTGCCCTTCCTGGTGTTCGCCATCGGCATGAGCCATGGCGCGCAGAAGATGAACGGCATCACTCAGGATATCGGGCGCGGCACCCATCGGCTGGTGGCGGCGCGCTATACCTTCCGCCGGCTGTTCATGGCCGGTTTGACGGCGCTGGTAGCCGACGCTGTCGGTTTCGCTGTGCTGATGGTGATTCAGATCAAGGTGATCCAGGATCTGGCGATCACCGCCAGCATCGGTGTCGCCGTGCTGATCTTCACCAATCTGGTTCTGCTGCCCATCCTGCTGTCCTTCACCGGTGTTTCCGCGAATGCCGCCGAACGCAGCCAGCGGGCCGAACAGGTCAATCTCGACTCCGCCGACCACAAGAAGCACCCCCTGTGGCAATTCCTCGATCTGTTCGCCCAGACCCGCTATGCCGGGCTGGCGATCGTGGTCGCGCTGCTGCTGGGGGCCGGCGGTTTCGTGGTCAGCACCCATCTCAAGATCGGCGATCTCGAACAAGGGGCGCCGGAGCTGCGCCAGGATTCGGTTTATAACCGCGACAATGCCTTCATCGCCGCCAATTACGCGGCCAGCACCGACATTTTCGTCACCATGGTAACGACGCCCGACGGGCAATGCGCGCAATACAAGACCCTGCTCAAGGTCGACGATCTGGAATGGCGGCTGCGGCAGCTCGACAGCGTGGAATCCACGCTCTCGCTGTCGGCGATCGCCAAGCGCATGGCGGTCGGCATGAATGAAGGGGTGCCACGCTGGTACGACGTGCCGCGCAACCAGGACACTATCAATTTCATCGTCAACCGCGCCCCGCGCGAGCTGTTCAACGTCAATTGCAACTTCCTGACCGTCTACGCCTATCTCAAGGACCACAAGGCCGACACCCTGACGTCGGTGGTGGATACGGTGAGCGCCTTCGCCGCCGAGAACAATTCGTCCGACGCCAAGTTTCTGCCGGCGGCCGGTAATGCCGGCATCGACGCCGCCACCAATATCGTCGTCAAGCAGTCCAACCGCGAGATGCTGGCCCTGGTCTATGCGGCGGTGGTGGTGCTGGCCTTCATCGCCTTCCGCTCCTGGCGGGCGGTGCTGTGCGCGATCCTGCCGCTGATGCTGACCTCGATCCTGTGCGAGGCGCTGATGGTGGCCCTGGGCATCGGCGTAAAGGTGGCGACCCTGCCGGTGATCGCGCTCGGCGTCGGCATCGGCGTCGATTACGCCCTCTACGTCCTGACCGTCACCTTGAGCCATCTGCGCCGCGGACTGCCGTTGAGCCAGGCCTATTACCGGGCTTTGCTGTTCACCGGGCGGGTGGTGGTGCTAACCGGCGTCACGCTGGGGATCGCGGTGGCGACGTGGGCTTTCTCGCCGATCAAGTTCCAGGCCGACATGGGCATCCTGCTGGCTTTCATGTTCATCTGGAACATGGTCGGCGCCCTGGTCCTGCTGCCGGCTCTGGCGCGCTTCCTGCTGCCGGCGCAAGAGAGCAGGACCGGGGCCCGTTCCCCGTCGCAGAAGGTTGTCGCCTGATCGGCCGCCACCCCGTCCGGGGTGGCGGCAATCCGGCCGTTCTTACCGGGCCGGTGCGGGTGTCCATCCCGCGGCGGCGGCCAGGAAGGCTTGCGTTTCTTCATAGGGCTTGTCGTCGCCCGGCGGGAAATAGCTGAGCTTCACCACCACCGTCTTGCTGTCGGGATCGATGAAGATGTACTGGCCCTGCAGGCCGAGCGCCTGGAAGGCATGGCTTCCCGGCACGGTCCACCATTGATAGCCGTAATTGGCCTTGGGATCGGAGGGGACCGCGGGAACGGTCGCCTGGGCGATCCAGTCGGCCGGCAGGATGCGGTGGCCGTTCGCTTCGCCGCCATTCAGGATCATCTGGCCGAGGCGCGCATAATCGCGCAGCGTCGCGTTGTAGCCGGCTCCGGTGAATTCGCGGCCGATTCCGGGCGGTCCGTCCATGATGAAAAAGCCGTCGGACTGAGCGCCGAGAGGTTCCCATACCCGGCTGGCGAGATAGGCGGAGGCGGTCATGCCGGATACCCGTTCCACCAGCCAGCCGAGCACCGCCGTATCGATCGTCTTATATTCGAAGACGGCTCCCGGCTTGTGCTTCTGCTTCAGCGTGCGCGCCATGTCGGCAAAGCGGGTGGTGTTGCGCACCAGGCTGTTGATGTGATTGGTGGCGGCGATGCCGGGGTTGTCGAAATCGTAGCGTTCCTCGTAGTCGACCCCCGAGCGCATCTCCAGGATTTGGCGGATCGTGACGTCGCGATAGGCGCCGTCCTTCAATTCCGGCAGGTAGGTGACGATCGGGTCGTCGAGCGACTTGATGCGATGCTCGGAGAGCGCCAGCCCGACCAGCGTCGAGGTAATCGATTTGGCCATCGACCAGGACATGAAATGCGTGTCCGGTCCGGTATTGTTGCGATAAATCTCGGTGACGATCTTGCCATTCTTCAGGACGAGCAAGGCATTGGTGTAGCTCCGTTCGAGGAAGTCGGCGGCGGGAATCGTCTTGCCGTCATATTGATAGGTGAAATCCATCGGCCGGATATCGGCGGGCAGCTCCCAGACGGGGCCGGCGCGTCCCACCTTGCGGGTGGTGAAGATCTGGTCCATCGAATGGAAGGTGAGGGTGTTCACGTTCGCGTCCAGCATGTGCCAGCGCAGCATCTGGATGGCCGGTGGCACATCCCCGACGATGGCCGGTGCGTCGGCGCGGGCCGCCGAGCCGAGGGCCAAGCCCGCCAGCATCAGCGTCAGGGCCAGAGGACGGGCGGCTATTCTCCATCTTGTCATGTTCACGCTCCCTATATTGATTGTCCGATCGCGTGATCGGTTTCTCGGCCATAGCCAAATCTTATCGCCTGCGGCGTCGATCGGATAATCCGCGGCTTGTCGAAAACAGCTAGGTTTGTGCCGGTCTTCCCATCTCCGGGAAGGTCTCGAACCTTAGGCCGATGCACAAAATTATATTTTATAATTTCAAGTTATAGAATATAATTAAAACATAAAAATCGCCGTGAAACAGGCGGTCCAGAAAGAAATCCATAGGGGAGGAAACCCATGAGGAAGCAGATCCTCTTGCGCACGGCCGCCTTGGCTGCCGTGTTGGCGTACCCGGCTGCGTCCGGCTTGGCGGCCGGTCCCGGCGATCAGATCGACGAGGTGGTGGTCACCGCGCAGAAGCGGTCGGAAAACCTGCAGGATGTCCCGATCGCCATGACGGCGCTGTCGGCCGACGACCTTATCGGCAAGGCCGTCACGCGCTCCACCGACCTGCAATATGCGTCACCCGCTTTGACCGTCACCGATGCCGGTCTGACCCAGAGCGTGAATATCCGCGGCATCGGCCTGTCCAGCGGCTCGCCCAATGCCGCCAACGGCGTCGCCACCTATGTCGATGGCCTGTTCCAGCCGCCGATCGTGCAGACCGGCAGCTTCTATGATCTGGCCGACATCGAAGTGCTGCGCGGACCGCAAGGCACCTTCGTCGGCTCCAACTCGACCGGCGGCGCCATCTTCATCAAATCGCAGGACCCCAGTACCAAGAGTTTCGGCGGCTATGGCGAGGTCGGCGGCGGGAACTATGGCGCGGTCGGCTTCCAGGGCGCGGTCAATCTGCCGTTAAACGACGATCTGGCGATCCGTATCGCGGTCAACGACCAGAATCACGACAGCTACTATACCGATCACGGAATCTACCATAATAAGCCGGACAGCCTCGTCGAAGGAGCCGGCCGTGTCGGCGTGCTGTGGCATCCGAGCGAGGATTTCCAGGCGATTCTGAAGGTCGAGGCGGTCGACAAGGATACAGGCGGCTATGCCTATCAGCCCGTGCCGGGTACCGCCTATGGCAATAGCAAGTCCTTTTCCGAACCCGGCATCTACGACCTCGATTACAACGCGCCTACGCGCAACCACGAGAAGGGGCAGCAATTCTCGCTCAATCTGCAATATGTCCTGCCCGACGACATTACGATCAAATCGATCACCGGCTACCAGAACAAGGAGATCTACAATCTCTATGACATGGATGGGACGGCGGTCGGCACCAACACGGAGAATCAATTCGTCCGGGAGCGCGAATATACCCAGGAATTCGATGTTCTATCGCCCACGGATGGTCGTCTCACCTGGGTCGCCGGCGGCTATTTCCAGCGCAACCGCATCGATGTGAACATCGAAGACGGCGCGTTTCCGACCGATATCACCATCCGCAACAAGAAGACCACCCTGGGCGTTTTCGGCCAGGCCGGCTACCAGATCACGCCCGACGTGGTCGCCACATTCGGCGTTCGCTATTCCAACTATCGGGTCAACGGAGACGGTTCGGTCTATATCGGCGCCGGCCTTCCCGGTTTTCCCGCGGGTGGCCTCTATGCCGCCGATATCGGCGGCAAGGAATCCGATTCGCGGCCGACCGGCAAAGCCAATATCGACTGGCATATCGACAAGGACAATCTGCTCTATGCCTTCGTGGCGCGCGGCTACAAATCGGGCGGCTTGAACGGGCCTGGCGAGACTTTCTCTCCGGAGACGGTGTGGGACTATGAAGCGGGCTGGAAATCGACCCTGCTGGGCGGCCATCTCAAGACCCAGCTCGACGGATTTTACAACAAA
>Ga0213872_10002411_pt1 | contig 11028 bp, 11 predicted proteins | sample VelepicomBERX_R2_FD_160071 | JGI IMG/M metagenome (GOLD analysis project Ga0213872, IMG submission 160071) | Rhizosphere microbial communities from Vellozia epidendroides in rupestrian grasslands, the National Park of Serra do Cipo, Brazil - RX_R2 | ecosystem: Host-associated > Plants > Roots >... | reverse complement strand
AGCCCTGCATCGACATCCATGGCCACCTCGGCGGCTCGGGACCGAGCCGGCCGGTGCACGACTTTGCCGCCTTCAAGGCCAGCGGCCTGTCGGCGGCCTGCCTGTCGCTGGTCTCCGACAAGCCGGTGCTGGGCGTGTCGCGGGGCCACATCCTGGCCCGTCGCGAACCCCTGCCCGGCGAGCTTCATCAGGCCATGCAGGAGCGGTTTGACTTCGCCGACGCGGCCATCAGAGAGCAGGGGCTGCGCCGCATCCTCTGCGCCGACGATCTGCGCCAGGTCGCGCCGCAGAGTCCGCCGGGGCTGATCCTCGCCACCGAGGGCGCGGATTTCCTGGACGGTCAGGCCGAGCGGCTCGAGCCCCTGCACGCCCGGGGACTGCGCCATCTCCAGCTGGTGCACTACCGCGCCGACAACGGCATCGGCGACATCCAGACCGAGGCGCCGCAGGCGGGCGGCGCCACCGCCTGGGGGCTTGAGCTGGTGCGCGCCTGCCAGCAACTGCGCATCGTGGTCGATGTGGCCCATGCCACTTTCGAGACGGTGCAGCAGGTGGCCCGGATCAGCACCGCGCCGCTGGTGCTGTCGCACACCGCCCTGGTCCGCGCCCCGGGGCCACGGGCCCGCAGCATCGGTGAGGCCCATGCGCGGCTGGTCGCCGACACCGGCGGCGTGGTCGGCCTGTGGACCAATGCCGCGAGCTTTTCAAGCCCTGCGGCCTTGGCGCGGGGGGCGGTGGCGATGGCCGAGGCCATCGGGGTCGATCATGTGGCCATCGGCAGCGACATGAACGGCCTGCTGCATCCGCTGCTGTCGTCGTATGCAGACTTCCCGCAGCTGGCGGCGGCGCTGCTGGCGCAGTTCTCGGAGGCGGAGGCCGGGCAGATCCTTGGCGGCAACTACCTGCGGGTGTTCCAGCAGGTGGTCGGCTGAGAGGCGCTGCGCCTCAGCCCAGCCGCCCGTCGCGGAAATCGGCCATGGCCTGGAGGATCTCCTCGCGGCTGTTCATCACGAATGGCCCGTATTGCGCGATGGGCTCGCGCAGCGGCCGGCCCGCGATCAGCAGCACCCGGGCCTCCTGTGAGGCCTCGATCACCACCCCGTCGGCTGTCGGCTCGTTGGCGAGGATCGCCATGCGCTGGGCCGGGATCGGCCGGCCGGCCACCGCCACCTCGCCCCGGTAGACGTACACGAAGGCGTTGTGGGCGGCGGGCAGCGCCTGGTCGAAACGGGCGCCGGCGGGCAGTTGCAGGTCCAGGTACAGCGGCTCGGTGAGGGGGCGGCTGACCGCGCCCAGCAGGCCTTGGCTGCTGCCGGCGATCACGGTCACTTTCACGCCCTGCGCGGTCTGCCCACGCGGCAGCTCATCGGCCGCGAAATCGCGGTACCAGGGCGCCATCATCTTCTCGCTGCTGTGCAGGTTGAGCCAGAGCTGGAAGCCCTCCATCAGGCCCTCTTCCTGCTGCGGGATCTCGGAGTGGATCACCCCGCGCCCGGCGGTCATCCACTGCACGCCGCCGTTTTGCAGCAGGCCTTCATGGCCGGCGCTGTCGCGGTGCAGCATGCGCCCGGCCACCATGTAGGTCACGGTCTCGAAACCCCGGTGGGGATGCTCAGGAAAGCCTGCGATGTAGTCCTCGGGCCGATCGCTGCCAAAGGCGTCGAGCATCAGGAACGGGTCCAGGCGCTGTTGCAGGTCGGGGGTCAGCACGCGGCGCAGCCGGACACCCGCGCCGTCCGAGGTGGCCTGGCCCAGGACCAGGCGCTCGACCGTGCGGGAGCGGGAAACAGGGGATTCGGTGAGGGGGGTGGACATGGCAGACCTTTCCAGATGGAGCGATGTCCCTGTGCCAGGGGGGCGGCGCAGGGACCGAGCCTCCCACTTTAGGTCTCTCGGGGCCTTCTGCGAGGCCTGCCGATGGTGTTTCACCGTTGCGGTCATGGAACGATGGTCGTCGGCGGCTGCTACCATGCGGCCGCCGGTGGCGACAGGGGCGGGGCTCCTGGGGCCGGTATCCGACAGGACAAGGTATTTGATGGACATCCAGGAGGCCTACCAGGCGCTGGGGCTGGACCCCGGCGTGGACGACGCCCGGCTCAAGGCCGCATGGCGGCGGCTGGTGTCGGCCTGGCACCCCGATCGCAACAAGAGCGCCGAAGCGGCGCGGCGCATGGCCCACATCAACAAGGCCTACGACCACATCCGGCAGATCCGCAGCGGGGTCAGCGTGCCGTCCGACACCGAGGCGCCGGCGCCCGCCGACACGTCTGATGCATCCGAGACGGCCGAGACGTTCGAGGCGCGGACCGAGTCGCGCACCGTGCACCTCACGCTCGACCAGGCGGTGCTGGGTTGCGTGCGTTCGCTGCGGGGGCGTTTCACCCATGGCTGCCGGGCCTGCGAGGGGCAGGGGCAGCGGGTGCTGGACTCGGCCTGCCAGGCCTGTGCGGGCCGTGGCTCGGTGCGCCGGGCCGCCCTTTTCGGCTGGCTCTGGACCCAGGAGGATTGCGCCGATTGCGCCGGCCAGGGGCGCGCACGCGAGGTCTGCGGCGATTGCGGCGGGGCCGGCGAGCGCTCGGTGAAGTACCGGCGCAGTGTGCGTTTCCCGGCCGGCGTGCGGGCCGGGGACGTGCTGACCGTGCCCAGCACCCGCCATGAAGGGTTCGAGCTGAGCCTGGAGTTGCGGGTGGAGTTCGAGCCGCACCCTTTCTTCATCCTGGATGAGGCCGGCCTGCGCTGCGAGATGCCGGTCGATGGCTATGCCTGGATGGCGCAGCGCTGGGTCGACGTGCCGGTGCCCGGCGGCGTGCAGCAGATGCGCCTGCAGCGCGAGGCCCTGGTCTATCGCCTGCGCGGCCAGGGCTTCCCGCTGACGCCGAAAGGGGAGCGCGGCGATTTCATCGTCAAGGTGCTGCCCCAGTTTCCCGAAGACGAGGACGAGGCCGTGCAGGAGGCCCTGGACCGGCTGGTCGCCGCCTCGGCGCGGGCCGCCGAGGCCCAGGCCCGCAGCCCGCTGGGCGAATGGCGGCGCCGCCTCGGGCAGTGGCAGCCCAAGCTGGGTGATTGAGGGCGTGCTGGCGGTGCCTGCCGCTTCTGTCGCAGAATCCGTCTCCACATGATGCTCGACGACCTCGCCCGCACGCTCAGCCACGACGCCGTGTCCGTCGTGTTCCTCAACGTCCTGCTGCAGCAACTGGGCCTGCCGATGCCGGCGGTGCCGACCCTGCTGCTGGTCGGCGGACTGGCTGCCGGGCCCTGGCCGCTGGCCCAGGCGCTCGGCGCGGCGGTGCTGGCCTCGGTGCTGGCCGATGCGGCCTGGTATGCCCTGGGCCGGGTGTTCGGCTACCGGGTGCTGGCCGGTCTGTGCCGCCTATCCATCAATCCCTCTTCCTGCGTCAGCCAGACCGAGGCCCGTTTCATCCGCTGGGGCCTGCCGTCCCTGGTCGTGGCCAAGTTCATCCCGGGCTTTTCGACGGTGGCGCCTCCGATTGCCGGCGCCCTGCGCATGGATTTCGCCGGTTTCGGCCTGGCATCGGCCCTGGGCGCGGCGCTGTGGGCGGGTGTCGCCATCGGGGCGGGCTGGTGCCTGCGCGACTCGGTGCCGCAGGCGCTGGCGCTGCTGGCAGGGCATGGCGCGATGGCCCTGCTGCTGGTTGCCGGGTTGGCCGGGATCTGGCTCGGCTGGAAGTTCTGGCAGAAATACCGTTTCAGGCGGGCGAGTGCACTGCCTCACATCAGCCCCGACGAGCTGCTGGGCCTGTTGGGCGAGGGCGGACCGTTGCGCCTGCTGGATCTGCGCAGCCCGGCACTGATTGCCGAGACCGGCCCCCTGTCGGGAGCGGTGGTGGCCGAGCATGACCGTCTGCTGGAGGCGGTGGCCGACTGGCCCCGCGACCGGGCCGTGGTCACGTTGTGTGCCTGCCCGGAGGATGCGGGGGCGGTCCAGGCTGCGCACCGGCTGGTGCAGGCGGGCTATCGCTCGGTCCGTCCGCTGCGCGGCGGCTATGCAGCCTGGGCGGACGCGCTGCGACGCCAGGGGGCTTTGGCGGGCTCGGCCTCGGGGCTGCCGTCGCCGAGACCGGTCTGAGCCAGCTCGATCTCGGTGCGCATCGGGGTGGCCTTGGCCAGTGCCATCCAGACCGCGAAGGGCAGTTCGCAGCGGGTGTGGCGCGCGGCCCGCAGCAATTCGAACTCGCCCTCTTCAAGACCGCCGTGCAGCACCCAGATGCCCAGGTGTTCGGGGATCTCGTTGGGCTTGGCCACCCCGGCCGGAAAGACGTAGTAGCAGCCCTCGCACAGCCATTCATAGGCCTGCCGTTTGGTCCGCTGGCGCAGGTCGGACAGCAGGTCGGCGCGGCTGAACTTGATCTCGTGCACCAGGGGCTGCAGATGGGCCGCCAAGCAGGCGTGCCGCACCGAGAACAGATCCGGCCGCGCGAGTCGCCAGGCCGGCGGCGCAGGTGGCGCGGCTGGGACAGCTGAGGTCGCTGCCTCGGACCAGGGCAGTCCGGCCTGCTCCTGGGCCGGCGCCGGTCCGGGCGCGGCGGGCGCCTCGAGGGCGGCCCGCAGGGCGAGTTCGCGCCAGACGATGCGGCCGGTGGCCAGCAGGTGTTCGCCGAAGCGGCGCGCCAGCCGGTCGTGGGCCGTCAGGGCCCGCGCCCCACGCTGCCGGGCGAAGGCCAGGCTTTGCAGCCCGGCATCGGTGAGCCTGAGCGTCTCGTGCCCTTCGGGCGAGGTCTGCAGGATGATCTGGCCCGCCGCCAGGAGGTCGATCTCCAGTCCGTCCTTGCAGGGCCAGCCGGCCGAGCGCCAGATCTGCATCAGGCGCGAGCGGTGGGCGCGGCTCAGCGGTGTCGGCTCGGCCGTCGTGGGCTGCTCGGCGGCGGTGGCAGGAAGGGCCTGGTCCGGCATGGCGGGATCCCCGGTCAGGGGCCGGGCTGCATCGCGCGGGCCTGCAGGGCCGCCGGCCGGGCCGAGCAGCCTTCGAGGTGGTCGTTGACCAGGCCCATCGCCTGCATGAAGGCGTAGGCGGTGGTCGGGCCGACAAAGCTCCAGCCGCGCCGCCGCAGGTCCTTGGACAGGGCCACCGACTCGGGCGAGGTGCTGACGCCTTGGAGGGTCTGCTGGGTGACCTGGGCCGGCCGGGTCGCGCTGCCGGGTTCGAAGCGCCAGAAATAGGCGGCCAGCGAGCCGAACTCCTCGCGCAGCGCCAGGGCCTGCCGGGCGTTGTGGATCGTCGACTGGATCTTGCCGCGGTGCCGCACGATGCCTGCGTCGAGCAGCAGGCGCTGCACATCGGCGTCGTCGAAGCGCGCCACCCGGTCCGCCTCGAAGTTGGCGAAGGCGCGGCGGAAGGCCTCGCGCTTGTTGAGGATCGTCAGCCAGCTCAGGCCGGACTGGAAGCCCTCGAGGCAGATCTTCTCGAACAGGCGCCGGTCATCATGGACCGGAAAGCCCCATTCCTCGTCGTGGTAACGCTGGTATTCGGGGCTGGCCCGGCACCAGGCGCAGCGCAGCACGCCTTGCGGATCGCCGAAGAGGCCGGGAGGGGTGTCGGTGCTGGGCAGCATGGGGCGCAAGAAAACTGTAAATAATCACAGTATTCTGCGCAAATTGCCCGGGCACGGCAAGAGCTGGGTTGCAGAAAGGCCGCTGATGCGGCCCGGATCACTCTCCGTGCGCCGGGGCGGTGCGGGGGGCCGGGCCGGTGTCGCGCTGGGCCCACCACACCAGACCGGCCGAGATCAGCGCCGAGACGGCCACCACATCGGCCACCAGGGGGAACTGCAGCAATTGCCCGTCGGCGCCGAAATGCACCAGGTGCCCGGCCACCAGCGAGGCCAGGCCGCCGGCCATCTGCTGCGTGGAGGCGTTCAGGGCGCTGAAGGCGCCGCGCTGCACCGGGGGCGGCAGGCCGCTCATCAGGGCCTGCCAGGGAATCATGCGCGAGAAGATGCCGGCGAACATCAGCACGTTGATGAGCACCAGGCCCGCCAGCGAGACCTCGTCGAGGCGGGTGTAGATCTGCACCATGAGCACGGTGGTCGCGCTGCCGGCGAAGAACACCGGCAGCTTGCCCAGGCTGTCGCTGAGGCGGCCCACCAGGGGGGTGACCACCAGGGTGCTGAGGCCGGTGATCAGGTACACCAGGGGCAGGCGGTCGAGCGAGATGCCGAGGTTGTGGACCACGAAGGCGCTGCTGAAGGGCATCAGCATGTAGCCCCCCACGGTGAGCAGGCCGGTGGTGACGAAGGCGCGCAGATGACGGGGCTGGGCCAGGGTGTGGAACAGGTGCATCCAGGGGCTGTGCTCCTGGGGCAGGGACAGGTGGGCATCGACCGGCTGGAGTCGCCACATCATCAGCAGCCCGCCGAGCAGACCGAAGGCCGCGAGCGCCAGGAAGGGGGCATGCCATTGCCAGCGGTTGGCCAGGAAGAGCGCCATCGGCAGCCCCAGCACCTGGCTGGCGGCAAAGCCGGTCTGGATCAGGCCCATCACCCGGCCCCGCTGGGCGGGCGCGAACAGGTCGGTGGCGATGGCCAGCACCATGGCGCCGATCACGCCGCCGAACAGGCCGGTGACGATGCGGGCGCACAGCAGCATCGTGTAGCTGTCTGCCAGACCGCACCACAGGGTGCCGCCGAGAAAGCCGGCGTAGAAGACCAGCAGCAGCTTCTTGCGGTCGAAGCGGTCGGCGAAGCCGGCGGTCAGCAGACCGGACAGCCCGGCGCTGAAGGCATAGGCCGACACCACCTGGCCGAACTGGTGGGTCGAGATGGCCAGGTCGGGCATGATCATCGCGCCCAGCGGCGACATGACCATGAAGTCGAGGATGACGGCAAACTGCAACAGGGCCAGCAGGGCGGTGGCAAAGCGCTGGTAGGGCGAAAAGGCCGGCGGTGCCGTGCCGGTCCGAGGGGGCGTCGAGGTGTTGGACATGGGGGGCTTCAATCTTGTGTGAGTGCCGGCGCCAGCGGGGCGCTCGGGGCATGGTGGCGGATCATGTGTTCCAGGGTCAGGGCCTCGCCGTCGTGCGAGAGCTGTTCGGCGGCGGCTTCGGCGGACCCTGCGGCGGCTTCGATCACCCGTTCGAACATGGTGGTCTCGGCCTGCTGCAGGGCGGCGTCCCAGTCGCGGCCCTGCTGGTGCGCCGCCACCAGGTGGCGGCCCAGTTCCACCGCATCGAGCAGGGCGGCATTCACCCCTTCGCCCGCGAAGGGCGACATCAGATGGGCCGCATCGCCGATCAGGCTGAGCCCCCGGACATGCGCCCAGTGGTGGCCCACCGGCAGGGCATGGATCGGCAGCGGGCGGAAATGGCCGTTGCCGGCCAGGATGAGTTGCCGGATGGCCGGCGCGAAACCGTCGAACTCGGTCAGCAGCTGGGCGCGTACCCGCGCCGGATCGTTCAGGTCGAAGCGGCGCCCGACCCAGTCGGCCGGCACGCGGAAGCAGGCGTAGCAGCGGATGTGGCCGTGGCCGTTGCGCTGCGCGATCAGTGAGATCCCCTGGCCCTGCACCATCATCTTGCCGCGCCCGACCAGGGCGGCCACGGCGGGGTGCCGGTGATCGACGTCGTCGATGCCGAACTCCAGCAGGGTCAGCCCGCTGTACTGGGGCCGGTAGGCCGAGAGCAGGGGGCGCAGGCGCGACCAGGCGCCGTCGGCGCCCACCACCAGGTCGAAGACCGGGGCGCTGGTCGCACCGGTACCGGCCAGATGCAGGCGCCAGCGACCGTCGCCGTTGGGTTCGGCCTGGCGCAGGGCGCAGCCCCACCGCACCCGGTCGGCCGGGATCGAATCGAGCAGCATCCCGCGCAGCGCCTGCCGGTCGACCTCGGGCCGGTGGTCGCCAGCGGACTGCGCCTGGTCAAACAACAGTTCGCCGTGGCGGTTGTACAGACGCTCACCCTGGTCTTCGGGGCGTGCGATGCGCGAAAATTCGCATTGCAGTCCGGTGCGTTCGATGGCCAGAAGGCCGGTGCCCTCGTGCAGGTCCAAGGTGCCGCCCTGGGGGCGGTCGTGCGGACCGGCTTCCTGTTCATACAGGGTGGCCGGCAGTCCGCCCAGGTGAAGCACGCGGGCCAGGGCCAGGCCGGCAGGGCCAGCGCCGACAATGGCGATGCAGGGAGTGGTAGATTGCATGTGAACTTGGATAGGTGCCTATTTATATTAATATAGGGCCCTATGTAAGAGCAAGCAGAATTTTTTCTTTGTCCGAGTCTTCCGTATGTCCGAAACCAGCCAGCCGACCTTTGCGCCGGCCTTTGCCGACTCGCCGTTGAAGCTGATCGGGCGGACCCACCACACCTTCCATCGCATTGCCGACCATCGCTTGCGCGACCAGGGCTTTGCCATGGGGCAGCTGCCGGTGCTGGTCACGCTCAAGGATGGGCGCCCCCGATCCCAGGCCGAGCTGGCCCGGCTGGCCCAGGTGGAGCAGCCCAGCATGGCGCAACTGCTCAATCGCATGGAGCGCGATGGGCTGGTGCAGCGCATTCCCGATCCGAGCGACAGGCGCAGCCGCCTCATCACGCTGACCGACTCCTGCGTCCAGCGCCTGCACGCCGCCCGCGACGTGATGCAGGCGATCGGCCAGGAGGCGCTGGCCGGATTCAGCGACGAAGAGTCGAGCCAGTTGCGCGCGCTGATCGGCCGCGTCAACGACAACCTCGAGCGCCTGTTGGCCGATCAGCAAGGTCTTTGACGGCCCCGTACACTGGCCCGGCCCTGTCCTCAAGGAGTTCTGCGCATGTCGGATGCATCGACCTACACCCCGCCCGCCATCTGGAGCTGGAAGCCCGGCCACGGCGGGCGCTTTGCCAACATCAACCGCCCGGTTTCGGGCGCGACCCACGACAAGCCCCTGCCGGTGGGGCGCCACCCGCTGCAGCTGTATTCGCTGGCCACCCCCAACGGGGTCAAGGTCACCGTCATGCTCGAGGAACTGCTGGCGCTGGGCCATGCCGGGGCCGAATACGATGCCTGGCTGGTGCCGATCAATGAGGGCGCGCAGTTCGGCAGCGGCTTTGTCGAGGTGAATCCGAACTCCAAGATCCCGGCGCTGATGGACCACAGCGGCCCACAGCCGCAGCGGGTGTTCGAGTCGGGGGCGATCCTGATCTACCTGGCCGAGAAGTTCGGTGCCTTCCTGCCCACCGAGGCCGCCCAGCGCGCCGAATGCCTGTCCTGGCTGTTCTGGCAGATGGGCAGTGCGCCCTTCCTCGGCGGCGGTTTCGGCCATTTCTATGCCTATGCGCCGACCAAGATCGAATACGCCATCGACCGCTACGCGATGGAGGTGAAGCGCCAGCTCGACGTGCTCAACCGCCATCTGGCCGAGCACCGCTACCTGGCCGGCGATGACTACACCATCGCCGACATCGCGACCTGGCCCTGGTACGGCGCCCTGGTCAAGGGCCTGCTCTACGAGGCCGGTGTATTCCTGCAGGTGCAGGAATACACCGAGGTCATCCGCTGGGCCGACGAGATCGCGCGGCGCCCGGCGGTGCAGCGCGGCCGCATGGTCAACCGGGCCACCGGCCCCCTGGCCAGCCAGTTGCGCGAGCGCCATGAGGCCAGCGACTTCGACACCCGCACCCAGGACAAACTCACGCCCGCCGCCTGAGCCGACAGGAGCCCCCGCCCATGAGTCTCACCCTCTACGATTGCGCCACCGCGCCCAGTCCGCGGCGTGCCCGCATCCTGCTGGCCGAGAAGGGCCTGGACCATGCCACGGTGCCGATCGACCTGCGCCAGGGCGAGCAGCTCGGCGAGGCCTTCCGGGCCATCAACCCGCAATGCACCGTGCCGGCCCTGCAGACCGACGAAGGCCTGGTGCTGGCCGACAACGCGGCCATCGCCGCCTACCTCGAGGCACGCTACCCCGAGCCGCCGCTGATGGGCGTCACGCCGGCCGAGAAGGCCGAGGTGGCGAGCTGGAACTGGCGCGTCGAGTTCGAGGGCCTGATGGCGATCGCCGAGGCCCTGCGCAACGGCTCGCCGGCCATGGCCAACCGGGCCCTGCCGGGGCCGGTGGACTATGCCCAGATCCCGGCGCTGGCCGAACGTGGGGTGGCGCGGGTGCGCCAATTCATGGTCGATCTGGACCGGCATCTGGCGGGGCGTGATTTCATCGCCACCGGGCGCTTCAGCCTGGCCGACATCACGGCGGTGGTGGCGGTGGATTTCGCCCGGGCGGTCAAGGTCCGGCCGGACGAGGCGCAGCCGCATCTGCTGCGTTGGCGTCAGGCCATGGCCCAGCGGCCTTCGATGGCCCTGTGAGCGCGCGCGGGCCGTCCAGGTCGAGTTGCGTCAACCACCCGCGGGCCCAGGCCAGAGCCGCCTGAAGATGGCTTTCGGCCGCCGCGCCCAGCGGCTGGCCCAGACCGAATTCCTGGCCCCGGATCGCCAGCAGGAGGGCTTCCGGGGCGGGGCAGCCCTCCAGGTCCTCATACACCTGCAGCAGGGCCTCGGGGCTCAGCGCGTGGCTGCTGATGCTGCGGTCGCGCTGCGCCAGGACCGGGCGCACCGTGAACGGCGGCGCGCTGTCCAGGCTGGCGTCGACGAACAGCAATTGCCGGCGGCCGCGCAGGTCCAGCGCGTGCTCGATCTGCAGCTGGAAGTCTTCGAGGCACTCCACCTGGGGCCTCTGCGCCGTGCTCAGGCCGGCACCCAGGCGCTCCAGGAAGAGCGGCCCCAGCGCATCGTCACCCCGGCTCGGATTGCCCCAGCCCAGCACCAGCAGGGGCGGGCGGCGCGCGGCGCTCATGCGCCCAGCCCCGGCGGGCCCGTGACGGAGCGGCTCAACTCGCCGCTGCTGGATTTCTGAACCCGGTCCAGCACCCGGCCGTCCGGACCGAGCAGGCACAGGTCCAGCGGCATCTGGCCCAGGGCATGGGTGGCGCAGGACAGGCAGGGGTCGTAGGCCCGGATCGCGACCTCGATCTGGTTGAGCAGGCCCTCGGTGATCTCGTGGCCGCTGAGTTGTTCGCGTGCCACCGCGCGCACCGCCTCGTTCATGGCCTGG
>Ga0213872_10002410_pt1 | contig 11029 bp, 9 predicted proteins | sample VelepicomBERX_R2_FD_160071 | JGI IMG/M metagenome (GOLD analysis project Ga0213872, IMG submission 160071) | Rhizosphere microbial communities from Vellozia epidendroides in rupestrian grasslands, the National Park of Serra do Cipo, Brazil - RX_R2 | ecosystem: Host-associated > Plants > Roots >... | reverse complement strand
GCTGCGATGGAGTCACTTTAGCAGTCCCACCTGTGAGCCGGAAGGCGTTAAAATGGATATCATTAATCCACTGATGGAACAATCCTATGGAAATCGACCCTGGCGACCTGCTGCTGTTTGCCCGCATCGTGGAGAGCGGCAGCTTTAGCGCGGCGGCGCAGCGGGTGCAGCTGCCCAAGTCCACCGTGTCGCGCCGCATTTCGCTGCTGGAGGGGCAGCTGGGCGAGCGGTTGCTTCAGCGCACCACGCGCAAGCTGGTGCTGACGGAGTTTGGCGCCAGTCTGCTGGACCATGCGCGCAAGGTGGCCGATGAGACGGAGGCGGCGGGCGCGCTGGCGCAGCACCGGCAGGGCGAGCCGAGCGGGTTGCTGCGGGTGTCGATGCCGGCCGACTTTGCCAACGTGGCCATGACCGGCGTGATGGCGCGCTTCATGGAGCGTTATCCGCAGGTGCAGCTGGAGCTGGACTTGTCGCCACGGCGGGTGGACCTGGTGGCGGAAGGCTACGATCTGGCCATCCGCATGGGCAATCTGCCGGACGATGCCACCTTGGCGGCGCGGCGCATCACGGTCAGCAAGATTGCGCTGTATGCGGCGCCGCTGTACACCACCTTGCGCGGTTTGCCGGAACATCCGGACGATCTGTTCAAGCATGATCTGCTGAGTCTGCCGCCTCGGATCAACGGCATGATCCGTTGGACGCTCTTGCGCGGCAAGACGCACTGGGAGCGTGAGCTGCCCGTCAAGCTGCTGGCCAATTCGCCTGAACTTCTGATGCGCATGGCAATCACGGGCGTGGGCATCGCCGCCAGCACGGAGCTGTTTGCGGGACAGTATCTGCAGACGGGGGAATTGGTGCGGGTGCTGCCCGAGTGGGCCTTCGCGCAGGTGACAGGCTGGGCGGTCTTCCCGGGCCGCCGGCTGATGCCGGCCAAGACCCGGGTGTTTCTGGATATGCTGGAAGCAGCTTTCGCCGAAAGCTTTACTTCAGGTCCGCCATCATCTCGCCCAGCTTGACCGGGGCGGCGGGTTGCCAGGCGGGGTTGAAGCTGAGGACGTCCTTCGGCCACAGCATGACCACGGTCGAGCCCAGCAGGAAGCGGCCCATTTCTTCGCCTTTTTTCAGGACGATGTTCTGGTCGGTGTAAGTCCACTCGGTCACCTGCGGCAGGCGCGGCGGGTTGACCACGCCGTGCCACACGGTCGCCATGCTGCCGACAATCGTCGCGCCCACCAGGGTCAGCACGAAGGGGCCCTTGGCGGTCTCGAACACGCACACCACGCGCTCGTTACGGGCGAACAGGCCGGGAATACCGCGCGCGGTGGTCGGATTCACCGAGAACAGGTCGCCCGGAACATAGATCATGCGGGTCAGCTTGCCATCGCAGGGCATGTGGATGCGGTGGTAGTCGCGCGGGCTCAGGTAGAGGTTGGCGAAGCTGCCGTGGCGGAACTGCTCGGCCAGCGCGGCGTCGCCACCCACCAGCGCGGTGGTGCTGAATTTGTGGCCCTTGGCCTGGAAGATCTGGTCGTCCTCGATGGCGCCGAACTGGCTGATGCGGCCATCGACCGGGCAGACGTAATCGGCCGCCGCCAGCGGGCGCGCGTCCGGGCGCAGGGCGCGGGTGAAGAACTCGTTGAAGCTGCTGTATTTGCTGATGTCCGGCTCGGCCGCTTCGCCCATGTTGACGTCGTATTTGCCCACGAACCAGCGGATCAGGCGGGTGGTCATGGCGCCGCCTTTGGCCCCGGCCACGCGGCCCGCGAAGTTGGTCAGCGCTCCTTTGGGCAGGAGGTATTGCGGCAAAACGGCCAGGCGATCGGACACGATAACAGTTCCAGGTCAAATAAAGAATCCGGCATTATAGCCGCACAGGCGTGCGGAAAAAACCGCCGCGCCGGAGCGTGGCGTGGCAACGACGTCCCGGCCGCCGCCAAACTCGTTTGGAGTTGCCGAGGCCGGTGGTATGATGCTGCCATCCCACCATTCGCGTTGAGGCCATCCTGAAACCTTCAGCCGTCACCGAGGAAGTCCCTGCGTCCGATAATGCCTTGCGTCTGGCCCAGGCCGAGGTGCGCGATCTGCAGCGCACCGTGGTGGCCTTGCGCGCCGAGCTGGAGTCGGCCCATCTGGAGCGCCAGCGCCAGTTGCAGGATGCCGCCGCCAATGCGCACAACGAGTCGCAGCAGATCAAGGCCACCGTGGCGACGCTGCGCGACGCGCTGGAGCAGGCGCAGTCGGACCGCGAGGTCGCCGTGAAGGCGGCCAGCGCCGCCTGCCAGGGCGAGATCGTGCAGCTGCGCGATGCGGTGGTGGCCTTGCGCGACCAGCTGGAACGCTGTGCGCAGGAGCATGCCGACGCGATGCAGCATGCCGCCAGCGTGCACCGCGACGAGGTGGCGCAGTTACACGAAACGATCCGCGCATTGCGCGACGCACTGGAGGCGCGCCAGCCCGCGCCGCATCCGGCATGAACCGCCCCGCGCCAGAACTGCGCGAGCTGCGCGAAGCCAGCCAGTCCGGCGACGCGGCGGCGCTGCGCAAGCGCGCGCCGGCGCGTGCACGCAAGACGGAGTCCGACACGGCAGGCGCCGGCACCCAGCGCCGCCGCCTGCGCCAGGTGGAGCTGCTGCTGGAAGTCTCGCGCCGCATGGCGGCCTACGACACGCTGGACGAAATCCTCAACGCGCTGGTGGAAGTCACCACTGAAGAACTGGGCGCCGAGCGCGGCTCGCTGTTCCTCAACGATGCCGAGACCAATGAGCTGTTCTCGCGCGTCGCGCAGGGCAATATCCAGCGCGAGATCCGCTTCCTCAACCACACCGGTATCGCCGGCCACGTGTTCACCACCGGCGAGCCGCTGATCATCGCCGACGCCTACGCCGATCCGCGCTTCAACCGTTCGATCGACGAGCAGACCGGCTTCGTCACCCGCAATATCCTGTGCGTGCCGATCCGCACGGTGAAGGGCGAGATCATCGGCGTGTCGCAGACGCTGAACAAGCGGCGCGGCCACTTCACCCGCAACGACCTGGCCCTGCTGGAGGCGCTGACCACCCAGGGCACGCTGGCGCTGCAAAGCGCGCGCTTCCTGGAGAGCATGAAGAAGGTTCGCCGCCAGGAGATGGAGTTCATCGACGTGGTGTCGGAAGTCACCGCCGACATCAAGCTGGGCTCCCTGCTGCAGCGCGTGATGGGCGAGGCTACCCGCCTGCTCAACGCCGAGCGTTCGACCCTGTTCCTGAACGATGAAAAGACCAACGAGCTGTGGTCGGAAGTGGGGCAGGGCCTGGAGTCGCTGCAGATCCGCCTGCCCAATACGGCCGGTATCGCGGGCGCGGTGTTCACCACGGGGAAGACCATCAACATCCCGTATGCGTATGCGGATCTGCGCTTCAATCCGGCCTTCGACAAGCGCACCGGCTACTTCACCCGCTCGATCCTGTGCGTCCCGATCGTCAACAAGGCCGGCAAGACCATCGGCGTGACCCAGGTGCTGAACAAGCGCGGCGGCCCCTTCACGGCGGAAGACGAATCGCGCCTGCGCGCCTTTACCGCGCAGATCTCGATCGCGCTGGAAAACGCCAAGCTGTTTGCCGACGTCCAGCAGATCAAGAACTACAACGAGGCCATGCTGGAGTCGATGTCGAATGGCGTGATCACGCTGGACAGCCAGGAGAAGATCGTCACCTGCAACGCCGCCGGCCTGCGCATCCTGCGCACAGTGCAGGGTGATATCGTCGGCCGGACCATGGCCGACTTCTTCGGCCCCGACAACGCCTGGCTGGTGGAGCGCCTGCGCGCGGTGGAAAGCAGCGGCGCCAGCGAGCATCTGATGGACGCCGAGCTGCACGTGCAGAGCGAGACGGTGTCGGTCAACGTCAGCTTCCAGCCGCTGCTGTCGGTGGAGAAGAAGCGCATCGGCTGGATGCTGATGCTGGAGGATATCTCCAACGAGAAGCGCCTGCGTTCGACCATGTCGCGCTACATGGACCCCGGCATCGCCGACCAGATGGTGGCCAACGGCGCCGAGGCGCTGGGCGGCAAGAACGTCACCGCCACCGTGCTGTTCTCGGACGTGCGCAGCTTCACCACCATCACCGAGCAGCTGGGCGCGCAGGGCACGGTGGCGCTGCTGAACGAATACTTCACGCTGATGGTGGACTGTATCCAGCGCGAAGAGGGCATGCTGGACAAGTTCATCGGCGACGCCATCATGGCGGCCTTCGGCATCCCGGTGCCGCACGAGGACGACGCCGACCGCGCCGTGCGCGCCGCCATCGCCATGATGCGCGAGCTGCAGGCCTGGAACCGCCAGCGTGTCTCGGACGGCAAGCTGCCGGTGGATATCGGCATCGGCCTGAATTCTGACGCGGTGGTGTCGGGGAATATCGGCTCCAAGAAGCGCATGGACTACACCATCATCGGCGACGGCGTGAACCTGGCGGCGCGGCTGGAATCGGCCTGCAAGCAGTATGGCGCGCACATCCTGATCAGCGAACTGACTTATCGCGCGCTGCGCGGCACCTACCGCCTGCGCGAGGTGGACATCGTGGTCGTCAAGGGCAAGACCCGTCCGGTCTCGATCTACGAGGTGATGGACTACCACACCGAGGAGAGCTACCCCAACCTGGTGGACGCCATGGGCCTGTTCCGCAACGGCCTGCTGTGCTACCGCAGGCGCCAGTGGGACAAGGCGGCCCAGTTCTTCGAGGAGGTGCTGGCGCTGAACCCGGAGGACAAGGCCGCGCACCTGTACATCGACCGCTGCGCCAGCATGGCCGACATGCCGCCGCCGGAAGACTGGGATGGCACCTACATCATGGAATCGAAATGAAGATCCCGCGCAGTACGCTGGAGCAGTGGCAGGTGCTGCAGGCCATCGTGGAATGCGGCGGCTATGCGCAGGCGGCGGAGGCGCTGCACCGCAGCCAGTCCTCGGTCAGCTACATGGTGGCCAAGCTGCAGGAGCAGCTGGGCGTGGAGCTGCTGGAGATGGACGGCCGCCGCGCGCGCCTGACTCGCACCGGCGAAGTCCTGCTGGCCAAGGCGCGCGAGCTGCTGGGCGATGCGCACCAGCTGGAAAAGCTGGCCGGCAGCCTGGCGGAAGGCTGGGAGCCGCAGGTGCGCATCGCGGTGGACAGCCTGTTCCCGGTCGAGCTGCTGGTGCAGGTGCTGCGCGACTTTGAACCCTGGGCCAGGCACACCCGCGTCAACCTGGAGGAGACCGTGCTGTCCGGCTCCGAGGACGCGCTGCTGGAACAGCGCGCCGACATCGCCATCGTCAGCAACATCCCGGTCGGCTTCCTGGGCGACCATCTGATGGACGTGGAGTTCGTCGCCGTGGCCCATCCCTGCCATCCGCTGCACATGCTGGGGCGCGAGCTGGAACTGGACGACCTGACGCGCGAGCTGCACATCGTGGTGCGCGATTCCGGCACGCTCAACCCGCGCCAGCTGGGCTGGCTGAACAGCAACCAGCGCTGGAGCGTGACCAATCCCGGCACCCGGCAGGAAATGCTGTGCGCGGGCCTGGGCTTCGGCTGGATGCCCGAGCACCGTATCCGCAAGCTGCTGGCGGAGGGCGCGCTCAAGCCGCTGCCGCTGCGGGTGGGGCAGCGCCGCAAGCTGTCGCTGTCGCTGGTGGTGGCCGATCCGGAGGTGGCCGGCCCCGCCACCTGCCGCATGGCGAATCTGTTCCGCAAGGTGGTGAAGGAGGGCGTGCGGCCGCTGGTGCTGTGCCCGGCGGACAGCGAAAGCGCAACTAACTGAGAATTATTCGCATTAAGGCCGCTTTTTTTGTATAATCGGGCTCCCTGATTTTTTACTATTGGTCCCGATGTCCCAGCGTCCACTGTTCCAGCGCAGCGCCATTGCTGCCGCTTGCGCCCTCCTGTTCACCAACGCCGCCCTGGCCCAGAGCGAATCCACCGACCCGCAGATGGAGAGCGTACAGGTCAACGGCAACTGGCTGGGTTCCGGCCAGAAGAACGCCAAGAACTTCCCCGGCGCGCGCACCGTGGTCAAGCGCGCGGACATCGATGAACTGGGCGCTTCCAGCATCAGCGACGTGCTGCGCACCGTGCCGGGCCTGCAGGTCACCGACAACTCCTCCAGCGCCGGCAGCGCCATCTCGCTGAACATCGGGGTGCGCGGCCTGGATGGGCGCTTCTCGCCCCGTTCCACCGTGCTGCTGGACGGGATCCCGCTGGCGGTGGCGCCGTATGGCCAGCCGCAGCTCTCGTTCGCGCCGGTCTCGCTGGCCAATCTGGACAGCATCGACGTGGTGCGCGGCGGCGGCGCGGTGCGCTATGGCCCGCAGAACGTGGGCGGCATCATCAATTTCAAGACCCGCGCGATTCCGGACGCCGACGTCAGCGGCGACGCCACCGTGCGCGTGAATCACTACGACAGCGGCAACACCAGCACCCAGTACAGCGCCTTCGTGGGCGGCCGCGCCGACGAAGGCGTGGGCATGGCCCTGATGTACTCCGGGCTGGATGGCAAGACCGACCGCCAGCACAGCCAGAACAAGATCAACGACGTGGCGCTGAAGTTCAGCGTGCCGGTATCGGCCGGCGCGGAAGTGTACGGCAAGCTGTCCTACTACGACGCCAGGTCCGACGTGCCGGGCGGCCTGACGGCGGCCGAATATGCGGAGAACCCGCAGGCGGCCTACCGCAAGTTCGACCTGTGGAGCGGCAACCGCAAGGGCATCGACGTCGGCTACATCAACACCATGTCCGACAGCCGCGAGGTGGAGGTGCGCGCCTGGTACAACGAGAGCGAGCGCCGCAGCCAGCTGGGCAACGCCCAGGACGATACTTTGACCACCGTGAACGTCCAGCCGCGCAGCTACAAGGTGACCGGCTTCGAGCCGCGCCTGACCCAGCGCCTGGTCTGGGGCGGCGTGCGCAACGATGTCACCGTCGGCTACCGCTATATGCACGAGCAGACGCACGAAGCCAGCATCACCGCCAAGCTGGCCGATTCCAGCACCTCGACGGTGCGCTCCTCCGACGCTACCACCCAGGCCCACGCGCTGTACGTGGACGACCAGATCGCCTGGGACAAGTGGCGCGTCACGCCGGGCCTGCGCTATGAGCACATCGACCTGGAACGCACCAACCTGGTAACCCCGTTCACCTCGGAAGACAAGAATAACAAGGCGCTGCCGTCGCTGAACGTGGCCTATCTGCTGAACCGCGAGCTGACCCTGTTCGCCAACTACACCACTTCCTACGGCAGCATCCAGCATCTGCAATTGAACCTGCAGGCTTCCAGCGACAGCCTGAAGCCGGAAACCGCCCGCACCACGGAACTGGGCGCCCGCTACGCCGGCCAGCAGTGGCAGCTGGAAGGCACGCTGTATAACCTGGACTTCTCCAACCAGATCGTGTTTGTGAACACCGCGCCCCTGTACTACCAGAACCTGGGCAAGACCCGTCACCAGGGTATCGAGAGCCGCGCGGAATACCGCTTCGGCGGCAAGCTGTCCGGCCTGGACGCCTACGCCACCTATGCCTACACCAAGGCCGAGCAGCGCCAGGGCCAGTACGTCGGCAACGACGTGCCGTTCTATTCGCGTAACGTGAATACCGAAGGCCTGCGCTACAAGCTGGGCCAGCTGCGCTTTGACGTCAACAGCACCTATCAGTCCAAGCAGTATGCGGACAGCGCCAACACCGTGGCGGAAAGCGCCGACGGCAGCCTGGGCACCATCGCCGCCTACCGCCTGTGGAACGCCAACGTCACCTGGACCATTCCCGGCCAGGAGCGGCTGGAGCTGCAGGCTGGCGTGAATAACCTGACCAACAAGGCCAACTTCACCCGCACCACCGACACCAACCTGGGCAAACTGCCGGGCGCCACCCGCACCATGTTCGTCCAGCTGCGCGCCGGTTTCTGAGGCCGATGGCCTTGCGTCCAACGGTCCGGCTGCTGCACCGCTGGCTGGGCCTGACCCTGGGCCTGCTGCTGGTGCTGATCGGCTTGAGCGGCAGCCTGCTGGTGTTCAACCGCGAGCTGGATAGCGCGCTCAATGCGCCGCTGTTCCACAACCGCGCGGCCTGCGGCGCCATCATCGACGCCGATGCGGCGGTGGCGCAGTTGCAGCGCCACTTCCCGCAGGCGCGCGTCAGCACGCTCACGCTGCCGCATGAGGAAGGCGGCAGCTACCGCCTGCAATTCAAGGCGCCCGGCGTGGCCCTCAACGAAGCCATGCTGGACGCCTGCAGCGGGGAACTGCTGGGCGCGCGCGACCGCGAGGCCCTGGCGCTGGACCGTGCGCACCTGATGCCGCTGCTGCAGCGCTGGCACGCCATGCTCTTGCAGGGCAAGGCCGGCCGCGCCGCATTGGGTTATCTCGCCCTGATCTGGCTCGCCATGCTGCTGGGCGGCCTGCTGCTGGCCTGGCCTTTGAAGCGCGGCCTGGCGGGCTGGAAGCGCGCCCTCAGCGTCAAACTGAATCAGAACGCCTTGCGCAGCCACTTCGACCTGCACCGCGCCGCCGGCCTGCTGGCGGTGCCGCTGATGTTGGCCACCGCCTTTACCGGCGTGTATAACGGCTTGCCCGAGCTGATGCGCAGCGCGGTAGGGCAGGTGGCGGACGTCGCGCCCGAGCACCGCCGCATCGCGCTGGAGCCTTTGGCCGCAGGCGAAACGGCCATCAGCTGGGGTGCCGCCCGCGCCGCCGCGGCGCCTTACCTGGTCAACGGCGTGCAGCTGCTGGCGCTGAGCCGTCAGCCGGAGCGCGGCTTGTTCCAGGCCCGCCTGTTGCGTCCAGACGACTGGCAGCGCACCGGAACTTTGCGCGTGTTAATCGGCCTGCGCGACGGTAAAGTCGTCGGCGTGGTCAATCCTCTCGATGGCAAAAGCGGCGACCGCTTTATTGCCGCCTTATTTCCCCTCCATTCCGGCCAATTGGGCGGCGCTGCCGGACGGGTTATCGTCGCATTATCCGGCTTGCTGCCGGCGCTATTCTTTATTACAGGTATTTCCGCATGGATACTACGGCGTAAAAGAAAAACGCATTAAAATGGGGTGCACGTTTGCGTTTAGTTGTAGAAAATATTCAAATTTCTAACTATATTGTTATATATTGTGCACTGCCCTCTGGTAAATGCTCGATTTTATGGTAAATTGGCGTTTCTGAATTCTCACACATTGTCACCGGCGCAGTTTAATACGCTCTCCCTATAAGGAAATAAAGATGACGACTTACCAGGAATACAAAGCAAAGATCGCGGAACTGGAGACCCTGGCTGAAACGGCCCGCAAAAATGAAGTGCAGCAGGCCAAGGAGAAAATCGCCGAGATCATGCGCGAATTCAACCTGACCCTGGCCGACCTGGGCAGCGCAGGCAAGGCCAAGCCAGCCAAGACCCGTGCCCCGGTGCCAACCAAGTACCGCGACGACGCCACCGGCCAGACCTGGACCGGCCGTGGCCGCGCGCCGAAATGGCTGGAAGGTAAGAACAAGGATGATTTCCTGATTAAGTAATCGAACCGTCTTCAATGGGCCGGCTTTGCCGGCCTTTTCTTTTTGGGATGCCGCGATGTTACGAGCCTGGCCAGCGCTTTTAATTGCCTTATTCTCCCCGGCTTCTTTCGCCGATACTGCCGATACTCCCAGCAGCAGCCCGCCCATATTATTGACCGCCGACCGGGTCTGGACCGGAGAAGGCCAGCCCCATACCGGCTGGGCTGTGCTGGTTACTCAGGGAAAGATACAAACAGTCGGTCCTGCCGATAAAATGACGGTGCCGGACAATGCCCAGCGCATTGCCTTGCCGGGCCGCACCCTGATTCCCGGTTTAATGGATCTGCATTCCCACGTTTTGCTGCATCCTTATAATGAAACCTCTTGGGACGACCAGGTTTTGAAGGAGCCGGTGGAATATCGCACCCTGATGGCGGGGCGCCACGCGGCCGCAACCCTGCAACAGGGATTCACCACGCTGCGCGATCTGGGCACGGAAGGCGCGGGTTATGCCGATGTCGCCATCAAGCGCGCCATCGACGAGGGCATTATTCCCGGCCCGCGCATGTTCGTCGCCACGCGCGCGATCGTCGCTTCCGGCAGCTACGGCCCGTCGCCCAAAAACTACCGCTACGATATGGACCTGCCGGGCGGCGCCCAGGCGGTCAGCGGCGTTGATGAAGTGATGCGTGCGGTGCGCGAGCAGGGCGGCCACGGCGCCGACTGGATCAAGTTCTACGCCGATTACCGCACCGGGGTGGACGGCAGTTCGCGCGCCACTTTTACGCAGGAAGAACTGAACGCGCTGGTGCGCGCCGCGCACGAGTCGGGCCGCAAGGTCAGCGCCCACGCCAGCACCGACGAGGGCATGCGCCGCGCCGTGCTGGCCGGGGTGGACAGCATCGAGCATGGCTACGGCGGCAGCGAAGCCACCTTCCGCCTGATGGCCGAACGCAAGGTGGCCTATTTCCCGACGCTGACGGCGCCGGAAGCGACCAGCGAATACTTCCAGCACCATCAGCGCGGCGGCGCGCCCACGCCGTCGATGCAGGCCGCGGCGCGCGCCTTCCAGCTGGCGCGCAAGCTGGGCGTCATCATCGGCAACGGCAGCGACGTCGGCGTGTTCACGCACGGCGACAACGCGCGCGAGCTGGAGTGGATGGTGCGGCTGGGCATGACACCGACCGAAGCGCTGCGCGCCGCCACCGTGGTGGATGCGGCGGTGCTGGACCGCGCCACGTCACTGGGCCAGCTGCGCGAAGGCTTCCTGGCCGACGTGGTGGCGGTGGAGGGCGATCCCACCGCCGACATCACCGCCTTGCGCCACGTTGCGTTTGTGATGAAGGGCGGCGTGGTTTATCGCCGGCCTTGAAATTAGAGGGTTTTCTTAGCGCCGCTGAAGGTGGTTTCATGCGATGATTGTGCATGGCTGAGATCCCACTTTTCCCACTTAACACGATCCTCTTTCCCGACGGCCGGCTGCCGCTGCAAGTGTTCGAAGTGCGCTATCTGGACATGGTCAAGAAGTGCATCGACCGCGAAGAAGAA
>Ga0213872_10002409_pt1 | contig 11033 bp, 9 predicted proteins | sample VelepicomBERX_R2_FD_160071 | JGI IMG/M metagenome (GOLD analysis project Ga0213872, IMG submission 160071) | Rhizosphere microbial communities from Vellozia epidendroides in rupestrian grasslands, the National Park of Serra do Cipo, Brazil - RX_R2 | ecosystem: Host-associated > Plants > Roots >... | reverse complement strand
CGGTGGTGCCGACGATGGTCAGCCCCTTCCACTCGACCGAATTGGCCCAGGTCTCGGTCGCCTTCATGTCGAAATCCTTGCGCGCCGACGGCGCCAGGCTGGTTTCGAGATGGGCGCACTTGGAGAGGGCATACGCCGAATAGCGCGAGCGCATCATCGCTTCGGGCGAGGGCGCCGCGGCGCCTTCGATGATCGGGCTGCAGCAGGCGTCGAACTCGCGGCCGGAGCCGCAGGGACATTGGGTCATTGAAGGGAGTCTCTCGGTCGAAAAGCTGATGGGCGGTGTTATCCCATTTGCCCGCATCCGTCCAGTTTCGTGGGAGGACCAGTCAGAACAGTTCGATCGAGCCTTCTTCCGTGGGCTGGTCGGCGGCGGCATGCTCCTCGACAGGCTCGTCGCTGATGACGCGCGCGATGAAGCGGGCTCGCATGTCGCTCAATTTGTAGCGCTCGGCCAATTCCTGGAGCCAGGTCGTATTCTGTCCGCGCTGATGCTCGTCCATGCCGGGAGCCGCCGCAGAGCCTTGGTCCGCGAACTCCCCCAAGCCATCGCCGACGATCGTCAGCGTGTCCCTCACCTGCTCCAGCCTTTGCGCGACGCGATCCTGGAATTGCATGCCGGTGACGATCTTGCGGATATGCTGCGAAATCTGGCTCTGATCCGACGCCGCCTCGGCGACGATCCCGCCCAGTTCCACGCCCCGGTCGATCATGGCGACGACCAGCGTGTCGAGTTGGTCGCGCATGGCGATGTTGGCGGACATGTCGACGCCGGCCACCTCCTCAAAGACATGGTGGCTTTCGCGGATCGCGGAAACGACCTCACCGAGATGCATCCGCATCGTCCCCGCCAATGATTTGGTTGTCTCCGACAATTGACTTATCTCATTGGCGACGATGCCAAATGCCTGTCCGCTGCTTCCCGCGGCACGGGCGGCTTCGATGCGGGCATTGACCGCCAGCATCTTGGTCTGCCGGTTGATGGCGTCGACCTTGCCGATGCAGTTTTCCACTTGTGTAAGACTGTTGGCCATGCCGTCGAGCACCTCGACCATCGAAACCGCATGCTCGGACAGGACGCCGACCTTGGCCAGGATGTCGTTGAGCGTGTCGTCGAACAGAGAAGCCATGGCGCTGAGTTCGATGTCCCGCCCGTCGAGACTGACCTTGCTGGACTTGGCCGCGATATCGGCAATGCGGGCGCTCTGCGACTGCGCTTTGCTCGCGACGTCCCTGAAGGCATCGATAACACCGCTGCTCTCGACCTCCATGTCCTTGGAGGCGCTGGAAATTTCGGCAACGGCGCCGCTGATGATCCGACGCATCAATCCGCTGCGCGTCGTCCAGTGGCGGACCAGAGCCATCAAGGTCGGTTCAACCGGAGACGGCAGGGTCGACCATTCCGACGGTTGCCCGATAGCCTCGGCTTGGTTCGTGCTGGGGGGATCGATCGTCATTGCGCCTCACATCAGAATTTCCTGAGCCATCCGCGAGATCGGCACTTCGCGGTCGACGGCTCCGATCAACTTGGCCGATTTGGGCATGCCATAAATCAAACAGCTCTCTTCATCCTGCCCCAGCGTCCGCGCTCCGGCGCGATGCATCTCGAGGAGGCCCGCCGCGCCGTCACTCCCCATTCCGGTGAGGATCACTCCGGTCGCGTTGCTGCCAGCCGCCACCGCGACCGAAGTGAAGAGGACATCGACCGAAGGCCGGTGGCCCGAGACAGGCTCGCCATCATGCAGCCGGGTCCGATAGGTCGCCCCCGAGCGCACGACCTCCATATGCCGGTTGCCGGCGGCGATATAGACGTGACCCGGCATGATCTTGAGCCCATCGCTCGCCTCGAGAACCGTGACGGCGCATTTCTGGTCGAGCCGGCGCGCGAAGGAGGCGGTAAAGCCCGCCGGCATATGCTGCGTGACCAGAACCCCGGGGGCGTTGGCCGGCAAAGCCGTGATCAGGACTTGCAATGCCTCGACGCCGCCGGTCGAGGCACCGACCGCGACGATCCTGCCCTCGCTCGATAGGCGATGGTCGAAAATGATCGGCGCGGTCGCTGGCCGCGCGGTCCGCGCCGAGACCCGAGCCTTGGCGGCCTCCTTCACCTTTTCGATGATCTCCCGGGCCAATCCGGCGATCCCGTTGCCGATATTGAGCAGGGGCTTGCTGACATAATTGACGGCACCCAGTTCAAGCGCCCGGACGGTCGCATCGGCATTCTTCTGGGTCAAAGTCGAGATGACGACGACGGGAGTCGGGCGAAGGCTCATGATTTTCTGGAGAAAGCTGAGCCCATCCATCTTCGGCATTTCGATGTCGAGCGTTATGACGTCCGGATTGAGCTCCTTGATCCGCTCGCGGGCGATCAGCGGATCGGGCGCCGTGCCGACCACCGTGATATCCGCGTCGCTGGCCAGAAACTCGGTCAGCAGCTTTCGGATCAGGGCAGAATCATCGACGATGAGCACACGGATCGGCACGCCTATCTCTCCTCGGTGACCAGGCCGGCGGTTTACGGCAACCGCAAATGCGCCTGCTCGGTTTCGACCACGGTGAGCGCGAAAGGATCGCGGAGTTCGAGCATCGCCGCCCGGCCGGTGATCGGGTGATAGCGAACTGATCGGGGCAACTCGCCGTAGAGATGACGCGCCTCGATCGCCAACCCCTGGGCGGCGACGAAGGATTCGACAAAGGCGGCATTATTCCATCCCACCTGGGAGCCGTTGCGGAGCACATTGGCGCCGCCGAAGAGCTTGATTTCGAGGCGGTCGCGCCGCCCGCCGCGGGCAAGAATGTCGCCGATCAGCCTTTCCATCGCGAAATTGCCGAAACGGAGACTGGCTTGGTAAGCCCCCCAATATCCGTCATCGCTGGTGGGCAGCATGAAATGATTCATGCCTCCGACGCCGGCGACCGGATCGCGGACGCAGGCGGCGACGCAGCTGCCGAGAATGGTGGTGAGCACGACATTCGGGTCGTCGCTGACCCGAATGTCGCCGGCGACGATGCGAAGGTGCCGCGTCGGCGAGGCGGCATTGGCGAGCGCCCGGTCCAGGGGGGGCGTTTCGATCGGTTTTCCCGCCATCACGACACCTTCTGATAAATGGTGCGGCCGAGATGACGAAAGCGATTGGAGATATGAAACAATGTTTCCGAATGACCGATGAACAACCATCCCCCGGGCACCAGCAGATCGGCAAAGCGATCGAACAGGGCGCGCTTGTCCTCCTGGCTGAAATAGATCACCACATTGCGACAGAAGATCGCATTGAATAACCCACGCATAGGCCAGGCATCGAATAAGTTCAGCGGGTTGAATACGGTCAGGGATTTGATCTCCTCCTCCATTTCCACCCGCCCTCCTTCGATCGCGCGGGTGTAGCGCAGGCGCCGCTCGGCCGGCAGGGAGGAAATCTTGCCGGCGTCATAGCGCCCCGCCTTGGCACGGGCGACCATCTCGGTGTCGATATCGGTCGCCAGGATCTTCGCGTCCCACCCGCCGGCAGCCCCCAAACAATCGCGCAGAGTCATCGCGATCGAGTAAGGCTCCTCCCCCGAAGAGCATCCCGCGGACCAGATGCGCAGCCTCCTCTTGCCCTCCTGCTTAGGGGACTCGGCCGAGGTGAGCAGGTTTTTCGCAAGAAAGTCGAAGTGATGCGCTTCCCGGAAAAAGCTGGTGAGATTGGTGGTGATCGCATTGACCATATGACGCCGTTCCTCGACGCCATCGGGGCTTTCCAAAAAGTCGCAATAATCCCCGAAATCGTCGAGCCCTATCGCCCTCAACCGCCTGGAAAGGCGACCATAGACGAGGTCGTGCTTGTGGGAGCCGAGGACGATCCCCGCTTCCTCGCGCACCATCCGCACGATGGTGTCGAAGTCACGTTCGCGAAAAGCGAACTCATTGCTCTCGACGATCTGCATAGCGTCCGCGCCCCGCCTTAAAATTCGCGCCAATCGGCTTCGCTGGCCGCACCGGCCGTACCATTCGCGCCATTCGCGCGGGCCGCGGCCTTGGGCGGGATCCGAGGCTTGGAGGCGCGTCCCTTCGGCGCTCCCCCCTCTTTCGGGGCCGCGCTGGCGGTGGGCCGGCGGATGGCGGCCGGGCGCGCCGGCTCCGGCTCCTCGACCAGGGTGAAGCCCGAGACCATGTCGGCCAGACCGGCGGTCTGATCCTCGAGGGATTTGGCGGCGGACGCGGCTTCCTCGACCAGGGCGGCGTTCTGTTGGGTGATCTTGTCCATCTGAGTGACAGCCGTATTGACCTGCTCGATCCCGGCGCTTTGTTCCTGCGACGCGGCGGAAATTTCGGCCATGATGTCGGTCACCCGCTGCACCGAGGTGACGATCTCCTCCATCGTCTTGCCGGCGCTGTCGACCAGCTTCGAACCGGACTCGACCTTGGCGACCGAATCCGAGATCAGCGATTTGATTTCCTTGGCGGCATTGGCGCTGCGCTGCGCGAGATTGCGGACCTCGGCGGCGACCACCGCGAAGCCGCGCCCCTGATCCCCGGCGCGAGCCGCCTCGACCGCGGCATTGAGAGCGAGAATATTGGTTTGAAAGGCGATTTCGTCGATGACGCCGATGATATCGGCGATCTTGCGGCTGGCGTCGGAGATCCCCTCCATCGTCGCCACGACTTCGGTGACGACCTTCCCGCCTTTCACCGCGACGTCGGAAGCCGAACTCGACAATTTATTGGCCTGTTGCGCGCTTTCGGCATTCTGGCGGACGGTCGTGGTCAGTTCCTCGAGGCTGGCCGCGGTCTCTTCCAGACTCGATGCCTGTTCCTCGGTCCGTTGCGACAGATCGGTATTGCCCATCGCGATCTCGCGCGACGCGTTATTGATCGCCTCCGACGCATCGACGATCGCCGAGATGATCGTCGACATGCTGTCGAGCAAGCCATTGACGCCGGAGCACAATTCGGCGATCTGTCCGTCCTTGCCCTCCATCGGCACGCGCCGGGACAGATCGTTCTCCTTGGCCGCGGAGACCACCTCCTGGGTCTGTTCGACGGCAATCTGCAGCGCCCGCGCGGCAAGCACCTGGCTGGTCGTGTCGCTGGCGAATTTGACGACCTTGCAGGGCTTGCCGTCCGCATTGAGAATCGGGTTGTAGCTGGCTTGCAGCCAGACTTCCCGGCCTCCCTTCGCGATCCGTTTGAATTGACCCGCGCTGAACTCGCCCCGGCCGAGCCTCTCCCAGAACAGACGATAGTCGGCGCCCTGGCGCTCGATGGGATCGACGAATATCGAGTGATGCTGCCCTTTGATCTCGTCGAGACTATATCCGACCGTGCGGAGAAAATTCTCGTTGGCGGTGACGATCTTGCCGTCCAGGGTAAATTCGATCACCGCCTGGGCCTTGTGGATTGCCGCCAATTGTCCCGAGAAATCCGCATTGCGCTCGGCCTGCACCGTAATGTCGGTGGCGAACTTCACGACCTTGAACGGCTTGCCGTCGGCGTTGAGGATCGGGTTGTAGCTGGCCTCGAGCCAGATTTCGCGTCCTCCTTTGCCGAAGCGCTTATATTGACCGGCATCGAATTCACCGCGTCCCAGCTTGTCCCAGAACAGGCGGTATTCGGTGCTCTGCCGGTAGTTCGGATCGACGAACATCGAATGATGCTGTCCTTTGATCTCGTCGAGACCATAGCCGACCGTCTTCAGGAAGTTCTCGTTTGCCCCGAGGATCTTGCCGTCCAGGGAAAATTCGATCACGGCCTGGGCCTTGTTGATGGCGGCCAACTGCCCTTCGTAGTCGCTGTTGAGCTGCTTTTGCAGTGTCACATCGGTCGCATATTTGACGACCCTGACGGGCTTGCCTTCGGAATCGAGGATCGGATTGTAGCTGGCTTCGAGCCAGATCTCCTTGCCGCCCTTGCCGAGGCGCTTATATTGCCCGGCATCATACTCGCCGCGGCTCAATTTCTCCCAGAACTGCCGATATTGCGGGCTCTGCCGGTAGGAGGGCTCGACGAACATCGAGTGATGCTGACCTCGGATTTCCTCCAGCGTGTAGCCGACCGTGCGGAGAAAATTCTCGTTGGCCGTCAATATCCGCCCATCGAGAGCGAATTCGATAACGGCCTGCGACTTGTCGAGCGCCGCCAGCCTGGCTTTCAGGTCGAGGATTTCCTGGGACTGGTCGGAGGCCGCCGGAGCCGCCTTGGTGAACATCGTGAACAAAAGCATGGGACTCTCCTGATTTGGAAACCGTGTCGAGAGTGGCGGTATGGAGATCAGGTCGGCTGCAACACCTCGGGGGCGGCGGCGTCTTCGGGGATGATCAGGTCGCGGGGCGTGCCGAACAGGCCATCGAGGGACACCAGCGTCACCATGCGGTCGTCGAGCGTCGCCAGCCCTTCGAGCAGGTTCGATTCGATCGACAGCCCCATCTCGGGCACCGGCCGGATCGCCGCGGGCGCGACCGAAATGATGTCGGATACGGTATCGACCAGCATACCGATCGTGCGCTCCTCGACGCTGACGATGATCACCACATGCATCCGCGTCGGCTCGGTCATTCCCATGCCGAAGCGGGCGCGCAGATCGAAGATCGGCACGATGACGCCACGCAGATTGACGACGCCGCGAACATGCGCCGGCGCATTGGGAATCGTGGTGGTGTCGGTCCAGCCCTTGATCTCGCGCACGACCATGATGTCGACGCCGAACTCCTCGGCGCCGATGGTGAAGGTGATGAATTGCAGGGCGCCGCGCACCAGCATGTCTGGTCCGCCCTTGGCCACTGCATTCGCCGAAACGGTGTCAATCGCATCCATGGGGCGTTACCTTCATCGGGTTATTGCAGACTGGTGGGCGCGCCGGCACCCGCGAGAACGGCAGGCGCCGGCCGGCCTGGCGCTGCGGCCTTGCGCAGACCGCCGATATCGAGAATGAGGGCGACCCTGCCGTTGCCGAGGATCGTCGCGCCGCTGATTCCCTCGACCGGACCGTAATTCGTTTCCAGGCTTTTAACGACGACCTGCTGCTGGCCCAGCAACTCGTCGACGGCCAGCCCGATCCGCCCTTCGCCCTCGCTTTCCACGATCACCACCGTCCCCCGGCACGGGTCGGTGACGGCATCGGCGACCCCGAAATGGCGGTGCAGATATAGAAGCGGCACATATTCGCCGCGGATCGCCAACAGGTCTCCCTGGCCGATCACCGGGTGGATGTCGCCCTCCACCGGACGCAGACTCTCCCTGATCTGGGTCAGGGGGACGATATAGGTCTCGGCACCGACCGCCACCACCATTCCGTCCAGCACCGCCAAGGTCAGCGGCAGCGAGAGAATGAAGCGAGAGCCCGCTCCGAACTGGGAGTCGACCGTGATGCGGCCGCCCAGCGCCTGCATGTTCCGCTTGACGACATCCATGCCGACGCCGCGTCCGGAAATGCTCGACACATTCTCCGCCGTCGAAAAGCCGGGCAGGAAAATCAGACCGTCGATCTCCTCGTCCGACAGCGAGGCGCAGGGCGCGATCAATCCGCGCGCCTCGGCCTTGGCGAGCACCTTGGCCCGGTTGATACCGCGCCCGTCGTCGCTGATCTCGATCACGATCCGGCCGCTGCGGTGGCCGGCGCTGAGATGGATCGTGCCCTGCCGCGATTTTCCCGCCGCTTCGCGCTCCTCGGGCGTCTCGATACCGTGATCGAGCGCGTTTCGCAGCAGATGGGTAAGAGGATCGGCGAGTTGCTCGATCACCGTCTTGTCGATCTCGGTGGCCTCTCCCGTCACCACCAGCCGAGCCTCCTTGCCGAGCTGGCCGGCCAGTTCCCGGACCAGGCGCGGCATGCGGGAGAACACCGACTTGACCGGCTGGGCGCGCATCGCCATCACGCTTTCCTGCAATTCGCGGAGATGCTGCGACAGGGTTTCCAGGCCGTTGACCAGGCCGGGACAGAGATCGGGCGGAAGCGACCCGCTGAGCTGGGTCAACATGGCCTGGTTGATGACCAGTTCGCCGACCAGATTGACGACCCGATCGACTTTCTCGACATCGACCCGGATCGACCGCGACGGGCTGGCCTCGCTCTTGGCGCCCTCCGAGCCGACCGCAATCGTCGCGGCGGGTAATTGCGCCACCGTCTCCTCGTGCGCCGCGATCGGCGGAGAGCGATCGACGATCGAGAGTTCGCATTCGTCACGCACGAAATCGAAGATCTCGTCGATGACCGCCAAGGGAACCGACGTCCGCAAGGCGATATGCCAGCCGACATAGGCCTGTTCCGGTTCGATCTCGGACAAATCGGGCAGGCTGCCGAGATCCGCCTCGATCCTGGCCTCGCCCAGCCTTTTCAATTCCCGCAAGATCAGCAAGGGTTCGTTCGCCCGCTTGAAGAGATCGGGATGAGGCATGAAGACGATGTCGTAGTCTCGCTCCTGGGCAATCGGCTCGCCCGCCTCCTTCGGCTCTGGAAGGTTCCGCCCCCGCCTGTCGAACAGAGCAGCCGTCTTCTCGAGTAGAGCCGCCGTCTCATCTTCGAACCCTGCCGGCAGATCCCGATCTCCGCGCGCGGCATCCACAAGATCGGCGAGAATATCGGTCGAAACGACGAAGAGGGCGGTCGTCTCGGCGGAGGGCGCCAGCCCTTGCGACCGCAAAATGTCGAGCAACGTCTCGAAGGCGTGGGCGTACTGGACCAGACGCTCGAAGCCGAAGGCGCCGCCGCCCCCCTTGATCGAATGCACGGCGCGAAATACCGCGTGCATCGTATCGGAGTCGCTGCGCCCCTCCGCGAAATCGCCGAGATGCGCGTACAGCGCCTCGATGAGTTCGCCGCATTCCTCGAAGTAGGTGTTCTTGAACTGATCGGTGCTTGCCATGACGCCCTCAGACGCAGACGCGGTTGGCAAGCTCGACGAGCTTCTCGGGATTGAACGGCTTGACCAGCCACCCCGTCGCGCCGGCGGCACGCCCTTCCGCCTTTTTCTCCGCGTCGCTTTCGGTCGTGAGCATCAGGATCGGGACCGCTCGATGTTTCGGATCGGCGCGCAGATTTCGGATCAGGGAAATCCCGTCCATGACCGGCATATTGAGATCTGTGATGACCAGATCGACCTGGATCGTGTTGAGGACCGACAGCGCCTTTTGCCCATCTTCGGCGGATTCAACCAAAAATCCAGCCTCTGTCAGGGCAAAAACAACCATTTCGCGCATCGTCTTGGAATCGTCGACCGCCATGACCCGCTTTTGCATGTCACACTCCTGAGCCGAGTAGGTCTTTAGCGAAGCCGAGGTCGAGCAGGGCCTGGGACAGGACGGGCGATGGCTCCTTCACGACCACCGAACCGCCGCTCCGCCGCGCGGTCGCTGCCGCGCTAAGAAGAAGCTGCAGGCAGGCCGTCGAGACCCGCTCCACTTTGCTCCCATCCAATTCAAGGGCGGGAGTGGCGTTCAACGCCTCGCTCAATCGGGTGCGCAACGGCCCCGACGCCAACAGATCGAGCGTGGACGAGAGTAGAATTGGTTCTGGAGATGATGACCGCATCGAATTCGCCCCATCGAAACAATGGATCTGCCGGGCGCTCCAGGCAGCCCCCGCGAAAACAACATTAAGTTTTTTCTCGCAATAGGTGCAATTCACACAAATACGTAGGTACTTATACGTATATTTCGCCCGCTTGCCGCCCGCCGGTTCTTCCCCGAAAAGGAATGGCGGGCGCTCAGTTTTGCGGATCGACGATTCCCGCGGAAATCGCCATGCGGACCAGATGCGGCACGCTGTTCGCCGCCATTTTGCGCATCAGATGGCTGCGATGGAGTTCCACGGTCCTCGGACTGATCTGAAGTTCCTGCGCAATGACCTTGTTGGTTAGCCCCGTCATCAGATGATGGAACAGATCGCGTTCGCGCGGGGTCAACCCCTGGAAGCGGGTGGTGACTTCTTGCATATCGATAGCGGCGTCGGCGACCGGCGGAGCGGGCTTGTTGGCGACCGCGCGTTCCACGACCGCCAGCACCGCCTCGGCGCCGGCCGGCTTCTCGATAAAATCGAACGCGCCGCATTTCATCGCCTCGACCGCCTGCGGAACGCCGCCAAATCGGGAGACGAGGATAACGGGAACGTTCAGTCCGCCTGCCTTCAACCGGCATAGGAGGTTGAGGCCGCTGATGCCGGGCAGACGCGTATCGGCCAGAACGCAAGCCGCGTTTTCCGCGCTTCTCGCCGACAGCAGCGCTTCGCCCGACGAGAAAGCGGCGACATAGTGGCCCGCCCGCTCGATCACGGCGCCCAAAGCCAGGCGGGCGGAGGCATCATCGTCGACGATACAGACGAGCGGCATATCGTCAGCACCCCCGCCAGGGGAGAAAAAACCGAAAGATCGTTCCGCCGAGCGCCAGAAGACTGTCGTTCATATCAGCATAGCTCCTCCAGTTTGGGCGTTTACCCCATTCCCGAAAAAACCGCTTAATATCGTCTTGCTTGCGTCAAGCCTCGCAAAGGCTCCCGTTTAAGTCAAATTATCTGCTGTAAATTCTTGTAAAGATTGTATGGAGAAACCGGCATCGCCCCTATTGGAACGCCGGTCCCCCGACATAGGTGAAGTAGACTTTTTTCTGGCTGTAGGACACCAGCACATGGTGGGCGCGCAGGAAATCGACGCCCAGCATGAGTTCCTGGGCGGCGAATTCGCGGTCGACGAACGAGCCCGTATTCGACTTGGCTTCGGGGAAGCGCTGATAGCGCAGCGACCCGTTCTTCACCACTTCCTGATCCAGGGCGAAGCTGTCGAACTGGCCCTGCCAGGCGTCGGGCGCCTTGCGGATCTCGCCACCGGTCTGGGTCTCGCCACTCTGCTGAAGATTGGCGGTGCGCTGATAGATGCCCATTTCATAGGACAGCGAGATGACGTCGGTCGGCAGGTGGTCGGAGGTCACCTTGGCGTCGCTGTCCTTGGTGATCCCGGCCCGCTGGGCGACACGGGTGGACAGGGTCGAATAGCGCTCGCCGCTGTCGAGCACCGCCTTGACCTCCTCGCCATTGACCTGCGCCGCCAGCAGGTCGTTCTTGCCC
>Ga0213872_10002408_pt1 | contig 11037 bp, 13 predicted proteins | sample VelepicomBERX_R2_FD_160071 | JGI IMG/M metagenome (GOLD analysis project Ga0213872, IMG submission 160071) | Rhizosphere microbial communities from Vellozia epidendroides in rupestrian grasslands, the National Park of Serra do Cipo, Brazil - RX_R2 | ecosystem: Host-associated > Plants > Roots >... | reverse complement strand
TGCGCTGTTCGCGCCCTTCGATTTCGATTTCGTAGTCGAGCAGTTTCTGCCCGTCCACGATGGCCAGCCGGCGTTCTTCCGCCTGGGTGGCGTTGATCAGCATCCGCTTCATGATGCGTGTCCTTCCTGGACCCCTTGGGTCCATGCATTCGTCAAATCTTCAACAGGCCCGAAATGAGCCAACGATGCCGGAACAGACGCCTTGAAACGAAGGGAATTGCCAAATGGCCGCAACAGTTCAGAGCGTGGGCTCGGCTGTCGGGGCGGGGGGCGCGTGGATGGTGGCGAGAAGAGGAGGGTGCTGTCTGGCCGCAAAGGGTGCGGGGTCAGGTGTCCGGTCGCAGGGCACCATGGGTGATTGCATGCCCCATGACGGTGGCAGCAGCCACCGCAAGCAGGTCTGAATCAGCGCCATCAGCACAGGGTTGTCTCGCTTCGATCCGCCCGAGGCCCTTTCTGTGAAGGAGAGGCCTCGAGACTGGGGTATTCCGTATCGGTGTTTCAAAGTGCCGGCCCATCCGGTGACCGGACCTGGCCATCACGAACTCTGGTGCGTGATCTGCCCGTCAGGAACCGGTCGGCATCGACCTTGCCAGCGCGACGCGATGGGTTCCGGCTGGGGACTGGACTAAACTCCAGAAGAATCAACCAGTTACGGCAACGCGCTAGTGAAACACATTATAGAGGGCAAAGTCGTGCCTGAAATCAAGGCCGCCGCGCCCGCCGCCCGCCAGGTCGAGGTCGACGAGGAATCCTCGGGCCAGCGCCTGGACAATTTCCTGCTCAAACAGCTCAAGGGCGTGCCCAAGACCCACGTCTACCGCATCATCCGCAGCGGCGAGGTGCGCATCAACAAAGGCCGGGTGGCCGCCGACACGCGGGTGCAGGCCGGTGACCTGGTCCGCCTGCCGCCGCTGCGGCTGTCCGAGCGGGCCGCCGACAAGGCCGAGTCCCCGGCGCCGGCGCGAGACTTTCCGGTGCTGTTCGAGGACGAGCAGGTGCTGGCCATCAGCAAGCCGGCCGGCGTGGCGGTGCATGGCGGCAGCGGGGTGAGCTTCGGCGTCATCGAGCAATTGCGCCAGGCCCGGCCCCAGGCCCGCTTCCTGGAGCTGGTGCACCGGCTGGACCGTGAGACCTCGGGCATCCTGCTGCTGGCCAAGAAGCGCTCGGCCCTGGTCCACCTGCAGGACCAGTTCCGCGACCGCGAGACCGGCAAGACCTACCTGGCGCTGGCCATCGGCGAGTGGCCGGCCCGGCTCAAGGTGCTCGATGCGCCGCTGCACAAATACCTGCTGCCCGATGGCGAGCGGCGGGTCAAGGTGGTGGACAAGGATCACCCCGAAGGCATGCGCTCGGTGACCCTGGTGCGGCAGCGTTCGCGCACCGCGCCGGTGACGCTGGCCGGCCTGCCGGGCTTCTCGTTGCTCGAGGTGAGCATCAAGACCGGGCGCACCCACCAGATCCGGGTGCACCTGGCCTCCAGCGGCCATGCGATCGCCGGTGACGACAAATACGGTGATTTCGACCTGAACCGGCGCCTGCTCAAGCAGGGCTTGAAACGCATGTTTCTCCATGCGTGGCGGTTACAGTTCACCCATCCCGTCAGTGGCGAGCGCGTCGAGCTCGAAGATGCCCTGCCGCCCGAACTGCAGCAATTCCTGGATCGATTGACACCCGCATGACCACAGCCGCCGCCCGCCCGCGCCAATTCGACCTGATCGCCTTCGATTGGGATGGCACCCTGTTCGATTCCACCCAGATCATCGTGCGCTGCATCCAGTCCGCCGTGGTGGATGTCGGTGGGCAAAAGCCCAGCGACGAGGCCGCCGCCTATGTGATCGGCATGGCGCTGATGCAGGCCCTGGCCCACGCGGCGCCCGATGTGCCGCCCGAAAAATACCCCGAACTGGGGCAGCGCTACCGCTACCACTACGCCAAGCACCAGGACGACATCGCCCTGTTCGAGGGGGTGCTGCCGATGCTGCAGGCCCTGCGCGAGCGCCAGCACCTGATCACGGTGGCCACCGGCAAGAGCCGCCGGGGGCTGGACGAGGCCCTGGGCTCGGTGGCCCTGCGCGGCGTCTTCGATGGCTCCCGCACGGCCGACGAGACGGCAGGCAAGCCGCATCCCCTGATGCTGCAGGAATTGATGGCCGAGTTCGATGTGACGCCCGAACGTACGTTGATGATCGGCGACACCACCCACGACCTGCAGATGGCCCTGAATGCCGGATGCGCCAGCGTCGGCGTCAGCTACGGCGCCCACGAACCCGACGCCTTCCATGCGCTGCAACCCCGGCACGTGGCCCATTCGGTGGCCGAGCTGCACCAATGGCTGCTGCGCCACGCCTGAGGCGCCCTGAAGCTTGAAAACAGAGGCGATGCGGTATGGCTGAGATTGTGTTGTTGTGTGAAAGCAACAGTCTTGTCGAGGGCGGGGATGCGGTGCCATTCGACGTCAGTTACGCCGGGCAGACCTGCCGGGCGTTTGCCGTCCGCTATCGGGGAGGGGTCCATGCCTACCTCAATCGCTGCACCCACGTGGCCATGGAGATGGACTACCAGCCGAACCGCTTCTTTGACGACAGCGGACGCTGGCTGTTGTGCGCCACCCATGGCGCGGCCTACGACCCGGAAAACGGGGCCTGCCGGGGCGGGCCTTGCCGTGGCGGCCTGATCCGGATCGAGGTTTCCGAGCAGGATGGCGTGGTCCGCTGGCATACTGCCTACAACCTGCACCCTGTTGAATTCTGAGATGACGGAACCGAACGCGCCCCAGTCCACCTCGCCTGAAGAAGCTGCCCAAGGCCCGTCCAGGGCTTCGGCGCTGGGGCCGGAGTCCGAACTCGAGCCCGGCTCGCGGCCGAACTGGGAACGCGAGACCCTCGAAAAACTCGCTTTCGCGGCGCTCAACGAGCAGCGTTCTGCCCGACGTTGGCGCAATTTCACCCGTCTGGCCTGGTTGGGGTTCGGCGTGGTGCTGGCCTGGCTGGCTTTCGGCCATGTACCGCAGGTCTCTGACAAGAGCGGCCCGCACACTGCGGTGGTGGAGATCAAGGGCGAGATCGCCTCGGGTGCCGACGCCAGTGCCGAATTCGTGGTGTCAGCCATGCGCAGCGCCCTCGAGGACGAGGGTTCTCAGGCGGTGGTGCTGTTGATCGATTCGCCCGGCGGCAGCCCGGTCCAGGCAGGCATCATCTACGACGAGATCAAGCGCCTCAAGGAAAAGCACGGCAAGCCCATCTATGCGGTGGTGGAGGAGTCCTGCACCTCGGCCGCCTATTACATCGCCTCGGCCACCGACCAGATCTTTGTCGACAAGGCCAGCATCGTGGGCAGCATCGGCGTCCTCATGGACGGTTTCGGCTTCACCGGCCTGATGGACAAGGTGGGCGTCGAGCGCCGCCTGCTCACCGCCGGCGAGAACAAGGGCTTCCTCGATCCTTTCAGCCCTCAGACCGAGCGGCAGCGGGCCTATGCCCAGACCATGCTGGACCAGATCCATCAGCAATTCATCAAGGCGGTGCGCGACGGCCGTGGCCAGCGCCTCAAGGAGACGCCCGAGATGTTCAGCGGGCTGTTCTGGACCGGCGCCCAGGCCGTGGCCATGGGGCTGGCCGACCACCTGGGCAACCTCGACTATGTGGCCCGCGAGGTGGTGAAGGCCGAGGATGTGGTGGACTACACCCGGCGTGACAATGTGGCCGAGCGCCTGGCCAAGCGTTTCGGCGCCGCCCTTGGGTCGGCGGCGGTACACGCCCTGCAGACCGCGCCGATCCTGCGTTGAGCCGCAGCGCGTCGGCTCAACGGCCGATGGCAAACACGGCGGGCGTGTCGTTCGGCGGGAATCCGTCCTTGCTTCCGTCTGTAGCCATGCGCTGAGCGGATGGCTGCCGCCACTCCTTCACCAAGCGGCTGTGGTTGCGGCCGGCGCTCAGGGTCAGGCCATGGCTGATGGCCAGGCGGGTGTTGGCCTGCAGGGTCTGCACCAGCGCCTGCCACAACGCCTGGTTGCGGTAGGGGGTCTCGATGAAAAGCTGGGTCTGGCCTGTCTTCAGTGCCAGCGATTCCAACTCGTGGATGCGCTGCTTGCGGGCCGCCGCGTCCTGGGGCAGATAGCCTGCAAAAGCGAAGTTCTGGCCGTTGAGCCCGCTGGCGGCCAGGGCCAGCAGCAGGGACACCGGTCCGGTCAGGGGGTGCACCGCGATGCCGAGCTCGTGCGCGGCCCGCACCACCGAGGAGCCCGGGTCGGCAATGGCCGGCATGCCGGCCTCGCTGAGCAGGCCGATGTCCTGACCGGCCAAGGCCGGCGCCAGCAGGGGCCGGGCGTCAAACTGGCCCGCCGTGTGGTCACCCTTCTTGTGCACCTGCCGGGGCAGCTCCTGCAGCGATTGTTCCTGCAGCGTGGTGGCCAGGGGGCAATGCTCTGCGATGCGTTTCAGATAGGCCCGTGCGCTCTTGGCGTTTTCGCAGATCCAATGGCTCAGGCCTGAGGCGATCTGCAGCGTCTGCAGCGGGATCACATCGGTCACGGGGGCCTGTTGGTGGCAGCCGAAATCGAGGGGGGCCGGCACCAGGAACAGCCGGCCCAGGGGGACTTGGGGCTTGGTCTGGGTCATGCGAGCAGCCTCACGCCGGCGGCCTCGATCAGGCGGCAGGTCCGGATCAGGGGCAGGCCGATCAGGGCCGTGGGGTCATCGTTGTCGATCGACGACAGCAGGGCGATGCCCAGGCCTTCGCTCTTGGCGCTGCCGGCGCAGTCGTAGGGTTGCTCGGCCCGGAGATAGTGTTCGATCTCGGCATCGGACAGTGCCCGGAACTGCACGCGGACGGCGGCCAGTTCGCACGCTTCATAACCGGTGGCATGGCAGACCACGGCCACCGCGGTCTGGAAGACGACGGTGTGGCCTCGCATCTGCCGCAGTTGTTCGGTGGCGCGTTCGTGGTTGCCGGGCTTGCCAAGGGGCTGCCCTTGCAGATCGGCGACCTGGTCGGAGCCGATGACCACCGCCTGTGGAAACTGCCGGGCCACCGCATGGGCCTTGGCCAGGGCCAGGCGGCGGGCCAAGGCGTCGGGGGCCTCCCCCGCCAGAGGGGTTTCATCGACATCGGGCGCCGCCGTGTCGAAAGGGATGCGCAGTCTTTGCAGCAGCTCGCGCCGGTAGCGCGAGGTCGAGCCCAGTACCAGCGATCGCGGCAGGGGTGGAGTGGTGGGGGAGCTTGGGTGCATGGCAGGGATTCTCTTACACTGCCCGCATGAAGAAAGAGTATTCATTGGAGCGCCTGGATCTCAGGGCTCTGGCGCAGGCGGCAGACACGGTCTCGGGTCATGCCGCAGTGGCTCATTTCCCCCGGCTTGTCGAAGAGTCGGCGCCCGGCGGCAGTCTGCAGCATGAGGTCCGCTGGAAGGCCGTGGGTGAAACGCGTGCGGTCACGGGCGGCACCGACCAGATCTGGCTGCACCTGGAGGCCGAGGCCACGCTGGCCCAGACCTGTCAGCGCTGCCTGGCCCATGTGGACGTGGGGCTCGAGGTGCATCGTTCCTACCGCTTCGTGCGCGACGAGGCCACGGCCGAGCGCGAGGACGACGAGTCCGAAGAGGATGTGCTGGTGTTGAGCCGCGAGTTCAACCTGATGGAGTTGATCGAGGATGAGCTGTTGATGGCCCTGCCGGTGGTTCCCCGCCACGAGGTCTGTCCGCAGGAGTTGCCCATGAGCCTGGAAGACGATGAATTCCGGGCGGCCGAAGCCGAAAAACCCAATCCATTCGCGGCCTTGGCCAAGCTCAAGGGATAGGGCTGGGCTAGTTGATCCAACTGCGCTATAATCAAAGGCTTCGCGCGAATTCCTGGGCGTCTTTTGGAGCAGGTTGTCGCGCTGATCGAGTTGATTTCATTGATTCGCTTTGAGTTGCCTGCGGTCTGGCGCATAGCCGGTGGCGGGCTCATGTAACAACCTTATTAGTTCAGGAGCCTGACATGGCCGTCCAGCAAAACAAAAAGTCCCCTTCCAAGCGCGGTATGCACCGTTCGCACAATGCCCTGAATGTGCCGGGCATTGCCGTCGAGCCCACCACGGGTGAAACCCACCTGCGCCACCACATCAGCCCCAACGGCTTCTACCGTGGCCGCCAGGTGCTGAAGAACAAGTCCGAAGCCTGATCCCCTCCCGGATCCGTCAAGGCCCGCTGCTACATTAAAGTAGCACGGGCCTTTCTGTTGATGGCTCTCAATTTCTTCGAGACCGGCCTGTCGGTCGAGTGAGTTCTGGATGATCACACTGGCTGTTGACTGCATGGGGGGCGACCATGGCCCCCGCGTCACGCTGGCAGCATGCCGGCATTTTCTGGACCGATTCCAGGATGTACGCCTGGTCCTGGTGGGCAAGGCGGAAGACCTGGCGGGTTTTCGCCATGAGCGTGCCGAGATCCTCGCCGCCACGGAAGTAGTCGAGATGGACGACCCCGTGGAGGTGGCCCTGCGCAAGAAGAAGGATTCGTCCATGCGTGTGGCCATCCAGCAGGTCAAGGACGGGCGGGCTGGCGCAGCCGTGTCGGCCGGCAACACCGGCGCCTTGATGGCGATTGCGCGCTACCTTCTGAAGACCCTGGAGGGCATCGACCGGCCGGCGATTGCCTATCCCATGCCCAATGTGTGGGGCGGGGCCACGACGGTGCTGGACCTGGGGGCCAATGTCGATTGCACCGAGCACCATCTGCTGCAGTTTGCCGTGTTGGGGTCGGCGCTGGATTCGGTGCTCAAGAGCAAGGAGCACCCGACGGTGGGCCTGCTCAACATCGGCTCGGAGTCCATCAAGGGCAGTGAGGTGATCAAGCGCGCTGGCGACCTGCTGCGCGTGGCGGGGCAGGCGGGGGACCTGAACTTCGTCGGCAATGTGGAGGGCAACGACATCTTCAAGGGCACCTCGGACATCGTGGTCTGCGACGGTTTTGTCGGTAATGTGCTGCTGAAGGCCAGCGAAGGTGTGGCCACCATGATCGGTGGTTTCCTCAAGGAAGCCTTTTCCAAATCGATCTTCACCAAGATGGCGGCTTTGGCAGCCTATCCGGTGCTATCTGCATTCAAAAACCGGGTTGATCATCGTCGCTACAACGGTGCGGCACTTTTGGGCCTGCGCGGGCTGGTGTTCAAGAGCCATGGTTCGGCGGACGCCTTCGCGTTCGAGCAAGCTTTGAACCGGGCGTATGATGCGGCCCGAAACAACCTGCTCGACCGTGTCCAGGTCCGAATTGCCCGCGCCGCGCCGCTTCTGGTGCCGGCGGGGGAGTCGGCCACCGGCACGGCGGCCACCCCACCATAATGAGACGTTATTCGCGCATTGCCGGAACCGGCAGCTACCTGCCTCCCCGTCGCCTCACCAACTCGGATCTGGCGGCTGAACTGGCCACCCGGGGGCTGGAAACCTCGGACGAATGGATTGTCGAGCGGACCGGTATCCGGGCCCGCCATTTCGCGGCCCCTGAAGTCGGAAGCAGTGATCTGGCGCTCGAGGCCGCCCGCAAGGCGCTCGAAGCAGCGTCGCTGTCGCCCGATCAGCTGGATCTGATCATCGTCGCCACCTCGACGCCGGACATGGTCTTTCCGTCGACCGCGTGCATCCTGCAGCACAAGCTCGGCAACGCCGGGGCCGCTGCGTTCGATGTGCAGGCGGTCTGCAGCGGCTTCGTATATGCCTTGAGCGTGGCGGACGCCATGATCCAGGCCGGTACGGCGCGGCGTGCGCTGGTCGTGGGGGCCGAGGTGTTTTCGCGCATCCTCGATTTCAACGACCGCACCACCTGCGTCCTGTTCGGTGATGGCGCCGGTGCCGTGGTGCTGGAGGCGTCTGAGCAGCCGGGCATCCTGGCCAGCGATCTTCACGCCGATGGCAAGCATGTGGGCATTCTTTGTGTGCCGGGCCATGTGTCCGGTGGGCAGGTGTTGGGGGACCCCCTGCTGAAGATGGACGGCCAGGCTGTCTTCAAGCTGGCGGTGGGGGTGCTCGAAGACGCGGCGCGTGCGGTGCTGGCCAAGGCCGGCAAGACCGACGCCGACATCGATTGGCTGATCCCGCACCAGGCCAACATCCGCATCATGCAAAGCACGGCCCGCAAACTGAAGCTGCCGCTGGACAAGGTGGTGGTGACGGTGGACCAGCATGGCAATACCTCGGCGGCTTCGATCCCTCTGGCGCTGGACACCGCAGTCCGGGCCGGGCGCATCCAGCGGGGGCAGACCCTGCTGCTCGAAGGTGTGGGCGGCGGCTTCACCTGGGGCGCGGTGTTGCTGCAGTACTGACCAAGCTTCCGGCCAGGCCGGAGCGTCCGCCTCCGGGGTGGGCGCCAATGACAACAGGCAGATCAAGAAATCATGACCCAATTCGCATTTGTTTTTCCGGGCCAGGGCTCGCAGTCGGTCGGCATGCTGGACGCCTGGGGCGATCATCCGGCCGTGGCCCAGACGCTGAAGGAGGCCTCTGACGCCCTCGGTGAGGATGTCGGCGCCCTGATCCAGGCCGGCCCCAAGGAGGCGCTGGCCCTGACCACCAACACCCAGCCGGTGATGCTGGTGGCCGGCGTGGCCGCCTACCGGGTCTGGCTGGCCGAGGGCGGTGCTGAGCCGGCCCTGGTGGCCGGGCATTCGCTGGGCGAGTACACGGCGCTGGTGGCGGCCGGTGTCCTGACCCTGGCTCAGGCCGCGCCACTGGTGCGTTTCCGTGCTGCTGCCATGCAGGAGGCTGTGCCGGTCGGCACCGGTGCCATGGCCGCCATCCTGGGCATGGATGCCGCCCGGGTGCAGGCGGGTTGCGCCGAGGTGGCGGCAACCCTCGGTGCGGGCGAGGTGGTCGAGGCGGTGAATTTCAACGACCCGGTCCAGACCGTCATCGCGGGCAGCAAGCTGGCCGTCGAAAAGGCCTGTGAGCATCTCAAGGCGCAAGGCGCCAAGCGCGCCTTGCCCTTGCCTGTGTCGGCGCCTTTCCATTCTTCGCTGATGAAGCCTGCGGCAGAGAAGTTGCGCGAGAAACTGGCCGGCCTGTCGCTGGCGGCGCCCCGCATCCCGGTGCTCAACAACGTCGATGTGGCGGTGGAGACCGAGGTCGAGCGCATCCGTGACGCCTTGTACCGGCAGGCCTTCCGGCCGGTTCGCTGGGTCGAATGCGTCCAGGCCATCAAGGCGCGCGGTCTGGAGACCGTGATCGAATGTGGCCCGGGCAAGGTGCTGGCGGGCATGACCAAGCGCATCGATGCCGAGCTGAAGGGCGCGGTCGTGCAGGATCCGGCCACGCTGGCCGAGGCGAAAGGATTGACAGCATGAGTGAAGTGAAATTCGAAGGGCAGGTGGCCCTGGTGACTGGGGCGACCCGCGGCATCGGCGCCGGCATTGCCCTCGAGCTGGCCCAGCGTGGCCTGAAGGTGGTGGGCACGGCCACCACAGAAGAGGGCGCGGCCCGGATCACGTCGACGCTGGGGGCCTACCCGGGCTGCCGTGGCGTGGTGCTGGATGTCAATGACGGCGCGGCCGTCGATGGGTTGGTCGAGGCCATCATCAAGGAGCACGGTGCCGTGCATGTGCTGGTCAACAATGCCGGCATCACCCGGGACACGCTGGCCATGCGGCTCAAGGATGCCGATTGGGATGCGGTGCTCGACACCAACCTCAAATCGGTCTTCCGCATGAGCCGTGCGGTGATGCGGCCCATGATGAAGCAGCGCTACGGCCGCATCGTGAGCATCACGAGTGTGGTGGGTGCATCGGGCAATCCGGGTCAGGCCAACTACGCGGCGGCCAAGGCCGGCGTGGCAGGCATGACCCGCGCCCTGGCCCGCGAGCTGGGCAGCCGGGGCATCACGGTCAACTGTGTCGCGCCTGGTTTCATCGACACCGACATGACGGCATCCCTGCCCGAAGAGCAGCAAAAAGCCCTGCTGTCACAGATCCCCCTGGGCCATCTGGGCAAGCCTTCGGACGTGGCGCATGCAGTGTCCTTCCTGGCCTCACCTGCGGCGGCCTACATCACCGGCCAGGAGTTGCATGTCAATGGTGGCATGTACATGTAAGAAGGCTACAGTTTGCTGCCGTTTGGTTCGTGCGGCGATTGCATCGGGAATGTTTCCCGCAGGCGGCTAAAATCACGGATCTTTTCACAACCCTCAGAGGGAACCATGAGCGATATCGAAGCACGTGTCAAAAAAATCATTGCCGAACAACTCGGCGTGGAAGAGTCTCAAGTCACCAATGAAAAGTCCTTCGTGGCCGATCTGGGCGCTGACTCTCTGGACACGGTTGAACTGGTGATGGCTCTGGAAGACGAGTTCGGCATCGAGATCCCGGACGAAGACGCCGAGAAGATCACCACGGTGCAGAACGCGATCGACTACGCCAACACGCACCAGAAGGCCTGAGTCCCGCCAGGGCTGGCCTGAACCTTTCCTGTGCGGGCCGGATGGGCCACCCGGCCTTCCTTCCGTGCCTGCCATGATCGCCGGTGCGTCTGCCCGGCCAAACTGAGATTTTCATATGTCCCGTCGTCGCGTTGTCGTCACTGGTCTGGGCTGTGTCAGCCCTGTGGGTAACACGGTTGCAGAGTCCTGGAGTCATCTGCTTGCTGGCCAGTCGGGCATCGACCTGATCAAGGCATTCGATGCAAGCGCCTTTGCCTGCAAGTTCGCCGGCGAGGTGAAGGGCTTTGACGTCACCCAATACATGCCCGAGAAGGAAGCGCGCCACATGGACCGCTTCATCCATCTGGGCATGGCGGCCGCGATCCAGGCGGTGACCGATGCGGGATTGCCCACGGGCGATGCGCTGAGCGAAGAGCAGGCGGTGCGCATCGGCTGCAACATCGGTGCCGGCATCGGCGGCCTGCCTCTCATCGAGGAGATGCATGGCGAGCTGGTCAACCGTGGCCCGCGTCGTGTGTCCCCGTTCTTCGTGCCGGCCTCGATCATCAACATGATCTCCGGCCATGTGTCCATCAAGTATGGATTCAAGGGGCCGAACGTGGCCGTGGTGACGGCCTGTACCACGGGTCTGCATG
>Ga0213872_10002407_pt1 | contig 11040 bp, 8 predicted proteins | sample VelepicomBERX_R2_FD_160071 | JGI IMG/M metagenome (GOLD analysis project Ga0213872, IMG submission 160071) | Rhizosphere microbial communities from Vellozia epidendroides in rupestrian grasslands, the National Park of Serra do Cipo, Brazil - RX_R2 | ecosystem: Host-associated > Plants > Roots >... | reverse complement strand
GGTCGGTCGGGATGTTGACCGCCTTGGCCGTCTCGATCACGCGCGCCACGTCGGTGGCGGTGACTTCCTTGTCCTTGATCGCCACCATGCCGCTGGAATTGAAGGAGCGGATATGGCTGCCCGCAATGCCCGCGTAGACGTTGCGGATTTTGCAGTCGGCCATCAGCTCGGCCTCCTCCAGCGCGCGCTGGATGGTTTCCACCGTCGCCTCGATGTTGACGACCACGCCCTTCTTCAGGCCCTTGGATTCATGCTGGCCCAGCCCGATCACCTCGTGGCGGCCATCGCCCATCACTTCCGCCACGACCGCCACCACCTTGGAGGTGCCGATGTCGAGGCCGACGATCAGGTTCTTCGCGTCTTTAGTCATGTACTCTCTCGCCTGCTTATATGTGCTTGGGCTTACTGCCCGCTGTTTTCTTTACCAACGACCCAGGCTTTGCGCCTTCGGCCGGAATCTTCAAATCTTTCGCGCTCAATGCCAGACCATTCTGATAGCGCATGTCGATGGTCTCGATGTTCTGCAAGTGCGTCTGCAGCTGCGGATAAATCCCGGTCAGCCGTTCCACCCTTTCCTTCAATGTGGTGCTGGTCTGCTCACGTCCCAGCGCCACCTGCATGCCGTTGTTCAGCGTGACCGTCCAGGCATAGCGGCTCGACAGCGACAGCGCTTCCGGCACCAGCTTGATGGGCGCGAACCACGCCTTCAGTTCCGCGTAGCGCGCCAGCACTTCCTTCTCGCTGCCCTCCGGGCCGCTGAACTGCGGCAGCGGATGGTCCTCCTCCGCCTCGGCCAGGTTGGCGGTGAAGGACTCGCCCTTGGTCGACAGCAGGCGGCCATCCTCGCCCCAGGTGCCCAGCGCCTCGTACTCTTCCACCGCCACGATCAGCTGGTCCGGCCATTCGCGGCGCACGGTGGCGCGGCGCACCCACGGCACCGACTCGAATGCCTGGCGCACCGTATCCAGATTGGTGGTGAAGAAGTTACCCTTGATGCGGCCCAGCGCGTTGTTGCGCAGGGTGAGCACGCTCACATGGCGCAGATCCGGGCTGTCGATGCTCTCGACGCGGATCGTGCGCAAGGTGAACATGGGGCGCTGCGCCAGCCACCAGACGCCCGCAGCCACGCACGCGAGCAGCGTCAGGGCAAAAATGCCGCTGGCGGTCGCGTTGAGGGCTTTAGCGTCTTGCCACATCGTGTCTTATCCCTTCACCATCTTCAGGCGCGCCGAACGCAGGATCTCGACGCACAGTTGTTCGTAGCTGATGCCTTCCGCACGCGCGGCCATCGGCACCAGCGAGTGGCCGGTCATGCCGGGCGAGGTGTTCACCTCCAGCAGGAAAGGCTTCTGATCGCGTTCGCGCAGCAGCACGTCGACGCGGCCCCAACCCTCGCAACCCACCGAGCGGTAGGCCGCCACGGCGATGCGCTGCATCCCGGCGCTGATAGCAGGATCCAGCTGCGCCGGGCAGAAGTACTGGGTCTCGTCGCTGAAGTACTTGCTGTTGTAGTCGTAGTTGCCGCCCGGGGCGACGATCTCCACGATCGGCAGCGCGCGCGCGCTGGCGCCGGTGCCCAGTACAGCCACAGTGAATTCGCGGCCCTGCACGAACTCCTCGGCCAGCACGGCGTTGTCCAGCGCGGCGGCGGCGTCATAGGCGGCCTGGAATTTGTCGGCGCTTTCCACCTTGGTGATGCCGATGGTCGAACCTTCATGCGGCGGTTTGACGATCAGCGGCAGGCCCAGGTCGGCGGCCACTTTGGCCAGGTCCGATTGCGCGTTCAGGGTCGCGTACCTCGGCGTCGGCAGGCCGTCGGCCAGCCAGACGATCTTGGTGGTGATCTTGTCCATGCCCACGGCGCTGGCTTGCACGCCGCTGCCGGTGTAGGGAATGCCCAGCAGTTCCAGCGCGCCCTGCAGGCAGCCGTCTTCGCCGAAGCGGCCGTGCAGCGCAATGAACACGCGGTCGAATTTTTCCGCCGCCAGCTCGGCCAGCGAGCGCTGGCCCGGATCGAAGGCGTGGGCGTCGATGCCCTGGCTCTTCAGCGCGTTCAACACGCCGGTGCCGGACATGATGGACACGTCGCGCTCGGCCGAGCGGCCGCCGAACAGCACGCCGACTTTGCCGAATGCTTGCGCTTCTTGTGGATTAATGTAAATCACGTTCAGACCTTTGGATAATTAGTCAGTTTGGCCGGGACGCCGCTGATCGAGCCTGCGCCCATGGTGATGACGACGTCGCCGTCGCGCACCACGCCCATGATGGTTTCCGGCATATCGCCGATCGCCTCAACAAAAATCGGTTCCGTCTTGCCGCGTGCGCGCAGCGCATGCGCCAGCGCGCGGCCGTCGGCTGCCACGATATGGCCTTCGCCTGCGGCATACACTTCCGCCAGCACCAGCACGTCGGGCGCACCCAGCACCTTGACGAAGTCCTCGAACAGGTCGCGGGTGCGGCTGTAGCGATGCGGCTGGAAGGCCAGCACCAGGCGGCGGCCCGGATAGGCGGCGCGCGCGGCGGCCATGGTCACTTCCATTTCCAGCGGGTGGTGGCCGAAGTCGTCCACCAGGGTGAATTCACCGCCGCCAGGAATCGCCACCTGGCCATACTTGGTGAAGCGGCGGCCCACGCCGCCAAAGCTGGCCAGGCCGGCCTGCGTGTCCTTGTCTTCAATGCCGATCTCGCGCGCGATGGCGATGGCCGAGCAGGCGTTCAGCACGTTGTGCATGCCGGGCTGGTTCAGCACCACATCCAGGTCCGGATAGCCTTCCTGGATCACGGTGAAGTGCATCTCCACGCCCACGGCGCGCGCGTTCACGGCGCGCACTTCGGCGTCTTCCGAGAAGCCGTAGGTGGTGACCGGCTTGGTCACATGCGGCAGGATTGCGCGCACGTGCTGGTCGTCGATGCACAGCATGGCGCGGCCGTAGAACGGCAGGCGGTGCGTGAAGTGGACGAAGGCCTGCTTGAGCTTTTCAAAATCGTGCTCGTAGGTTTCCATGTGGTCAGCGTCGATGTTCGTGATCACTTCGATCATCGGCGACAGGTTCAGGAACGAAGCGTCCGATTCGTCGGCTTCCGCCACCAGATACTCGCCGCTACCCAGCTTGGCGTTGGCGCCGGCGCTGTTCAAACGGCCGCCGATCACGAAGGTCGGATCCAGGCCGCCCTGCGCCAGCACGGACGCCACCAGGCTGGTGGTGGTGGTTTTGCCGTGGGTGCCGGCGATGGCGATGCCGCGCTTAAGGCGCATCAACTCGCCCAGCATGACCGCGCGCGGCACGATAGGAATCTTGCGGCTGCGGGCCGCGATCACTTCCGGGTTGTCCTGCTGGACGGCGGTCGAGGTGACCACCGCGTCGGCATTGCCGATGTTCTCCGCCGCGTGGCCCTGGAACACGGTCGCGCCCAGCGACGCCAGGCGCTGCGTGACGGCGTTGCTGCCCAGGTCCGAGCCGGACACGGTGTAGCCCAGGTTGAGCAGCACCTCGGCGATGCCGCTCATGCCGCTGCCGCCGATGCCGACGAAGTGAATATTCTGTACTTTATGCTTCATGATAGTTGTTCCAATACTTGCGCGATGGCGTCGTTGGCATCGCGCTTGCCGGCTGCGCGCGCGGCTTCGGCCATGGTCTGGCAGGCGCCGCGCGTCAGCGTCTCCAGCAGAGTGGCCACGCTCTGCGGGCTCATTTCCGATTGCGGCATGTGGATGGAAGCCTTCTGCTTGGCCATCCACTGCGCGTTGTCGCGCTGGTGGCTGGTGGTCGACGCCACGAACGGCACCAGCACGCTGGCCACACCGGCCGCAGTCAGTTCCGACACGGTGATCGCGCCAGCGCGGCAGATGACGACGTCCGCCTCGCTGTAGGCGCGCGCCATGTCGTCGATGAAATCCACCACATTGGCCTGCACACCGGCCTGCGCATACGCCGCACGCAGCGCGTCGATATTCTTCTTGCCCGACTGGTGCGTCACGATCGGACGCTGCGCTTCCGGAATCAGCGCCAGCGCGGCCGGCAGATTGTCGTTCAGCGCCTTGGCGCCCAGGCTGCCGCCCACCACCAGGATGCGCAGCGGGCCGCTGCGGCCGGCAAAGCGCTCGGCTGGCGGCGCCATCTCCAGGATCTCCTTGCGCACCGGGTTGCCGGTGACGACCGCCTTGCCAGCAGCCGCGCCGAAATCGGCCGGGAAGCCGAAGCACACCTTGGCCGCCATCGGCGCCAACGATTTATTCGACAGCAGCAGCGCCGCATCGGCATTCACCAGCGCCAGCGGCACACCGCGCAGGCACGCCATCAGGCCGCCCGGCACGGTCACGTAGCCGCCCATACCCAGCACCACGTCCGGCTTGCGGCGGCCGACGAAACCGAAGCAGGCCGCAAACGCGCCCAGCATCTTGAAGGCGCCGCCGATGGTGTGCGCCAGGCCCTTGCCGCGCATGCCGGTAAAGTCAATGCTGTCCATCTGGATGCCGTGCTTGGGCACCAGGTCTTGTTCCATGCCGGCGGCAGTACCCAGCCAGCTCACTTCCCAGCCGCGCGCGCGCATGGTCTGCGCGATCGCCAGGCCCGGGAAAATGTGGCCGCCGGTGCCGGCTGCCATGATCATCAAACGCTTCATATTCTTCCGCCTCGCATCAGGACCCGGTTCTCGTAGTCGATCCGGAGCAGGATCGCGAGCCCGACGCAGTTAATCACAACACCAGTGCCGCCATAGCTCATCAGCGGCAGGGTCAGACCCTTGGTAGGCAGGAGGCCAAGGTTCACGCCCATGTTAATAAACGTCTGTACGCCGATCCAGATGCCGATGCCCTTGGCGGTAAGGCCGGCAAAGGTCTGGTCGATGGCGATGGCCTGACGGCCGATGTCGAAGGCGCGCTTGACGATCCAGTAGAACAGCGCGATCACCACCAGCACGCCGGCCAGGCCGAGTTCTTCGCCGATCACCGCCAGCAGGAAGTCGGTGTGCGCTTCCGGCAGGTAGTGCAGCTTTTCCACGCTGCCGCCCAGGCCAACGCCAAACAGCTCGCCGCGGCCGAAGGCGATCAGCGAGTGGGTCAGCTGGTATGCCTTGTTCAGCGCATTGTCTTCTTCCCACGGATTCAGATAAGCGAAGTAGCGCTCGCGGCGGAACTTGGACAGCATGATGATGGAGCCGAAGATCAGCGCCAGCAGCGCGCCGATGCCGCCGAACCAGATCGCGTTGATCCCGCCCAGGAACAGGATGCCCATGGCGATGCAGACGATCACGCCGAAGGCGCCCAGGTCCGGCTCCAGCAGCAGCAGCAGGCCGACAAAGCCGACCGCCAGCGCCATCGGCATGAAGCCCTTGGTCAGCTTGTGCATGTATTCCTGCTTGCGCACGGTGTAGTCGGCGGCGTACAGCACGGCCACCACTTTCATCAATTCGGACGGCTGCAGGTTGATCACCTTCAGCGACAGCCAGCGGCGGCCGCCATTGACCACCACGCCAAGGCCGGGAATCAGCACCATCACCAGCAGCACCAGGGTGCCAATGAACAGGTAAGGCGCGGCCTTCTGCAGGTCGGCGATCCGGATACGGAACACGAACAGGCCGGCGATGATCGAGACGCCGATGAACATGGCCTGACGCGTCAGGAAGTAGGTGTTCTGCCAGCGCACATAGGCGGCGAACTTGGGCGAATCCGGCAGCGAGATCGAGGCCGAGTACACCATCACCATCCCCAGCAGCATCAGCAGCAGGGTGACCCAGACCAGCGGCTGGTCGTATTCCATCATCTTCGACTGCCGCGCGCGGGTCTCCATCGGCGACGGCGCCGACGAAGGACCAAAGCGGAATGGCAGCTGGAAGGCCATCAGATCTCCTGTCCCTGATCCAGTGCGAGCTCACGCACGGTGTCGACAAACACCTGGGCGCGATGCGCGTAGTTCTTGAACATGTCCATGCTGGCGCAGGCTGGCGACAGCAGCACGGCGTCGCCATGCTGCGCCAGTTCGGCGGCGCGCTTGACGGCCAGCGGCAGGTCGGTGCCGCAGTCGACCAGCGTGACGCCGGCTTCTTCCAGCGCGGCGCCGATCTGCGGACCATCGCGGCCAATCAGCAGCACGGCGCGCACGTAGCGCGATACTGGTTCGGCCAATGGTGCAAAGTCCTGGCCCTTGCCGTCGCCACCAGCGATCAGCACCAGGCGCTGGTCGGCGCCGGTAAAGGCCTTACCCAGGCCGATCAGCGCGGCCACGGTGGCGCCAACATTGGTGCCCTTGCTGTCGTCGTAGTATTCGACTTCATTGATCGCGCCGACCAGTTCGACGCGGTGCGGCTGGCCGCGATACTCGCGCAGGCCGTGCAGCAGCGGCGCAAACGGCAGGCCGATGGCGCGGCAAAGGGCCAGGGCAGCCAGCGCGTTGGAGGCGTTGTGGATGCCGCGAATCTGCAGCGCGTCGGCGGGCATCAGGTTCTGGATGCGGCATTCCACCGGCGGAGGCGGCGGATCGTTCTTGCGGCGCTTTTTCTTTTCGACTTCTTCTTCCGGCACGGCGGTCGCCAGCCAGACCACGCCGCGTTCATTGTGCAAGCCCATGGCGTCCGGGGTTTCCGGTTCGTCGGTGCCGAAGGTGACGTTCTCGCCGGTCGGATCGATCATGCGCATCACGGTGGCGTCGTCGCGGTTCAGCACACGCACGGTGTCGGCGCCAAAGATGCGCTGCTTGTCGGCGGCGTAGGCGGCCATGTCGCCGTGCCAGTCCAGGTGGTCCTGGGTCACGTTCAGCACCGTGCCGGCATGCGCGTTCAGGCTGTAGGTGGTGTGCAGCTGGAAGCTGGACAGTTCCAGCACCCACACCTGCGGCAATTCACCGTTGTCCATCACCTCACGCAGCACGTCCAGCGCGGCCGGGCTGATATTGCCCGCCACGCGCACGGTCTTGCCTGCGCGTTCGCACAGCTCACCGGTCAGGCTGGTGACGGTGGTCTTGCCGTTGGTGCCGGTGATGGCGATGACTTTCGGCTGGTAGCCGCGTTCCTCTTCCAGCGCCTTCAGAGCCTGGGCAAACAGTTCGATCTCGCCCCACACCGGGACGTTGGCGGCAGCGGCGGCGGGCACGATCCCGGCCAGCTCGCGGTTCGGCGCCAGGCCGGGGCTGACGGCGATGAAGTCCACGCCGCCCAGCAGCGATGCGCCGAACGGGCCGGCGATGAACTCCACATCGGCCACGGCTTCCTTCAGCGCAGGCAGGCGCTCGGGCGACTCGCGCGTATCGGCCACGCGCACGCGCGCGCCGCTGCGGGCCAGCCACAGCGCCATCGCCAGGCCGGATTCACCCAGCCCGAGTACCAGTGCGGTTTTGCCTTCGTAGATCATCAGCGCAGCTTCAGGGTAGTGAGTCCGACCAGGACCAGAATCATCGTGATAATCCAGAAGCGCACGACGACCTGGGTCTCTTTCCAGCCTTTTTGTTCAAAGTGGTGATGCAGTGGCGCCATCAGGAAGACGCGCCGGCCGGTGCCATAGCGCTTCTTGGTGTACTTGAACCAGCTCACCTGGATCATCACCGACACGGTTTCGGCCACGAAGATGCCGCCCATGATGAACAGGACGATCTCCTGGCGCACGATCACGGCGATGGTGCCCAGCGCGCCGCCCAGCGCCAGCGCGCCGACGTCGCCCATGAACACTTGTGCCGGGTGGGTGTTAAACCACAGGAAGGCCAGGCCGGCGCCAGCCAGCGCGCCGCAGAAGATGATCAGCTCACCCGCGCCTGGGATGTGCGGGATGAACAGGTATTTCGAGTAGGTCGCGCTACCGGTCAGGTAGGCGAACAGGCCCAGGGCCGAGCCCACCATAATGGTCGGCATGATGGCCAGGCCATCCAGGCCGTCGGTGAAATTGACGGCATTCGAGGAGCCGACGATGACGCAGTAGGTCAGCGCGATGAAGCCCCACACGCCCAGCGGATAGCTGATGGTCTTGAAGAACGGGACGATCAAGTCGGCCTTTGGCGGCAGGTCCATCGAGAAGCCCGACTGCACCCACTGGAAGAACAGCTCGAACACGCGCGCGGCGTTCGGCGCCGACACGGAGAAAGCCAGGTACAGCGCGGCGCCAATGCCGAGCAGCGACTGCCAGAAGTACTTCTCGGCCGAGCGCATGCCTTCCGGATCCTGGCGCACCACCTTGCGGTAGTCGTCCACCCAGCCCACGGCGCCAAAGCCCAGGGTAATCACCAGCACCGGCCAGATCAGGCGGTTCGACAGGTCGCACCACAGCAGGGTCGAGATGCCGATGCCGATCAGGATCAGCACACCGCCCATGGTCGGGGTGCCGTGTTTTTTCAGGTGGGTCTGCGGACCGTCGGTACGCACGGCCTGGCCGTACTTCATCGCGGTCAGCTTGCGGATCACGGCCGGACCGGCGCCCAGGCCGATCACCAGCGCGGTGATGGTCGCCATCACGGCACGGAAGGTGATGAAGTTAAAGACCCGGAGCGGCCCGAGTTCTTGCTGGAAAAATTGTGCGAGCCAGAGCAGCATGATTAGTGACTTCCTTTGTTAGCTTGTTGCGTTCCAATCAAATGCTGCACGACCCGTTCCATTTTCATGAAGCGGGAGCCCTTGATTAATACGGTTGCATTCGGCGTGACCGCGGCGTCCACCGCAGCCAGCAGATCGCCGAACTGTGAAAAATGGCGAATGGCGCTCCCCTTCATATGGGAGGCCAGTTCGCCAGTGACCAGCACCTGCTCGATGCCTTGACTCTGCGCATACGCGCCAATCTCTTCGTGGAATTCGCGGCCCTGGGTGCCGACTTCGCCCATGTCGCCCAGCACCAGCACGCGCGGCGCGGCGGCGCGGGACAGCACGTCGATGGCGGCGCGGACCGAGTCCGGATTCGCGTTGTAGCTGTCGTCGATCACCACGGCGCCGTTAGCGGCGGTCTTGCGCTGCAGGCGGCCGTTGACCGGAGCGAAGCCGTTCACGCCGCGCTGGATGAATTCAACCGGAATGCCAGCAGCCCAGGTGCAGGCGATGGCGGCCAACGCGTTGCGCACGTTATGCTCGCCCGCCGCTTGCAGGCTGACGCCGAAGGCCACCGGCACGCCGTACTGCGCGTCGTTGATCGTTACTTCCATCTCGCTGCCAAAGTCGCCCGCAGCGAAGGTGCAGCTGACTTCCGCGTTCGCGTCCAGGCCGAAGCGCAGGCTGCGGCGGCCGGCGCTCAGCTCTTCCCACACCGGAGTGAACTCGTCGCCGAAGGGGAATACCGCCACGCCATCGGCGGGCAGCGCGGCCAGCACGGCGCCGTTTTCGCGCGCCACGGCTTCCACCGTGTGCATGAATTCCTGGTGCTCGCGCTGGGCGTTGTTGACCATGGCGATGGTCGGCGCGGCGATGGCGGCCAGGCGGGCGATCTCGCCCGGATGGTTCATGCCCATCTCAATCACAGCCGACTGCTGTTCTGCGCTCATGCGGAACAGCGTGAGCGGAACGCCGATCTCGTTATTCAGGTTGCCGCGCGTGGCCAGGCGACCTTCTTCGCCATGGGCTGCGGCCAGGATGGCGGCGATCATTTCCTTGACGGTGGTCTTGCCGTTGCTGCCGGTGACGCCGATGACCGGCACGGCAAACTGCTTGCGCCACCAGTTGGCGATCTGGCCCAGGGCGGTCAGGGTGTTCGGCACGACGATGGCGGGGATACCCGTCGATTCAATCCAGCCTTCAGGCAGCTGCTCGACCACCACGGCGGCAACGCCCTTCTCCGCCACTTGGGCCAGGAAGTCGTGGGCGTCAAAGACTTCGCCGCGCAGGGCGACGAACAGCGCGCCGGCGGCCACGGTGCGGCTGTCGGTGGAGACACCATCAAAGGCCCGCGCAGCATCACCGTGCGCCAGCTTGGCGTCCGTGATCGCTGGCAGGATTTGGGCAAGCGTCGCGTGCATCAGTTGGGCCTCATCATGGTCAGGCGCGCGGACAGTGCCAGCTGCGCGTGGTCCGCATCGGAAAAGGCTAGCTTCTTGCCTTTGATTTCCTGGTAAGGCTCGTGGCCTTTACCGGCCAGCAGGATCACGTCCTGCTTGCCGGCGTGCTTGATGGCGGACAGGATCGCGGCGGCGCGGTCGTCCAGCGTTTGCAGGGTCGACGATGGGTGGTTCCGGTCCATGCCCGCCACGATCTGCTCGATGATGGCGTGCGGCTCTTCGCTGCGCGGATTGTCGCTGGTGACAACCACGTGGTCGGCCACTTGCGACACCTTGCCCATTTGCGGACGCTTGCCCGGATCGCGGTCGCCGCCGCAGCCGAACACGCACCACAGCTGGCCGCCACGGTCGGTGGCGACAGGACGCAGCGCCGCCAGGGTTTTCTCCAGCGCGTCCGGGGTGTGCGCGTAATCGATCACGATCAGCGGCGCTTCCTGGCCGCCAACCTGCTGCATGCGGCCCGGGGCCGGTTGCAGCGCTTCGATGGCGGCAATCGCGGTGGCCAGATCCTGGTCTTTCGCCAGCAGCGCGCCCAGCACGCCCAGCGCGTTCGAGATGTTGAAGTTACCCACCAGCTGAGTCTTCACCTGTGCGGAACCCAGCGGGCTGTCCAGATGAAACTCGGTGCCGATGCCGCGACCGGCGCGGAACTGGCTGGCGCGCAGCATCAGCACGCCGTCGATGTCGGGCAGCGCGGCCGAGTCTTGCAGCGTGTAGCCGGTGATTGGCGTCTTGCCCTTCAGGCGCGCCACCAGGCGCAGGCCCATCGGATCATCCAGGTTTACCACGGCGGTCTTCAGGCCGGGCCTGTCGAACAGCATGGTCTTGGCGGCTTCGTAGGAAGCCATATCGCCGTGGAAGTCCAGGTGGTCGCGGGTCAGGTTGGTGAAGATCGCCACGTCAAAGTGCATGCCGGAGACGCGGCCCTGCACCAGGCCGATCGACGACACTTCGATCGCCAGCGCCTTGGCGCCCTCGCCGCGCACGCCGTCCAGCAGCTGCGCCAGCAGGACCTGGTCCGGCGTGGTATAGCCGGTGGTGTTGTATTCCACTTCGCCGCGCGCCTTGAACAGGCCCACGC
>Ga0213872_10002406_pt1 | contig 11044 bp, 9 predicted proteins | sample VelepicomBERX_R2_FD_160071 | JGI IMG/M metagenome (GOLD analysis project Ga0213872, IMG submission 160071) | Rhizosphere microbial communities from Vellozia epidendroides in rupestrian grasslands, the National Park of Serra do Cipo, Brazil - RX_R2 | ecosystem: Host-associated > Plants > Roots >... | reverse complement strand
GCGCGCCATTGCGGTCCAGTCGGTGAAGCTCATGAAGCGCGGCGCCAGGAAGCGGTGCGTGTCGCGCAGCAATTCGCCCAGCTTGACCGAATATTCGACATGGCCGTCCTTCCACGCCTTCAGGATGGCGTCCCAGGCCATGAAGCGGACATAGAGGTCGTCGCGCACCTTGCGGATATAGGAGATCGACTCGTCGATCTCGCGCAGCAGCGGCACCACCGAGCTGGTGCGGGCGTCGATGTCGTCGAACATCGCCTGATATTCGCCCTTGGCCCGCTCGATCAGCCGCGCCACCTGGTCCGCCGTCTCGCGGATGCCGGCGTTGCGGCTGTGCATGACGCGGACCTTCTGGATCTTCTCGCGCACCTTGTCGATATCGAGGAATTTCTCGCGCAGGGCTTCGATGAAGCCCAGCTCGCCGACCAGCACATCGACGAAGCCGATGACTTCCTGCTTCTGGTCGGCGCGCATGCCCAGTTCGACGGCGGCCACCTCGAAGGCTTCGTTGATCTTGCGCTTGATCGCCGGATCGTCGGCCAGGGCCAGCAATTCCTTGGGGTCGGTGGTGGTCGGCTCGTCGGTCGAGACCAGGGTGATGAGGCGCATGCCGACGCGCTGATGAGCGATCGCGAGATGCACCGGCGTCACATCCCACGAGGCTTCGCCGGTCAGGATCTCGGACGGCAGCTCGTCGCCGATCAGCAGGCCTTTCACATATTTCAGCCCGTCGGCGATCTTGCTAAGCATCTGCCCGTCCGGGCAGGTGTTGTCGATCTTGAACTCCTTGCGGACCGCAGTCAGGGTCAGGAATGCCTCGTTCTTCGCCATGGTGATGGCGACGCCGGGCTGCCCGGTGGATTCGTGCAATTGGAATCGCACGCCTTCGACCTTCTTGAAGAACCAATGTTCGAGCTCGACCGTCGAGCGATCTTCAGGTTCCGTCTGGGTCTGACTGTCGGCGAGATCGGACATCAGGCGCGAGCCACAAAATTCCAGGTTGGGATGAACGTAAGTTTAAACGGCGCGTGAAAATCAATCGAGAGCCAATATGTAAATCAAATACTCCAGATTTGTAAGTATAAGCTTGAGATCTTCCGGTTCGCTGAGCCGGTGAGTCCCCGATTTATGCAAGACCACCCGGACCTGCTGCGACACCAGCCGGTCCGCCAGGGTGAGGGCGGTTTCCCACGGAACGTCCTCGTCGCGCTGTCCCTGGATCAGTACCGTGGGCCGGGGAATGGCGATCGGCCCGTGCAGCACCAGATGGTCGCGGCCTTCTTCGATCAGCCGGCGGCTGATGGCATAGGGCTCGTCGCCATAGCAATCGTCGATCAGCACCCTTCCCTGCTCGGCCAATTCGCGGCGCTGCTCCTCGTCGAAGGCCGAGAAAATCAGGTCCTCGGTGAAATCGGGCGCCGCCGCCAGCCCCATCAGCCCGGCGATGCGCTCGGGGCGGGACAGGGCCGCCAGCAGCATCAGCCAGCCCCCGAGAGACGACCCGACCAGGATCTGCGGGCCCTTGGTCAGCTCGTCGAGCACCGCCACCACATCCGCGGTCCAGTCGCCGATGGTGCCGTCCTCGAAGCGGCCTGAACTGCCGCCATGCCCCGACAGGTCGAAACAGACGAAGGCGCGGCCGGTCTCGCGGCAATGATCCTCGATCGCCAGCGCCTTGTTGCCGTTCATGTCCGAGCGCAGGCCATGAATGAACACCACCCCGGGGTTTTTTCCGAAGCTCCGGCGGTAGGCGATTGTGGCGCCGTTGCTGCGTGTTAATATCCCGCCCGATTGTGTCATGGAGAGTCCTCTATTTAAGGTCATGGCGTTGGAACAACAGAACATATCCCGGACGGGCCGCCCGCCCGTCGTGCTGCAGGTGCTGCCCTCGCTGGTCACCGGCGGCGTCGAGCGCGGCACCGTCGACATGGCGGGCACCATGATCGAGGCCGGCTGGACTCCGCTGGTCGTCTCGAATGGCGGGCCCATGGTGCGCGAGCTCGACCGCATGGGCGCCAAGCATATCCAATTGCCGGTGCACAGCAAGAAGCCCTGGGTGATCCGCGACAATATCGCGCGCCTCGAACAGGTGATCCGCGAGCACAAGGTCGACATCGTCCACGCCCGCTCGCGCGCTCCGGCCTGGAGCGCCTTCTATGCGGCGCAGAACGCCCACACCCATTTCGTCACCACCTTCCACGGCACCTACAATCTCGGCCCGTTCAACCTGAAGCAGCCCTATAACGCGGTGATGACGCGGGGCGAGCGGGTGATCGCCATCAGCAATTTCATCGCCGAGCACATGCAGGCGGTCTATCACACCGACCCGTCGCGCATCCGCGTCGTGCATCGCGGCATCGACATCGACAAGTTCGACCCGGCCAAGGTCAGCCAGGAGCGGATCATCCAGCTGGCCCAGCGCTGGCGTCTGCCCGACGGATACCCCGTCGTGATGCTGCCCGGCCGCCTGACCCGCTGGAAGGGCCAGGAGGTGCTGATCGAGGCGCTGGCCATCCTTGGCCGCAAGGATGTGCGCTGCCTGCTGGTCGGATCCGACCAGGGGCGCACCGGCTATAACGAGGAGCTGCAGGCCCTGGTCGAACGGCGCGGCCTGTCCGACGTGGTGCATATCGTCGGCGAGTGCAACGACATGCCGGCCGCCTACATGCTGACCGACGTGGTGGTGTCGGCCTCGACCGATCCCGAAGGCTTCGGCCGCGTCATCGTCGAGGCCCAGGGCATGGGCCGCCCGGTGGTGGCCACCGACAACGGCGCCGGCCGCGAGAATGTGCTCGACGGCCAGACCGGCCTGCTGGTGCCGCCGAAGGATCCGGCGGCCTTGGCCCTGGCGCTCGACCGCGTCCTGGCGATCGGCCATGACGAGCGGCAGGAACGGGCCAAGCTGGCCATCGATTTCGTGCGCACGAACTTTACCCGCCGCCTGATGGGCGAGCGGACCCTGGCGGTCTATGCCGAGGTGCTCGGCCTGGACGTCAGGGAGAACGAGGCGGCGTGAGTTCCTCGCCGAGGATTCTTGTTATCCGGTTATCGGCGCTGGGCGATTTCGTCCAGTCGATGGGGCCGTTCGCCGCCATCCGCAAGCACCACCCGGATGCGAGAATCACGCTGCTGACCACCAAGCCGTATGTCGCTCTGGCCAAGGCCAGCCCCTATTTCGACGAGGTGTGGGTCGATCACCGCCCCAAGCCGTGGGACGTGCCGGGCATGCTACGCCTGCGCAAGACGCTGCGCTCGGCCCGCTTCCAGATGGTCTACGACCTGCAGACGTCGGAGCGCAGCTCGAGCTATTTCCATCTGGTGGCCGAGGGCACGCCGTGGTCGGGCATCGCGTCGCGCGCCTCGCATCCGCATGACAATCCCGACCGCAACATGATGCATACGCTGGACCGCCAGGCCGACCAGCTTCGCATGGCCGGGATCGCCGAGACCCCGCCGCCCGACTTGTCCTGGGTGCAGCGCGATTTGCGGAAATTCCGCCTGCCGCAGAAATTCATCCTGATGGTGCCGGGCGGATCGGCGCACCGCCCCGACAAGCGCTGGCCGGCCGAGAAGTATGCGGCGATCTCGCGCCGCCTGGGCGAGCAGGGCATCTATACCGTGGTGCTGGGTACCAGGGACGACGCCGAGGCGATCGATCCTCTGCTGGATGGCAGCAAGACGGCGATGTCGCTGGCCGATCACACCGAGATTCTCGACATCCCGGCCATCGCCCGCCAAGCCTGGGCGGCGCTGGGCAACGACACCGGTCCGATGCATCTGGCCGCCGCCGCCGGCTGCCGCTGCGTCGTGCTGTTCTCGGACGACTCCGACCCCGATCTCTGCGCGCCGCGCGGCCGGGTCACTCTGCTGAGAAGACCCGACCTCGCGACTCTGGGTGTCGAGGACGTCTGGAGCGCCCTCACCAACGAGTAGGCTTCGGGTTCCGCTCGTCGAAGCCGCGCTGGTGCCAATAGGGGTAAGTCGGCGTCTTATGGCTGGCGGCGTCGAGGCGGGCGATCTGATCTTCGGTCAGGGTCCAGCCGACGGCGCCGAGATTCTGCTTCAGCTGCTCCTCGTTGCGGGCGCCGATGACCAGATTGACCACGGACGGCCGCGACAGCAGCCAGTTCAGCGAGATCTGCGCTACCGTCTTGCCGGTCTCCTTGGCGATCTCGTCGAGCACGTCGACCACCTTGTAGAGATAGTCGTCGGCGACCTCGGGCCCGCCCTGGGCGCCGCCCTCGGTGGCGATGCGGCCGCTGCTGGGCGTCTGGCCGCGGCGGATCTTGCCGGTCAGGCGGCCCCAGCCGAGCGGGCTCCACACCATCAGACCGACCCCCTGGTCGAGGCCGAGCGGCATCAGCTCCCATTCATAATCGCGACCGATCAGCGAGTAATAGCCCTGATAGGCGACATAGCGCGCCAGGCCGTATTTCTCGGAGGTGGCCAGCGCCTTCATCAGATGCCAGCCGGAGAAGTTCGACGCGCCGATATAGCCGATCTTGCCGGCCGAGATCAGGTCGTCGAGCGCCCGCAGGGTCTCCTCGACCGGAGTCAGGGCGTCGAAGCCATGCATGAAATAGACGTCGATATGGTCGGTGCCCAGTCGCTTCAGGCTGGCCTCGCAGGCGCGCACCAGATGATGGCGCGACGAGCCGATGTCGTTGGGGCCGCTGCCCATGGGGAAGGTGGCCTTGGTCGAGATCAGCGCGCGATCGCGCTTGCCCTTCAGGGCCAGGCCGAGGATCTGCTCGGAATCGCCCTGCGAATAGACGTCGGCGGTGTCGAAGAAATTGACGCCGGAATCGAGGCAGAGATCGACCATGCGGGTCGCTTCGGCGACGTCGGTCTGGCCCCAGCGCTGGAAGAATTCGCTGGTCCCGCCGAAGGTGCCGGTGCCGAAGCTCAAGGTCGGCACCTTGAGGCCCGATCGGCCGAATTGTCTGAATTCCATCCTGTTTTCTCCTGTCTGGGCGGCACGCCTGGTTCGGCGTCGATGACAGAGAATGGCACGCCCGCGATCTCCCGCAACTGACCAATCGGCGGCAGCGCGATGGCCCTGATCGGCGACGTCGCGCCCCGACTCATGTATTTCCTTACTCGTCGCCGCAGTTGATTTTCCAATTAAAGCAATATAATCGAAATAAATAAGATAACTTGAAATCCGTGACTCTTTTTGTCGGTCAATGCCCCTTTTTTGTCACCGATTGTTTTGATGTGTATCGGTTGCAGTTTGCGCAAGTGCTCAATATTTTTAGTCATGCGCGATCGAGCGTTAGTATTTATTAGCTGAATATTTTCTTTTTTGGGTCGACGGAGTGGTTGCGCGAGCGCGGAAAACGGCTCCGGGTCGTCCTGCCCCAGGCGGGCTTTGAAGGAGACAAGGGACATGAACCCCCCAACGGCGAATGCGCAGCCCCGGCAACGGACGTTGGCGATCGGCATGGGCGTCATCGACGCGCATGAATCTCAGGTCCGTTATTATTCGCGCCAATTCCCTACCGTGTTCGCCGAGGCGCGCGGGGCGACGATCTGGGACGAGAGCGGCCACAGCTATATCGACTTCTTCGCCGGCGCCGGGGCGCTCAATTACGGTCATAATCCGCCGGAGCTGAAACAGCGGCTGATCGACTATCTGCGCGACGACGGGATCAGCCATAGCCTCGACATGGCGACCACCGCCAAGATCCGCTTCATCAAGCGCTTCAACGACGTGGTGCTGGCGCCGCGCGACCTGCGCTACCGCATGGCGTTTCCCGGACCGACCGGAACCAATGCCGTCGAGTGCGCCCTGAAGCTGGCGCGCAAAGCCACCGGGCGCAACAATATCATAGCCTTCACCAACGGCGTCCACGGCATGAGCCTGGGCGCGCTGGCCGCCACCGCCGACGTGGCCAAGCGGGCCGGCGCCGGGGTGCCGCTGATCAGCGTCGATCGCATGCCGTTCGACGGCTATTTAGGACCCGACATCGATACGCTGGACTATCTCGAACGGGTGCTCGACGACGCCGGCAGCGGGGTCGAACTGCCGGCGGCGGCAGTGGTCGAGACCCTCCAGGCCGAGGGCGGCCTCAATCTCGCCTCGGACCTCTGGCTACAGCGGCTGCAGGCGATCTGCCGGGCGCGCGGCATGCTGCTGATCGTCGACGACGTCCAGGTCGGCTGCGGCCGCACCGGCAGTTTCTTCAGCTTCGAGCAGGCCGGGCTCGATCCCGATATCGTCTGTCTGTCCAAATCGTTGAGCGGCTACGGCCTGCCTTTGGCGGTGACCCTGGTCAAGCCGGACTATGACTGCCTGGCGCCCGGCCAGCACAACGGCACGTTCCGCGGCAACAATCTGGCCTTCGTGACGGCTTACGAGGCGCTGGCGTTCTGGCAGACCCCGGAGCTGGTCCAGGCCATCGCCGACCGCTCGGTCCAGCTGCGCACCCGCCTCGAGGAAATCGTCGAAACCAACCCCGGGCTGCACGCTGAAATCCGCGGCCGGGGCTTGATCCAGGGCCTGCGGCTGCCCGAGCCGGGCCTGGCCGACCGCATTTCCAAGGCCGCCTTCGCCCGTGGCGTGGTCATCGAGACCGCCGGGCCGGACAGCGAGGTGATCAAGATCATGCCGCCCCTGACCATCGCCGCCGAGGAACTGTCGCGCGGCATGGACGTTCTGGCAGCGGTGATCGCCGACGTGATGGCCGAGGGCGTCCGCTACGAAAAGGGCATGATGCAATGACCGCCGGACCGCTTCCCGATGGTCACTTCAGCAGCTTGACGAAGGCGTCGTAATCCGGCGCGACGTCAGTCGCCAGCTTGCCGTTGATGACGAAGCTGGGGGTGGAATGGATGCCGTAGACCTTCTCGGCATCGTCCTTGCGCGCCATGATCTCGTTCAGCAATTGGCGGTTCTGCAGGCAGGCATCCACCTGCTCGCCGCTCATCCCGCCCAGGCGGGCGATGCTTTTGAGGGTGTCGAGCGGCTTGGCCGAATGCAGCCAATTGTCCTGGCTGTGGAAAAAGGTCTCGAGGAAGGCGAAATAGCGGTCGCCCGAGCAATGCGAGATCATCGCCGCCGCCTCGGCCATCGGATCCCACACATAGTCGCGGTAGACCAGCTTGGCCTTGCCGGTGTCGATCCAGTCCTTCTTCAGCTTCGGCAGCACCTCGTTCTCGAAATGGGCGCAATGGGGACAGGTGAGCGAGGCATATTCGACGATGGTGATCGGGGCGTCGGGACGGCCCAGCACCTTGTCGATCCCCCATGGCTTGTCGGCGGCGAGGGCGGGCAGGGCGAAAAGGGCGAGAAGAACGGGCAGGAACTTGCGCAAAGCGGCCTCCGGAGTGTGAACCGGCTTATGGAGCACGCTTACGGCGCGTCTTTCAAGCCCGCCTGCGCCAGCCCGATGATGCCGCCGGGATTCATGCTGTCGGCCATGGTGGTGGGGATCAGGATGGTGGCGCCGCGTTCCTTGGTGGTTTCATAGACGATGTTCATGGCGCGCAGCTGCAGGGCGATCGGGTTCTTGCCGTAAAGGTCGGCGGCGTCGAGGAATTTCTGCGCCACCTCGAATTCCGCCGAGCCGAGGATGACGCGGGCCTCCTTCTCGCGCTCGGCCTGGGCCTGGCGGCTCATGGCGTCCTGCAGCCCGGCCGGGATCGAAACGTCGCGGATCTCGACCGAGATCACCGAGACGCCCCATTCGGCGGTCTTGGCGCCGATGGTCTGCTTCAGGAAGGTATCGGCCTTCTCGCGCTCGGACAGCAGCGCCGACAGCGGCGAGGAGCCGATGGCCTCGCGCAGCGTGGTCTGCGACACGCGCTCGATGGCGGCGCGGTAGTCGACGATTTCCAGGGCCGCCCGCTCGGTGTCGTGCACCTGCCAGAAGACGATGGCGTCGACATTGACCGGCACCCCGTCGCGGGTCAGGGCCTGTTCGGCATTGAATTCGGTGGTCTGGATGCGCTGGTCGATCCAGGCGGCGACCTCGTCGATGAAGGGAATGATCCAGAACAGGCCGGGCCCGGAGATCGATTGCAGTTTGCCCAGCCGCAGCACGATGCCCTTCTCCCACTGGTTGGCGACCATTAGGGTGCGGGGGATGAGGAAGGCGATCGCCGCCAACAGGACGGGAACGGTATAGGCCGAGGGAGGCAGTCCCAACAGACGGACGAGCAGGAACGAGCCGACGGCGCCGGCGCCGGACAGCACGGCCAGCAGGCGCACCAGAGAATTGGTGTCGCGATAGCCTGAGGGGGACAGCAGCACGGACTTCACGAAGGACGCACTCATGATTTCACGCTCCCTTGCTCAACCGGATGATGCGATGGGCCAGATCGGCCGGCTCGAAACCTGCCGCCCTGGCGGAATCCATGGCCTGCCGAGCCATCTGGTCCAGCGGGTCGGCGTCGATCGGCGCCGGCGAAGGCCGATTGGCGACGAAGGAGCCGCGGCCGCGCACCAGGTCGATGCTGCCGCGGCGCTCCAACTCCTCATAAGCGTGCCGGACCGTGTTCAGATCCACTTTCAGCTCGACCGCCACCTGCCGCATGGTGGGCAGTTGGTCGCCCGGACGGAGGCCGCCCGAGGCGATCGCGGCGATGATCTGCTCGCGGATCTGCACATAGATCGGTACGCCGTCGTTCCGCAGGCGGATCTGGGCGAGAAAGTTTTGTATGTGTGTATGCATTAACTAATACAATGCGCATGCGGCGCAAAAATGTCAATCGCCCTGCCGGCCGCTTGCCTTGACACGACGGCCAAACCGCTTAATGTCGCCAGCTCCCTGCACTTCCGAGGATGAGTGAACGCCATGGTCGCCATTACCCTGCCCGATGGATCTGTCCGCACCTTCGACGGGCCGGTGACGGGCACTACCGTGGCGGCCGATATCGGCGCCGGCCTCGCCAAGGCGGCGCTGGCGATCCGCATCGGCGACGAGATGAAGGATCTCGGCACGGTGATCGCCCAGGACGTGACGCTGTCCATCGTCACCGGGCGCGACGCCGACGCGCTGGAACTGCTGCGCCACGACGCCGCGCATGTGATGGCCGAAGCGGTGAAGGAGCTTTATCCCGAGACCCAGGTCACCATCGGTCCGGCCATCGAGAACGGCTTCTATTACGATTTCTCGCGCGCCACGCCCTTCACGCCCGAGGATCTCGAGAAGATCGAGAAGCGCATGCATGAAATCGTCGACCGCGACGAGACGATCACCCGCGAAGAGTGGGACCGCGACGCGGCGGTCAAGTTCTTCTCGGACATGGGCGAGAAGTACAAGGCCGAGATCATCGCCTCGATCCCGGCGGGCGAGCCGATCGGTCTCTACCGCCAGGGCGATTTCATCGATCTGTGCCGCGGCCCGCATCTGCCGACCACCAAGAAGCTGGGTCACGCCTTCAAGCTGATGAAGGTCGCCGGCGCCTATTGGCGCGGCGATTCGAAGAACGAGATGCTGCAGCGCATCTACGGCACCGCCTGGTTCGACCAGAAGCAGCTCGACGCCTATCTGCTGATGCTGGAAGAGGCCGAGAAGCGCGATCACCGCCGCCTGGGCCGCGAGATGAATCTGTTCCACCAGCAGGAAGAGGCGGTGGGCTCGGTGTTCTGGCACCGCAAGGGTTGGACCCTGTGGCGCACCGTCGAAAGCTATATGCGCAGGAAGCTCGAGAAGAACGGCTATGAGGAGGTGAAGACCCCCCAGCTGCTCGACCGCAGCTTGTGGGAAGCCTCGGGCCATTGGGACAAGTTCGGCGGCAACATGTTCACCGTCCATACCCCGGACGATCGGACCCTGGCCATCAAGCCGATGAACTGCCCGTGCCACGTGCAGATCTTCAAGACCGGCATCAAGAGCTATCGCGACCTGCCGCTCAAGATGGCGGAGTTCGGCTCCTGTCACCGCTATGAGCCTTCGGGCGCGATGCACGGCATCATGCGGGTGCGCGCCTTCACCCAGGACGACGCGCACATCTTCTGCACGCCGGATCAGATCACGGCCGAAACCATCTCGTTCTGCAATCTGCTGAAGGAGGTCTATACGGATTTCGGCTTCACCGACGTCAAGGTGAAGTTCTCGGACCGTCCGGCCTTGCGCGGCGGCACCGACGAGCAGTGGGACCGCGCCGAGGCGGCGCTGCGCGAAGCGGCGGCGGCGGCCGGGATCGAGACCACGCCCAATCCGGGCGAAGGCGCCTTCTACGGACCCAAGCTGGAATTCGTGCTGCGCGACGCCATCGGGCGCGACTGGCAGTGCGGCACCCTGCAGGTCGATTATGTGATCCCCGACCGGCTGGGCGCGTCCTATGTCGGCGAGGATGGCGAAAAGCACGTCCCCGTCATGCTGCACCGCGCCATCCTCGGCTCGTTCGAGCGCTTCCTCGGCATCCTGATCGAGCATCACGCCGGCAAGTTCCCGCTGTGGTTGGCGCCGCTGCAGGTGGTGGTCGCCACCATCACCAACGAGGCCGACGGCTATGCCAAGGACGTGCTGGCGGCGTTGAAGGCGGCGGGGATCCGCGCCGAACTCGATCTGCGCAACGAGAAGATCAACTACAAAGTGCGCGAGCACTCGCTCGCCAAGGTGCCGGTGATGCTGGTCGTCGGCAAGAAGGAGGCGGAAAACCGTTCCGTGGCATTGCGGGCTCTGGGCGGGGCTAACCAAGAAATCCTTGCCTTGGATGACGCCGTGGTTAAAATCAGCTCTGACTCGACTCCGCCCTCGGCGTGAGTCGTTTCAGGTGTTCCAATAGTGTCAGGAGAGTTTCATAGCCCGTCCACCAATGACCGCGCCCAGGGACCAGGACGGTCCGCGCGTTAACACTGAAATCGATGCCCGCACCATCCGTCTGATCGACGCCGATGGAGAGATGGTCGGGGTTGTCTCTCTGCGAGAAGGGTTGGAAATGGCGGCGGAGGTCGGTCTCGATCTCGTCGAAGTGTCGCCCAACGCCGATCCGCCGGTCTGTAAGATTCTCGACTTCGGGAAATTCAAATACGAAGCCCAGAAGAAGAAGAACGAGGCCCGCAAGAAGCAGAAGGTCATCGAGGTCAAGGAGGTCA
>Ga0213872_10002405_pt1 | contig 11048 bp, 10 predicted proteins | sample VelepicomBERX_R2_FD_160071 | JGI IMG/M metagenome (GOLD analysis project Ga0213872, IMG submission 160071) | Rhizosphere microbial communities from Vellozia epidendroides in rupestrian grasslands, the National Park of Serra do Cipo, Brazil - RX_R2 | ecosystem: Host-associated > Plants > Roots >... | reverse complement strand
CGCAGGCGGCGTTTTCCAGGATGGTTTCGCCTTCGGCCAGGGTGGCGGCCATCAGCAGGTTCTCGGTGCCCGTCACGGTGATCATGTCGGTGACGATGCGGGTGCCTTTCAGCTTCTTGCACTTGGCGTAGATGTAGCCGCCTTCGATGTGGATCTCCGCACCCAGCGCCTGCAGGCCCTTGATGTGCTGGTCGACCGGACGCGAGCCGATGGCGCAGCCGCCCGGCAGCGAGACCTTGGCTTCGCCGAAGCGCGCCAGCAGGGGGCCCAGCACCAGGATCGAGGCGCGCATGGTTTTCACCAGTTCGTACGGGGCTTCCAGCTTGTCGATGGCGCTGCCGTTCAGGGTGACGCGATGGTCGTCCTGCTGCACTTTGAGGCCGGTCTGGCCCAGCAGCTTGAGGATGGTGACCACGTCGTGCAGGTGCGGCACGTTGGACAGTTCGACGTCGCCGGAGGTCAGCAAGCCTGCGCACAGAATCGGCAGGGCGGCGTTCTTGGCGCCGGAGATGGTGATGTCGCCGTTCAGGCGGTTGCCGCCCTGGATGAGGAGTTTGTCCATGCTTAGCCTTGGTATTCTTCTGGGGTGAGGGTTTTCATCGACAGGGCGTGGATTTCTTCACGCATGCGGTCGCCCAGCGCGGCGTAGACCAGCTGGTGGCGCTGGATCAGGCGCTTGCCGGCAAACGCGGGCGAGACAATCACGGCCTGGAAGTGCTGGCCGTCGCCCTCCACTTCGAGGTGGGTGCATTCGAGACCGGCCGAGATATAGCCGTGGATCAGTTCTGGAGTGGTGGTCACGATAAATCCTTAATGACGAAGACGGTAGCCGCTCTGCAGCAGGCGGATCGCGGTCAGCGACAGGGCCACCAGGAAGGCGGACACGATGCCAAAGCTGAGCAGCGGATTGATGTCGGACTGGCCGAAGAAGCCGTAGCGGAAGCCGTCGATCATGTAGAAGAACGGGTTCAGGTGCGAGACGGTCAGCCAGAACGGCGGCAGCGAGTGGATCGAGTAGAACACGCCGGACAGGAAGGTCAGCGGCATGATCAGGAAGTTCTGGAAGGCGGCCAGCTGGTCGAACTTCTCGGCCCAGATGCCGGCGATCAGGCCCATGGTGCCGAGGATGGCGGCGCCCAACAGGGCAAACACGGCGATCCATAGCGGCGCGATGAAGGACATGTGGCCGAACCAGGCCGTCACCACGAACACGCCGAAGCCCACCACGATGCCGCGCACCATGGCCGCCAGCACGTAGGCGGAGAAGATTTCCCAGTGCGACAGGGGGGTGAGCAGCACGAACACCAGGTTGCCGGTGATCTTGGACTGGATCAGGGACGAGGACGAGTTGGCGAAGGCGTTCTGCAGGACGCTCATCATCACCAGGCCGGGGATCAGGAAGGCGGTGTAGCTGACGTCCTGATAGACCTGCACACGGCCTTCCAGCACGTGGCCGAAGATCAGCAGGTAGAGCATGGCGGTGAGGATGGGGGCGGCCACGGTCTGGGTGGCGACTTTCCAGAAGCGCAGGGTCTCTTTGTAGACCAGGGTGCGGAAGCCGGTGGAGATGAAATTCATACGGTGCCCTTCTCCATGACCTGGATGAAGATGTCTTCCAGGTCGGCTTGTTGCAGTTGCATTTCGTCGATGGTGGCGCCGCTTTCGCGCAGGCGCGCGAGGATGCCTTCCACTTCGGAGTACTCGTTGATGCGCAGGGTGTAGCGCTGGCCGTGTTCGCCCTGCTCGTTGTGCTGCACGAGCGGACGCAAGCCTTCCGGCAGCTGGCCTTGCGCCATGTTGACGATCAGCTGGGAGCCGGAGATGCGGCGGATCAGGGAGGCCATGGTGTCCAGCGCCACCACCTTGCCGCCCTTGAGCATGGCCACGCGCTTGCACATGGCCTGGGCTTCTTCCAGGTAGTGGGTGGTCAGCACCACGGTGTGGCCTTCGCGATTGAGGCGGGTGATGAACTTCCACAGGGTCTGGCGCAGTTCGACGTCGACACCGGCGGTGGGCTCGTCCAGCACGATCACGGGCGGCTTGTGCACCAGGGCCTGGGCCACCAGCACGCGGCGCTTCATGCCGCCGGAAAGGGCGCGCATATTGCTGTCGGCCTTGTTGGTCAGGTCGAGGTTGTGCATCACCTCGTCGATCCAGGCGTCGTTGTTGTGCAGGCCGAAGTAGCCGGACTGCAGGCGCAGGGTTTCGCGCACGGTGAAGAAGGGGTCGAACACCAGTTCCTGCGGCACCACGCCGAGCTTGCGGCGGGCGTTGCGGAAGTCGCTGGTGACGTCGTGGCCGTGGATGGTGATCTTGCCCGAATCAGGGCGGATCAGGCCGGCGACAGTGGAGATCAGCGTGGTTTTACCGGCGCCATTGGGGCCCAGCAGGCCGAAGAACTCGCCCTCCTCGATGTCGAGGGAAACGCCGCCCAGCGCCTGGAGCGTACCGTAACGCTTCTGGACATTGCTAATTTGGATCGCTGTCATGCTTGCTTGTCGGTTGGTGCGACGGCGGTGCCATCACGTGAAAGGTGCTGCAGGCGCCGCTGCACAGTATTTTGGCAGCAGCAACGTTCAATTATAGGGGAAATTCAGATCGGCAGAGCCGGACCCGGGTTACTACAGGCGGCGGGGTGGGGCGGGGGTCAATGGTGATGGTGTGCGTCGGCATCGGTGCCGGGCAGGTTGACCTTGGCGGGACGGTCATAGCCGCCCTTGACGGGGGCGAAGTCGGCGTGGGCCGGGTTGTCCGCGCGGGACTGGCCTGGCTCCAGCTGTTCCGAGGTGGGGAACAGCAGCGAGCACACGCCATACAGCTTGGTGAGGCTTTGCAGGGCCGGCGGCAGGTTTTTCAGTTCCAGCTCGCGGCCGAGGTCGCGCGCCGCCTTCTGCCAGGCCAGCATCACGGACACCGCCACCGAATCCACCGTCAACACATGGCGCAGATCGAAGGCGGTCTGGCCGGCCTTGATGGCGGTCAGGCCGCGCTCCAGCGTGTCCGTGGCGTTCAGCACGGTCAGCGAGGTCAGCGACTGCATGTTTTCGAGGTTTTCGGTGATGGCGTTCATGATGTGAATTTTTTTGAGGAGGGGGCTGCGCCCCCTCCTCAAGTCTTGGTTACTTGGCTGCAGCCTTGATGGGCTTGCTTGCCAGCTTCTTGTTCTTCTCGGTCAGGGCCTTGATCAGGCCGTCGATGCCGCCCTTGCTGATTTCGGAAGCAAAGGTGCCTTTGTAGGTCTCGACCAGCCACGCGCCCAGCACGTTGATGTCATAGATCTTCCAGCCGGCCGGGGTCTTTTCCACGCGGTAGTTCAGCGGGATGGCTTCGCCACGGGCCTGGTTGACCTGGGAGCGCACTTCCACCTCGGTGTCGTCCGGCGAAGCACGCAGCGGTTTGAACTCAACGGTCTGGTCCTTCACCTGGGACAGGGCGCCCGAGTAGGTGAACACCAGCAGCTGACGGAACTGGTCCTGCAGGGCCTTCTGCTGGTCCGGGGTGGCGTCGCGCCAGAAGCGGCCGGCCGCCAGGGCGGTCATGCGCTGGAAGTCGACGTAAGGCAGGATCTTGCTTTCAACCAGGTCCATCACCTTCTTCTGGTCGCCCGCCTGGATGCCTTTGTCAGCCTTGGCGGTCTCGAGTACGTCCTGACTGATGCGCTTGACCAGCGCGTCCGGCGCTTCCGCGGCGGACGGGGCGACAGCGGCAGCGGCGGTGGCCGGAGCGGCCGCCTGGACTGGCAGGGCGCCGGCTGCCAGGGCGGCAACGGCGATGGCAATGAGGTGTTTGCTCAGTTTCATCTTTATCAATACCTATGTGAGTTCTCGACGGATCACTGGCTGACGATGCTTGCAGCCGGTGTGCCGGAGTTTAACTCTTTTGGCGCGGATTCGGATGACACGATTGCGGAAGTTTCTTTAGAGGAATCTTTCGCATCGGCCTTGGCGTCCGGTTTTGCTTCCGGTTTCGCTTCGGGCTTGGCCTCTGGCGCCGGGTCCGGCTTGTAATCGTCGTCGTCCGATTTCTTGCCTTTCGGGCCGGATTCGCCGTCGTAGATCTGGCTCTCGCGGCGCTGCAGGAAGCCGTCGCGGATGAATTCGTAGCGGTCCAGGGCGGCGTCTTCCAGCAGGCTGGAGGCGTCCAGCAGGTTGGCACGGATGTCCACGGCGCGGATGGCGATACCGGTGTTACGCAGGTAGACCGGCTCCTTGTAGGACCAGATGTCGCCTTTCCAGTCCAGCGGCAGCGCGGCGGTGTCGCGCACGGTCGACGGGCCCAGCAGCGGCAGCACCAGGTAGGGTCCCGAGCCTACGCCCCAGGTGCCCAGGGTCTGGCCAAAGTCTTCCTTGTGCTTGGCCAGGCCGGCGTCGGTGGCCACGTCGAACAGGCCCAGCAGACCCACGGTCGAGTTGATGGCAAAGCGCGACAGGTCGGACAAGCCTTGCTGGCCTTTACCTTGCAGCATGTCGTTGACGGTGGTCCAGGCGTCGCCCAGGTTACCGAAGAAATTGTTCACGCCGGTCTGCACGAAGGACGGCAGCACGTTGCGGTAGGTGGTGGCGACGGGCTTCAGCGCATATTCGTCGACGGTGTCGTTGAACTTGAACATGGCGCGGTTGTAGCCCTCGTAAGGGTCGCGCGGGTTGGGGCCGGCGCAGCCTGCCAGCAGGGCGGTCAGGCCAAGGGCCAGGGCGGCTTTGCCCAGGGTGGAAGTACGCTCGCTCATTTGCTGTCCTTGCCTTCTGCAGCTTTGCTGTAGATGAATTGGTTGATCAGGTCTTCCAGCACGGCGGCCGACTGGGTGCGGGCGATCTTGTCGCCGCCCACCAGGTTGGCGGTGTCGCCGCCCGCTTCGATACCCACGTATTGCTCACCGAGCAGGCCGGCGGTCAGGATCTTGGCCGAGCTGTCTTTCGGGAACTTGTAGCCTTCTTCCATGTTCAAGGTTACCAGCGCCTGGTAGCTCTTGTCATCAAACTTGATCTCTCCCACACGGCCGATCACCACGCCGGCGGCCTTGACCGGGGCCTGGGAACGCAGGCTGCCGATATTGTCGAACTTGGCGGTAACCGGATAGGTCTTGGCGAAGGACAGCTTGCTGGTGTCGCCAGCCTTGAGGGCCAGGAACATCAGTGCGGCCACGCCGATCACAATGAACAGACCGACCCAGACATCGAGAGATTTGCGTTGCATGTTTTTATTCCTATTTGCGAATTCGTTATTTGCTGAACATCAGTGCGGTGAGGATAAAGTCCAGCCACCAGATCATCAGCGAGGAAATCACCACCGTGCGGGTGGTGGCGCGCGCGACGTCTTCCGGCGTCGGCTGCGCTTCATAACCCTGGAACAAAGCGATAAAGGTGATGGCGACGCCGAACACCACGCTCTTGGCGAAACCGTTGAAGATATCCTTGTAGATATCCACGCCGCCCTGCATCTGCGACCAGAAGGCGCCTTCGTCGACACCAATCAGCTTGACGCCGACCAGGTAGCCGCCAAAGATGCCGACCGCGCTGAACACCGAGGCCAGCAGCGGCACCGCGACCACGCCGGCCCAGAAACGGGGCGCCAGCACGCGCTGGATCGGATTGACGGCCATCATTTCCATGGCGGACAGCTGCTCACCCGCCTTCATCAGGCCGATCTCGGCCGTCAGCGAGGTGCCGGCGCGGCCGGCGAACAGCAGGGCGGTGATGACCGGGCCCAGTTCGCGCGTCAGGCCCAGGGCCACCAGCAGGCCGAGCGACTGCTCGGCGCCGTACTTGTTAAGGGTGTAATAGCCCTGCAGGCCCAGCACCATGCCGACGAACAGGCCGGACAGGGTGATGATCAGCATCGAGTAGTTGCCGATGAAGTGCAGCTGCTCGATCACCAGGCGCGGACGCTTGACCAGGCCGGGCGACAGGCCCAGCATGGTCACGAAGGCGCGGAAGCCGAAGCCGATGCTTTCGACGTAGTCGCGGGCACTGGCGCCCACGCGGCCAATCAGGGCGATCATGCGCGCGCTCCCAGGCCGAGGTCATCCGCCAGGGACTTGCCCGGGTAGTGGAACGGCACCGGACCGTCCGCTTCTGCGTTGACGAATTGTTTCACGTAAGGATCGGTAGACACCATCATTTCTTCCGGGGTGCCGTGCGCGACGATCTTGCCTTTCGACAGGAAATACACGTAGTCGGAAATGGCGAAGCATTCCTTGACGTCGTGCGACACCAGCACGGTGGTCGAGCCGAGGGCGGTATTGAGGTTGCGGATCAGGTTGGCGGTCACGCCCATCGAGATGGGGTCGAGGCCGGCGAACGGTTCATCGTACATGATCAGCTCTGGATCGAGCGCGATGGAGCGCGCCAGGGCCACGCGGCGGGCCATGCCGCCGGAGATTTCGCCCGGCTTGAGCTTGGCGGCATTGCGCAGGCCGACGGCGTGCAGCTTCATCAGCACCAGGTTGCGGATCAGATCTTCCGTCAGGTCGGTATGCTCGCGCAGCGGGAAGGCGACGTTTTCGTAGACGGTCAGGTCGGTAAACAGGGCGCCATGCTGGAACAGCATGCCCATTTTGCGCCGCAGCAGGTACAAGGCGGCGGTATTCAGCTTGTGGACGATCTGGCCATGGATTTTGACATGGCCTTTTTGTGGCCGCAGCTGGCCGCCGATCAGGCGCAATACCGTCGTCTTGCCGCTCCCGGAACCGCCCATGACGGCCACCACTTTCCCCTTGGGGAAGTCCATATGCAGGCCCGAGAGAATGGGGCGCTTGCCATAGGAAAAGTGTAAATCACGGATTTCGACAAGATTTGGCACGACAGGACTCAACAATTTTAATGCCGTATTGTAGTGCAGAAAGGTTAAACTCTGCTGAAGGCCCCTTCTTTTGGCCGAACGGCAGAAGGGCCAAGTAGCGGATCATACAACATTACTGAACTTCTAGTCAGCAATTTACAAGCATCAAGATTTGTTACTTTGATGCAGCGCACAAAAAGAGACCGGCGGGCCGGGGATCTCCCGGCAGCCGGTCTGAGGCTTGCAATGATGCTTGATTAACGCGGCAGGTCGGAGGAGCCCATCAGGAACTCATCCACCGCGCGGGCGCACTGGCGGCCTTCGCGGATGGCCCAGACCACCAGCGACTGGCCACGGCGCATGTCGCCGGCGGCAAACACCTTGGGCACGGAGGTCTTGTAGCAGCCTTCGCCATCGGTAGTGGCCTTGGCGTTGCCGCGCGCATCCTTGTCGACGCTGAAGGCGTCCAGCACCTGCTGCACCGGGGAGACGAAGCCCATGGCCAGCAGCACCAGGTCGGCCTTCATTTCGAATTCGGAGTTGGGCACTTCGGTCATCTTGCCGTCTTTCCATTCGACGCGGCAGGCGATCAGCTTCTCGACCTTGCCGTTCTTGCCTTCCAGGCGCTTGGTGGCGACCGCCCAGTCGCGCTCGCAGCCTTCCTCGTGCGAGGACGAGGTGCGCAGCTTGGTCGGCCAGTAGGGCCAGACCAGGGGCTTGTTTTCGTGCTCGGGCGGCATCGGCATCAGCTCGAACTGGGTCACCGAGGCGGCGCCGTGGCGGTTGGAGGTGCCGACGCAGTCGGAACCGGTGTCGCCGCCGCCGATCACCACCACGTGCTTGCCGGTGGCCTTGATCTGGTCCTTGACCTTGTCGCCGGCGTTGACCTTGTTCTGCTGCGGCAGGAAGTCCATGGCGAAGTGCACGCCCTTCAGCTCGCGGCCCGGCACCGGCAGATCGCGCGGCTGCTCGGCACCGCCGGCCAGCACGATGGCGTCGAAGTCTTTTTCCAGGTCTTCGGGGAAGATGGTTTCCTTGGCCCAGTTGTTGACCGTGGCCGGGAAGTCCTTGCCGATCAGGACGCTGGTGCGGAACACCACGCCTTCGGCTTCCATCTGCTTGATGCGGCGGTCGATGTGCGACTTCTCCATCTTGAAGTCGGGGATGCCGTAGCGCAGCAGGCCGCCGATGCGGTCGCTCTTTTCAAACACCGTCACCGCGTGGCCGGCGCGGGCCAGCTGCTGGGCGGCGGCCAGGCCGGCGGGACCGGAGCCGATCACGGCGACCTTCTTGCCGGTCAGTTTGGCGGGCGGCTGCGGTACGACCCAGCCGTGTTCCCAGCCGGCGTCGATGATCTTGTGCTCGATCGACTTGATGCCAACCGGGTCTTCATTGATGCCCAGGGTGCAGGCCGCCTCGCAGGGCGCCGGGCAGATGCGGCCGGTGAACTCGGGGAAGTTGTTGGTCGAGTGCAGGGTTTCCAGCGCTTCGCGGTAGTTGCCGCGATAAACCAGGTCGTTCCAGTCCGGGATGATGTTGTTGACCGGGCAGCCGTTGTTGCAGAAGGGGATGCCGCAATCCATGCAGCGCGCCGCCTGCACCTTGGCCTTTTCATTGCTCAGGGTGATGACGAATTCCTTGTAGTCCTTCAAGCGCGTGGCGGGAGCCAGGTATTCTTCGTCCTGGCGCTTGAATTCCATGAAACCGGTGATTTTACCCACGATAATTCCTCTTTATTCTGTGCTGTTTGGAATGGCCACCGCTGCGCGGTGGCCGGACCATGTCATCAAGCGGCAATCGCTTCGTTGGCCATGTCCTCGGCCATTTCGGCCAGGGCGCGCTTGTACTCGTTCGGGAAGACTTTCACGAACTTGCTGCGGGCCTCGGCCCAGTTGTCGAGCAGCAGGCGGGCCCGGGTCGAGCCGGTGTGCTTGAAGTGGCGCTCGATCAGGCGCTTGAGGATGGTCTCGTCCGCTTCCGGTTCGCCGTCGCGGTGCTGGGTGTGCCAGGTGGAGCGGTCGACGTGCTGCTCGGCGGCGGTCAGCACGGGCTCCAGGCTGACCATCGAGGTGTTGCAGCGCGATTCGAAATCGCCGTCCGGGTCGTACACGTAGGCGATCCCGCCCGACATGCCGGCCGCGAAGTTACGGCCGGTGTGGCCCAGCACGACCACGGTGCCGCCGGTCATGTATTCGCAGCCGTGGTCGCCGGTGCCTTCCACCACGGTGGTGGCGCCGGAGTTACGCACGGCGAAACGCTCGCCCGCCACGCCGTTGAAGAAGGCTTCGCCGCTGATGGCGCCGTACAGCACGGTGTTGCCGATGATGATGTTGTTCACCGCCCAGCCGCGGAACTCGGTGTTCGGACGCACGATGATGCGGCCGCCCGACAGGCCCTTGCCGACGTAGTCGTTGCCCTCGCCCACCAGGTCGATGGTGATGCCGTGCGCCAGGAAGGCGCAGGCCGACTGGCCGGCGGTGCCTTGCAGCTGGATGTGGATGGTGTCGTCCGGCAGGCCGGCGTGGCCGTAGCGCTTGGCCACTTCGCCCGACAGCATGGTGCCGACGGTGCGGTTGACGTTGCGCACCGGCGAGATGAAGGAGACGCGCTCGCCTTTTTCCAGCGCCGCCTTGGCCTGGGCGATCAGCTTGTGGTCCAGGGCCTTGTCGAGGCCGTGGTCCTGCTCCAGGGTGTGGTAGACGGCGTCGCCGGCCGGCACTTGCGGCTGGTAGAAGATGTTGGCGAAGTCGAGGCCGCGCGCCTTCCAGTGCGAAACGGCCTTGGACTTGTCCAGCAGGTCGGAGCGGCCGATCAGCTGGTCAAAGGTGCGGATGCCCAGCTGGGCCATCAGCTGGCGCGCTTCTTCGGCGACGAAGAAGAAGTAGTTGACCACGTGTTCCGGCTTGCCGGAGAACTTGGCGCGCAGCACCGGATCTTGCGTCGCGACGCCGACCGGACAGGTGTTCAGGTGGCATTTGCGCATCATGATGCAGCCTTCCACCACCAGCGGGGCGGTGGCGAAGCCGACTTCGTCCGCGCCCAGCAGGGCGGCGATGACGACGTCGCGGCCGGTACGCATCTGGCCGTCGGCCTGGACGCGGATGCGGCTGCGCAGGCCGTTCAGCACCAGGGTCTGCTGGGTCTCGGCGAGGCCCAGCTCCCACGGGGTGCCGGCGTGCTTGATCGAGGACAGCGGCGAGGCGCCGGTGCCGCCGTCGTGGCCGGCCACCACCACGTGGTCGGCCTTGGCCTTGGTGACGCCGGCGGCGACGGTGCCGATCCCCACTTCCGAGACCAGCTTGACCGAGATGGAAGCGCGCGGGTTGGCGTTCTTCAGGTCGTGGATCAGCTGGGCCAGGTCTTCAATCGAGTAGATGTCGTGGTGCGGCGGCGGCGAGATCAGGCCCACGCCCGGCACCGAGAAGCGCAGCTCGGCGATGTATTCGGACACCTTGTGGCCGGGCAGCTGGCCGCCTTCGCCCGGCTTGGCGCCCTGGGCCATCTTGATCTGGATCTGGTCGGCCGAGTTCAGGTAGGCGGCGGTCACGCCGAAACGCCCGGAGGCCACCTGCTTGATACGCGAGCGCAGCGAGTCGCCATCCTGCAGCGGGATGTCGGCCGCGACTTTTTCCTGGCCCAGCACGCTGGCCAGGGAGTCGCCCTGCTTGATCTTGATGCCTTTCAGCTCCATGGCGTAGCGCCTGGGATCCTCGCCGCCTTCGCCGGTGTTGGACTTGCCGCCGATGCGGTTCATGGCGATCGCCAGGGTCGAGTGCGCCTCGGTCGAGATCGAGCCCAGCGACATGGCGCCGGTGGCGAAGCGCTTGACGATTTCCTTGGCCGGTTCCACTTCGTCCAGCGGGAGGGCCTTGCTCGGATCGATCTTGAACTCGAACAGGCCGCGCAGGTTCAGGTGGCGCTTGCTCTGGTCGTTGATGAGCTGGGCGTATTCCTTGTAGGTCGAGAAGTTGTTGCTGCGGGTCGAGTGCTGCAGCTTGGCGATGGTGTCCGGGGTCCACAGGTGGTCTTCGCCACGGATACGGAAGGCGTACTCGCCGCCCGCGTCGAGGTTATCGGCCAGCACCGGGTCGCTGCCGAAGGCCAGGTGGTGCAGGCGCAGGGCTTCTTCCGCCACCTCGAACACGCCGATGCCTTCCACCTTGGAGGCGGTGCCGCGGAAGTATTTCTCCACCAGCGACTTGTTGAGGCCGATGGCTTCGAAGATCTGCGCGCCGCAGTAGGACATATAGGTCGAGATGCCCATCTTGGAC
>Ga0213872_10002404_pt1 | contig 11052 bp, 10 predicted proteins | sample VelepicomBERX_R2_FD_160071 | JGI IMG/M metagenome (GOLD analysis project Ga0213872, IMG submission 160071) | Rhizosphere microbial communities from Vellozia epidendroides in rupestrian grasslands, the National Park of Serra do Cipo, Brazil - RX_R2 | ecosystem: Host-associated > Plants > Roots >... | reverse complement strand
TAAGTCTTTAGCCGGTCGACCGGGGTCGAACGCGCGGCCGGCCAGGTATCCAGCCGAAGTTCAGGACTCGTCTTGGTCGACGCTCGACTGACGGTGGGCATGGGATACCAAGATGTAGCCGTTGCCGCCTGCGTGGGCGAGCCAAGATGCCCTCGTCGGGACGGCATGCCTCGGATGCGCGGAATTTTCCGTCAGGTGTGTTTCAGGTTTTCCGTTTCAGCTGTCGGCCTTATTTCATGCGGGTCTCAGCCTTCCTCAGGTTCCGTTAGGTTTTCCGCATGTCGACGTCGGCTCTGTTTTCGGACTGAAATCGGCGGCTCAAGTCAGCCCTTTCTTTGGCCGGATCCGCGCGGATGGACACTCTGTTCAGACCGATTCGGCCGCATGGCGGCGTGCATTGGCGCGCCCGCCAACTCATCGATCACGGGCCGCAGCGCACCGAGGTTTCGCCAAGTAGGCCCCAGGCCTACCTGCCGGTAGCAAAGGCACCCACGGGTAGGCCTGCGGCGTTCCCGGGGGCCGGCCGGTGCGGTCGACAGGGGCCCCCAGGCACCGCAGGGCGCGCTATTCGTCGTCTTCGGCATAGCGGTGGCACCAATCGGTGGGATCTGGCCGGACCGATCCGGCAGCGGCTGGCGCCAGACCGCCGCGCAAGACCCGGAAAACGTCCATCGGGAAGCGTGCGAAGTCGGGCGGCTTGGTCCAGTAGTCAGTCGCGCCGGCGGCTGTCGCGGCGCTGACTTCTTCGGGCCTAGCGCTCGCCGAAAGCACTACGATGGGCGTCGCGGCCGGCGCATCGGCGGACGCGCGCAGACGGCGCAGCACTTCGATGCCGTCGAGGTCGGGCAGCTGCATATCCAGCAGCACCAGCGTCGGCCGCAGCCGCGCCCACAGCTTCAGCCCTTGCGCCGCGTTCGGCGCGACGTGAACCTCGATCTGCGGCCAGGGCCGCAGCAGCTCCTCGACGAGGATCGCGTTCACCGGGTTGTCTTCGACGTACAGAATCACCGCGCGCGGCGGCGTCAGCGCGGCGATCTCCGGGGCTTCGGGTTCGGCCGCCTCGAGCTTGGCGTCGTGCGCAAGCGCGAGTGGGGCGCAGGCGGGCAGCGTGAAGCGCAGCGTTGTGCCTTGTCCTGGCTCGCTCGTGGCCGTCATTTCGCCGTTCATCAGGGCCGTCAGTTGACGGGCGAGGCTGAGGCCGATCCCGGTGCCCTCGATGCCTTCGCGCTCGCGGCCCAACCGGTTGAAGGGCTCGAACAAGCGGGATTGCTGCTCGCGAGTCATGCCGATGCCGTTGTCCGTGACCTCGACGCGCAGCATGCCCTCGTGCCGCGCCGCCCGGACCCATACTTCGCCGCCCGGGCGGTTGTACTTGATAGCGTTGGAAAGCAGATTGATCAAGACCTGGTGCAGGCGCGTGCGGTCCGCCAGCGCGACCAGCACCGGCCCGGAGCGCGCGGCTTCCGCCGGGTCGGCCGCGGGCAGCTCGAGGTGGATGCGAACGTGCCGGCTATCGGCCAGGCTGCGGCTCATCGAGATCGACTCCCTGAGAACCGGCGCGAGCTCGAGCGGGACGCAGGTCAGATCGACGTGGCCGGACTCGATGCGCGAGAGGTCGAGCATGTCGTCGACCAGGGCCAGCAAATGCTTGCCGGATCGCTCGATCTGGCGCAACTGGTCGAGTTCCTCGCGGGCCAACCGAGCGCCGACGTCGCGATGGAGGATGGCGGAAAATCCCAGGATGGCGTGCAACGGCGTCCGCAGCTCATGGCTGATGCGCGACAGGAAGTCGTTCTTCGCACGATTCGCCGCCTGCTCTTCGGCCAGCGCCTTGCGGGTTGCCGAGGCAACCTGCAGATCACCTAGGTCCAGGCTTGTGATCAGGCAGCAGGGTTCACCGAGGTATTCGATCAATTCGGCGTTGATCACCTCGGGATGCGTGGCGCCACGCAGGTCGCGCACGCGGACCACGAGATTGCGCACGCGGCCTTGCGACTCCAGCGTTTGGTAGAACAGCTCGCGGTCGTCCGGCACCATGCCATGCGCATGCGAGGCGGTCGAGACACCGAGTATGGCTTCACGGGTCAGGCCGTAGCGGCTGCAAACCGCGTCGTTCACGTCGACGATGCGCCGGTCCTTGACCGCGATGATGGCCGACGGCATCGGGGATGCCTCGAACAGCCTGCGGAAGCGCTCCAGACCGGCTTCGACCTCGCGCTGGGCGCTCAGACGCTCCGCGGCGCGGTCGAGGTTGTCGAGGGCGAACGAAATATCGTTGCCGAGTTCGTCGAGCAGCCCCAGCAGTTCCGCGTCGAAGAAATCCTCGGCGTCCGCGCAGAGCATCAAGGCACCGTAGGTTCGGGCCGCCCGGCGCAAGGGAATCCAGGCAATCGCGCGAACCTCGTGGGCGACCGCCTGCTCGCGCCAGTGCCCAGCCAACGGGTCGAGCCGATAGCGGTTGCTGACCCGGCGCACGCCGTCGCGCAGCACCATGGCCGTATAAGTCGTCCTGGCCTCCAGGCTTGCGATGTCCAGTGGATTCGGCACCTCGTTGAGCACGATCGCCGCGGGTCCAGCCGTCGCCACGCGCCGGGCTTGGTCGCCCTCGAGCCGGTACACGCATGCCAGTCTGGCGTGACCCGTCTCTACGCAGATATGGCACGTCTCGACAAAGAGCTCGTCCTCCTTTAGCTCGCGCAGCACCATGCGATTGGTGCGCGAGAGCGCCGCCAGGAAGCGGGCCTGTCTCTCGGCTTGCTGTGCCGCGGCTCGGTGGGCATTGCCCAGGCGCGCGATCCGAAACCAAAGCACCAGCAAGCCGAAGGCCGCCACCGCCGCCGTCGCGATCAGGAGCTCGATGAGCATTGTCGACAGACCTCCTTGGCAGGCCGTAGACAGAGCGGGCCCGCATCCTCCTCCCGTCTTGATTTGACGCTCGACGGCACCGGCCGCGCAAGTGAGCGCCATCGGTCGAATTGGTACAGGCACCAATTTCTCGGCCACGTGGTGGGGCGCATCGCATCAGCGGCCGAATCCTGCGCGACGGCGCGGCGTCCAAGGCGTCACTGCCTTCCTCGAGGCTAATACGAAAGCCATGCATTGAGTGCCATCGCTCTGCGCCTCCGCAGAGCGTCTTTGTCCGGTCTCGTGCAGCTGATTTGGAGAGGAGGCCTGACACCCAGTCTGTGAGCCGCGGAAGATGGCTTTGAGAATCGGGGCTGCGGCGGCAGCAGGCGTTTGTGTGTGAATACCAGCTATCCCAGAGATCATCCGGACCCCTGAAAATCCTTGGGCATCTGCTTACGTACTACGTCCAGAACCCAGCGTTCGCAGCGGTCGGCGCCAACTGCGCCGTCGTCATCGCTGAACGCTATGTCGTCAATCACGACTCGACCGGCCCGTAGGTCTGCGACCAAGCGTTCCAAGAGCGCTGCAGCGATCGTGGCGGGAATCTTCGACTGATGCGGCACGGCTTGCCTCCCTGCAACGAGTCTACGTGCTGCGCTTGCCGGACTAAAGAGGGGCCGGTTCTCCCGGGGTCAGGCGGCGGTGCGGCCGCGCTGCGGCGGCGGCCAACCTCTGGCAAAGCAGGGACTCGGGAGCGGCCTCAGGCGCCGCAGGGCCTCTCTAGTCGCCCAATATGCTCGCAGCTGAGAGTCGAAGGCATTGGCTTCTTGAGTCGCTTCGCCTTGGCGCCGTTTCGCGACGCGTGTGCTTGGCAGGTCCATGATGCGATCTCCAACTGTTAAGAAAATGCGCGCCCGAGCCGCATGAGACTGAGCGCGCGGAACCTCGAGGCGAGTGGTTGACTCGCTAGTCGAGAATGAGCTTGAAGCCCATGGGCGCCCAGTTGGTGTCACCGGCGATGCGCGCCTTGACGGCCCGCCAGTGCAAGGCCGGTTCGTCCACCAACTGATGCCGCTCGATGGCTCGCTCCAAAAGGAGGCGTGCTTCGTCGGGCCTCAGAGATGACGATCCAACCAGCCAAGCGCGTAGGGCATCCAGCTCCTTCGCGCGCAGCGGCGGAGCTTGCAGTAGCGCCGGAGTCTGCCCACGTCGGGCCGCTCGCTTCGCTACGTGCTGCGCGCGTTCATACAGGCCGGCCCCAAACGCGGACCGTTCAGAACGCGAAATCGAGGGCTGGCTCATTTCAGTACTCCGTCTCGGCAGGCAGGTTGGACTTGACCTCCTTGGTCTGCTCGGCCACCGTGGCATCGGTGGTCAAAATGAGCCCGGCGACTGACACCGCGTTTTGCAGCGCGGTGCGCGTGACCTTGGTCGGGTCAATCACACCCATCGCCAGGAGGTCGCCGTATTCACCCGTGGCGGCGTTGTAGCCATGGCTGCCGGTCGCGTTGACGACGCGATCGACCACCACCGAGGGTTCGTCACCCGCATTCGCGCTGATCGCGCGCAGCGGGGCTTCGAGCGCATGGCGCACGATGCCGATACCGGCATCCTGATCCGGATTGGCGCCGCGCAGGCCGTCCAGCGAACGACGCGCCCGCAGGAGCGCGACACCGCCGCCCGGGACAATGCCCTCCTCGACAGCAGCACGCGTCGCATGCAGGGCGTCGTCGACGCGATCTTTCTTCTCCTTCATCTCGACTTCGGTGGCAGCACCGACACGGATGACGGCCACGCCGCCCGAGAGCTTGGCAAGGCGCTCTTGAAGCTTCTCGCGGTCGTAGTCGGAGGTCGCGTTCTGGATCTCTGCGGTGATCGTCTTGCGACGGGCTTCGATCTGCACAGCAGTACCGGCGCCATCGATGATGGTGGTCGCGTCCTTGTGGATATCGACGCGGCGAGCCCGGCCCAGATCCGCGAGGGTGGCCTTCTCGAGCTGCTTGCCGGTCTCCTCGGCGATGACCGTGCCGCCAGTCAGGACGGCGATGTCCTGGAGCATGGCCTTGCGACGGTCGCCGAAGCCCGGCGCCTTCACCGCGGCGACCTTGAGCACGCCGCGCATGCTGTTGACCACGAGCGTGGCCAGCGCCTCGCCTTCGACCTCCTCTGCCACGATCAGCAGCGGCCGGCCGGCTTTGGCGACCTCCTCGAGTACCGGAAGCAGCTCCCGGATGTTCGAGATCTTCTTGTCGCAAAGCAGGATGGCCGGCTCGTCGAGGACCGCGCTCTGCTTCTCAGGGTTGTTGATGAAGTACGGCGACAGGTAGCCCCGATCGAACTGCATGCCCTCGACGACGTCGAGCTCGCTGTCCAGCGACTTGCCGTCCTCGACCGTGATGACGCCTTGCTGGCCGACCTTTTCCATGGCCTTGGCGATCAGGTCGCCGATGGCCTGGTCGGAGTTCGCCGACAGCGCGCCGACCTGGGCAATCTCTTTGTTCGTCGAGCAGGGCTTGGACAGGGTCTTGAGCTCGGCAACCACCGTCTCGCAGGCCTTGTCGATGCCGCGCTTGAGGTCCATTGGGTTCATGCCCGTTGCGACCAGCTTCATGCCTTCGACCACGATTGCTTGAGCCAGCACGGTGGCCGTCGTCGTGCCGTCGCCGGCAACGTCGCCGGTCTTGGAGGCGACCTGCTTGAGCATTTGCGCCCCCATGTTCTCGAGCTTGTCGCGCAACTCGATCTCCTTGGCGACGGAGACACCGTCCTTGGTGATCACCGGCGCGCCAAAGCTGCGCTCGAGCACGACGTTGCGGCCCTTGGGACCGAGGGTGACCTTGACGGCCTCCGCCAGCACGTTGACGCCCTTCACGATGCGGGCACGGGCTTCGTCACGGAAATGAACTTCCTTGGCAGCCATTGCTTTCTCCTTGAATCTCCTTGAAGTTGAGGGACAGAGGCCTGGATCACGCGGCCTTGAGCGTTGCGCCGGAGCTGGCGGTCTCGATCACGCCGAGGACATCCTCCTCGCGCAGCACGAGCAGTTCTTGGTCGTCAAGCTTGACGGTCTGGCCCGCGTACTTGCCGAAGAGAACACGCTCGCCGGGCTTGAGCTGCAGCGGCCTGATCGAGCCGTCCTGAAGCAGGCGGCCGGTGCCGACCGCGACCACCTCCCCCTGCTCGGGCTTCTCGGCTGCGGTGTCGGGAATGACGATGCCGGATGCGGTCTGACGCAGCGGGTCGATCCGCTTGACAATGATCCGGTCGTAGAGGGGACGGATTTGCATCTTGGTCTCCTATCAGATGGCAGATGATTGACAAAGTAGTGGTCGAATCGGGTACTCCAGCAAGAGCGCTTTTCGTATTCCGACCCGGCCGATCAGCGATCTAGAGTCACGCGAAGCGATTTCAAGGGGCTGAATTCAACGCGACTCAAACTACCGAGGGTCCGCTTATCAGAGCAGCACGACGCGATCAATCCGCCCGAGCTGATAGCGGCTACACGAGACCTGCGTTCCAACGGTGGATCGGGGTGCGACAGGGCATGGAGGAAGCCGGCGGCCGTCAGGCAGCAGGCTGTCGTCCATCCCAGCTTCCTGCCACAGGCTGGCCGCGACGGGCCGGAAGGCCCACCGAACGTAGCCGACGCGAGCAGCAGCATCACGCAACTCGCCCCGCTCGGGTGCCTCCGCGACCAGATGCCCCTCGTCATCTGGCGCGAACGGGTTGTCGCCGAACGCCTGACGGCACGCTAGAGCATCTTGTGCTGAGGCACCAATCACGCTGCAGGCGCGGTGCTCTTCGCGAACAAGGTCCCATGCACCGAGTTGCCATGCCGCTTCGAGCATTTCGTGATCGATCTCCTCCAGCGTCCCCCAGCGCCGATTTAGCTGCAGAGCGGAGCTAGGGAGCGGCGCGACAGATCTCGCGACGCCGATCGCGGATGGTGGACGGTGCCGCTCTTCGGCCCCGAAACCGTGCCAATGGAGCAGAAGCAGCGAAGGCGAATATCTGCGCGGGACCGTGCTAAGCACGACAGCGGCCAAGGGCCTGCGCAAGATCTCCACCTGCTGCCGAATGATGTCAAAAATCATGATCGGCAGATGGAAGCTCGTACAGACGGAGTCAATTTTTAGCAGCTCCGACGCGTATTTCAAGTCCGCCCAATCAAGCTGGTGCGGCACGCTCCCGCCGTCATTCGATCGTGTAGTTCCGACGCACCTGATCTCCGAGTGGCGTCAGCCAGCGCCGGCCGTCGGGACGTATGCTCGTGATGAGCCCTTTCGCTTGAAGCCTGAGCTGCAAAGCTTCGCTGATGATTTTTCCTCCTTGAACTTGTGGGATGAAATGCAACGCGTCGCGCTCCTCTCGGGTGACGTTCACCTCTGTGGCTATTTCGTGCTCGGTCATGGGACGTGTCTGCGGCTCAAGCGAGCCGGATTACCTGATTGAGGTCATCGTGGCCGTGGACGGCGCCGCACCGACAAGCAGTTCAAGGCGGAAATCGGTGCGGCGCGCCTGTCAAGTCGCTCGAACTTCGATGCGATGACTCGCAGCCAGAGGCCGCCTCGGCAGCTCGATTCTCAGGACGCCGGCCTCGTAGGAGGCCTTGGCACGCTCCGCGTCCACAGGTGCGGGCAGTCGGAACTCACGGCGGAAGCTTCCGTATGCCGATTGCACGAGGGCGTAGCTGCTGCCCGATAGCTCGCGTTCGTAGCGCTTGTGCCCTGAGACGCTGAGCACCTCGGGCGACGTCATCTCGATATTGAAGTCCTCGCGCTTCATGCCGGGGGACTCCATACGCACAATGACCTTGTCCCGAGTCGCGTAGACGTCGGCAGCCATGAAGGCCCATCGGGTTGGCGCCAACCAGCGATCGTCGCCGCTTTCGGGCTGAGGCTTGTTGCCCGTCGCGTTTGCGTGGGTGTCGTCGCCCACACTCGGCCATAGACGCGTCACTGCGCCGCTGGCTCGGGTGCCGAGCTCGCGCCACCCCTCGGCGATGGACTCCCAGGCTTGGCCGGCGCCATGCTTCAACTGTTGTGCAAGCTTGGTCATGGTTTCGGCCCTCCTGTCAGCCGGCGCTGACGACGATGCGCCGTGGCTGGGCGTGTGCCTGCTTGGGAATTCGCAGCGTCAGCACGCCATCCTTCAGGTTCGCGTCGATGCGGGCCGTATCGAGCTCCCGGCTCAGCGTGAAGCTGCGGCGATAGCGCGGAACACGAAGCTCCGCGTAGATCGCCTCGAGCCCTTCCGGCGTCACCGGCTGCACGCGGCCTTCGATATGAAGGGCATCGCCCTCCACGCGCAGCTCCAGCTGATCACGAGGAACGCCGGGCATGTCGGCCAGCAGCGTGATGCCGGCTTCGTCTTCCAGCACATCGATCAGGGGCGTCACGGCGCGCTCGCTGGCGTCGTCCGCGGTCGACTGCTGCTTGTCGTTGCGAGTGATCTCCTTGCTCATGATGAACTCCTTCTACGCTGTCACTGGACGCTGATGCGCTTGGGCTGGGCCGTTTCGCGCCGCGCGATGCTCACCTGCATCACGCCATCACGATAGGTCGCCTTGACGTGATCGGGATCGATGTCGTCCGGCAGGGATACCGTTCGGTCGAAGCGCCCCGTGGGGCGCTCGCGCGCATGGACGCGCTGCGACTCGGCCCCGGTAGTTGGCTCGAGGCGCTCGCCGGACAGGCGCAGCACGCCGCGGTCCAGGGTGACATCGATCTTGCTCGCGTCTAGGCCGGGCGCGAAGGCGTAGACCTCGATGCTCTGGGGCGTGCGGCCCACGTTGAGCTGAGGCTGGGTGCCGGTCGAGACCGAGCGGATGCTGGCGGGTACCGAGGACATGCCAAAGAACACGTCGTCGAGCTCGCGCTGCAGGCGATCGAGTTGTCCGAACAAGCTGTTCGGATGGCTAAGCAATGAAGTAAACATGGCTTGATCTCCGTTCAGAGGTGTTCGCCGGCGGAGGCATCCTGCCGGTCGAAAACCAAGATAGAACCGCCAAAAAGGATTTCAAGAGGTTTTTTTCGGCTCGCTTCCAGGCGCCTGGCAAGCTCGGTCAGCAGCGGCGTTATGACGGCCCACCCGAGGCCAAGGACCAGCATCGCTTCTTCAAGATTTTTGAAACTTCCCGCGCCGAGTCGGACCGCACCCAGGTAGGACATCGGTCCACCGACGCCGCCGAGCAGGGCCGCCAGTAGCGTTCGACCATGAAGCCACTGAAGTGGGCCGCGCAAGAGGGTGGCGAACAGGATCCAGAGGGCAAGAATCCAGCTCGGCGCCCATCCATGTACCGGTCCGGGGGAGGCGTAGTCCACAACGCCGCTTCGAAGCATCGCGGTGTCCCAGATCAGGCCTAGGGCAACGGCCGCACCGGCCAGGGCTAGCTCCTCGCGCCGCGCTGCGCTCAAAGCCAGCTGAATGCCGCACACCAACAGGACAAGGGTTACGCCGAGGTCAGGCCGTCCGCGCGCCGCGCCCAGAACGCAGGCAAACCAAGCCCCCTGAAACGCCAGGAAGCTCGCGATCAATCCGATGGTTCTTCGCTGCGGGGAGGTCATGGCGCTCTGCACTGTCTGGTGATCCAAGCACGGTCTTGTTTACGTAGAAGCGCTGACACCAGATCACCCCGCTTGACACAACGCCTAGCCGCAGATTGCGGCAGCGGCAGGCGCGGCCGACTTGGCGGTCGCAGGCTTCTTCGCTGCTACTCGATTCATCGGCGCGGCCTTGGCCGGAGCCTTTTTGGCAACAGCTGTTTTGGGGGCGGCCGCCTTGGTTGCGGAACCGGCTAGGGCTCGCCCTTGCTTCTTCGGGGTTAACCTGAGAGAAATTTGGTTGCGCTACCACACAATGGACGGACAAGAACAAGTTGGGAGACAGCTTGAAGATCCTTCCCGTTGCCAGCCTGACCTGGGGCCTGGTGTTAACTGGCGTGGCGACTGCCTCGCCGCAGACTGATGCCGATACCCAGGCCCGCGAGATCGTGTCGCGGCTGACACTGGACGAGAAGGTGGAGCAGCTGCTCAATGGCGCGCCTGCTATCCCGCGCCTACACATCCCCGCCTACAACTGGTGGACGGAGTCGCTGCACGGTGCATTCGGCCCGGGTGCGACAACCAACTTTCCGCAGCCTATCGGGCTTGCCGCCAGCTTCGATGACCACCTGGTGGGGGAGGTTGCTGCCTCCATCAGCGCCGAGGTGCAGGCCGTCTATGCGATAGGGCGCGGCAAGTCCAACCCGAACCGGATTGGCGGTTCGCTCGACACTTGGTCACCCAACATCAATATCTTCCGCGATCCGCGCTGGGGCCGTGGTCAGGAGACCTACGGCGAGGATCCCTTCCTCACCGGAACACTGGCCAAGGCCTTCGTGCGCGGCATTCAGGGACCGAATGCGGCGCTACCCCAGGTCATCGCGAGCCCGAAGCACTTTGCGGTGCACAGCGGGCCCGAGTCCACTCGCCACTCGGCGGACGTTTGGGTCTCGGCCCAGGATTTGGAGGACACCTACCTGCCCGCCTTTCGCGCCGCCATCGTCGAGGCGCAGGCTGGGTCGATAATGTGTGCCTATAACCGCATCAACGGCGAACCGGCCTGCGCCAACCAGAGCCTGCTCGTGAAGACCCTGCGCCAGGACTGGAAGTTCACCGGCTACGTGGTCTCGGACTGCGACGCGGTCATCGATATCAGCGAGCATCACAAATACGCGATCGATACCGCCGCCGGCGCAGCCGCGGCCCTGAGGACGGGCGTCGACAACGAATGCAACGTGGCCACACTGTCGAACACGCCGGGCCTGGGTGAGCGCTACAAGCAGGCGCTTGCGCGTGGCTTCATCCGCCAGGCTGACATCGACAACGCGCTGGTGCGGCTGTTTGCCGCAAGGTTGCGCGTGGGCGATCTACATGGCCTGTTCGAACGCAATTTTCCGGCGCCTGAGACGATCGACTCGGCAGAACATCGCGCGCTCGCGCTGCGCGCTGCGGTCGAAAGCCTCGTGCTGCTGAAGAACGATGGCACGTTGCCGCTGCGTGCGTCGGCCCGTATCGCCGTGGTCGGCCCGCTGGCGGACGCGCGGCGGGTGATGCGCGGCAACTATTCATCGAGTCAGACGGGCCCGACGCAGACAGTGTTCGAGGGCCTGAGCCAGCAGTTCCCGCCAGAGCAGGTGAGGCTCGTGCCGTTCGGCCCCTCCAT
>Ga0213872_10002403_pt1 | contig 11053 bp, 9 predicted proteins | sample VelepicomBERX_R2_FD_160071 | JGI IMG/M metagenome (GOLD analysis project Ga0213872, IMG submission 160071) | Rhizosphere microbial communities from Vellozia epidendroides in rupestrian grasslands, the National Park of Serra do Cipo, Brazil - RX_R2 | ecosystem: Host-associated > Plants > Roots >... | reverse complement strand
GAAATGTCGATCCCGGCATGAAAAGCACCTTCTCCATTGAAAGGATCCATCCGTTCACCAAAGGAGCTGGTGATCGGGCCGACCACAGGCCAAAGTGAAGGTGCATCAGCCATACTCAGCCAACTCCCACCATTCAAAGGATTCAGACCCCCATCGAAGGCGCGAGTGAGCCGACCCGACAGAGCTGTATTGCGCAAAGAAGAGAGCTGATCGAAAGACTCCGCGTAGGCCTCATCGGTAAATGTGCTGGCCGCATCCACCGGAACCGCAACAGCATTTACGCTTGCGGCTCCCTTGGTGACCTTGTTGTGCTTGAGGCCGTACAGCGCCGTCACTTCGCTGGCGAGTGATCCTAGCGATGCGGCCTGAACTTCTTTCTCCTGAGCAACTTGCTCTAGGTGCTTGTAGTCCTTCTGCAGGGCCTCGCGTTGCGACCGTACCTGGTTGAAGCTGGCGGTCTTTAGCAGCATCCGGCTGTACGAACCGGCCATTCCCGCAATGGTGAACGCCCCTACCGCCGCGGCCGCGACGAAGACGTAAGCATAGTGAAAAGGGACGGGAATCTTTCTGAGCCGTCCGTCTTCTTCCCGAGCAACAAAAATGATGTAGTACCGTTTACGCATCCACCCAATCTGCAAAAGTCTTTTCTATCACTGCACCTGCAAACACTTGGATGAGCAGAAAGTCTTGAGCAGGATCAATGAGATCCAAAAAAGACATCATTATTGAAATTTGTTGATCTTTCGATGAAGCTAACAGCTTGCAGCTCAAGGGTCAACCGCAAAAAGGGTCTTACCGTCCGGATTGCTCATTTCTCGCTTGGCGCGAATCTTTTGCACCAATTTCGTTTCATTCTGTCCTGTACATCGCCCGCCTGAATCATCGCGTTTGGGTTATGCTAAGGCCCTCGCAATGAAACTCTGTACTCCTCGGGATCGTGATTCAAGTCTTTCGCGTCAAGGCCTTATTGGTGAGCGGGCTCTGGTAGCCGCCATTCGCGATCAGGCCAACACGACAGGGCGCGTCAAAAGCGCAGTTCGATTGGGGATTGGCGACGACTGCGCCGTTCTGCTCCCTCGGGCAGGAGAGGAAATCGTGATTACGACTGACCTCTCCCTTGAGCAGGTGCATTTTCGGCGCGACTGGCATCCCCCGGAATCCGTTGGGCACCGCTGTCTGGCACGCGGCTTGAGCGACGTCGCGGCGATGGGAGCACGGCCTCTTGCAGCATTTCTTTCGCTTGCGATCCCGGCAGAGCTCAAATTATCCGGGCAGCAAAGGAGCTGGGTCGTCCGCTTTTTGGAGGGACTCCTGGCACTCGCCGCACGGCACAAAGTGCCTTTGGCAGGCGGCGACACGGCACAATCGCCTGAGTTCGACTGTCACGGACGAAAGAGCGCAGCGATGGTATCGGCCGATATCGTACTGCTTGGCTCGGCAAAGCGCGGGCGCGGCCTGCTGCGCTCGGACGCTCGTGCCGGAGACATTATCTACGTCACAGGCGACCTTGGGGGCGCCGCGGCCGAACTCATAGCTTTGAGCCGACGACCGGAGCAATTCACCAAGCTTACAACGGCGCAGAAAAACCATCCCCATCTCTATCCAGAACCGCGGGTGGGGGTGGGCCTGAAGCTGGCATCAACCCGGATGGCCCATGCCGCCATCGACGTCAGTGATGGCCTCTCTACCGATCTGCTTCACGTATGCGAAGAGTCAGGGCTTGCGGCGGAACTGGATGCTGCTGCAATTCCGGTCCATGCGCTCGCCACACAGGCTGAACAAGACGGATGGGTTCCTTCGGCCCTCGGCCTCGCACTACATGGCGGAGAAGATTACGAACTGCTCTTCACCGCGCCAAAGCGCAATTCCCTTCCTCGCAAAATCGCCGGAGTCAGAATACATCCGGTCGGTCAGATGAAGCCGCGCGGTCCAAGGCGCCCACGAATTGTGCTGCGGGAGCGGAATGGGCAGACACAGGCTCTTGAGCCCGGTGGCTGGGAACACTTCAGATAGTCTCCAGTACGCCGCGCAACTGCCGCATCCGCAACTGCCGCATCTTGATAATCTCAAGAGAGTCATGCATGCTCGAAAACCCCGCGTCCGGTTCGCGCCGTCGCCAACCGGCTTGCTGCACGTCGGCAATGCCCGTACCGCGCTCTACAACTGGCTCTTTGCCCGGCACACTGGCGGGGAGTCTCTTCTCCGCATCGAAGACACAGACCTCGACCGCAGTGAAGCCCGCCACGAAGCGCAGCTGATCGAGGACCTGAAGTGGCTCGGCCTGAACTGGGATGAGGGCCCAGGAGTGGAAGGTCCGCACGCGCCATACCGGCAATCAGAACGTTTGGAGATTTACCGGGAGCACACCGATCGTCTCCTCCGGGAGCATAAGGCCTATCGGTGCTTCTGCACTTCGGAGGAATTGGAAGCTGAGCGGCTCCGCGCAGTAGCCGAGCACCGACCTCAGGTTTACTCCGGGAAATGCCGAAGCATCGCGCCTGCAGATTCCGATGCGCGGGCCAACGCCCAAGAGTCCTTCGCAGTCCGGCTGCGCATCCCCGACCGTCCTCTGCGCTTCCACGATATTGTCCGCGGCGATGTCGAGTTCGCGAGCGAGACCGTCAGCGACCCAATCCTGGTCCGGTCCTCGGGAGTGCCTGTCTATAACTACGTGGTCACGGTGGACGATGCGCTCATGGAGATCACGCATGTAATTCGCGGCGACGATCATATCTCGAACACCCCCAAGCAGGTGGCAATCTACGAGGCATTCGGATGGCCGGTGCCCAAGTTCGTTCATCTCTCGACGATTCTGGGCAGCGACCGCGAGCGCCTGTCGAAACGCCACGGAGCCACCTCCGTCGCCAGCTTTCGCGAGATGGGAATTCTGCCCGAAGCGCTCGTGAACTATCTGGCACTGCTAGGCTGGGGCGCCGAAGGCGGCACGCGCGAAACCTTCACCCTCGAAGAACTGACCCATGAATTCAGGCTTGAGCGAGTTACCGCGTCACCGGCAGTCTTCGATTGGGCGAAGCTGCATTGGTTGAACCGCCACTATCTGAAGCAGTGCGAGCCTCTCCGGCTCATCGCACTCGCCGCGCCTTATTTTGAAACAGCTGGCTTGCTCGCGCGGCAGACAGACGCGGAGACTCTAGGTTGGGTCGAGAAGCTAATCACGCTCTTTCTTCCCGCCCTCGACCAGCTCGACCAGCTGCCTTCGAAGGCCACGTTTATCTTTCGCTTCGACCCCGATTCAGCACGCCGTGATGCGGAGAACGCGGCTTTGCTCGCGACCGAATCGGCGCAGAAGGTGCTCGCAGTGTTCGCCGCACGCGCCCTGACCACGTTAGAACCGGTAAGCCCGGATCAGTTTAAATCCTGGATGAACGAGATTAAGGCTGAGACCGGCGCGAAGGGTAAAGAGCTATTCCATCCGGTACGCATTGCCCTAACCGGCGCGCATTCCGGGCCAGAGTTCGACAAGCTCATCCCAATCATCGAGGAGGGTAGCCGGCTTGATCTGCCGGTCCATGTGGCAAGTGTGCGTGAGCGGATCGAGCAATTCCTGGCGGATTGATGAAGGACATTTACTGGATTCGGCATGACGACCTCCGGCGACTGGCGATTGTCGCGCGCCCTCGCGGGGACGATTGGCTGGAAGACGATCTCGCGAACCTGAAGCGCGGTGGTATCGATGTACTGATCTCTCTGTTGACGCCGGACGAGGCAGCAGATTTGGGCCTCCGAGACGAGGCCGTCTTGGCGGAAAGCATCGGGCTGCAATTCATCTCGTACCCCATTTCCGACCGCACGACTCCAACTTACGAAGAGAGCTTTCGCCGTCTGGCGATGCAACTAGCTCAGCTCGCCAAGGCGGGCAAGCGCATCGGAGCCCATTGCTGTGGCTGCATCGGTCGGTCGACTGTCCTAATTGCTGCAATCCTGATCCAAGTTGGAATTGAGCCTGCCGAAGCGATTGGCCTAATCGAGCATGCGCGCGGCTGCGTTGTCCCCGATACGCCGGAACAGCTTCAATGGATTCTCAATTTCAAGCCTGCCCCTTCTAAGCCAGACCAATGAGTTCTACCCAGATAAACCTGAATTTCCCCCACTGCTGGTCGGCTGAGATCCTTCCCCGGCGTCCGTTGATTCTGCCGAACCGGCAATTCCTTTATCCGAAACAGGCCGAAGACATCGAACGCGGCGCACTGGAGGTCATGGTCCACCCCGCCGACACGGAACCGTTTCTCGCAACCTTTGCCTTGGGTTTTTCCGATCCGACCGCACCTACCGGTTTATGGAGCTGCCCCGATCCTGACTGGCTCTGCGCCGTCGCCGGCGGGTATGCGTATGTTGTGAACACCAGCCAGCCCAGGCAGTTCGAGCACATTGAGTATCGGCCAGTTCTGCTGGTGCGAGTGCTCCGAGCGCACGGCTTGCTCATCTTTGTAGGGCATCATTCTCTTCTCGCTTGGGGCGCGGCTGGCAAAGCCTGGCAGACAGGACGGCTCTCATCAGAAGGCATCGAGATTACCCACATCAACGGCGATCACCTTGAGGGTATCGGCTGGGACCTGATTGCCGGTCGCGACGTTCCCTTCAGGATCAACCTGCGAACAGGCGCGCGCGTATTTGATTCGGGTCAGCCAGGTGAGGCCGAGTAGAAACTAAGGGCCGCATCCCCCTGCTTCAGCACCCGATAACGGGCTAGGTCTCCATATTGATCTTCGAGATCGTTCTTTTTTGCGTGCTCGGCCACCGCAATGGCCCCCTCCGCAAGCAAACTCGAGCATTCCCCGCCGAGTGCCCGGAGTGCGGCCTCGTATTCGTTCGTCTGCTCGTATGGAGGATCAAGGAAAACGATATCTGCCACCCGATCTGTCGATGCCAACCGCCTCAGCGCCGCTCCAACCCCGGAGGCCTCCAATGCATAACCGCCACGAATACCTAGAGCAGCCAGGTTCGCTCGGATCGCCCGGAGTGCCGGCTGTGCCTGTTCGACGAAGATTGCCTCACGGGCACCCCTGCTGAGCGCCTCAATCCCAACCGCCCCCGATCCGGCGTACAGGTCGACGAAAACCGCCCCTTCGACGCGCGGCGCGAGGACATTGAACAGCGTCTCACGCAGCCGATCACTCGTGGGCCGCGTTTTGTGCCCGGCGGGCGCGGCAAGCACGCGTGAACGGTATTGTCCAGCTATGATCCGCATCCCACCTCATTCCCGACAGCCCAAAGCTCTGCACACACTACAATAGATTGCAGGCAACGAAGCACGGAGAGAATACAGGATGCGAGGCTGGTCATTTCCGCTGGGGCGATGGTTTGGTGTGGACCTGCGCATCCACACGTTCTTCCTACTTCTGCTCGGCTTCTGCCTGCTCTCGACCGGCGTAGCCGGCCTGCCCGCCTGGCGCGGAATGATGCTCTGGCTCCTGCTGTTCCTTGCTGTCTTCGTGCGCGAAGTGGCCCGCCTCATCACTGCCGCTTACCAGGATCTCCAGATCCGCAGCATTCTGCTCCTGCCGATCGGCGGACTCTTCTCCTACGCAACGCCGGAAAGTGCGGAGCGTGCGATGGAAGGCCCTGTGCAAATTATCCTGGCATTAGCCGGCCCAGTCACCAGCCTTCTCTTCGCAGCGATCATGACGGGGATCGTAGTCACCGCGGCACCCGGTGTGCCGATCGCCGCTCACCCATTCATCACCCCCACTCACCTGATCCGCTCAACCATCTGGCTCAGCGTCCTGCTCGGCGTACTTAACCTTCTGCCAGCCTATCCGCTTGACGCCGGACGCATTCTGCGAGGCGCCATGTCCCGGACGCGGGGTGCAGCACAGGCTACTCGCGCCGTCTCCGGACTCAGCCAGGGCTTTGGACTACTCGCCATGGTCGCCGGGCTTGGGCTACTCGCGCTGCCGGGTGGTATTTCAGCAGCCGTCAGTCCGTGGCTCATCATGGGAGGATTCTTCATTTTCGTCGGCGCACAACTCGAGGATCAAGGGGTCATGTTCCAATCCGTCGTCGAGACTGTTCTCATGCGCGACGTAATGCTCACCGAATTCTCGACGCTGTCGCCGTCTGATACGTTATCCGACGCCCTCTACAAAGCAATCCACAGCCTGCAGGATGAGTTCCCGGTTGTGCGCGGAGCCAATTTAGTCGGAGTGGTATCGAAGCAAAGCATTTTGGCGGCGCTGCGCAGCGACGGAAATGGCTACGTACAGTCGGTGATGGCTCGGAACTTCCAGGTGGCCAAACCAGAGGACTCGCTCGGCCTCATGATCCGCCGCATCGCAGGCGGGCGCATGGCGCTGGTGCCTGTGGCCGTCAACGGACGCGTGGTCGGCATCGTGACCTGGCAGAACCTCAGCAACAGCATGGGCCTGCTCGCCGAACATCGTCGCTTCCAGCGAGAAACCTAGACGCGACCCATGCCCAGCGAGGAAGACCCCGCCGCGCAGCAACCGTTTCTGGCTCCAGGCCTCTATCTCGTTGCCACTCCGATCGGCAACCTCGAGGACATTACGCTTCGGGCTCTTCGCGTGCTGAAGTCTGTTGACCGCATCGCCTGCGAAGACACCCGGCAGACACAGAAGCTCTTAAACCACTTCGGAATCTCCACGCCCACCGTAAGCCTGCACGAGCACAATGAAGCAGGCCGCACCTCTGAGTTGATTGCGGATCTGCTTGCCGGGGAGCGCATTGCCGTTGTCTCCGACGCAGGTATGCCGGGCATTTCCGATCCGGGCATGTTCCTGACCAGGGCCGCGATTAAAGTCGAGATTTCCGTTGTCCCTGTCCCGGGAGCGAATGCGGCCCTCGCTGCGCTTGTTACGTCCGGCCTCGACACTGGGCGCTTTGCCTTTCTGGGGTTCCTGCCACCGAAGATCACCGCACGGCGAAGCGATCTCGAAAAGATCAAGGCTGGCATTAGCCAGCCGACAACACTAATGTTCTACGAAGCTCCGCACCGCATTCTTGAAACGCTCAGCGACATCGAGCGAATCTGGGGTGCACATTGCAACGTTGTCGTTGCCCGCGAACTGACCAAGATACATGAGGAGTTCCTGCGCGGCAGCGTTGCGGAGGTGCGTACATCCTTGGCCAATCGCGACCGGGTTCGAGGAGAGATGGTTCTCCTCGTCGAGGCACTGCCGCAAAGTGGGGAAGGCACCTCGGGCGCGATGAGCGTACAGGAGCGCATCCACCAGCTGCAAGAAACCGACGGGCTGGACGAGATGGGCGCCCTTAAGAGAATCGCTCGCGAGCGGGGCATCTCGAAAAGCGAGGCGTACCGGGAATTGCAGCGCGAAAAGGGCTTCGCTCGAGGCGGTTGATCACTCACCCGTTGTGCCTTTGCGCGCACGCCACGCGCGGAATCCCTTGCAGGTCATTTATGAAGCTCAGCTTACTCCAACTTGCCAGCATCTCCGCCAAGGCATCGCGCTGGTCATGACCCATCTCCATCAGCAGCCAACCACGCGATTTCAGAGCCTTATGCGCAATCGGAACCAGTCGCCGGTACACGTCCAAACCCTCGACGCCGCCATAAAGCGCAATCCACGGCTCAAAATCCCTGACCTGTAACTCCAGCACCTCACATTCGGCGACATACGGCGGATTCGACACGATCAGATCAAAACTCTCACCAGCAACCGCTTCAAGTAGATCTGACTCAACAAACTCAATCCGCTCAGCCACGCCATGTCTCTCGGCGTTCTCCCGTGCGACAGCCAGAGCCGCCGGTGAGATATCCAATGCTGTAACCTGGGCTCTTGGCAGAGCGTTGGCGAGGGCCACCGCAATCGCGCCGGAGCCAGTTCCAACATCTGCAATCTTGAGGCCTGTGCTGTGATCCGCTCGCGTGAGCGCCGCCTCCACCAGATGTTCGGTCTCAGGACGTGGGATAAGTACGGCCGGCGTCACGCCGAGCTTCAGCCCGAAGAATTCCTGCTCGCCGGTGATGTACTGCACAGGCTCGTTTCGGCTACGACGGGCAATCCAGTTCTCGTAAGCCGCCGCCTGTTCTGGGTTGAGCTCCGCCTCAGGGTGCGTCAGGAGATAGGCCCGATCGCAGCCCATAACTTGCATCAGTAGAAGCTCAGCGTCACGCCGCCCTGTTTGCAAAGCGCGAAGCTGCACCGATCCGCGAGCTAGCGCGCTAGCAATCGAATCCGGTTTGGCCATTTGCCGCTACGCGGCCTCGGCTTCGCCCTTCAGGCGTTCCGCGTTGTAATGAGCTGTTAGCGCGTCCACGACCGGCTGCAGCCTGCCTTCCATCACTTCAGAGAGCTGATGAATCGTCAGCCCGATGCGATGATCGGTAAGCCGGTTCTGCGGGAAATTGTAGGTCCGGATCTTCTCGCTGCGGTCGCCCGAACCCACCTGCTGTTTCCGCTCTTTCGCCAGAGCTTCCTGTTGCTTCTCCATTTCGACTTCGTAAAGCCGCGCGCGGAGAACACGCATCGCCTTCTCACGATTCTTGATCTGCGACTTCTCGTCCTGGCAGCTCACCACCGTGTTGGTCGGCAGGTGCGTGATGCGGACGGCGGAGTACGTCGTATTCACCGACTGTCCTCCAGGACCGGACGAGCAGAACGTGTCGATACGTATGTCCTTGGCCTCAATCTTGACGTCAACCTCCTCGGCCTCGGGCAGCACGGCTACCGTTACTGCGGACGTATGCACGCGTCCCTGGGTCTCCGTAGCCGGCACGCGCTGGACGCGATGCACGCCGCTCTCGTATTTCATCTGCGAGTACACTCGATCGCCTTCGATGATCGCGATGATTTCCTTCAATCCGCCAACAGATGACTCCGAGCTAGACAGCACCTCCACCTTCCAGCGATGTTGCTCGGCGAAGCGCGAGTACATCCGGAAGATCTCGGCGGCGAACAAGGACGCCTCATCGCCGCCCGTCCCTGCACGGATTTCGATGATGACGTTTTTCTCGTCGTTTGGGTCCTTGGGCAGCAGCAGGATTTTAAGATCCTCTTCGATCGTTGGCGCGCGCTCTTCGAGGGTGAGAAGTTCCTCCTGAGCCATGGCGCGCAGTTCAGGATCGCTCTCCTGCATCATTGCCTTGGCATCGGCAATCCCCTGAGTAATCTGCTTGTACTCCCGATATTTCTCAACCACAGGCCCGAGGTCACGATGCTGTTTCGTGATCTTCTGATACTTCTGCTGGTCGGAGAGGATCTCGGGATCGGCCAATTGCTGGCCCAGCGATTCGTATCGGGCTTCGGTTTGTTCCAGACGCTCAAACATAGTTCTTTCTCACGGCGCAATCGCGCGAATTTTGCAAAGTTGAATTGGGAAACAGGCGAAAAGCGGGCTTGTGCGGCGGAGCCGCTAGAGAAGTGCGCCGAAGGTAGGCGTAACCCGCATTGTGCTAAGTGTACCTCCATTTGGATGCCCGAAACAGGGAAAAGGCTGAGCCGGGCATCCAATCTATAGGTCAGTCTAGACTTGTTCTGAATGTACGGCGCCCTTCTTCTCCAATTTGCCGAGCTCTGCGATAAGCTCACCGCCACACCAAAGAAGCTGGAAAAGCGCGCCCTCATCGCCGAATACCTGCGCGGCCTCTCCGTGGATGACGCCGGCCGCGCGGCGCTTTACCTTGCCGGAACCCCCTTTGCCGAAACTGACCGCCGCGCTCTCAATACCGGCGGATCGCTCCTGAGTCGTGCAGTCGCTGAAGTCAGCGGAGCCGACCGGACGGCCATGCATGCCGCGTATCGTCGCCATGGCGACCTCGGCGCCGCTGCCGAAGACCTGCTCGCCAGCCGTAGAGACACCCCGCCCGAGCTCACTCTCAAGAACCTCGAAGATTCATTCGACGCAATTGCAGCAGCACGAGCACCCGCAGCGAAGCTCCCCATCATACTGCATCTTCTACGACGTGCTCAGCCGGTCGAAGCGAAATACATTCTCAAGCTGATGCTCGGCGGTATGCGAATCGGCGTAAAGCAGAGCCTGGTCGAGGAGGGCATTGCCACTGCCTGGAATGCCACCCCCGATGCCGTTCGTCACGCTGCCATGCTGGCCGGTAGCCTGCCCGAAGTGGTCGCCATGGCCGCCACCAATACCCTTTCCGCGGCACGGATGAGGCTCTTTCATCCGCTCGGCGTCATGCTCGCTAGCCCAGTGGCCAGCGTCGACGAAGCGATGAAGCGTTTCGCCGAAGAAGTCGCCGCGGAGGAACACGCCGAACCCGCTGCGGACCCACCTCCTCTAGCAAAAGCCCTTATCGAGGACAAATATGACGGAATTCGCGCGCAGCTTCACTGCGGTGACCCGACGCAGCCCCGACGCGTGGGACTGTTTTCCCGCAGCCGGCAAGATCTCGGCGAAACCTTCCCGGAATTAATCGACGCCTTCGCAGCGATGTCCGAGCCAGCAATCCTCGATGGCGAGATCCTCGCCTGGAATCCGGTCGAAGCTCGCGCTCTTCCCTTCACAGCGCTCCAGCAGCGGATCGGCCGAAAACGGGTGACCGCCGAGATGCAGAAACAAATCCCCGTCATCTTCATGGCCTTCGATGCGGTCTACCTGAGCGGCGATCTTCTGCACGATCTGGCGCTCGCCGAACGCCGGCAGCGTCTGGAGGCGTTTATCGCTAAGCATGGCGGAATCGCCCGCACTTCCGGGAGCCGCGGACAGGCAGTATTATTTTCCGAAAGCGAACCGCAGAGTGATTTTCCCCGTCTCGTCCTCGCTCCCGCCACCCACCTGCGCACCGCCGAGCAGCTTGACCGAGCCTACGACGAGGCCCGCGAGCGCGGAAACGAAGGCGTCATGGTGAAAGCATTGGCCAGCACCTACCAGCCGGGCCGTCGTGGGCTGGCCTGGCTAAAGCTGAAACGCGGGCTGGCTACGCTCGACGTCGTGGTCACGGGGGTCGAGTTCGGTCATGGCAAGCGTGCTGGTGTCTTAAGCGACTACACCTTCGCGGTTCGCGACGGAGACGGACTGAAGAATGTCGGTAAGGCCTATTCAGGACTGACCGATGCGGAAATCTCTGAGCTCACCCGCTTCTTCCAGCAGCACACCA
>Ga0213872_10002402_pt1 | contig 11056 bp, 10 predicted proteins | sample VelepicomBERX_R2_FD_160071 | JGI IMG/M metagenome (GOLD analysis project Ga0213872, IMG submission 160071) | Rhizosphere microbial communities from Vellozia epidendroides in rupestrian grasslands, the National Park of Serra do Cipo, Brazil - RX_R2 | ecosystem: Host-associated > Plants > Roots >... | reverse complement strand
GACCACGCCGACCGCCTTAGCAATCGAATCCCGGGTACTGACCCGTTCGCGGATTTCGACCGGCATGGGGCGCGGCCCCGGCTCCAGCGGCGCACTGGCTGGCACGCTGTCCAGCAGGGTCGGCGCCAGGCGCGCCAACGGATGCTGTACCATCTTTTCCAGCCGCTTGGTCTTGGCGCGGATCTCGGCGCTGTACTGCGGCAAGTCCGACGACAGAGCCATCACATTGGTGCCAAGCACCGCCAGGGCACCAACAAAGGCCACGATCACCAGTCCCAACGCGCCAAAAGTGGCGTTCACCCGCGACAGTCCCAACCGCCCCATGGCGCGGATCAATGGCGCCAGCGCCAGGCTGAGCACCATCGCGGTCACGATAGGCTGCAGCACACTCTGGGAAAAATACAGAATCCCCAGAACGCATGCCGCTGTGACGGCAAAATTGACTTTCATATTCTCTCCGCTCAATAAAAAAACCCAGCAGCTTTCAAGCCGCTGGGTGAAAACCATCCCGTGAACGGGTGGCGGAGGACCATTAGCTGAAAGTTTGCGGCTTGCTCTGTAAGCGCTCCAGTGCGCAGTATGCATGATACATAGCAACGCCCAACAAGGACCAGGCCAGCAAGGCGAAGATGTAGAAAATCACGTGATCGTCATCGCCTGGAATATGGTAAAAGTCGTAAATGCTGGCGATAGTCTGCGCGAACGTCATGGCCAGGAGAATGCTCAGCGCCTGCAGTTTTTCCCCGGCACGCAGCAGCTTGACGGCAAAGTAGGCCAGATACAGCGAGAATATGGACCACAGCACCAGGTAGAAATAGGGTTTCGGCTCCTTCAGGAAGTCGGCCGTCCAGAAGATCACAGTCACCACCAGGCCGAGCGTAAACAGAACCACGTCGACGAAAGCGGAAGGCTTGAAGCGGTGCGACGCAGCCATCAGGCCGACGATGGCAATCACCGGTATCCCGAAACAGCGCGAAAAGGCATCGCAAAACAGCGAGACGTTCAGATACATCGGTATTTCGGTCAAGGCATTAATCAGCAGATTCGTCGCCGAGAAGGTCACCACCAGCAATTCTCCCCCAAGCATGATGTTCCGCTTCTTGAGGAACTTGATGCCGTAGATGAGAGAGGTCGCGATCAGCACGGCATCGGCGAGACAGTAGGCGAGATACTTGAATTCCATGGCAGATCCTGAGGGGCTGTTTTCTAAAGTAGGTACATCGTACCAAATTTAGGACAACAAACCAATTAACAGAAATAAAAAAACGGCAGGAAGGCCCTGCCGTTTCATTTCCGCCACACAGCCGGATTAATCATCGTCTGTTGGAACGCCCTTCTCGGCGCGCAGTTCCAGCGGCGTTGCGCAAAACCAGAGACGGCAGGCACGCGTCAAGGCTGACTGCGCGGGAAAGCCAAGCATCAGGGAAATCTGCCCGATCGCCATGCGCGTACCACGCAAGTATTCCAGCGCGAGCTGCTTGCGTACTTCGTCCTTGATTTCTCCAAAAGTAGTGCCCTCCTCCTCCAGCCTGCGCTGCAAGGTGCGCGGATGGAGCGCCAGCAAGGCAGCGATATTGGCCTTGTCGCAATCCGATGTCCCGAGCGTCCGCCGCAGCGCCAGCCGCACCCGCTCAGAGGCGCTTTGCTCAGCCACGCCAAAATTGCGAAAGATATAGTCCTCCGCGACCTGGCGAAAAGACGCATTCGCGCCCTGCACATTGGCACCAAAAGTCTTGCGCGAGATATACAGCGTCGCACCGGACGGCTCCTCCAGCAAAGGCGCACCAAAGAAGCGCTCATATGCAGCGCGGCTGACGATGGGAGGGTGCGACAGCGATACCGCACAGAGCTCGTAGTCTTCCCCCGCCAGCAGGCGCAGGAAATTGTGCGCATCCGCCAGGCACAAGTCGCTGTTCTGGTGCGTGACCACCCGGCCAGAAAGGCGGACTTCCACCGCGACGGCCACCGTGTTCTCGACCTTCGACGTACGTTCATCGACCGACACGATAATGCCCGGGCTCTGAACGAACAGATAGCGAATCACGTCATTGAGCGCATCGCGCACGGTCAGCGCGTTGCGGATGACGAGGCTCAGTGACCCCAGAACGTCGATGCTTTGATAGGAGGACATGCGCAGCCCGAAGTCGCCCAGTCCGGTCAGTTCGGCACTGGCTTCCAGCAGGTGCGTGGCGGCGCGCAGCGGGATGAGTGAGTCGCCCTGGCTTAGCGCGGCTTCGTCAATGTGATAGCGGCGCAGCAGCGGCGCCGGATCGAAACCAAGTTCCCGCATGAGCACTTGATAACCATGCAATCCTCTTGCGCGTAAGTTTGGTTCCATGTCCTAAAATGTAAAAAAATAGTCTCGCTGTGTCAAGCAGCCTTTTCCCCTGCTGGCTACAGTCTTCACTCCGAACCTATAAATAAAGTGGAGACATTCCAATGAAACCCGAATTTGACGTATTAATCATTGGCGCAGGCCTGTCCGGTATCGGCATGGCCTGCCATCTGGCCAAAGAATGTCCCGGCAAGCGCGTGGCGATTCTTGAACGGCGCAAGGCTATCGGCGGCACCTGGGATCTGTTCCGCTATCCCGGCATCCGCTCGGATTCCGACATGATCACCTTTGGCTATTCCTTCCGCCCATGGGATGAACACCGTGTGCTCGCCGATGGTCCCTCGATTCGCCGCTATATCGAGGACACCGCGCGCGAGCACGGCGTGGACCGTCTGATCCGCTTCGGCACCATGATCGACGGCGCCAGCTGGTCCAGCGAGCAGCGTTGCTGGACCGTCGCCGCGCGCGACGAAGCCACCGGCGAAAAGCTCACCTTCACCTGCAAGCAGCTGGTCTCGTGTACCGGCTACTACGACCACGACCAGGGCTTCCGGCCTCAGTTCCCAGGCGAAGAGCAATTCAAAGGCCTGCTGATCCATCCGCAAAAGTGGCCGGAAGATCTCGACTATCGCGGCAAGCGCATCGTGGTGATTGGCAGCGGCGCCACCGCCGTCACGCTGATTCCCGCCATGGCCGACAAGGCCGGCCATATCACCATGCTGCAACGCTCGCCCAGCTATGTCATGACGGTGCCTGGCTACGACAAGCCCGCCGCCATCCTCAGCTACTTCATGCCGAGGAGCTGGGTCTATGGCCTCGCGCGCTGGCGCAATCTGCGCCTCCAGCAGATGGTGTACAAAGCCGCCCGGCGCTGGCCGCGCCAGGTTCGCTCCTGGCTGCTGAACCACGTGCAAAAGCAGGTCGGACCCAACGTCGACATGCAGCACTTCACCCCCAAGTACAACCCATGGGACGAGCGCCTGTGCGCCGTGCCGGACGGCGACCTGTTCCGCGTCATCCGCGAGGGCAAGGCCTCGGTGGCCACCGATCAGATCAAGACCTTCACCGAAAACGGCATCCTGCTGAAGTCCGGAAAATTCCTGGAAGCCGACATCATCATCACCGCCACCGGCCTGCAACTGCAATCGCTGGGCGGAATGGTCCTGAACGTGGATGGACAAAAGGTCGAACCGAGCAAGCAGCTGACCTACAAGAGCGTCCTGCTGGAAGGCATCCCGAATTTTGCCTACCTGTTCGGCTACACCAACGCACCCTGGACCTTGAAAGTCGAAATGTCGGCGGACTATCTGTGCCGCCTGTGGCAGCACATGGACGCTGTTGGCTGCGACGTCATGACTCCCCGCGCTCCCGCAGGGGAAAAGCTGGAGGAATCCGTTCTGGGCTCTCTCCAATCCGGCTACGTCCAGCGCGGACAGCACATGCTGCCGCGCCAGGGCCGTTCCCTCCCATGGCGCGTGCTAAATCATCTGAAGTCCGATCGCGCCATGCTGCTGCATGATCCTGTCGCAGACGCCAACCTGGAACTGAGCGGCCCAGGCCAAGCCAATGCCGCACCACTCTCGCGTCGTGCAGCATGAAGCCGCACAGCATCGATTCGCATTTCGAGAGCGAGGGCGAAACCTGCGCCGGGACGCTGCTGCTCCCGGCGTCGGTAAAGCGCCCGCCCCTGGTGGTCATGGCCAATGGCTTCGGCGGCACCCGCGCCGCAGCCTTGCCTGACATCGCCCGGCATTTCGTGGCGGATGGCTATGCCGTCTACCTGTTCGATTACCGCAGCTTCGGCGACAGCGGGGGACAGCCCAGGCACTGGGTCAGCCCGCGCCGCCATCTGGCCGACTGGAAGGCGGCAGTGCGCCATGTGCGGGGTTTGCCCGGGGTGGATCACGACAACATCGCGCTGTGGGGCACCTCGTTCTCCGGTGGCCACGTGATTGAAACCGCCGCACGCGACCCAGGCATCCGCACCGTGATCGCCCAGGTGCCTCACGTCAGCGGCGTAGCCAGCGTCCTGCAGGTGCCGCTGCACATCAGCTTTTTCCTGATGCTGGCGGCGCTGCGCGACCAGCTTGGCCGCATCTTTGGCCGGCCACATTACAGCCGCATTGTCGGCCGCCCCGGCGAGGTGGCCGCCCTGTGCAGCGCTGAATGCTGGGATGGTTATGCGCGCCTGATCCCACCCGGCGACAGCTGGGAGAACAAGGTGCTGTCGCGCATTTTCCTGGAGCTGCCGTTCTACAGCCCTGCCCGTTCGGCCAGTAAGGTGAAGGCGGCTACCCTGATCATCGCAGGCAAACGCGACTCGGTCACCCCGGCCGCCGCCGCCCAGCGCGCCGCCAAGCGCATCCCCAACTGCGAGTTTCATCTGGTCGATGGCAATCACTTCGAACTGCACCTGGCCAGCGAAGCCGTCTGCCAGAAAAGCATCGCCCTTCAGCTAGCTTTCCTGAAACGCCAGCTCACGGCTTAGGCTCTGAGCAGGTCAAGCCAGGACTTGGCGACAGCGTATTGATGGTCCGGACGGTGGCCCAGATCGGCCGCCGCTCCGGCCACACCGAGCATCGAACGAAACCGTGCCGCCGTGCCGCGCATCGCTTCAAAGTTGTTAAAGACCCTGACCTCATGGTGCAAGGCGACGATCAATCCATAGATATCGTCAGCCAATTGCGGCTGGTCGGTCTCGCCGTGGAGCTGTCCCGCCGCCACCGCGTCGCTGACGCAGGCGGCTAGCTGCTTGCGCCACGCGCGCAATGCCTTGATCCACGCCTGCCTGGCCAGGGCGGCCTGCCCCGCTGATTCGCCTGCGCTGTAAAACGGCGGGGCTTCCAGCCACATGCCAGCACCAATGTGTCGGCACCAGCTGGTAAAGATGGCGCGCAAACGCGGCAGGCCCGGCGGCACTGCAAGGGCCGGACCGAATGTCTGCCGCTCAAACCGCTGGCAATAGGCCTCGACCACTTCCAGCTGCAATGCGCCCAGCGAACCAAAATGTCCATAGACGCCGTTCTTGCTCATACCAAGACTGGTGGCCAGCGCAGTGAAACTAAGCCGTTCTATTCCATTCTGGCAGGCGTCACGAAGCGCCTGCTGGATGATCGCGTCGTGCGTATGCTTATGCTTGTCGGAGTGCATCGGGACCTCCAATCTGAGCGAACGGCTTGCGCGTCGCCGTGGCCGGGGAAACCTGCGCATCGAGCCGGAACACCGCCAGCGCCTCGGTAAGCTGCGCGGTCAGATCCGACAGCGAACCGGCTGCGGCCGATGCATCCTCGACCAGTCCGGAATTCTGCTGTGTCATCCCGTCGATGCTGTCGATAGCCCGGCCGATCTGCTCAATGCCGCTGGCCTGGCGCTGCCCGGCTGCGCTGATTTCACCCATGATGGTTTCCACCTTGCAGATCGAGGCGACAATCTGCCGCATCGTGCCACCCGCCTGATCCACCAGGGCGCCGCCTGCCGCCACTTTGGCAGCCGAATCGCCAATCAGCACCTTGATCTCTTTCGCGGCAGCGGCACTACGCTGGGCCAGGCTACGCACCTCGCTGGCCACCACCGCAAAGCCGCGTCCCTGCTCACCGGCGCGGGCAGCTTCCACCGCCGCGTTCAACGCCAGGATATTGGTCTGGAAGGCGATGCCGTCAATGACGGAGATGATGTCGACGATTTTCTCGGCCGAGGCATTGATGGCGCCCATCGTCGCAATCACGCTGTCGACCAGCTCACCACCGCGCGTTGCCACCAGCGTTGCGTCGCCCGCCAGCTGGCTGGCATCGCTGACGTGCAGGATGTTCTGCTCCACCGTGCCGGTCAGCTCGCGCATGGAGCGGTTGGTAAAGTCCAGGTCCTCCACCTGCGCCTGCGTGCGTCCCGCCAGTTCGGTACTGCCACGCGCGATGTCAGCGCTGGCTGCGGCAATCGTCTCGGCCGATCCCTTGATGCCAGCCACCAGCGCGGCAAGGCGCTCGCGCATATCGCCCAGGGCGGCCAGCACGCTGTCGCTGCTGTCAGTGCGGATCTGCATCGACAGATCGCCGCGCGCAACGGCTTGCGCAATCGCGCGGGCGTATTCCGGCTCGCCACCCAGCTGGCGCCAGATCAGCCTGACCACGAACCAGGAGGCCAACGCCAGACCGCCGGCGACCAGCAGCGCGGCCGCCAGCATGGTCCATAGAACTTGCCGCACGCTATCGCCGCTGCGCTCGATCCCACCCTGGAACTGGCGCTGCGCATCTTCGCCCGTCCGGGCCAGATCGGCCTGCAGCAGCCGTTGCGCGTTCTGCATCGCCTCCATCGAGGCTTGAAGATCGCCTTGGTCCAGCTTCAGCATCATGCGGGTCGCAGACAGCGCGGGCCGGTAGTAGGCCTCGAACTCCTTGACCAGTCGGCCGGCGGCGGACTCCTGACCATCCAGGGCAGCCAGTTTGCCGAGCCGGCTGCGCACCCTGGCCGCCTGCTCCGAGATCGCGGTAAGGCGCCCCTGTTCGCCCTCACTGACGGCATCGCGCAGGCCATCAGTAATGCCGCCAACGTCTTGGCGGAGATCCTTGACCAGATCCAGCAGCGGATAGTCCACTCGCGCTGTGCGGCCGATGGTGTGCAAGGCATTCGCCGCAATCAGCGCGCTACCGCCAACGCCGAGGCCAAGGATAAGAATGGAAATGACGGGCAGCGCCCAGATGGTGCGTTTGATGCTCATAATGGTCTCGAGATACGATGGTCTGAATCAGGGAATCGTGCAGATCACCTTCACTGTGGCGTCCACGGCGCTCTTGTCGATGTAGCCGATCGCCTTGGGATTGGCCGCCACGGCCTTCTTCACGTCGGCGTTGCTGGCCACTTCCCGTGGTGGCATGGCCTTGCCCGTGAAGACCAGTTTGGCCCACAACGCCCGTGTCTGGGCCAGATCCTTGTTAGCAACTTTCTGGTAGAACTCCGTGCGGATGGCGGCACTCTCAGGCTGATCGATCGGTGCAAGCGTGTCGATCTTGCCGAGAAAGTACTGGGCTACCTGCTCTTTCGTCAGCGAGGTCTCCGCTGCATTCGGGTTGACGACAACGACCACCTCGGCCTGTGCCGAACCTGCGATGCCCGCCATGGCGGCCAGCACGGATGAAATGAATAATTTGCGCATGACCGCCTCCTTAGAATACAAAATCAACGGCGATGGCGCCGACAGTGACCGGGCCGTGGAAAGCAGGTCCGGCCTGATTGAACAGCCCCTCACCCTGCGGCTTCACACGATCGAGCTGGAACTTGATATCGGCCGAACGGAAGGCATCCCAGCGCACGCCGACGCTGTCGGTGGTCTGGGCGATATCGCCTGTCAGCTTGCTGTGGCTGACGAATGGCAGTAGCTTGCCGAAGCGGTAGCCGCCCATGGCATACCAGGCCTTGGTGTCCGCACCCGGCACCTGCGCCTTGGTGAACTCCGACTGGACGACGACGTTGCGCCAGTCCAGCGTAAAGCCCAGCGCCGTGAACGACACCTTGGCCTTGGGCAGCTCCACGCCGCCCTCGTCAAGCGCCAGCGTGGCTTCGGCGCGGCCAAGGCGCACCACGAATGGCCCATGATCGAGGATCAGGTTCAGTACCTTGGCGTTGGTAAAGGTGACGGTTTCGCCAGCCACCTTGGCGCTCGAACGTCCATACGCCAGCTCGGTGGTCAGCGTGGACGAACCCAGATCCTTGCGCCAGTCGATGTCAGCGCCATCCAGGCTGTCGTTGGGCACTTGCGCATACACTTCCTGCGAGGGTCGCAGCATGGTGTTGGCATAGCCGACGTTACGGTAGTCCGACACCAGGAACACTGCCAGCGGCACGCGGCCCACGCGCACGCTTACATCGTCCGATAGCTTGGCCTTTGCAAATGCCAGCGCGCCGTTTGCGCCGTAGGTATCGGTTTCCTGTTTGCGCACCAGGCCCTGCCCCGTCAGCGACAGCCAGTCATTGATGCGGGCATCGACTTGCAAGCCGACGTTGGAATCGACTCCGGTGCGGGGTTTGGTGCCCACGCCGCCAGCCTGATAGGGCCGCGCGAACAGCGCGTCGCTGGTGTTGGTCCATGTCAGGGCGCCGGTGCCGAAGCCGCCGACTTTGATTTCCGGGGCCGCCAGGTCCTCGGCCTTTGCGGCCGACAGTACCAGCGGAATCGCCAGCAGTGTAGCGAGAGTTTTCGTTTTCATGATCTTAAATGAGGTGATTGAAACTTTTTTTGTTAATACAGATAACCAAACAACAGCTGATCGACAGCCGCGAGAAAGCGCCGCTCGATACCGCGCAACTCGGCCCGGTTGCGTCGCCGCACACCGGTCCGCATGCTGACGCCCTCCATCAGCGCGATCAGCAGCCGCGCTGTCGCCCTGGCCTCGGTCCGTGTCAGCCTGGGATTGAGTGCGGCGACCAGGCGAACCAGCTCGTTCGTCAAGCCCGCGTAGCATTCATCCAGCATCTGGGTCGCCACGGGATCGATAGCGACCAGCGACAGGAAGTGGCACCACAAGGCCGAACTCTCCGCGTCCCTGCCATCACGCATCACTTTGGCCACCAGCAGGAACAGCGTGTCGCGCGGTGCGCCGCCCTTCCCCATGGCGTTGCGCAGATCCCGCGTATATGCGCCCAGCACCGGCTCGAACACCGCCCGCAGCACCGCTAGTCGCGTCGGAAAGTAGTACTGCAGATTGCTGATGCTGATCCCGGCACGGTGCGCGATCTCTCGCAGCGTGAATTTGAGACTGCCGTTTTGCAGCAGCAGCGACCGCGCCGCCCCGACAATTGCCAGCCGGGTCCGCTTGCCTTGTGCCCGCAAGACGCTGTGCGCGCCTTGCGGAGAAGCCGGTTTTCGCATGAGAACCTCCACGCGGCGAGGGGTAAGGCGCAACTCAGCGCGCTACCAGCCCCGCCAACGACAGAAAGATCGGCGGCTTGCCGCCCGCCGCGATGACTGCGGTAAGCGGTTCACGCTCCGGCCGCTGCGACGGCGTGAACGTGGCGCCGCCATCGCTGCTGCGCAACACGGTGCCGGACATGCCCGCGACCACGACACTGCCATCCGCTAGCTGCGTGATGCCGGTCAGGGACTGGGTGGTGTCCGACCGTACCTCCTGCCAGGTCTGGCCATCGTCACGGCTGCGGTAGAGGTGACCGCGCATACCGCACGCCAGCAGGCTGCCGTCCGCCAGCGCGGTGCCATACCACAGCGAACCTTTACCGCCGACGCTAGCCACGTTCCAGCTTGCGCCGCCATCGCTGGAGCGGTACATGGTCCCTGCCTCGCCCGCCACCAGCAGCGTGCCCTGGCGCGATGCAAACACGTGGTACAGATGGCGGTCGGCGTCGTCGCCCGTACCAAGATGGCGTTCGGCCCAGGTGCGCCCGCCGTCATGGGTTTCGATGGCCCAGCCATACAGGCCGACGGCAAAGCCATGCTCCACACTGTCAAAATGCAGGGACAGGATGGGCTGCTCGACGCCCGGCGTGGCGCGCAGCAGCGTCCAGGTATCACCACCGTCTTGCGTGCCCAGCACCACGCCGTCGTGGCCTGCCGCGTAGCCGCGCCGCGCGTCGAGGAACTGCACCGTGGTCAGCATGGCGCGTACCGGAACGCCCTTGGCTTGACGGAAGTTCGCGCCATCGTCGGACAGCAGCACGACGCCGTGATCGCCTACCGCGACGATGCGCGTGCCCGCCAGCGCCATCGCCAGCAGCGGCGCCTCGGCCGCATTGGCCACCCGCTGGGCCGGCAGCAGTGACGGCCAGCGCTGGGGTTCGGCTGCTGTCGCCTCGCAGGCGACCCGCAGTACGATCAGGATCAGAATGAGTTGTCGGAAAAAATTCATGGCGGTTCTTCTAGTGTTGTAAGGCGGCTGGCATGCGTACCGGTCCGGTGCGCGGAATCAGCCATTCCAGGACGGCGGCAAAGGCAGGCAGCAAGGTAATCGCCATCACCATATTCACCACGAACATGAAGGTCAGCAGCGCGCCCATGTCGGCCTGGAATTTCAGGCTGGAGAAGGTCCAGGTCGCGACGCCCACCGACAGGGTGATGGCGGTGAATACAGTCGCCAGGCCCGTTTCCGTCAGCGCCAGTTCCAAGGCTTCGGTGAATGGGCGGCCATGCGACAGCTGCACCTGCAGGCGGTTGTAGATGTAGAACGCATAGTCGACACCGATGCCCACTGCCAGCACCATCACCGGCAAGGTCGCCACGGTCAGGCCGATTTCCAGCTCCTTCATGAACCAGTAGCCGATCCAGGTCGCCACGGTCAGCGGCAGGCAGCAGGCGATCATGGCGCGCCAGTCGCGGTACACCAGGAACACCAGCACCAGAATGGCCGCGTACACGTACAGCATCATTGGCGTTTCCGAGGCCTCCAACACTTCATTGGTGGCGGCCTGCACGCCCGCGTTGCCGCTGGCCAGGCGCAGCTTGACGCCGTCCAGATGGTTGGTATCGCGGAAGGTCTTGACCGCCTCCACCACGCTCTTGATGGTGGTGGCCTTATGGTCGGGCAGGTACAGGTTGACGCCCTGCACCCGGCAATCGCCGGACGATAGGCCCGCGATCCGGTTGTTCACGCCGGCGAACTGGGAGCCCAGCCCGCGCGGGTCGCGCGTCAGCGTGGCCAACTTGGGATTACCTTCGTTCAGCCCTGCGTTGTACAGCTTGAGCTGCCCGGCCAGCGAATCGGCCGACACCACGCCCGG
>Ga0213872_10002401_pt1 | contig 11064 bp, 10 predicted proteins | sample VelepicomBERX_R2_FD_160071 | JGI IMG/M metagenome (GOLD analysis project Ga0213872, IMG submission 160071) | Rhizosphere microbial communities from Vellozia epidendroides in rupestrian grasslands, the National Park of Serra do Cipo, Brazil - RX_R2 | ecosystem: Host-associated > Plants > Roots >... | reverse complement strand
CGCCAGCTTGCTGTGGGAGCCCGCCGCGCAGTCGAAGGTCGTCATCAGCTGGGAACACGAGGAACTGAACCAGAAGGCACGCCCTGCCATCGGCCTCGTCGCGATGCCGCCGGCACCGGGCTTGCCGCCCGTGCCACCCGACCCGAACAGCTACCTCGACCCGCGGACTGCGCCGGTCTGCAACGATGCAGCCAACAACACAGAAGGCCGGATCTTCGATGGCGTGACCTTGCGCTTCGAGGCCCCGACCAGTTGGGGCGATTTCAAGTCGACCACCGCCTATCGCCGTTTCCATTCGATCAACAGCGAAGACAACGACGGCACGAATCGCATCTACACCTATCTCTCGACCGCCAATATCGAGAAGAACAGCAACTGGCAGCAGGAATTCAAACTGTCGGGCCGCAATACCCTGTCGGACTGGGTGGGTGGCGTGAGCTTCTTCCACGAGAACGCCGACCAAAACAGTCAGGTGAACACCTATACCGACACGCTCGACACGCTGTCGAACAACGTGGCTGGCATGCCGATTTACAGCACGATTGCGCAGCTGAGCGGCGTGAGCCTTCTGGGCAACACTTGGCAAGAGAATATGTTCAACCACGCCAACAACAGCGCCCAGGCGGTGTACGGCGATGTGATCTGGCATCTGACCCCACAGTGGAACCTGACCACGGGCTTGCGGTATACGCGCGATCAGAAGGAATTCAGCTGGTACGAGCCGGTGCGCAATGCGGGCGCTGTGGATATGGGTGTCGCTGGCCTCACGCAGGCTGGGTTCTTCCAGCAAGTGGCGCAGATGCAGGGCCAAGCGGTGGCCAACCAGCTTTATGGCTTCCTGACGCAGAACCAGCTACTGACCAGCCCAGGGGCGACGACGGCGCCGCTGTCGGCCAAGAATAGCTGGACCGATGTCAGCCCACGCGTGGTGCTCGACTACAAGTTCGATGCCGACCGAATGGTGTACACCTCGATTACCAAGGGCTATCAGGCCGGCGGTTATAACGCCCTGCAGCAGATCGGCAGCAAGTTCGACCCCGAGATTGTGTGGAACTACGAACTCGGTATGAAGAACTACTACCGTGACTATCACCTGCTGCTCAACGCGTCGCTGTTCACCTACCGATTCACCAACCTGCAGCAGTTGAACCTGGTGAACCTGAACGCGAGCGGTGTGCCGATGTATCAGGTCACCACCAGCGACGAAAAGGCGACCGGCCTCGATATCGACACACGCTGGCAGCCGACCAAGGCACTGCGCCTGACATTGGCCGGCGAGTACATCGACCAGAAGTACGGGCACTATGTGGCGTCAGATGGCAACGACGTGAGCAACCAGCCTGTCGGTACACCCAAGCTGACCGTAGCCGTGGGCGTGGACTACACCTGGCAGCAAGTCTTCGGTGGTGAGCTGATGGGTAGCCTGCAAGATGCGTACACCAGCGCATCGCGCTGCAATGCAGACTCGCTCTTGCAAGGCGGATGCTTGCATACGCCGCGCTTTACGGTGGGGACGTCTACCAACCGGACCGACCTGCGCTTGCGTTGGGATGCGCCGCAGCACAATTGGAATGTGGCGCTGCTGGTCAACAATCTGTTCAACCGCCAGTATGTCTCGGGCATCAGCAATATCGCCCAAGCGCTCGGCACGCCTTACGCGACCATCACGCCGCCGCGCATGACGTCGATCGAGTTCGGCTTCCGCATGTAGTGGGATAGGGCTGCCGCCCTCTTGAAGCGGCAGCCCATTTTATCAGCGCGAGACCGAGCTTGCGGTCTGCCCGAAGAGGAATTTACGGGCTTCGTCCGTCACTGTCCCCTGTTGATTGATCGCTGCAGCTTTCTCATAGGCGCGCACGGTTGCCGGGCGTGCCTGGATGGCTTCAAACCAGCGCTTCAGGTGTGAGAAATCGTCGAGACGCTGCCCCTGGCGCTCATACGGTACCACCCAAGGGTAGCAGGCCATATCGGCAATCGAATAGTCGCCCGCAAGGAAGGGCCGATCTGCCAGCCGCTTGTTCATCACACCATAGAGCCGGTTAGTTTCCTTCACGTAGCGCTCGATGGCATAGGGCAGTTTTTCAGGCGCGTATTGGCTGAAATGATGGTTCTGCCCCGCCATCGGCCCAAGCCCGCCCATCTGCCAGAACAGCCATTGCAATACTTCATTGCGGCCGCGCAAATCGGCCGGCAAGAACTGGCCGCTCTTCTCTGCCAGATAGAGCAGGATGGCACCGGATTCAAACAGCGAGATGGGTTCGCCACCGTCGCTCGGCGCGTGGTCGACAATGGCTGGGATGCGGTTGTTCGGCGCGATCTGCAGGAATTCCGGCGCGAATTGTTCGCCCTTGCCAATGTGCACCGGCACGATGCGGTAAGGCATGCCGGCCTCTTCCAGAAAGAGTGTGATCTTGTGCCCGTTGGGCGTTGTCCAATAGTAGAGGTCGATCATGGGCATCCTCCGGCACGGGTTTGATGTATGTGTAATCTGAGCTAAGACCGAAGTACCGCTGCTTTGTTCATCCACATAAAGTGTGGCTTGTGGCGTAAGAATCCTGGCACCCACCCGACCAAGCTGACAACACGCCCGCCCGGTCGTCGCACAGCAGCAACTCCGGGGGCATGGGTCAGTCTGACCCGTACCGATTGGCGCATTCTTTCGAGGACCCACGCATGAACATGACCTTCACCAAGACCGTTGCAGCAGCATTGCTCTTCAGCGCCACTCTGGCCGCTCACGCGCTCGACATCAAGCCCTATAGCGCGGCAGCGCTGGCCGATGCCCAGAAAGCCAACCAACCGGTGGCGCTACATTTCCACGCCGACTGGTGCCCGACCTGCCGCGCACAAGACCATGCGTTCAAGGCCCTGCAGTCTGACAAGTCACTCAATCTGACCATTCTGCAGGCGAACTACGACACCGAAACGGCACTGAAGCAAAAGCTGGGCGTGCAGGCCCAGTCCACCCTCATCGTGTATCGCGGTACTGTCGAGAAAACCCGTGCGACCGGTGAGACCGATGCCGACAAGCTGCGTAGCCTGCTGAAGACTGCGCTGTAAGCCCCTATCATCGACACGGATACATCGAAAATGAGCTTTGGCATCGCCGAACTGGGTCTGTCGATCGTTGCGGGCAGCCTGACCACACTGTCACCTTGCGTCTTCCCCATTCTGCCGCTGGTGGTGGGTGGCGCCGTGCAACGTAACCGCCTCTCGCCTGTCGCCATGGGGGCGGGCATGGTTGTATCGTTTGCGCTGATTGGCCTGCTGCTGGGGTCGGCCGGCGCGGCACTTGGGCTCGATAGTGGCGTCATCCGGCATGCCGGTGCCGTGTTGCTGATGGTCTTCGGCATCATCATGCTGGTGCCCGCGCTCAACGCCCGTTTTACCCAACTCGTGTCGCCGATTGCCGCATCGGCCAACCAGGCGTCGAGCCAGTTGGATGGAGGTTCTCTCGCAGGCGCATTTGGGCTAGGGGCGTTGTTGGGCATGGTCTGGAGCCCTTGCTCCGGCCCGCTATTGGCCTCGGCGCTGACACTGGTGGCAAGCCACGGTGGCGGCGCCGCGCAGGGTAGCTTGATCCTCGGCCTGTTCGGCACGGGCGCAGCCATACCGCTGATTGCTATCGCCTACGCCTCGCGCGCAGGCTTTGCCCGTTCGCGCACCTGGGTGCTGGCGCGCATCGATTGGCTGAAAAAAGGTTTTGCTTGGCTGATCATCCTGCTCGGCATCGCGATCCTGCTCGGTGCGGACAAATGGCTGGAGGGACGCGTGACTGACCTACTGCCAGATAGCTGGTTGCTGCTCACCAGCAGGTTCTGACGCTGTATCGGCTTATTCACCTACGCGCGGCTTGCCTTCATTCGTCCAGCCACGGTACATGGCGATGTTGTCGCGCGTCACCAGCTTCACCGGTACCGTCACCTTGTTTGCCGAAGGTGCGATACCTTTGCGGATATCGAGCCCGATCAGCGCGCTGCGGACGCCCAGCAGGTACGGGTCCTGGCTTGCCGAGACCACGATGTGGCCCGGCGACTTGAGTGCACGCTCGATATCCGGGGAGCCATCCACGCTGCCAACCAGCACGTCGGGTCGATTTGCCTTCACAAGGGCCGAGTCGGCCCCGATGGCCTGCGGGTCGTCGATGCAGAACACCGCATCGATGCTGGCATAGCGCTGCAAATGGTCGGCCATCACCTTCATACCGCCCCAGCGCGATGCCAGACCGTTGTCGACATCACTGAGAATGACGATATCCGGAAATGCCTTCAAGGCGTTGTGGCAGCCCTTCACCCGGTCGAGTACCGATGATACGCCCGGGCCATTCTGGATGATGACACGCCCTTTGCCCTGCAGTCGCTCCGCCAGATAGCCGCAGACCAGCTCGCCTGCCTGTACATTGTCCGACGTCACCGTGACATCCGCCCCAGCGGCTTCCACATCCACCGCCACCACTGTGATACCCGCAGCCCGCGCACGCCGTATGGCCGGCTCGACGCCGAGCGGGTCGGCCGCGACGACCAACAAGAGATCGATACGTTGCTCGACGAATTCGTCGATCTGTTTGATCTGTTTATCGAGCGCAAAATCCGACGAGACCGTGGTCATCTTCGCCGACGGGTAATTTGCCTGCACGCTGGTTTTCACGCCACGGACCAACGCCTGGTAGAAGGGGTTTTCGAGCGAGCCGACGATGACGCCAATATTCGAAACACCGGCTGCGTAGGCGGCCGCCCAGCACAAAAAGAAGCCCAGCAGGAATAGACCTATCGACATGCGCTTCATCGTGCGCCTCTGCTGTAACGATAGCTTGAGTGTAGACCGCAAACATCACGAGACCAACGCGCAGCCGCCGTCGTCGACCACTCGTCTACTGATGGCGACAGGCCGGTCGATTCACGCTAGAGTTTTAGCGTTTTCTAATTCTCGCTGTTGCGGTGGAGCGCACCATGACGATATCGTCGATCGGAACCGGCTTATCAGGCCTGCAAGGCTTTCAGCGTGCGCTCGATATTTCGTCGAACAATGTTGCCAATACCCTGACCAATGGCTTCCAGCCCAAGCAGGCATCGTTTAACGAATCCACACCGGGCGTGACCGTTTCAGCGCGTGCACCGGCAACGGTACCCGGTACCGCCGCGTCCGGTACAGGCCCAAGCGGTACGGACTTACCGACCGAGCTCGTCAACCAACTGATCTATTCAGCGGGTTTCACTGCCTCCGCCCAGGTGATCAAGACCTCCGACCAGGTGTTGGGCTCGTTGATCAATACCACCGCTTGAGCCCGATCCTTTGCCAAGTTAGGCCGAGAAGATCGTCGCGCTAGCGTCGATCAGCGCGTCAATGACGGTCGCTTGGCGCCGTGCGCGGTAGTCCCGGCAAGCATCGCCAAACGCACGGAACAAAGTCTGCGACTGACGACTTTTGTCGTGCTGCCATTCTGGGTGCCACTGTACGCCCATGGCAAAGCCAGGATACCCCGTCACACTGATCGCTTCAATCAAGCCATCGTCCGCGTGCGCTTCCACAGTCAGCCCCGCGCCCAAACGGTCGATCCCCTGCGCATGCAAGGAATTCACCTGAAATCGGCCCTGCCCAAGCAAGCTTGCCAAGCAGGCGCCGGCAACCGGCGTCACTGCGTGCGCGGGGGCATACATCGCATCGAGTGACGTAGTGGGGTCTTCACGATGGTCGTCGTAACCCTCGACCGACCGAACAGACTGGTGCAGCGTACCACCCTGCGCCACATTCAGTTCCTGCATCCCTCGACAAACAGCAAAAACCGGTAGATTTAATGCAAGTGCGCGTGGAATCGCCGCCAGCGCGAGTGCATCTCGTGCCTCGTCCGCGTGCTGATTATCTGGGTGCCGTGCCGCGTCATAGCGATCCGGCGACACATTCGAATACGAACCGGGCAGGAAAAGACCGTCGGCCAGCGCCAGCGCGTCGTCGAGCAGCGGGCAATGGCCATCCTGATCGACAATCAGGGGGAGCATCAAGGGCAACACGCCGGCCCCCTCCACCAAGGCGCGCAGATATTTGTCGCCCACGACTTGATACGCCAGCCCATTCTGTTGCCGCATGCAGCTGATCACCAGCACACGGGGGTTCTTTGCACGGGAGGAGTAGTCCATGATGATGACTCCGTTCGCCTATGCCGTCACATCGCCGCGGATTCGCCGGGTCCTGCGTAATAAATCGCCAATCCGCTTGGCCAGATGGTGACCGAATGACTCTTTACGTCGTAATTGAAGCCGCAAATCCTCTAGCGCTTCGATCACTACCTTACCCTGCCCCAGCGGCAATTCTTCGCCACTCCGCAGCCAGATGTCCTCGCCATCATCCTGTGTGACCCATGCGCTACCACCAATGCAGCGCAAGGAATAGAGATCGGCATTGCGAATGGCGATGACGCGCCGGTGCTCGAGATCCATTTCGTACTTGATAAAGTCGTATTGCATTACTTCCTCCTAGAATCCATGCAGCGACAGGGCGGGACAGTACTTGCTATCCAGTTCCATCCATAGATCCAGATGACTGAATTTTCTTGGAACCAGTACAATCGATCACGCACAAAAACGATAACTGCGCTCACACATGTGATGACCATTGCAATGCGACTGCCAACCCGCCCAGAAAATGCTCAGAAGATCGGCATGGCTGTATTGTGTGTGCATGCGCAGGTATCGACAATCGAGTAATATTGGCTCAATAGCTGAGTTAAACTAACATATGCCCTCGCCATTTCCGCTGCCGCCGCTCCCCGCATTACGTGCTTTTGAAGCAGCCGCACGTCATCTGAGCGTGAGCAAAGCGGCCGATGAATTGTGCGTGACACATAGCGCCATCAGCCATCAACTGCGTGCGCTGGAGGCGTATCTCGGATACGCCCTATTCACCAAACAAGGGCGCGGTATTGGACTCACCATTGCTGGCAAACGATTGGCGACAGCCACGCACGCGGCATTTACAGCGATCGCCGATGAGCTCACAGCGATTACGGAGACGCACGGCAAACCCTGCGTCAATATCACCACCGTGCCATCGTTTGCATCTCGCTGGTTGTCGCCGAGGCTAGGGCGATTCATCGATGCCTATCCGGATATCCAACTTCGTTTGCAAGCATCAGTGCAGATCGAGTCCTTCGCGGAACAAGAATTGGACGTCGCAATCCGCCTTGGAGAGGGCGGATGGCCCAACGTCCATGCAGAACGCCTGATGGCGGAAAGCTACGATGTAGTGGCCAGTCCTGATTTCCCGGGCGGCTTGCCGCAGACGACCGCGGCACTGGCCAACTACCCTCTTTTGCGTAACGACTCCGATGTTTGGATGAGCTGGGAGCGATTGGCGGATCAGATGGGGTTCGTGCTGCCGGCCTCCCGAACCACACTATCCTTCGATGACTCGGGCCTGCTGGTACAAGCTGCGGTAGATGGGCTCGGCATCGTGCTGGCCCGCTCGTCACTGGTACGTGACGAATTACGTACGGGCCGCCTTGTCAGAGTGCTGGTCGACACCATTCCATCCCATGTCGGTTACTGGGTCGTCACACGCAACCCGCCGCCATTCCGCCCTGCAGTGCAGCTGTTCATCGACTGGCTAAGGCGCGAAGTCGCGATCGACACCGCACCGTAACAGCCACGCTGCGTGGAGTACAATGGCGCCACTATGCCGCCTCTCGACTTAATTCCGTCGCCTGACGCCCCCATAGGCCTCTTTGATTCGGGTTTTGGCGGCTTTTCCGTGCTGCTCCACCTGCGAGCAGCCCTTCCTAGCGAACATTTCATTTATTTCGCCGACAACGCGCATTTGCCTTATGGCGATAAGGATGGCAGCTATATTCGGGCACGCGCTGCGGCCATCGGCCAATTCCTGCTTGATCAAGGCTGCAAGGCGATCGTGATTGCTTGCAACACTGCGACTGCAGCCGCAGCCGAGACATTGCGCAGTATGGTGACCATCCCGGTGATCGCAATCGAGCCTGCCTTGAAGCCGGCAGCAATGCAGTCCAAAACCCGCAAAGTAGGTGTCTTGGCTACCGAGGGCACCATGCGTAGCGAGCGCATGGCTGACCTGTTGAGCCGTTTTGGGCAAGAAGTCATGGTGTACCAGCAAGCTTGCCCTGGCCTCGCCGATCAGGTTGAGATGGGGCAATGCGATGCGCCCGAAACCCGTGCGCTGCTCCGCCGCTTCCTGGCTCCGATGCTAGAAGCTGGCGTCGACACAATCGTGCTGGGGTGCACCCATTATCCGTTCCTGCGCCGTGCCATTCTGAACATCGCAGGGGATGGCGTTTCGCTTGTCGATGCAGGTGAAGCAGTTGCCCGCCAGACGCTACGGCGGCTGGCGGAAATTCAGGGCCTGCAGAAGCGGGACGGACGCGGAGCGCTTCAGATATACGCGAGCGCTATTCGTGAACACGATGATGCGCAGGCGAGCACGCTGCTTTCCGCAGCGGTCACTGTCACACCCGTCGCAGTTTGAGCGCAGTGACGCCGACAGCACAAGCATAGCGATCTCAACGAAAAAGGCATCTACGTTTCACGTAGATGCCTTTAATTTCATACGATGTCCTTGGGCCGCAGGAATTATTGCTTCGCCACCGTTTCGCCCTTAGCCGTATCTGCAACCTTGTCCACGGCAAGGTTCTTCGCCAGAAAACGTTCTACACGCCCCCAGAAGTCCACATTGGTCTCCAGCATATGCCAGCCGTGTGCTTCGTTGGCGTAGGTCACCCACTCAACATCGTGGTTCTGCTTTTGCACCGCATCCTTGAATTCGGTGCCGTGGATCAATGGCACACGGTGATCATCGAGACCGTACGCCATGAGCAGCGGCTGCTTCAGCCTGGCCGCCTGCTTGATGGGAGAGGTTTCTTCAAACTGTTTGGCATCGGCCTTCGGGTCGCCGATCAAGGCGGGCAAGTCATATTCGATGCCGTCGTCAGACAGATCGCTCCAGTTCACAGTGAACATGAGATTGATGTCTGTCACGCCCACCCACTCAAAACCAGCCTTGAACAACTCAGGGTTCTTGATCAGGCCCATTAGCGTCGCGTAACCGCCGTAGCTCGCACCCGCAATTGCAATGCGCTTGGGGTCGGCCAAGCCGGATGCAATCGCCCATTGCGCTGCGTCGGCGACGTCATCCTGCATCCGCAGACCCCATTGTTTCCAGCCTGCGGTATAGAGCTTGTTGCCGTAGCCATAACTACCTCGGTATTCCGGTTCAATCACCACATAACCACGCGAGGCCAAGAACTGGGCCTCCGCATTCCAATGCCATGTACTACCACGTACCCATGGTCCGCCGTGGACGAGCACTACTACAGGCCAGGCTTGTTTGGGGCCGGGCGGCGTCGTCACGTAGGCGGGAATCATCAATCCATCGCGCGCCTTATAGCGTACGAAATCGCGTGTACCCATCTGCTCAGGGCGGATCCACGGGCGTGCCGAACCCAGTCGCGTCAATTCGCCAGTTGCTCGCTCATAGATCAGCGTACTGACCGGCTCACGATCGGACTCAGCCTTTACCAGCAAATATGGCGCCTGCCCACATTTCAAACAACTCACGGTATTGATCGTATTGGGCAGCTGCTCGTCAATCTTCTTCTGAATTGCCGCCATATCGGCGTTCAGCCAGTAAGTAGACCATGCATCGTTTTCATAGCGAATACCCAGCAGCTTCTGAGTTTCAACATCATGCACGCTATGGCCAGCATAATCAAAGCCGTCGATATTGATTATGCGATCACCCATGATCGCATGTTTTTTTAGATCGTATTTATAAAGTCCTATCGTATCCTGCCCATGGCGGGCTTTGACATAAAGCTGATCAGTCTCATCAATGAATTGCGGGAAAAAGGATTCCGCAGATAGATCTTTGAATGACCCGACAGGCTCCCATTCGCCATTGCTCGTCGCGAGATAATAGACCGTACTGACACCGTTGCTATTTGACGTCACTACTTTAGGTTGTCCGCGCGAATTCAACACCCAGCTCGTTACGTCACCTGGTGTGTGGTCAACAATCTGCGTCATCTTTTGCGTTCGTGTGTTCAGGCGATACAGCATCGAAATTCGGAAGCTACGTCGAACTTCCTTGTAGTCCCATTTTGAAACGATTACATCGTCTGTACCATCATAGGGCACATCATAAATTTCGTATTTCCCAGAAAGCAGTTTGGACGCGATATTTGAGCCCGTTGATTCCTGACTATAATTCCATTTAGTCGTCGTCAACCGCCGCTCATTCCCCCCATCCACATCAATCGCAACGATACCGCCCACTCCGCGGGATTGGGCATCAAAGTCCTTATCTAGGACCGAATACACAAGACGCTTGTCAGAAACCCAGCTAAAGCCCTTAAGCTGGTCTTGGTCATAGCATGTCAGTACCTTTGATTGAATGGGTTTTTTCAGTTCCAGCACAACCAGACAGCTCTTCTGTTGGTCGTTTGTCAACAATGCGCCAACGTGCATTCCATCCGGAGACAGTGCCGCACGAGACAATTGGGCTGGTCGAAAGAAATCCTGAACGGGTGGTAAAACCTGCTCTGCCGCCAATACACTTCCGGCCGACGTGAGCAATGCAATAGCCGACAGCAGATGGCCGAGCTGCTTGAAACAATGCATCTTCCTTCTCCCTGAATCAGCCCTACTTTGCGTGGGCCTTTTTGATTAAGTTATTTGCGCTATGGCGGTGCCTTTAACGCGGAATCGATTCTATCGTATTTAATCTGACGGGAAACCAGTGTTGCAGCAAAGCTACGCGAGGGGGACCAACTGAATGAGGAAAGACCAGATTAAACCTAAATGCGCAGAGCCCGGGCATCGAAGCCGATGCTCAAAGCGACCCAGGGTGCCGGATCGCGATTGCGAAGTGCAAGCGCAGAGCGTGTACGGCAAAAGCAAAGCCGAATGGCAAAAGCAAAGTCGAAAGCGCAAAGCAAAAACCCCGACCGGTATTCCGGACGGGGTTTTTTAATGGTTAGCCTGGCGGTGACCTACTTTCACACGGGAGAACCGCACTATCATCGGCGCGGCGTCGTTTCACGGTCCTGTT
>Ga0213872_10002400_pt1 | contig 11066 bp, 10 predicted proteins | sample VelepicomBERX_R2_FD_160071 | JGI IMG/M metagenome (GOLD analysis project Ga0213872, IMG submission 160071) | Rhizosphere microbial communities from Vellozia epidendroides in rupestrian grasslands, the National Park of Serra do Cipo, Brazil - RX_R2 | ecosystem: Host-associated > Plants > Roots >... | reverse complement strand
GCCGGTCTACATGCAGCCGGCGGTCGACCAAGAGATGCACATGGATAACTCTGTGACGCCGGAGACGGTGGAGCGGACGCTCGACGAGCATCCCGACGTGAAAGCCGTCTATCTCGTGTCGCCGACGTACTACGGCGTTGCGGCCGATCTCGTCTCGATCGAGCGTATCGCGCACGAGCGCGGGAAGTTGCTGCTCGTCGACGAGGCCTGGGGCCCGCACTTCCATTTTCATCCGGCGCTTCCGACCTCGGCAACGGCGGCCGGGGCCGACTTGTCGATAAACTCCACGCACAAGATGCTCTCGGCGTTTTCGCAGTGCGCGATGTTGCACCAGATCGGCGATCGCGTTCGTCTCGATCGTCTCAAGTCCGTGCTCAAGATGTTTTTATCGACGTCGCCGAATTTGCCGATGGTCGCATCGCTCGACGTTGCGCGCAAGCAGATGGCCACGCAAGGTGCGGCGTTGCTTTCACAGACGATCGAACTGGCGAACGAGATCCGTGGCCGCTTGAACGCGATCGAAGGCATCTATTGCTTCGGCGAAGAGCTTCAGGGGCGCGAAGGCGTCTTCGACCTGGACCCGACGAAGGTGACGGTTCGCGTGACGGGCCTCGGTTACACCGGGTACGAAGCCTCGGAGATTCTCCGCAGACGTTACAACATCCAAGTCGAGTTGGCAGATTTATTCAACGTCGTCGCGCTCTTTACGATCGGGACGACGCGTGATGCAGCGGAGCGGTTCATCTCAGCGTTCGCGGAGCTGGCGCGCGACGATCGTCCGCTCGACATGTATGCTCCGTCCGGCATTCTCGAGCAGCGCATGACGCGCAAGAGTTACAATCTGCCAGATATCCCGCCCATGCGAATGTTGCCGCGCGACGCGTTTCTTGCCGACACCGAATTCGTGCCGTTCAAAGATTCCGCTGGTCGCATCTGCGCGGAGACCCTCTCGCCGTATCCGCCGGGCATTCCCGTGATCTCACCCGGCGAAGAACTGACAAAGGATCTCATCGATTACTTGCGGTTAGAATTGCGCGCGGGCGTTCGCATTCAGGGGTCCTATGACGACGAACTAAAAGTCATCCGTGTCGTAAAGTGACACTGTGGACGCGCTTTGGAGTTTGGGCGCCCGGTACTGCGTGCGGCAAGATGCGCACGCCTTCATGTACTTGTGGGGGCTCGCCCTGATACTCACGGGCAGTGGGCTCGGGTTGCGGCCGCGCACCCGATATGTTGCAGCCGTTCTGTTGTTCTTTTCTGCGTGCACGATAGCGCTCGGAGTCACGATCTTCTCCGCATGCTCTGTATATGCGCCGCTTTCCATGGGATTGACCACATCGATCTCCGCGACGGCTGAAACCACACTCATGTGTCTAAGCAAAGATGCATTTGACACGGCAGCCCTCTGGACGACTGTGGTCGCATTGTTGAGCGCCGCATTTGGATTGATATTTTGGGCGCGCAAGAGCCTGAAGGGTCGCGCGTTCGCCTACATCGGCGCTGCACTTTTGGTACTGCTTGCGATCGGCTCCGTACTGCTCGCGATCTTCGCCTTCATGTTGTGCTCGACGACCTGGGTGTTTTAGTGGATAGCTTGCACCTCGCCGTCGCTCGAGAGTTTTCATCGCGATACTGCCCGCACAGCACGTCGATCTTTCTGATGAGATTTTGGACGCTTTTCACGGCATTCGTCGTCATCACACTAGCGGTGTTTTTTGCCGCGCGTAAACGTACGGCCAGTCGATTGCCGCTCTATATAACCCTCGGTGCTTTAGTGCTTTTTACACTCGGCAGCGGCGCACTCGTTCTTTACGGTCTGTCGGGCTGCAGCGGTGTAGCAGCGGAGGGCCTCACGTGGGACTGGCCGTGACCGCTGTTGCGGCCGGCTTGCGCATCAAAAGCACGAGCGGCAGGCAAAGCAACGCAATGACCGCCATCACTACCGTGGCGTCCGCATACGCTAGCACTGCGGCCTGAGTATTGACGATCCCGTTGAGTTGGATGGTCGAGCCGCCGTGCCCGAAGAATTGATGCACGGCGGGCTCGCCGGAGTTTGTGGCGGCACCGAGCACCGACGAATGGAACGTCCAACGCCGGTCGACGACGACGTCGAGCAGCGCGATCGCAATCGATCCGCCGAGCTGCGTTGCCAGGTTAATCATTGCTGCCGCTTTCGGTCCCTCGCTAGGGGTTGTGGCGCTAAGCACAGCGATCGAGATTGGGACAAAGAGCAACGCCGATGAAACGCCGACGATTATTAGCGGTAATGCGAACGACCAGAAATCCGCTGTGTACGTCGTTACGTTCACTTGCAGGAGCGTCCCAGCCGCCATCAAGAGAAATCCCACGGCGAGGATGATCCGCCTGTCGACGCGTGCCGCCAGGCGCGGAACGAACGGTGCGCAGATTAAAATCGGGACGGCACGCAAAATGAAAAGTTCGCCGCTCAACGTCGGAGTGAACCCGAGCGGTCCCTGCGTTAACTGCGGAATGACGTATGTTGAGCCGAAGACGACGCCGCCGAGCGCGAGTGCCAAGACCGATCCGGAGGCGACGCTTCGATTCTTGAACACGCGCAAGTCGACCATCGGCACGTCCGTCATCGTGAGTTCCCACCAAATGAATGCCGCAAGGCTCACGATGCAGACAACGGTCATTGTAAGGATCGTTCCGCTTGCGAACCAGTAATTGCGCTCGCCTTCCGTAAACACGTACTGCATCGTCGAGAGCGTCGAAGCGAGCAGAATCAAGCCGACGACGTCAACGGGCGATTTACGCGGCGACGTCGGATCGCGCAGCAGCATGAAGAGGAGAATGGTAGCTAAGGTGCCCGGCACGACGTTGATGTCAAAACACCAGTTCCACGCGTAGTTGTCGACGAGGTATCCGCCGAGCGGTGGTCCCAATGCGGGACCGAGAATCGCACCGAGCGCGAAGATGGCTTGACTCGTACCCAATTGCTGACGAGGAAACGTATCTCGCAGAATTGCTTGCGCGGTTGCGAGCAGACCGCCGCCGAATGCTCCTTGCACGACGCGAGCGGTTACCAAGAATGTAAGCGAGTCCGCCGTTCCGCATGCAACCGAAGCCAGTGTGAATCCGACGATCGACGCGCAGAAGTACAGTTTGCGGCCGATGCGATCTTGCAGCCACGGCGTGAGCGGAATGACGATGATCGCCGCAATGGTATATGCAGTCACAACCCAAGTGCCTTCGTCGGGGCTTGCGCCGAGATTTCCCTGGATTGTCGGTAACGCCACGTTGGTAATCGTAGTGTCGAGTGTCTGCATCAAGGTCGCGGCCATTACGCCGATCACGATGAGCAGCCGACAGATCCCGTGCTCGGTTACGTCCCGGCGTTTATCCGGGGCGGCGACGGCACTGCGCTGTGTCACATCCATGACGAACCTTGCGTACCCGCAAAGCCCCCAGAGTTCACCCGTACGTGAACTGAAGCTGCGGTATCCTCATCTCGTGAAAAGCATCGAAATTCGCCCGAAGATTCTGTACTACGGCACACCGGTCGCATTGGTCGTTACGGAAAACGATGACGCGACGTTCAATCTTGCGCCGATGTCATCGTCGTGGACATTGGGTTACACAATCGTGCTCGGCTTCGGTGAATCGTCGCAAACCGCGGCGAATCTTCGCGCGCGCGAGCAACTGACGATCAATTTTCCGAGTCCGGATTTGTTCGAAGCCGTCGAGCGTCTCGCCCCGCTCACGGGGAGAGATCCGGTGCCTGCAGCAAAACGCGCGCAATTTCGGACGGAACGCCGCAAGTTCGAAGCAGCAGGTCTCACGCCGGCGGCCTCGCTCGACGTGCGGCCGCCGCGGGTGAGGGAGTGTCCGCTGCAACTCGAAGCAACGGTTGCGAAGATTCACGACACAAGCGATCCGCAACTCGGTGCGCTGATCGTCGAGGCGCATGTCGTCCGCGTGCACGCGCATCCAAGCATCGTCCAAGGCGAGTCACATATAGATGTATCAGCATGGCATCCACTGCTCTACGTCTACCGGCACTATTTTGGACGCGGCGAGTATTTAGGACCGACCTTTCGTGCCGATACCAAACTGGAGAGGCATTCCTCCCACACCGGATAGTGCTAGCGGGCAGGTCCGGACACAAGATGTGGGTAAAATCTGGTCACACTCCCTTGGAAGAGAGGGTCACTGTTGGCGGTTAAGGCGCAATCGGTCTCCCCTAGTTGGGAACTCTCCCAACTCCTCGATATCTTCCCACTCCCTATCCGGCAAGCGCTCGTCCGGCTTCCCAACCTTGAAGAGATCATCGAAGTCGTGCTCGACCTGGGGCGTCCGCCCGAGGCTCGATTTGCGGCGGATTTTCGCTATCTCTCCGAGACGCCGGTAACGAACGAGGACATCGCGCACGTTTGTTCTCGTATCTCGCCGTTTGGTGCAGACAATCGGGCTGGTATCGAACAAACATTACATCGCATCAGCGCGATTCGTAACCGGCAAGGTAAAATTGTCGGCTTGACGTGCCGCGTCGGCCGTGCCGTGTACGGTACGATCGACATTTTGCTCGACGTGCTGCGCAGCGGTAAATCGATTTGCTTGCTCGGGCGTCCGGGCGTCGGCAAAACGACGATGCTGCGCGAATGCGCGCGCATACTTTCGGAAGATCGTAAGCGCGTCGTGATCGTCGACACGTCGAACGAAATCGCCGGTGACAGCGACATTCCGCATCCTGGTATAGGCCTTGCACGGCGCATGCAGGTCGCGGATCCTGCGCTGCAGCATGCCGTCATGATCGAAGCGGTCGAAAATCACATGCCGGAAGTCATCGTGATCGACGAGATCGGCACCGAGGCGGAAGCGCAGGCCGCGCGCACGATTGCCGAGCGCGGCGTAACGCTGATCGGCACGGCGCACGGTCAAACGCTAGAGAATCTCTTGATGAATCCGACACTCTCGGATTTAGTCGGCGGCATCAGTGCGGTGACGCTCTCCGACGAAGAGGCGCGCCGCCGCGGCACGCGCAAGACGGTGCTCGAACGCAAGGCTCCGCCGACGTTCGATCTTCTCGTCGAGATTCAAGATCGCGACCGGCTTGCGATTCACAAGAACGTGGCGGAAGTCGTCGACGCGTTGCTGCGCGGATATCAACCGCAACCCGAAATCCGTCAGCGCACGGCGAGCGGCGATGTCGCGATCGTGCAGGAAGCGGACACGGAGTCGATGCCGCAACTTGCTGACGCGTACGAACATCACGATCAACACGATGAGGCGCACGAGAAGCCGCTCATGATCTTCCCGTACGGCGTCTCGCGCAACAAGATCGAGCGTGCCGTGCACAACCTGCGCGTTAATGCCTCGATTGCGCGAAACTGGGACGACGCGGACGTCGTGCTGACGCTCAAAACGCTCGAACGCAAAGGGCAGCCGAAGCTCAAGCAGATCGCGTCGGATAACGTTCCGATCTATGCGATCAAGACGAATACGACCACGCAGATTCAAACGGCGCTGCGCGACGTGTTCAACCTGGGTTCGATCGACAACGAAGAGATTGCGCTCCGGGAAGCCGAGGAAGCCGTATACCAGGTACTGCTGACGAATCAGGGCATCGAGCTTTCGCCGCAGACCTCGTACGTGCGCCGCATGCAGCATCAGCTGGCAGAGAAATACCGCCTGCAATCACGCAGCACCGGCCTCGAGCCAAACCGCCGCGTACGGATCTTCAAAGTTCCCGAATAAACCGTTCGCGTGTCACGGAAAAGGCGGGGTTCGCAGCGGATGCGAACCCCGCTTTATGTTTGCGCTGATTCTCGCAATTGTGCTCGCGATCGCATCGCCGGCGCCTGCGACGACGGTTACCGGGATTCCGCTGGACGCACCGTGGAAAGTCACTGTTTACAATCTCGTGCATCCGGGATTCAAACATCCCGCTTGGGGCTGGCAACACGCCGAACGCAATTACGACCTCGCCATGGAACTCGCCAAAGGCGACGGCCTGACGATCGATACGGACGTGCTCTTTGCCGCGTGCATGCTCCATGACATGGCGGCGTTTCCGCCCTATCAAGGCAAAGGCGAACACGGCGACGTGGCTGCGCAAAAGAGCGAGCCGATTCTTCGCGCCGCCGGATTTCCGATGGAGAAATTTCCGAAGGTAGCAGCCGCGATGCGCGGCCATATGTATTACTCGAATCCCGGAACCGTACCCGAGGCAATCGTCTTACACGACGCCGATTCGCTCGACTTTCTCGGTGCAATCGGCGAAACGCGTATGATTTCTCTCACTGGAGCCGATGGCGAAAGCGCCGCAAGGCAAATCGCAACGCTTCGTACCTTCGTAAGAGACATTCCGCCGAAATTGATCACCAAGACGGCGAAGAAGATGGGTGCGGAGCGCGTCGCGGAACTACAAACGTTCCTGAACGACTGGCAACGCGAAACGTTCAACGGCCAACTTCCGTAGTGTCATCCTGAACGCAGGTGCGAAGCACCGGAGTTGAAGGATCGCTGCGAACCAAAGGGCCGCCAATAATGTTACGGCGGGCTTTTCGCGCGTAGCGATCCTTCAACTGCGCGCCTTTGGCGCTTCGTTCAGGATGACACACGGCGAGGCTACAGAGTTGTGATCTGACCGTCTTCGGCGACGAGAAAGCGTGTGTCGTACGCCATCATTTCGTCGCCTTTTTTGATGCGGCTGTGCACGTTGAAACGATGAGCCGGTTTTTGACCCGGACGTTTGACGAGGCCGCCGTAGAAGAGCTTGAGCAACGGCGTTTGACCGTCTTTGGGCGCTTCGAGTTTGCCTTGCGAGACCAGCATATCCATGATCTTCTTTTGGAGCGCCATCGGCAGCAGGCGATATGCGTCGTCGGTTTTCCCGCCCTGCTCCTGATTTTGCATCTTGCGGCGGTCGACTTCCGGTTCATCGTTGACATACCGCACGATCGCATCCCAGTTGTCCGCGGCAACGCCCTGGAACTCGCCCATATACCGGTGCCACGTCTTGCCTTGATGCTGAACTTGGTCGGCGCGAATTTGGCGCACGCGCAATGGAATGTTCGATTCGCGTAAGCGCAGGACCAAATTGAATTCTGGCGCGCCGATCGAGTCGGGCATGATGAACATCAGGCCGTTCGGCGAAATCTCGAGTCCGACGCCCTGTTGGGTCTGTGTGTTGTCGTTTGGATTCGGCTGATACCAGACGTGGAACGCGCCGGCGCGACGCTTGTATTGGCGGCGGTCACCCGCGCGACCCAAAAACCACTCGATGATATCGCCGAACATGGAGCCCGTGAAAGACATGCAAAGCCGCTCCGTCGAAGCATCGAACGGCGATGTTTGTCACCGTCGAAGGCATTGAAGGCTGCGGCAAGAGTACACTGCTTGCCGGCCTTTCCGAACGATTACGCGAAAGAGGCGCTGAAATCATCGTCACGCGCGAGCCCGGGGGGACCGCCGTGGGTGACGCGGTCCGGGACGTATTTCTCAAGCTGAGCCTCAAGCCGGCCGCGCTCACTGAAGCATACTTGATTAATGCGGCCCGCGCCCAGCACGTCGTCGAGTTGATCGCGCCGGGGCTCGCGCGCGGCGCGACAGTTTTATGCGACCGTTTCGTTGACTCAACGCTCGCATATCAAGGCTACGGCCGAGGCGTCGATCTCGACCTTTTACGTGACCTTAGCATGGTTGCGACCGGCGGACTAACGCCGGATCTCACGCTCGTGCTCGATATTCCAGTGGCGATCTCCCGCGAGCGTATCGCGACTCGCCCAGGGCATATCGATCGCATGGAGACTGAGGACGACGCATTTTACGTGTGCGTGCGCCATGGTTTTCTTGAACTGGCAAGCGCCGGCGGACGCTATCGCGTGTTGGACGGCACGCGGAGCCCGGAAGATCTCGTTGCTGCTGCGCTTCACGAGATTCTGAATTTTACATCGTGAGCGAGCTGCATTTCGACGTCATCGGCGCCGACGGGCCAAGAGCGTATTTCGCGCAACTGACGCGCGACTCGATTGCGCACGCGTATCTCTTCACCGGGCCGCCGGGTGTGGGAAAGAAGACGTTCGCGCGACGCCTCGCGCAGTCGCTCCTGTGCGAGGCACCGAAGCGCGAAGTACTCGGCTACGACGGAACCTGTAACTCGTGCCGCTTGTTTGCGGCTACGGAAGCTGCGCGTCATCCTGACTTCCTCGAACATACCGGCGTGCTGAAGATCGGCGACAGCGATGCGGCACTGGGTTTCTACGAAAGCGAAGAGCTGACCGCTCGCGACCTGGTGCGTCAGCTTTCGATGCAGTCCTATAGCGGCGGCATGCGCGTGCTGTTGCTCGGCGACATCGATTTTGCAACGCATCACGCGGCAAATGCGCTCTTGAAGTTTTTCGAAGAACCGCCGCGCGGAGTCGTGCTGCTCTTGACGACCTCAGCGCCGGGACGGTTGTTGACGACGATACGCTCGCGGCTCATCGAGCTGCGCTTTCCATCGCTCTCGCAAGCGCAGGTTCGTCAGATCCTACGGACGATGGACTACGACGAGGAACAGGCGCAGCTTGGGGCATCGCTCGGACAAGGCAGCGTGACGCGCGCGATTGCGGCGCTCGGAGATGATGAGGAATCGCTTCGCTCGCAGGTCGCCCGGTGGTTCTTTGCGGTCGCCGACGGTCAAACGCCGGAAGAGACATGGGCGACCCGGGATACGCTCGACGAGGGGCTGGAAATCCTCAAATCGTTCGTTCGCGATTGGACGGCACGTTCGGTTGCGGGAAGTTCCGCGCCGCTCGTCGCGGTCGATTATCAACAAGAACTGGGTGAGTTGCCCCGCCTCGAGCCCGTTGATGCCATCGCGTTGCTCGCGAAGCTGGACGATGCGCAACGCATCGCGCGCACGAACGTCACTCCGACCATGGTGAGCGAGCTAGTGCGAATGGCGTTGACTGGTAGAGCGTCTACCAGAGCTTAAACGCGATGTCGTCGTAGGTCACGGCGAAGGGGAATGCCATGTAGGCGAGTACGAGCGCGCGTGCAAGCGCCGTGATCAACTCATACGCTAAAAATCCGAAGCGGTCGCCGACGTAGACTTCGATCGAGAGCGGAACGCCGATCCACAGTACAGCAAAGACGATGGCGAGCACGAGGCACGGAAGCGGGTTTGCGCGCACCGCGCGAATCGATCCCGAGAGCGCGAGACCGCCGGGAAGGCCGCCGATCGCAGCCGCCGGGATCGTGAGAATCAAGAAAAAGTATGCGAGCAGTTGCAGCGCGATTTGCAGGAAAGGAATCACGGATAGAAGGCTGCCGGCGTACGCCGCGACCCACACAATGAACTGGAACCCGATCGCAGCAATGAAGATGCCGCCGGCCTTGCGGCGCGCTTCGACCCAAGCGTCGTCGAACTTGGTTTTATAGCCGCGCGCGATATTGTTCGCCTGAATAATCGCGACCCCGAAAGCGAACAAGTACACGATCTGGATGATCATGCCGAAGATGCCGCTTCCCAGTCCCCCGAGTGGATCGGTCGAAACCTGGCCGGTATACGAGAGCAGCATATCGAGGACGGCCGCGAGCAGCGGCATCGCAAGAATCGAGGGATTGCGCACGAGGTAGGGCAGGGCGCGCCCGTAGATCGAGAGGTTCACGCCCCGCCGTCCGCCTCGCATGGCTACGCGCGCGCTCCTTGCAGCGCGTGGTGGCACGAACAGTCGGCGTTGATGTCGATCTTTCCGACGATCGTTCCGATCGCGTTCTTCACACGTTCGTTGTTTTTTGCGAACACTTCCATGACTTCGTGATGAGAAACCGGCGCGATCCCTTCGATTCCGACGTCGTAGTCGGTGATCAGCGAGATATTGACGAAGCAGATCTCGAGTTCACGCGCGAGGTAGGCTTCGGGGTACTGCGTCATGTTGATGACTTCCCAGCCTTGGCTCTGGAACCACTTCGATTCCGACCGCGTCGAAAAGCGAGGTCCTTGAATCACGACCACCGTACCGCGTTCGTGGGTTTCGATGTTTAGCGATTTCAGCGCGTCGATTGCGATCGGACGCAGCGTCGGGCAGTACGGGTCGGCAAAGCTGACGTGCGTGGTAACCGGGCCGTCGAAGAACGTGTCCTTACGTCCCGACGTGCGGTCGACCAGCTGATCGCAAACGACCATCGAGCCGGGCTTTACTTCCTTTTTCAGCGAGCCGCATGCATTCGGCGCGATGATGAACTTTACGCCGAGCGATTTCATCGCCCAGAGATTTGCGCGATAGTTGATGGATTGCGGGGGGAAGCGATGATCTTTCCCGTGCCGCGGAAGAAATGCCACGCGCTTTCCGGCGATCTCGCCGAGTGCGATGCGATCGCTCGGCGTGCCGTACGGCGTTTCGATCCACACTTCGCGTGCGTTTTCGATGAGCGAATAAAAACCTGAGCCGCCAAAGACGCCGATGTCGGCGCGTTCCGTAGTTTCCATAGCGGAGGCGGGCATTCGAGGTATGAGACCGGTCCCCTCGAAGGGCCGAGTATGCGACGTTTAGCGGCGGGCTTATGTGTGTTCGTCCTTTTTCTTACCGCCTGCACGCGGGTCACCGAGACGGCGGCCGGGCAACGACATCCGTGGACCCTGCCGCACGTCTTACGCGTTGTCGATCTCGCCGAGCCTGATCACCTCAATCCGTACCTTTCGGAAATGGACATTACATACGGGGTCGCGTCGCTGGTCTATTCTTATCTCGTGGTCGCGGACGATCGCGGGCAGCTTATCGGGGATCTTGCGGCGGATGTGCCGTCGCTCGCAAACGGCGGCATATCGAAAGACGGCCGCACGTATACGTATCATTTGCGTCACGGCGTGCGTTGGCAGGACGGCGCGCCGTTTACTTCCCACGACGTCGTTGCGTCGTGGAAGGCCGTTGTAGATCCGCACAACCTCACGATCTTCCGGCAGGGCTACGATCGCGTCGTTTCGATTTCGACGCCCGATGCGTATACGGCCGTCGTGCATTTGAAAGAACGGTACCCGGCCTTCGTTTCGCAGTTCTTCGCGCCGCTTCAGGAAGGCGGCAAGCCGATCTTACCCGCGCACATCCTCGAACGCGATC
>Ga0213872_10002398_pt1 | contig 11068 bp, 8 predicted proteins | sample VelepicomBERX_R2_FD_160071 | JGI IMG/M metagenome (GOLD analysis project Ga0213872, IMG submission 160071) | Rhizosphere microbial communities from Vellozia epidendroides in rupestrian grasslands, the National Park of Serra do Cipo, Brazil - RX_R2 | ecosystem: Host-associated > Plants > Roots >... | reverse complement strand
ATGCGCAAGGTGGTGGTCTTGCCGGCGCCGTTCGGCCCCAGCAGCGCGTAAAGCTGCCCGGCCGCGATGGTGAGGGTGAGGTCGTCGACGGCGCTCTTGCCGCCAAACTCCTTGACCAGATTGCGTATCGCCAATGCGCTCGTCATGCGGCCCTCCGATACAAGCGATGATGGAGGGAAAAATGGCCTCTGTCACCAGTGGTGCTCATTTTCCAGCGCGGCCACTCTCGTCCTGATGAGGATCAGTATCGGCTTGCTAATTTACAATGGAAGCGTTGTCGTCAAAAAATTTCGTTGAATTTTAGTGAGTTTCTCGTGATTGAATACTTCTCCGGTTCTCGTATTCTTTGCGAGAGCATCCTCATTTGGGGACAGCTCCGGGTCGAAGGGGAAGGTAGAAGCGACCTATGGAAGCTTTGAATATCATGGTGGTCGACGATTCCAGCCTGTCGACCAAACGCCTCACCCAGATCCTCGGCCTGCTCGGTCACAAGGTGGTCCAGACCGCCCGCACCGGCGCCGACGCCGTCGCCCTCTACCCCTCCGTGATGCCCGATCTGGTGACGATGGATGTCTCGATGCCCGACATGGACGGCATCGAGGCGGTGCGCCGCATCCTGCACTCCTTTCCCGACGCCTGCATCATCATGGTCAGCTCGCATGACATGGATATGAAGGTGGTCGAGGCGGTCAATGCCGGCGCCAAGGGCTATGTCAGGAAGCCGGCCGAGAGGGACGATCTCGAGCGCGCCATCGAAAAGGTGATCGCGGTCGCGCCGTTCGCGCGCCCTCACACCCGGCTTTGCGCGCTGGTGATGGGCGATGTGGTCAATTCCTCGCGCATTCACGCCGACACGCTGAAGACGCAGCTGCACAGCGTTCTGCATGGCCGTCTCTCAGCCATCCGCGGCCGTTGCCAGGTGCTGGTCGACCAGTTCACCGGCGACGGGTTTTTCCTGTGCGGCAACGACGTCACCGAAATGGCCGAGGCCGCCCTCGATTTCCGCGATTATTTCCAGGCCCTGAACTGGCGCCAGATCGGTTTCGACGAGCCGATGGCGATCCGCATCGGCCTCGACGTCAACAAGGTCTCGGTGACCGAAAAGGATGGCCGCATCATCGATGTGGCCGGTTCCGGCATCGACCATGTGGCCCGCATCGAGCCGATCGTCGCGCCCAATCAGGTTTGGTGTACGGAATATTTCTTCCGCCAGCTGGAACGGGAGGGGGGCGCGGCGAGCATCGTCGGCCGGGCGCTCGGCAAGAAGGAATTGGCCAAGGGCGCCGGCGAAGAGGATTTGCTGGCGCTGTCTTGGCGCCCATCCAAGGCCTTCTAAGCGGACATTTTTGTGAAAATGCGGCATCGCCGCACAAATCCCATCTTTACCGAATTCCTCTAAACAAATAGGCTTTTCGCGGCTCGACAACCATTAATTGATTCTTGGGGGCGGCAATGGTCAAAGTGCAAAGTATCATCGACAAGCTGAACAACGATCCGGAGGAGCTGAAAAAGTTCCATGCCGATCCGACCGGCTATCTGAAGAACGCCGGGATCGAACTGCCTGAATCGGCCCAGAAGCAATTGCTCGATCATGTGAAGAAGAACCCTGGTGCCAAACCGACCTGGAATGTCGGTTGCGAGTGGGGTTCCGAATAATTGGGCCGATGCTCTGTCTCTCTCGTCCTCAGGGGCGGGAGAGACAGTCTGTCAGTAACGTCAGACCGCGGCGTCCTGAAGATCCGGCGCCCTCACTTTCTCAAATCGTTGCAATATTTCGGGCGTGGCGCAGGCCAGCGGAATGAACCCGTTTCGTGCTTTGACGCACACGCGGCGTTCTTCTCCCCAGGAGGTCAGAGCACTCTCCTCATTATGAAACGACAGGGCCACACTGGCCTGATCTGCCGAAATCTGCTGCATGAAGAGGGTGTCGGGCAGCGGCCGGCTGTCGATCAGCAGATAGTTCGCCGCATCGATCTCGACGACTTCGAGGCAAGGCCGTGTCGCTTCCTCTTGGGTAAATTCCCATAGGCCACGCCACTGATTTACGGCCGCTCTCAACTGCCTGACCGTCTCGGAATTGTCGACGGTGTATCCGTCGCTATCCCCAATGAAGTGATAGGCGAGCTTATTCAGATCGTCGGATCGTGGAAAAATCTCCCGGTAAGAGGGTAGAGGGCGCAGATTTGTGATGCCGTAGTCTGACGCTCTGTCGAAATAAGGACTGAAGCGGTCGACATTGAGTCTGGCGACCCCAGTCGGCGGCTCCAGATGAACAAGCAGTGGCACTAGGCGGAGCATCTCCTCGTACCACTCCTCCCGGCTTCCGGGAAAACCTGACAATATGTTCCACTTCGCTGTCACGCCAGCGGAACGCGCGTAACGCAGGAGCGCGATATTCTGTTTCGTGCTGGTACCCTTCTTCATCAGGCGTAGCAAATCATCTTGCAGAGACTCGATTCCCGGCTGAATCCCGTTTACCCCTGCAGCTTTGAGCGCCAGAACTTTGTCGAGCGAGATATTCGCTTTCTGCTCGTAAAAAATATCCAAGCCCAGATCGGCTTTGGCGAGAGCAGGCAGGAGCGTGGTGTAGTAGGTGACCGGCATGATGTTGTCGGTCATCCCAAAGCGGCGAATGCCTGTGGCCTCGGCCAGTTGGGTCATTTCCGACAGCACTTGCTCGGGGCTCTTCTGCCGATAGCCCATTCCATTGCCGTTAAGGCCACAGAAGGTGCAATGGTTCTTTTGTCCCCACCAACAGCCACGACTCGATTCATAGGCGAGCGTGAGTTCGCCGTGCTGGCGGATTGAAGAGCCGGGCAGCCAGTGGTCTAACTGCGCAAAGAATTCGCTGTATTCGACCAACGGAATATTGCTGATATCGGAATTGGGTTGGGAGTGGATGATTTTCTGTCCGGCGAAGCTTGCTGGATCGTCGAGGAACGAAGTGAAGGCGTGTTCGCTTTCTCCGGAAAAAATCACGTCGAGCTCCGGCACATACTGTATCATCCCCAGCGCCATCTCGCCTTCGCAATTGGCGCCGCCGGCGACCAAAGTGACGTCGGGCAGGGCGGCGCGACAGTGCTTCGCCAGCAACGCCAAGCCATTTGTCTGTTCGAAGGTGCTGGAGAAACCAATCACATCGTAGGGTCGGCTAGTCGCGATCTCCGTCATTTCTGCAAGCCAGGCCTTGATGGAAGCGTCCAGGGAATCCAGCGTATACGCCACCGCGTTGACACCGCGTATTTGGGCCGCCTGCTTTATCTCCTGGTTCAGTTCGTCGAGCATAGGTTCGGTCAAAAGGGCGCCTGCGCGGAACCCCATGATCCGCTCACCGATCATCACATGGGTATTGTAGGTTGTGATGGTCATGTAGGGGATTTCGCCGATGCGGGCGGCGAAGGCGAGATTGCTGTAGAGGATGTCGACCTCATGTCCATGCGCTCTCGCGCAGACCTGCAAAGTGTGGACGCCGAGATTGGGGCGTTCGATGCTACCAAACGGGGGGACGATCACCAGAACTCGCATCGGGACTCCTCAATGTCTGTCGCGCAACGACCTTTCAGTGGCCGGACTCCCGAAGCATGTTCAGATCTCCGTCAAGAATCGCCAGTCTAGGCAATTTCAACCAAAAGATGAAGGAGGTTCCGTGGCCTGCCACGGTCCTGACCGACACCATTCCGCCCAGCCGCTCTACCTCCTGGCGTACGGCGGCAAGCCCGACGCCTCGGCCGCTCCAGACATCGGCCGAGCTTGTCGTGGAAATATTGTCGTGGAAGACATAATCCAGGACTTCTTCGTCGGTCAGATCGTCATCCATACCGGCTGGCAGGCGGCCGCTTTGCTTGAGGCGGCGACGCAACGCGCCGATGTCGATGCCGGCGCCATCATCGGAGACGATGATACGCAGATCCTCTCCGGTGAGATCGACCGTGCAGCTGATCGCGCCTTGCTCCTCCTTGCCGCGCTCGAGACGGGTTTCCGGCGGTTCGATTCCATGCGCCACGCAATTGCGGAAAACATGGATCAGCGATCTCAGAAACGGACCGAAACGGTCGGGATCGAGCCAGACATCTTCGTTCGCGATGACGGTCAGAGGGGCAACCTCTTTCTCCATCCGCCGCGCCACCTGGGCGATCGTCTGGTCGAATGCGGCCAATTCCGCTTTCAGCGACACGGAGCCGACGCGGTCCACCTCGTCGAGCAGCGCCCTAACATCGGGATCGTCCAGGTTCAACGATTCGCCGCTGCGCAAGAGAGCCGCCAGATTTTTGATTTGCGCGGCCTGCGCCGGTGGCATGGTGACGTGCCCGCCCTTGCTGAGAAAGTCTTCACCGAGAGCCTGCCGGATTATGGACAGGTCTTGATTCAGACCGCTTATCAGCATGACGGGGGTGACGACAGCGGCGATGTCGGTTACGGAGTCCGGCTCGGCACGCTGCAGGGAATCGAGCTGTTCTTCCAGGAGATGCAATAAAGTCGGTGTCTTTTCGAAGCTGAATTGATTGAAGACACCTTTGAAGGTATGGACGGCGCGATAGATTTCTTTGATGAGCGCCGCCGGATCCCCGTCGGAATTCAACATTTCCGGCAGTTCGGAATTGATGAAGAGGTCGTAGGCGCTCAAGGCTTCGAAGAAGTCGCGACTGTCGGTGACGGCCGCGACGATCATTTCCAGCCGCCGATGTTCGCTCGCCACTCGCTCGGCCAGTCGTCGCTCGGTCGTCACATCCCGCAACACCACCATCAGATGGCCATTTTCGAGGACGGCGTATTGCATTCTCAGTCTGCGGCCCCGGCGGTCGATTTCCTTTGGCAGCAAAGACAGGATGAGGTCTCGCTTATGACTGTCTTCGGCGGCCAGAGCCGTCGGAACGGACTCGGTGACAAAGGCGGCGTGGCGGGGATTCTCGGCGAACAGCAGCGCCGCCGCATTCTTTCCCGCCGGGATTTCACCGAGAAAGGCTTCGCAGGCGCGGCTATATTGCCGATCGATGATCAGGGTGGGGCCGAAGGACAGGAATCCTTCACCGGAATTGTGCAGCAGGCTGGCGATTTCCGAAGTGCGTTCGGCGACCTGACCCTCTAGCTCTTTCTGCCGCCGCCGCAGCAAAGCGGTACGGCTGCGGACGAAGAGGACGATCGCGCCGAGGGCTGCCAGTGCGATGCCGATCTTGAACCACCAGGTCTGATACCAGGCCGGCAGGACGGTAACCAGCAGCTGCGTAGGCTGGTCCGTCCAAATATCCTTCGACACCGAGGCGCGCAAAAGCAGGACATACTGTCTCGGCGGGAGGTTTGTGTAGACCGCCTGCCGGTGGTCTGCGTCGGTGTAGATCCAGTCCTTGTCGAAGCCGGCCAGCTTGTAGGCGTAGCTGATCTTGTCCGACCGGGCGTAATCCAGCGCAGCGAATTCGACCTGCAAATTGTGGTCAGCCGGCGGCAGAACCAGAGGCTTGAGGGAGGAATAGACGTGTCCACCAAAATGGACCGCGGTGACGACGATCGGCGGAGGTGTAGCCTTTTTATCAGACAGGCGCTCAGGATGGACGACGGTCACACCGCCAACGCCACCAAATAGCAATGTACCGTCCGCAGCGCGCGCACCCGCTCCCGCCCAATATGCGGAGACCGCCACCCCATCTGTGCTGCCGAAGGCTCTCGCGCTGAGGGTGATCGGATCGATGCGGATGAGGCCTGAGTCCGTACTGCCCCAGATCTGTCCCTGTTCATCCTCGATCAGTTTATCGACGCTATTGCTTAACGAACCATCCGGCGGAGAAATCCGGCGGATATTGACAATTCCCGGCGCATTGTCGTCGAGCACGGCTACTCCGCCCCCGAGAGTGCCCATCCATAGCCGATCCTTGCGGTCAACCAGCAGCGTTAGCACCGTATCGCTGGGAAGGCCGTCGGGATTTGCCGGGTCATAGTGGAATTGTATAAAGCTGCCCTCATCCAGAAGATTGAGGCCATGATTGGTAGCGACCCACAGCCGTCCGCGATGATCGCGCGCTACCGTCTGGACGCGGTTGTCCGAGATGCTGTGCGGATTGTCGGGATCGTGAGTAAAGAAGGTGAAGCGGTTGTCGGCGATGTCGAAGCGAACAAGCCCGCGTCGTTCGGTGCCAATCCATAGCACATTTCCCTCCGGCAAGAGGGATCGCACTGGAGTGTTGGAGAGCGCCTGAATTTCCTTAAGATGTCCCTTTTCCCGCAGGAAGAGCCCTCTGCTGCCGGTTACCCAAGTTTGATCTGGTCCGGTAACAGCAAAGCCAGAGAGCGGAACCCCTGGCAACTTGGCATCGTTCACTTGCGTCGGCGATGCTTCCACTCTGCCACTCAAAGGGGAGAAAACTTCTCCACCAGCATCAGTGCCGAACCACATGCTGCCGTCGGGGCGCGGGGCCAATGTGGCAACGTTGCTGCCGGAAAATGCGGTAAGGTCGCGATCTGAAGGAAGCAGCGAGAGGAAGGCATCGGTTCCCGGGGCGAGATAGTCCGCCCCACGTTCATGGGAGACCCACAGGCCGCCGGAACGATCGAGGAATTCGCTGAAGATTATGTTGCCACCTAAGCCGCTTGGACGACCGGGATCATAGCGGATGTTCTGTATTACCTTTCCGCTAGCCTCATCGAAAAAGTTCAGCCCTGCTCCCCTGGTGGCAATGCTTAAAATTCCCGGTTTAACCTCAGCCATGCCGAGTATTTGGTTCGCTGGTTGGATCTGATTGACAAGCCTGACCCGATCATCACGGCCGATCATACCTAGGGTGCCATCATTCTTTCCAAACCAAACATTGCCATTGGCTGATTGGAATAGGGAACGTATCCCTGCCGAAAATTCAGCGTCGTGGCCCTCAACCGGTGTAAACGCCTCCTTAGTCTGGTCGTAACGCAATAACCCCTGTTCCGTTCCTATCCACAGTGTTCCATCGCCAGCGAGGAGAACACTCCAGACCTTTGTGTCAGCCGGCAGTCTGGCTATGTCCCAGTGCTTAGTCGCCGCATCAAAATGCGACAAGCCGTTCGAATTGCCGATCCAAAGTCCGTGGTTTCCATCGCTGATTACGGAATTGTAGATCGAGCCGGTAGCGGTCGTGACGGAAGGAAGCTGCCTAAAATTCTCTTCGACGGGATCGAAAATGGCGACAACACCGGTGTTGACCACGACAAAGAGCGTTCCATCTTCATCGGCGACCAAGCCGGTCACATAGTTGCCGGCAAGGGAGAGAGGGTCTTTTGGGTTATGGCGGAAAACTCGCGAACGGTAGCCATCCCACCGGACCAACCCATCTTCGGTTCCGATCCAGATCATTCCTGTTTTGTCTTGGGCGATTACCGTGCCGGTGCTGGGCAGATCGCGCGGAAATTGCAGGTGGCGAAACAGCGGAATGGCCCGCGTGTCCCAGACGGAATGTCCGGGTGTGATCTGCGCAAAAGCGAAATGAGAAAACAAGAGCAGAAAGAGAAGGGAGAGATAGCGTCCTCCGGCTGTGCCGGTCGCGGCCTTGTTTTGTCTTTGAAACAAATCGGTTCCCCACCGCATCATGCGGTAGATTATTACCTATTGCCCGGTCTTTTCCTAGCTCCGCAGAGGTGGGCAAATACCGAAAACAAGGAAAACCAGGGCGATGTGCGCTGGGTATATGGCGTAAAAGAACCAGCCTGGCAGACGGACTAGGCGGGCTGACGACGGCAGGCCGCAAATAGCGACTGCTAGCGGTGAGAGCATACAAAGGGCCGGCGCCAGCAATTCATAGGGACGGTGATATAGGGGGACCGCCGCGTAGCCTGCGCTTATCGCCAGGATCGCCAAGGATGGGGACCGTTGAAAAAGCACATAACCCGTCAACATGACGGAAGCCGCGACCAGCTCTAGTCGATAGAGCCCGGCGGCGACCAGCAGACCCGACGAAATCAGAATAGCCAGGAGGCGGTGCCCCTTGATCCACAGCCGAATTGCGGCGACGCCGAAGGACCAGGAAATCAACTCGTTGAGGTGGAAGCCGTAAGAGCTAAGCCAGAAGTGGAAGGGAATTTGCGCTGGAATGCCCCAGGCCAACAGCCGGAAGAGATAACGACGACTACGTTCTTCCGGTTTTTCCGATAAGCGAGCGACGATGATGAAACAGAAAATCGGAGCGCAGACGCGCCCGATCCAGAAGGCCGGCCAAGCCAAGGCGCCCCCTGCGCCCATCCCAGCATGGCTCAATACCATCAGGATGATGGCGAGCCATTTCGAGGCCTCCAGGCCCCGAATCAGTGTTGCGTCGATTCGCGAAGGCGGGAGGGCGGCTGAGACGGTCATGCGCTGGACTATACAGGCCGAAATCGGCTCCACCAACAGACGAAATCGACTCTCCCGCACTTCTTGCGCGTGTTGCTCCGCAGCGCGGCCGCCTACAATTTATTGTTGTCCGGCGGCAGTTTTTTGATCGCGGATTTCGGGCCGGCGCTGATTTTCGTGCCGTGCGGGTCGGGGGTGAAAAGCATCGGCACTTCGGCCCGCCAGCCGCAGGAACTAAGCGTCCAGATTTCCTTCCAGGGCAGGGATTGGGATCCCTTGACCGGCTTGCCGGCCTCTTCACTGACGAATTCGGTGTTTTCGACAAAGGCGGTCGGGCAGTTCGGTTCGGGGCCGCCGGCGGCTTTGAGGGCGTAGGCGTAGGCGGTCTTCTGCAGCGGATCGTCGGCATGCGAACTGCCGGGCAGCATCGGCGTGATGGCGATGCTGTTCTCATGCTCCACCCACAGATAGACATTCAGCTCATGGCTGGCGCCGCAGCCTTCCTCATGCACCGGAAAGCGCAGTTCGCCCGCTTCGGGTCCGCCGAACTGATTGAATTTCATCGGCCGTAACGCGACCGGATCGGCGGCCTTGTAGGTCGCCGTCGAGCAAGGTTGGCGCACCATCACCGTCGATTTGGCGGCGGTGGCCAGCACGTTCTGCTTGAGATGGGAATCGGCGAGAAAACTCTGCTCCGGCGTCTGATCTTCGGCGCGGACGCCTGGGCCAGCCAGGAAGACAAGCAGCAGGGGAAGCAAAGTGACAGATCGCGGCATGTTCGGTTTCCTCGTCGAACAGCCCCCTCAGATCCAATGTAGACTTGTCGTCCGCCGTGTCAAACCTTCACGGCGGTCGCGGACCTGCAACACTTTTTATGCCGCATCGCCAATCAGCGCGTCGGCTGGGATATGCCACTGATCATGCAGTCGGCGAATCATGGCGATCGACAGCCGTTTGATAGAACCAGTCATTATCTCGGACGCCCGCGAACGGCTGTTCAATAATCGAGCCAAATCGGCCTGTGTATACCCCATTTGCTCCATCCGAAAGCGGATCGCATCGATCGGCGACGGCGGGTCGATCGGGAATGCCTCGCGCTCATACCGCTCGACAAGGATCGCCAGCACCTCCAACTCGGCGAGCTCCTCCGAGCCTTCGGTAGCGTCCATGAGCTGATCGATGCGGGCGAGCGCCGCCCGGTGTTGGTCAGCGGTTTTAATCGGATGCAGGTTGGTCATATTGTCCTCACATCGATGTCGTCATATTCCTCATGGGTGCCAGCAAACCGGACACGAGCGATGCCGGCGGCGTAATTGAATTGCACCACCAGCCGGTAGGAATTGCCGCAGACATCGAAAACGATGCGGCTATCGCCTACTATGTCGGCCGTCCCAAACACCTTTTTCACTTCGGTTGGCATCTTCCACTTCGCCCGCTCGATCTCGACCTTCCAGGCGGCGATTCGGCGATCGAGGGTCTTTCCCTGCGGGGGGCGCAATCGCTTCTCGCGCTCGATCAGGGTGGTGATGACTTCCAAGCCAACAATCAGCATGGCGCATAATCGCATGTTCCTATTTGTGGAACAACATCGATGTTCCACAAATAGGAACATATTGCTGGATTGTCGCCTAACCCGTTGAATTTCAATCGACTGCCACTGAATACCGATAAATTCAGATGATCAGTGGCAGATGCAGTATTTTCAACAGGTTACGTGTCAAACCGCCCAGCCGCCGCCCAGTGCGCGGTAGGACCCTACCGCGGCGCGCGCGGCGTCGGCGCGGGTCTGGGTCAGGGCGTCCTGGGCGGATAGAAGCTGCCGGTCGGCGTCGAGCACGTCGGTCAGGGGGATAACCCCGCGCTCATAAGCGACTTGCGAGGCGTCGCGCGCCCGTTTCAGGGCGGCCACTTCGCGGGTCAGTTCCTGTCCATGCGCTTCGGTCTGGACCAGGGTGCTGAAGGCGTCCTCGACCTCGCCGGCGGCGCGCAAAACGGATTGGCGGTATTGCGCCAAGGCTTCGGCCTCGGCGCCTTTGGCTTGTTCGACTTCGGCGTCGACCCGGCCGAAATCGAACAGGCGCCAGCGCAGGCCGGCGGCGGCTTGCGGCTGGAAGGAGGCCTGTTTCAGCAGCGTGCCGGAAGACAGGCTTTCGAAGCCGAACAGGCCCGAAAGCGACAATTTGGGATAGTATTCCGACAGGGCCACGCCGATCTTGGCATTGGCGGCGGCAAGATTGCGCTCGGCGGCGATCAGATCGGGGCGGCGGCGCAGGAGGTCGCCGGCCGGCGTCTCGCCGGGAACCGCCGGAACGTCGGGCAGGGTGGCCGGCTGGCCGAGTTCCGCATCCAAAGCGCCGGGTTGCGCACCGACCAGCACGGCGAGGCGATGGCTCTGCGCCGCGCGGTCGATCTCCAGGGGCTGCAGCGCGGCGCGGGCCTGAGCCAGCAGAGCCTCGGCCTGCGCCACCTCGCGGTCGCTGGCCAGTTCATGCGAAAAACGCAGCCGCACCAGATCGAGAAGATGCTGGTCGGTGTCGATCTGTTCCTGAATCACTTTGATGCGGGCCTGATCGCCGCGCAGGCGCAAATAGGCGTCAGCAACCTCTGCGGCGACCGAGATGCGGGTGGCGACGCCGGCCGCCTCCGCCGCTTCCGCTTCCGCGCCGGCCGCTTCCGCGCCGCGGCGCAGGCCGCCGGCCAGATCGATCTCCCAGCTGGCGGCGGCGCCCAAAGAATAATCGGATTGATAGCGCGAATAACCCGGGAAGTTCTTGGCGATCG
>Ga0213872_10002397_pt1 | contig 11068 bp, 8 predicted proteins | sample VelepicomBERX_R2_FD_160071 | JGI IMG/M metagenome (GOLD analysis project Ga0213872, IMG submission 160071) | Rhizosphere microbial communities from Vellozia epidendroides in rupestrian grasslands, the National Park of Serra do Cipo, Brazil - RX_R2 | ecosystem: Host-associated > Plants > Roots >... | reverse complement strand
CGCCGTGCGCGTGGCCGAGACGGTGGCCGCCGGCGACCTGACCTCTACCATCGACGATCGTGGCCGTGACGAGACCAGCATGCTCCTGCGCGCCCTGAAGAAGATGAACGAGCGGCTGCTGGAGATCGTCAGCCAGGTACGTGTCTCCACCGACACCATCGCCACGGCCAGCAGCGAGATCGCCCGGGGCAACCTGGACCTGTCCTCGCGCACCGAGCAACAGGCGGCCTCGCTGGAGGAGACCGCTTCCTCGATGGAACAACTGACCGCTACCGTGAAACAGAACGCCGACCACGCCGGCCAAGCCAACGCGCTGGCCGGATCGGCCTCGGACGTGGCGCGCCAGGGCGGCACGGTGGTCAGCCAGGTGGTGCTGACGATGGGTGCCATCGATGCGTCCTCCAAGCGCATCGTGGACATCATCGGCGTCATCGACGGCATCGCCTTCCAGACCAATATCCTGGCGTTGAATGCTGCAGTGGAGGCAGCCCGCGCCGGCGAGCAGGGCCGTGGCTTTGCGGTCGTGGCCTCGGAAGTGCGCGCGCTGGCGCAGCGTTCGGCCACCGCCGCGCAGGAGATCAAGGCCCTCATCGCCGACTCCGTGGCGCGCGTGGCCGATGGCAGCAAGCTGGTGGAGCAGGCCGGACACACCATGCATGAAGTGGTGGAGAGCGTGCAGCGGGTCGGTGCCGTGGTCAGCGAGATCAGCGCCGCAGGGCAGGAGCAAAGTGCCGGCATCGAACAGGTCAACCTGGCCATCGTGCAGATGGACCAGGTGACACAGCAGAATGCCGCGCTGGTGGAGCAGGCTGCCGCCGCCGCGCAATCCCTGCAGGACCAGGCCGCGCACCTGGCGCGGCTGGTGTCGGTGTTCAGGCTCGCAGGCGAGGCGCCGGTATTGCGGGCCGTGGCGGCGCCGGTGGGGCGGGCCTTGCAGTACGCCTGATGGTCTGGTGGCGTCGGGCCCGGGCGCTGTACACCCGGGACTCGATGCAGGGTGGCGAGGAAGGCTATGATATGCACGTACGCGTACCCCCGACGCAGGGGTCGCGACCAGAACATCCAACAGGAGACACTACGTGAGCATAGACATCCAGCCCCGGACGGTGATCGGTTCCGCCCATTACCGCCAGGACGAGAAGACCGACTACCGGTGGAACATCCCCGAGTTCTTCAACATCGGTATCGAGGCATGCGACAAGTGGGCCGATGGCAGCGCCCGCCCGGCCATCATCAGCGAAGACGCCGACGGCAGCGTCACCACCTGGAGCTTCGACCAGTTGAAGTCGCTCAGCGACCAGTTCGCCAATGTCCTGGCCGAGGCCGGGGTGAAGCGGGGTGACCGTATCGGCATCTACCTCTCGCAGCGCATCGAGACGGTCGTCACCCACATCGCCGCCTACAAGCTGGGCGCCATCACGGTGCCGCTGTTCTACCTGTTCGGCCCGGATGCCATTGCCTATCGCCTGCAAAACAGCGGCGCCACCGCGCTGGTGACCGATGCCAGCGGCATGGAAAAGGTCTACCTGGCCGGCGAGCTGCCGGAGCTGAAGGTGATCTATTGCGTCGAGCCTGCCGACATCGTGCTGCCGCAGACCACCGACTTCTGGGATCGCCTGCACGCGGCCCCGTCGCTGTTCACGCCGCAGCCCACGCTGGCTGACGATGCGGCCATGATCATCTACACCTCCGGCACCACCGGCAAGGCCAAGGGCGCGCTGCATGCCCATCGCGTGCTGCTGGGCCACCTGCCGGGCGTGGAAGTGTCGCACGACAGCTTCCCCCAGCCCGGCGACCGCTTCTGGACGCCAGCCGACTGGGCCTGGATCGGCGGCCTGCTCGATGTGCTGCTGCCGTCGCTATTCCATGGCGTGGCGGTGGTGGCCAGGCGTCTGGAGAAGTTCGATGCCGAGACGGTATTCGGATTGCTGGCGCGGCATGGCATCCGCAACGTGTTCTTCCCGCCGACGGCACTGAAGATGTTGCGCAGCACGCCTGCGCCGCGCGAGCAATGGGACTTCAGCCTGCGCAGCGTGGCCAGCGGTGGCGAGACACTGGGCGATGACCTCATTGCCTGGGGCCGCCAGGCGCTGGGCGTGACCATCAATGAATTCTATGGCCAGACCGAGTGCAACCTGGTGGTGTCCTCGTCCTCGCGGCTCTATCCCAGCGCCTCAGGCAGCATGGGGCGCGCCGTGCCGGGCCACGACGTGCAGATCGTCGACGACGACGGCCACATCGTGGCGCCGGGGACGGTGGGCAATATCGCCATCCGCTCGCCCGATCCGGTCATGTTCCTGCGTTACTGGCGCAACGAGGAAGCCACGCGCGAAAAGTTCGCCGGCGATTTCCTGCTCACCGGCGACCTGGGCAACATGGATGAGGGCGGTTATATCCGCTACCTGGGCCGCAATGACGATGTCATCACCAGCGCTGGTTATCGCATCGGGCCGGCGCCGATCGAGGAGTGCATCATGCGCCATCCGGCCGTGCGTATCGCGGCCGTGGTGGGTATCGCCGACGAGTTGCGTACCGAAGTGGTAAAGGCCTTCGTGGTGCTCAAGGAGGGGCATGCCGGTGATGCGGCGATGGTGGCGGCGCTGCAACAGCATGTGCGCTCGCAATTGGCGGCGCACGAATATCCGCGCGTCATCGCCTTCGTCGATGCCCTGCCGACCACGGCCACCGGCAAGATCATGCGCAAGGCGCTCAAGGAAATGGGGGCTTGACGCCGCGGCGCCCGGGTCGCTCTACCCGCTGCGTCTTCCTGGCGGGCCGCCGCGGGGCGGCTCGCACCGGGCCTGCCGTAGGGGCCAAGAATATCAAAAAGATTCGATCTTTTTCTAGCGTGATTTCGGTGGATATCTCAATTAATTGACGATATTAATCTCGAACAAATACGATTAAACGACGGCAGATTAGCGGGTATAAATGTTTGTCACGGATAGTATGTGCCTTATTAATTGTAGCTAATCGACCATCTTCTCCAGCCACCGGATCCTTGCGCTCATGAAAAATACCGAGACTCCACCGAGCGCCCGCATCATCTTCGGACAGAATGTCAGGAGAGTTCGCCGGCTGAAAGAGATGTCACAAGAAGAACTGGCCTTCCGGGCCGACATCAGCCGTACCTACCTGAGCGAAGTTGAACGCGGGGATCGCAACATCTCCGTGGACAACATGGAGGCCCTCGCCCAGGCCCTTGAAATGGAATTACCCGACCTGCTGCGTCATACGCTGCTGTCCTTGCCCAGCGACGAGCCGAAGTCACCCGACTAGATTGCCTGCCGGCTTGCCCGCACGACCCGGTCGAACAAGGGGAGAGGAAGCGACCGCGGCAGAGGGCAGAGGAAAGCGCAGGCTGAACACCGTAGGTCCACCGGGCAGGCTGCGCACGCTGGCCTGCCCACCATGCAAGCCCATGATGGAGCGCACGATGGCCAGGCCCAGGCCACTGGAACCGCTGGCGCTGCTGCGCGAGGGATCGGCGCGATAGAAGCGGTCGAAGATGCGCTCCTGCAGCGCGGGTTGGATCCCGCTACCGGGATTGGAAACCTCGATGACGGTGGCCCCGTCGACCACGCTGGCGGTGAGTGCAATGACGCCGTCCTGCGGCGTGTAGCGGATCGCATTGGCCACCAGGTTGCCCACGGCCCGCCGCAACAACATCATGTCGGCATGGATGCGTCCGCTGCCCTGGATGGCGATGCGCACCCGGGCATCCTCGGCGATGCCCTCGAAGTAGTCGGCGATCTTGCCCAGCTCCTCCCTGACATCAAGCTCCTGGACCTGCAACACCACATGCGCATTCTCGGCCCGCGCCAGGAAGAGCATGCTCTCCATCATCCGCGACAGGCGCTCGTACTCCTCGATATTGGAACTGAGCAGGGACTGGTATTCCTCCACCGGGCGTGGCTTGCCCAGCGCCACCTGGGTCTGCACCATAAGGTTGTTGAGCGGGGTACGCAGGTCATGGGCCAGGTCGGCGGAGAACTGGCTCAATTGCTGGAAGCTGCCCGAGAGGCGGTCCATCATCTCGTTGAAGGATTCCACGATCTCGTGCAGCTCCTGCGGCGCGGCCTGGATGTCAAGGCGGGTATCGAGGCGGTTGGCGGAAATGGCGCGCGTCTGCGCGGCCATCATGCGCAAGGGCTGCAAGCCGCTGCGCACGAACAGGAAACTGAGCAGCGTCGCCAGCACCGTGCCGATGCTGGCGGCCACCCAGACGTCAGAGCGGTATTCGGAGAGCAGCATCATGCGATCCGAGGCCGCACGCACCACCAGCACGATGGCCTGCTCGCCGGAACGGGTCACGGGCTTGCTGGCGATGTAGCGGGCATGCTGCTCACCCTGTCGCCATGACTGGATGCTGTCCCATGCGCCGATGGCGACCTTGCCCAGGTCGATGCCCGGGGCTGCGCGTTCGGGGTCATGGCTTTCCAGCAGCGGGCTGCCATCAGCACGGGTGATGCGCACCAGCAGCTGGTCGTGGCCGCTCAGGTTGTCCAGCACCAGGTGGCGCCGCGCCAGGATATCTTCCAGCGAGGCCGAATCCTCGACCAGGTGATTGATGGAGCGGCACTTGCCGGCCAGCTCCTCGTCGTCGCGCCGTTCCAGTTGCATATGCAATGCATGGCACAGGTAGCTGCCAAACCCGGCGAAGGTGACGATGGCCAAGAGCGCAAACAGCACCACCAGGCGCAGGTTCATCGAGGCGGGCGCGCGCTGCTTCACTGCCTGGCCTCGAAGACGTAGCCCATGCCCCAGACGGTATGCAATAGCTTCTTGTCGAAGCCGTCGTCGAGCTTGGCACGCAAGCGCCGCACGGCGACATCGACGACATTGGTGTCGCTGTCGAAATTCATGTCCCACACCTGCGAGGCAATCTGCGGACGCGAGAGCACCTCGCCGGGACGGCGGATGAGCATATGCAGCAGCGCGAATTCCTTGGCGGTCAGGTCGATGCGATGGCCGGCGCGGGTGGCCTTGCGGCGGACCACATCAAGCACCACATCGTCATACTCGATCACATCGGCCTCGCGGCTGGGGCCGCGTCGCAACAGCGTGCGCACGCGCGCCAGCAGCTCGGTGAAGGCGAAAGGCTTGACCAGGTAATCATCGGCCCCCAGCTCCAGTCCCTTGACGCGATCATCGACCTCGTCGCGGGCGGTCAGGAACAGTACCGGCGTGTCATGGGTGCGGCGCAGTTCGCGCAGGATGTCCCAGCCATTCATGCCGGGCAACATCACATCCAAGATGATCAGCTTGTAGTCCAGCGTGCGGGCATTGTGCAGGCCATCCACGCCGGTCTGCACCCAGTCCACCACGAAGCCGGACTCGGTCAGGCCGCGACGCAGATAGTCGCCCGACTTGGGCTCGTCTTCTACCAACAAGATATGCATGATCGGATTCCTGGCGGACAAGCTGCCATTGTGAACCAGCCGGGCAGGCCTATTCATTACAAATCTGTAATGACTTGGCAATCTTTCTGTGCGGACCGGCCGCCTAGAATGCATTCCAACGATACGCCAGACGCTGCCGCAGGCAAGCACGGGCAGCAGGGCGGTCGACGGTGCCAGCTGCATTATCCCCTCTGTGGCCTGGCGTCTTTTGTAACACTTTCCCCTTAGGAGCATCCTCATGAAGACTTCGCACCTCATCCTCGGCAGCCTGGTGGCCGCTTTCTCCCTGTCCGCCTTCGCCCAGTCGACCGCACCCACCGAAGCCGCGCGCGACCAGGCCAACCTCTCCGCACGCAACAACTACCCGGTCATCAAGTTCACCAGCACCAAGACCCGCGCCGACGTCATGGCCGAACTCAAGGCCGCGCGCCTGGGCGAGCCGATGCAAGCCAGCGCGACCAAGCCCTCGGTCAAGGACAGCAGCACCCAGGACCAGGCCTTTGACTCTTCCCTGTACAACGGGGCATAATCGGCGCCGACCAGTTGGTCCGTATTCCACCCAGCGGCTACCCGCCTTCACCGGCCGGTAGCCGCGTGAGTTTTCCATGCGCGCTCTCATCCTCTTCCTGGCCTTGCTCTTGCCGCTGCAGCTCTCCTGGGCGGCGATGGCGAGCTATTGCCAGGGCGAACGCAGCAGCGCGCCAGCCCACCCCGGGCATCACGAACACCCCGCAGCGCAAGCGGCCCAGCCCGACAGCGAGCACGCCAAGAACGGCGAAGCCGACAGCGGCTGTTCGCTCTGCCAGTTCTCCGGTATGAAATCGGTGCAATGGCCGCACCTGTCCATGGGTGACCATGGCGGCACATCGCTTGAGGTTTTCTGCACCAGCCCCCGCCATCCCGCCTCCCACATCGCCGACGGGCCCGACAAGCCCAACTGGCTGCTCGCCGCCTAGGTCGGCGAGAACACCCATTCTTTACCTGCTCTCGCCGGATTCCCCCATCTTCACTGGAGAATTCGATGTACCGGCACAGCCACCTGCTGGCGCTAGCCCTGCTCGCGCCCAGCCTGGTCCTTGCACAAGGACCGACCCCATCTATTGCATTGACCGATTCCGCACCGCAGGCCCAGACGGCGCAGCGGCTGACCCTGTCCGCGGCGCTGGCACTGGCCGATAGCGGCAACCGCACACTGGCGGCCGCCCGGAAGGAAATCGAAGCCCTCGATGCCAGCCTCGAACAGGCCGGCGCCCGGCCCAATCCGGAGTTTTCCGCCCTCATGGAAGACACCCGCAAGGCCAGCCGCACCATCACCTATCAGGTCAACCAGCCCATCGAACTGGGTGGCAAGCGCAGCGCCCGCATCGCGGCGGCACAACGGACCCGCGACATGGCCGTCCTGGAACTTGCCAGCCAGCGCAGCGCCTTGCATGCGCGCGTGACGGCGGCCTTCCACGAGGCGGCACTGGCCATGGAACGCCAGCAACTGGCGCGCGACCTGGTCACGCTGGCGCAGACCGCCGCCGACATGACGGCGCGCCGGGTGCAGGCCGGCAAGGTCTCGCCGGTGGAGCAGACGCGCTCGCAAGTGGCCCTCTCCAACGCGCGGCTGGAAGCCAGCCAGGCCGACAGCGACGTGACGCTGGCGCGCCGGCAATTGGCCAGCCTGTGGGGCGCCACCGACCCCGGCGCGGCGCTGGCCGACATCGACACGGAGACGCTGCCGCCTCTGCCCGATATCGCCACCCTCACCGCGCGTGTGGCCAACGGCCCGGCCGTGCAGATGGCACGCCTGGAAGTGGAACGCCGCCAGGCGCTGGCGCGCATCGAAAGCAGCAAGCGCGTGCCCGACCTCACCCTGAGCCTGGGCAACAAGCGCGACGAAGAGGCCGCCCGCAACATGTGGGTGGTCGGCTTCTCGGTGCCGATTCCGGGGTTCGACAGCAACCGGGGCAATGAGCTGGAAGCCTTGAAGCGCGTCGACAAGGCCCGCGACGAGCAGGCCATCGTCGAGCTGCAACTGCACAACGATGCCGCCCAGGCCTACGAGCGGCTGCGCAATGCCCGCCAGGAAGCGCAAGCCCTGCGCGAAGACATCGTGCCCGGTGCGCAAAGCGCCTATCTCGCCGCGCGTACCGGCTTCACGCTGGGCAAGTTCGCCTTCCTCGATGTGCTGGATGCCCAGCGCAGCTATTTCCAGGCCCGGGCGCAGTACTGGAAGGCGCTCTCCAACGCCTTCCAGGCCAGCGCCGAACTGGACCGCCTGGCCGGCAACGGCCCCCTTGCTCGCCCCCATCCGCAATGAGAAAGCACCGGAGAACGCACATGAAAACGTATATGAGCAGCAAACAGAAACTCGCCATCGCAGCCATCATCGCCGTCGCGGCCCTGCTGTCGGGATGGACCCTGCTGCAGGGCCAGGACGCCCAAGCCAAGGCCGAGGCCGCCAGCACGCACCAGGATGAGAAGAAGGAAGAACACGGCCACGAAGAGAGCAAGGGCAAGGACGAGGGCGAACATCACGATGAAGAAGGCGAGATCGCCCTGAGCCAGGAGCAGATCAGCGCCGCCGGCATCGTACTGGCACAGGTCGCGCCGGCGAACCTGGAGAGCGGCCTGCAACTGCCCGGCGAGATCCGCTTCAACGAGGACCGCACCGCCCACGTCGTACCGCAGGTGGCTGGCGTGGTGGAGTCGGTCCCGGCCAAGCTGGGGCAGAAGGTGAAGCGGGGTCAGGTACTGGCCGTCATCAGCAGCAGCACGGTCTCCGAACAACGGACCGAACTGATCAACGCGCAGCAACGGCTGGTGCTGGCGCGCAGCAACTGGCAACGCGAGAAGCAACTCTGGGAACAGAAGATCTCCGCCGAACAGGACTACCAGCAAGCCCGGCTGGCCTTGCAGGAAGCCGAATTGGCCGTGCGCAATGCCAGCCAGAAGCTGCAGGCCATCGGCGTGGCTGGTAGCACAGGCGGACTCAACCGCTACGAAATCCGCGCCCCCTTCGACGGCACCATCGTCGAGAAGCACCTGGGCCTGGGCGAGGTCGTGCGCGAGGATGCCAATGCCTTCCTGATCTCCGACCTCTCCACGGTCTGGGCCGAGATCATCGTCTCGCCCAAGGACTTGCAACAGGTCCACGTGGGTGGACGCGCGGTGGTGCGCGCCACCGCCTTCGAGGCCACGGCCAGCGGCAAGATTGCCTATGTCGGCGCCTTGATCGGCGAGCAGACCCGTACCGCGCGCGCCCACGTGGTGTTGCCCAATCCGCAGGAAAGCTGGCGTCCCGGCCTGTTCGTCTCGGTCGACGTGATGAGCCAGGCCACCGAGGTGCCGGTGGCGGTGACGGCCGATGCCCTGCAGACGATAGAAGGCAAGAGCGTGGTCTTCGTGCGCGTGGCCGACGGCTTCAAGGCGCAGCCGGTGCGCACCGGCCGCAGTGACGGCAAGTTCGTCGAGATCCTGGCCGGGCTGCAGGCCGGCGACAAGGTTGCCGGCACCGGCAGCTTCGCGCTCAAGGCCGAACTGGGCAAGGGCGCGGCCGAACACAGCCATTGATGCCCTTTGAAGGCCATCGCGCCACCACTCCACTCTGAGAGACCACGATCATGTTTGAACGCATCATACGCTTCGCCATCGAGCACCGATGGCTGGTCCTGCTGGCGGTGCTGGGCATGGGCGCCTATGGGGTCTACAGCTACCAGAAGCTGCCCATCGACGCCGTGCCCGACATTACCAACGTGCAGGTCCAGATCAATACCTCCGCCCCCGGCTACTCGCCGCTGGAAACCGAGCAGCGCATCAGCTATCCGCTGGAGACGGCCATGTCGGGCCTGCCGCAGCTGGAACAGGTACGCTCGCTGTCGCGCTACGGCCTGTCGCAGGTGACGGTGATCTTCAAGGACGGCACCGACATCTACTTCGCCCGCCAGCTGGTCAACGAACGCCTGCAGCAGGCCAGGAGCCAGCTGCCCGGTGGCATCGATCCGGTCATGGGGCCGATCTCCACCGGCCTGGGCGAGATCTACCTGTGGACCGTGGAAGCCCGCGAGGACGCCCGCAAACCCGATGGCACGCCCTACGGCCCCAGCGACCTGCGCGAGATCCAGGACTGGGTCATCAAGCCGCAGCTGCGCCTGGTGCCGGGCGTGACCGAGATCAATACCATCGGCGGTTACGCCCGCGAGTTCCTGGTGGCGCCGTCGGCCGAGCGGCTGGCCTCCTATGGTATGACCATGGACAGCATCATCAAGGCGCTGGAAAAAAATAACAGCAATGTCGGCGCCGGCTACATCGAGCGCCGTGGCGAGCAATACCTGATCCGCGCCCCGGGCCAGGTCGGCTCCATGGACGACATCGGCAATATCGTGCTGGCCAATGTGCGCGGAGTGCCCATCCGCATCCGCGACGTGGCCGAGGTCGGCGCCGGGCGCGAACTGCGCACCGGCGCGGCGACCGAGAATGGCCGCGAGGTGGTGCTGGGCACCGTCTTCATGCTGATCGGCGAGAACAGCCGCACGGTCTCGCAAGCGGTCGACAAGAAGATGCGCGAGATCAACCGCAGCCTGCCCGAGGGCGTGCAAGCCATCACCGTCTACGACCGCACCGTGCTGGTGGACCGCGCCATTGCCACGGTGAAGAAGAACCTGGTCGAGGGCGCGTTGCTGGTCATTGCGGTGCTGTTCGTCTTCCTGGGCAATATCCGCGCGGCCATCATCACGGCCATGGTGATTCCGCTGGCGATGCTGTTCACCTTCACCGGCATGGTCTCCAACAAGGTCAGCGCCAACCTGCTGAGCCTGGGGGCGCTGGACTTCGGCATCATCATCGATGGCGCCGTGGTGATCGTGGAAAACTGCGTGCGCCGGCTGGCGCACGCGCAACAACACCATGGCCGCCCGCTCACACGCAACGAACGCTTCCACGAAGTCTTCGCCGCCGCCAGGGAGGCGCGCCGGCCCTTGTTGTTCGGCCAGCTGATCATCATGATCGTCTACCTGCCCATGTTTGCGCTGACCGGTGTGGAAGGGAAGATGTTCACCCCCATGGCCTTCACCGTGGTGGCCGCGCTGCTGGGCGCGATGATCCTGTCGGTGACCTTCATCCCGGCGGCCATTGCGCTGTTCATCGGCGAGAAGGTATCCGAGAAGGAGAACGTCATCATGCTGTGGGCCAAGCGCCTCTATGCGCCGCTGCTCACCCGCATCATGGACAACAAGCCGGTGGTGCTCACCTTTGCCGTGGCGCTGATCGTGGTCAGCGGTGCGCTGGCCACGCGCCTGGGCACTGAGTTCGTACCCAGCCTCAACGAAGGCGACATGGCCATCCAGGCGCTGCGCATTCCCGGTACCAGCCTGACGCAATCGCTGGAGATGCAGCAGCAGATCGAGAAGACCCTCAAGCAGCAGTTCCCCGAGATCGAGCGCGTCTTCGCCCGCACCGGCACGGCCGAGGTGGCCTCGGACCCGATGCCACCCAACATCTCCGACGGCTACATCATGCTCAAACCCGAGTCGCGATGGCCAGAGCCTCGCAAGACGCATGCGCAACTGCAGCAGGCCATCCAGGAAACCGTGGCACGGATTCCGGGCAACAGCTACGAGTTCTCGCAACCGATCCAGCTGCGCTTCAACGAGCTGATCTCGGGGGTGCGCAGCGACGTCGCG
>Ga0213872_10002396_pt1 | contig 11068 bp, 8 predicted proteins | sample VelepicomBERX_R2_FD_160071 | JGI IMG/M metagenome (GOLD analysis project Ga0213872, IMG submission 160071) | Rhizosphere microbial communities from Vellozia epidendroides in rupestrian grasslands, the National Park of Serra do Cipo, Brazil - RX_R2 | ecosystem: Host-associated > Plants > Roots >... | reverse complement strand
GGCCTCGCGGAAGGATGCTATCGAGTCGTCCAGTCGGTTCAGCGACTTCAGAGTGGCGCCCAGATTATGGTGCAGGATCGGCAGATCGGGCTTGAGCGCGATGCCTCTCCGGCACGCCGTCGCCGACCCCTCGATCATGCCGAGGTTCAGCAGGCAGGGGGCCATGTTGAGGTAGGTCCATACATAGGTGGGGTCGACGACGATCGCCCTGCGGAAGGAGGCGAAGGCCTCTTCCCCCAGATCGTTCTCGTTCAGGGCCACCGCCATATTGCTGTGGATTTGGGGGTTGAGTGGCGCATAGGAGATGCCTTGGCGGAAGAAGATCATCGCCTCTTGCACCTTGCCCAGTTCCTTCATCACCGAGCCCAGATTGCCGTACGCGTCGGCGTAATCGATGCGGGCGAAAATGGCGTCGCGATAGTACGGAACCGCCTCGGCGTACCGATTCTGCCCGTGCAGGATCAGTCCGAGATTGTAGTTCGCTTCGGGGTGCAGCTGATTGAGGACAAGGGCTGCCCGGTAGAGCGGTTCCGCTTTCGCTTCCTCCCCTTCCCGGTGGAATTCGACCGCCTTGTCAAAGATCTGAATATCGAGGCTAGTCTGAGGCTTGGCCGGTACGGCCTTGGCACGTTTGGCGGTCGAGGGTTTCATCCGGGGCTCGTCATGACAATCGCGGCCTCATCCTAATTGCGAAGTGTATAGTCAAGGTTAACAGCCTCTCAACCATCGCAGCACTACGGTCAGGCCAGCCGCAAAGAGAATAGTCCGACCAGGAGCCCGCACGCGATGAACCAACCGCTTTATTTCCACTGGAATGTCTCGAATTTGTTCGGTTGGGGAGTCTATGGCCTGAACCTGCTGCGCCATTGGAATGCGGCCTCCGGCGCGCAGGCCTATTGCCTGAGCCAGATTCACCTCGACAGCCTGAGCGGAATGGATCCGCTGTCGCTGATGTCGATCGCCCAGCCGATCGTCGAATCCGATGCGATCCGGCAGCATATAGAGGTAAACGGGCTCGGCGCCGCGGAAGGTATAGTGCTGCATTCGCTGGGCAATGCCTTCGGTGGTGCGGTATGGCCGAGCCAGGGCGGGTTCACCGGCACCGCGGCGACCTGCGGCGTGATCTTCTTCGAGAACACATTGCTGCCTGATGCGCGCGCCGTCGCCAGCGACTATGATCTGATCGTCACCGGCTCGACCTGGTGCGAGGAAGTGTTGCGCGGACAGGGGGTGGAGAATGTGGCGACGGTGATCCAGGGCATCGATCCGTCGCTGTTCCACCCGGCGCCACGCGCTCATTCGCTGGAGGGCCGGTTTGCCGTCTTCAGTGGCGGCAAGATGGAATATCGCAAGGGCCAGGATCTCGTCGTCCTCGCCTTCAAGGCCTTCGCCCAGCGCCACCCCGAGGCGATCCTGGTCACCGCCTGGCATTCCCCCTGGGCGTCGCCGGCCCTGACCATCAACGCCAATCCTTCCGTCGCGCCGGTGCGGCTGACCGAGGAGGGTGCCATCGACATGGCCAGTTGGATCGCCGACAACGGCATTCCGGCTTCGCAATATTTCGATCTCGGGGCCATTCCCAATCATTTGATGGCCCGCGTCCTGCGCGAGATGGATGTGGCGGTGTTTCCCAACCGCTGCGAGGGCGGCACCAATCTGGTGGCGATGGAAGCCATGGCTTGCGGCGTGCCGTCGATCGTGGCGGCCAATACCGGACAGCTCGACCTCACGCGAACATGTGCTCCCTATGTTCTCGGGCGGCAGAGTGCGGTGCCGTCCGACGACGGCTCGACCATCGGCTGGGGCGAGAGCGACGTCGAGGAGATCGTCGAGGCTTTGGAACAGGCTTGGTCCGACCGCGAGGAGGCGCGCCGCCGCGGCGCCGCGGGAGCGGATGCGATGGCGAAGCTGGCCTGGCGCCGGCAGATCGCCGAGCTGCACAAGGTTCTGGTGCCCTTCGGCGCCTGACTCAGTCCGTCAGCCGATATCCCGCAACAGGCGCGGATCCCGGCCGAGGAAGCGGTAGCGGCCGATGGCCGACAGCGCTTCCTGATAGAGCCGGTGATACGCCTCCCGCTCGGCCGGCAGACTGTCCAGTTCTACCGCGACGTCCTGGTAGGCGGCCAGGTTCGACAGGTCCGGCTGCGGCAGGTTTCCCGCTTCATAGTCGGACCACATTCCCAGATAGAGCCGTTCCAGGGCGGTGACCAGGCCCGGCGTGTCGAACAGGATGCAGGACTCGCGGGTGAGCCGCAGTCTCTCGCACAGCCGCGCCCGTTCCGTGGGCGATTTCCCGAGGTCGACAGCCTTGGCGACGAATTCCGCATCGTCGCGGCAGATCAATTCCGGCAGGCCGACGGCCCGCAACAGGCTGCCGCAGACGCGCGACGCGAAGCCGCGCCCGACCCGGGTGATCACCGGCACGCCCATCCACAGCGCGTCCGACGCGGTGGTGTGGGCCCCGTAGGGGAAGGTGTCGAGCACGATGTCGGCCAGGGGATAACGAGCGAGATGGTCGGGATTGGGCCTGCGGCCGGTGAAGATCAGCCGGATCGGGTCGATGCCCTGGGCTTCCAGCAAGTCGCGCAGATGAGCTTGGGTGCCCGCGGCAGGCACCATCAGCCACAGAACGCTATCGGGGGTCTGCTTCAGAATTTCCACCCAGGCATTCCAGCTCTCTTCGCTGATCTTGCGCGCCTCATTGAAGCAGCAATAGACCAGGGCATGCTCGGGCAGGCCGACGGAGGCCCTGCTGATGGGATCTCCGACCAGCCTTTGGCGGTCGGTAGGCTGATAGCAAGGAAGGCGGATCACCTTTTCGGAGTAATAAAGCTCGTCTTCCTCGGGAATGATGAAGCTGTCGGCGATGATGTAATTGTGCAGCGGCGACCCCATCGTGCCGGGATAGCCTAGCCAATTGACGATGATGGGCGCCGGCCGATAGGCCAGCAGCGAGACGCGGCTGCCCTTGGTGTGGCCGTTCAGGTCGACGAGGATTGCTATGTCGTCGTCATGGATGCACTGCGCCGCGTCCCGATCGGACAGGCTGCTCAGGTCGCGCCAGTGCTCGATGCTCGCCTCGATGCGAAGTCTGATCCGGTCGGAGTTCTGCCCGCCCGTGTAATAGGCGAAAACCTCGATCTCGCTGCGATCGTGCAGCGCGTAGATCTCGGCCGTCAGAAATCCGACCGCATGATTGCACAGATCGGAACTGAGATAGCCGATCCGTAGAGGGCGGCTCGCCGCGCGGCGCTTCCAGTCCTCGTCGCGATCCGGGAAGCCGCCTTGCGGCCTTTGCGTCTCCAGTTCGTTGTAATGGGCTGCATTGGCCAGCTGCCACAACGGATCGTCGCGATGGCCCGCCAGCAAGAGCGGCGAGATGTTGCGCAGCAGCGCGGGAGCGGTGAGGCCGCTCGGCGGCCGGATGACGGGCCAACGGCATTGCCTTTGCCGCACATTGATCCAGTGCTGGATGACGTCGGGCTGGAGCGGATCGAGAGCCAGGCTCAGCTGGAAGGCCTCCTCGGCGGTCCTGTCGAGGTCAGCGTCGGCCAGGAGACGCCCGAGATGCTTCAGTGCCAGCAGTTTGCCGTTGACGGTCTCTGCGTTGACCATGGCCATCCGGTCGACGGCCGATCGCCAGGCATCCACGGCCGCCCGCAGATTGCCCGTCTGCTCGAAGGCCAGGCCGAGATTGATGTAGGCTGGCAGGAAATCGTCCTTGGCCCGGATGGCGGCCTGCAGACAGGCAATGGCAGGCTCGTGCTGTTGCCGCGCGCTGAAGAGGTCGCCCAGATTATAATGGACGGCGTAGAGCAGCGGATGACTGGGGTTTCGCTCCACCCAGGCCCGATAGAGGGCGGAGGCCGCCGCCGGATCGCCTCCCCTGGCCAGCTGGTCGACGGCACTCAGCACAGTCACGGCATCGAGCGTCCCGTCCTCGATCCGCCGATGCGCCTCGGCGGCGATCTCCTGCAGCCCGGGCACGCCTACTCCTTGGCTGGCAGCACCGGATAGTCGCGCAGATAGGCGTCGATTTTCCGGCGCAGCAGGATCTTGTTGTTGACGATGCAGCGCATCCGGTTCACCCGGCGCCCGAACAGGAAAATCGGCCTGTCCTGACGGCTGATGCCCCAGGGATGTTCGTAATCGGTCTCCGGCACCGCATAGATCTTGTATCCGCTGCGCTTGGCCTTGAGCGACAAGTCGGTCTCCTCGCCGAAATAGGGGGCCAACCGGGGGTCGAAGGTGATGCCGGCATCGTGCAGGCGGGCGGTGTGCAGCGCCATCAACTGCCCCGAGACCGCGTCGGCTTCGATCGGCTGATCGAACTCGCCGCTGTTGAGGGCGCGAAGCTCTCCCATGGTGCCCATGTCCATCCAATGGGCGGTGGCGCCGACGCACAGCGCGTCGGGCAGGGTGTGCAGCCAATGCTCGAGGCGGTACAGCATCTCCACCGAGATGCGCAGATCGGCGTTGAGGATATGAATCGTCTCGCCCTCGGCCTGGTTTATGCCGATGTTCCAGCCGCGCGATACGCCGACATTGAATTTGTTGAAGCTGAATTTGTCGATCCGGGGATGGTCGCGCAGATCGTTGAAGACTTGCTCGTCGTTGAAGACGCAAATCACTTCGCCGTCGAAGTTCTTCAGGTCCTCGAGCAGGGTGCGGATATTGAAAGGAGAGCCGGGAGAGTAATCCAGCACCGCGATCACCACGCTGCGCTTTACCGGCGAGACCGATCCGATGTGACTATTGAGGTCTTCCGAAATACGCGCCGCGTCACCGAACCGCGCCCAATCGAGATAGAGCGTGGCGAGCGCCATGGCGATATCCGCCGACTCCGGCGCCAGTTCGATAGCCCGCGTCAGCACGGTTTCGGCTTCCTCACGCTGCCCCAACTGACGCAGAGCGGTACCCAGATGCAACGCAGCTATGGGATTGTCCGGCTCCAGCCGGACGGCTTGGCGAGCCGCCTCGGCCGCCTCCTGGTAACGGCCCAGAACGTTCAGGGCGGCGCTGCACATGGTGGGCCAATAAGCCTGGTCCCGAGCCGCTGCCATCATGGCCCGGGTCAGCCAGACCATCGCCTCGGTCAGCCCATGGCCGATATATCGCTGCAGCACCGCGTCGGCGAGGTTTTCATCCAGCGCTTCGCTCAGTCTGTTCTCTTCAGCCGCCAAGGATGGATCGTCGATGGCTTGACGCGACAAGCACAGGGCCAGAACAAGGGCGATAGCGGGCGAGGAGGGATCGAGCGCGACGGCGCGGCGCAAGGCGGCCTCCGCCTCGGCCAGGTGGCCGAGCCGAAACAGGGCTTGGCCGAGCTGGACGAAACTGTCCAGATGGTCGGGGTCGAGCTTGCCGGCAATGTCCAGAGCCTCGACGGCGCCGGCCAAATTGCCGATAGCGAGGCGGGTCAGGCCGAGCCGAAACAATACTTCGGCGCTTTCCGGAGATTCACGGTGGACGGCGGCCAGCAGATCCTCTGCCTCGGCCAGCCGTCCCGCCAGCCGCAGCGTCTCGCCCCTGAGGAAGTGCAGTTGCAGATCGGCGGGATCGCCGGCGACGGCCCGGTCGATCAGATCCAGCGCTTTGCCATGAGTTCCCGCATTGATCGCGGCCATGACCTGTTCGATGATCTCTGCCCTGCGGTCCATTTTTGGTCGGTCGCTCTAGAAGGTTGAAGGTCGGTGAGGATACTGCCCATCGCCGGGATGTCATCTTAAATTCTGTTGTCGATTATCTGGGCTCTTACCGGTTTTTGTTTCGTTAACATGAATAGCCATTTGCGGCGCTTAATGATGAATTAACGGGTTCGCCCTACGCTTTCCAAGGCCCTTCGCCCGCCAGGAAAGTATGTGGAAATGCTCGAAGAAAAACCCACCGGATATTACGACGGACTCAATACTTTCCTTCTTAATCTCATCCCTGCCGATGCTTCCGTCGTCCTGGAAGTCGGCTGCGCGGTGGGCAATCTCGGCAGAGCCTACAAGGAACGGAACCCGGCCAGCCGCTATTACGGCGTCGAACTGCATCCGCCATCGGCGGAGATCGCCGCCACCAAACTCGACAAGGTGTTCACCGGCGCGGTCGAGGATATCGACCTGTCATCCCTGGAAGGCACCGTCGACTGCATCGTCTATGGCGACGTCCTAGAACACCTGGTCGATCCCTGGGCGTCCCTGCGGGCCAACCTCAAGCTTTTGAAGCCCGACGGCAAGATCGCCGCCTGCATCCCGAACGTTCAGCATTGGAGTCTGCTGCAGCATGTCCTCAAGGGCTATTGGGTGTATAGCGAGCATGGGTTGCTCGACCGTACACATCTTCGCTTCTTCACGCTGCATTCGATCATGACGATGTTCGCCGACACCGGTTATCAGGTCGAAAGCGCCTTTGGGCTGAATGTCGACCAGGAGGGCGCCGCCGACTTCGTCGAACAGATGAGTCCGGCATTGAACAATCTCGGCATCGATCCGCCTGAATTCCTCGAACACTGCTCGGTAATGCAATATCTGGTCGTCGCGACGCCGGCGGCGCGAGCCTGATCGGAAAGCTCGCCGAAAGTGCAAGGCCAGCTATCCGCCACCGGGTTGAACCTGCAATATTTGCGAGCCGTTCCGGCTGAGGCGCTGTCTATTCTGGTCGTCGGCGAAGACGTCGGCGACCTGTGCCTAGCCCTGAAGGACGCCGGGCCGGACGGTCGGCGGGTGATCGGCGTCGGGCCGGATCGGATCGCCGATACGGCGCTCCAGGCGGATAGCGTCGATTGTCTGATCATCGATGGCGTTCTCGAGCGCGTTCAGGATCCGCTGGCGCTGATCCAATATTTGCACCCCGCTCTGTCGGAGGGCGGCCTGCTGCTCTGCTCCGTCTCGAATGCGCAGAATTTCGCCTTCATATCGGCACTATTCACCAACGACTTCCAATATCGCGACTCCGGGTTGCAGGACGGCCGTAATCTCCGCCTGTTCACCATGTCCACGATCTTCAAGCTGCTGCTGGACGGGGATTTCCTGCCACAGCTCATCCACACTTCCCTGACCCCTTGCGACCCCGATCTTTGGCAGGCGATGATCCCCCTCGCCAATTATTTCCGCATCGATCCGGACCAGATTCACGTCAACCTTTCAGTCTATCACTATGTGCTCGCGGCCCGCCCGATGCCGATGGTGCCCAAATTGGACGAGCCGATCAGCTTCGTCGCCTGCAGCAATGATCCGGATCAGCTGGCAAACAATCTTGCTGCGTCGCCCTGCTTCCGGTCGGGCGGGCACGAGTTGATCGTCGTCACTGACGCGACCAGCGCGGCCGAGGGCATCAATCGCGGGGTGGAACGCGCGAGCCATAGACTGGTGGTCGCGGCGCACCAGGACGTCTACATCCCGGAAAGCTGGCCCACGCGGTTCCTGCAGCAATGGGCGCAGGCCGAACGGCAATTCGGCCCCATCGGCGCGGCCGGGGTGTTCGGGGTATCGCCGCAGGGGGGCGTCATCCAGCGCACCGGCCGGGCCATCAATGGCAGTCAGCTCATTTCGAGCGGCCCGGCCCTGCCGGCCGAAGCGTCGAGCCTCGACGAGATCATCCTGGCCCTGCCGAAGGACACGCCGCTGCGGCTCGATCCCGTGGTGGGGTGGCACAATTACGGCACCGATCTAGTGCTGCAAGCGCGACGGGCGGGGCTCGTCAGTGTCATCCTCGACGCGCCCTGCCTGCACAACACCCGGTTTGCGGGGTTGCGCCGGGACTTCGTTGACAGCGCCGTCGAACTCGGCCGCAAATGGCAACAAGAGCGCCCGTTCCACACGACCTGCGTGCGGATCGACGAGGTGGGAAATCTGTCAGGCTGGTAGGTGAACGAGCATGGCCTTATCGATAGTGACAGCCGCCGATCACCCCGAAATATTCACCCGATGGCGCGATGTCGATGGGCGTTTCCCGGTCAATAGCACGGTGCGCTACGGTGCTTTCGCCCGCCATTACTATTCCATTGCCTTCGCCAACTCGCGCCGGGACGCCAGTTTCGCCGTGGTGGATAGAGACGCTCCGCGTTTGCTCGTCATGGCCACGATCGGCGCCGGCCACCTCGATTATTATGGTTCGCCCGCCAGACTGTTCCGCGCCGATCCGGACGATGAAGCAGCGATTGCTGCCGCCTTCGCCCATCTTGACGGCTTGATGGAAAGTGACTCGGTGCGGAACGCGGCGATCGTCGATGCCGCGCCGGCCGGCCTCCTGTCGCCGATCGGAGAGGCGTGCCTCAATCGCCACTTCCGCCCATCCCTGCACCTGACCGCATGGGCCGACATTTCCGAGGGGGAACTGAGTCTGCGCCGTGGGCTGCGTAAGAGCTACAAATCGCTGCTCAATTGGGGCAAGACCAATATGGTCATCTCGGTGGTCAACCAAGAGGCGCCGGATCGCGCGCAGTTCGACCGCTATCGGGCGTTCCACCATGCCGTCGCGGGCCGCGCTGTGCGGGCGCAAGACACCTGGGACGCATTCTATTCCTGGATCGAAGCCGGACATGCCGAGCTGGTGCTGGGCTCGCTGCCCGACGGCGAATTGGTGGCCGGTACCATGGTGGGCGACGCCGCGGGCAGCGCCTATTACCTGTCGGGCGTCTATGACCGCGAGCGGTTCGACAAGCCGATGGCCCACTGGCCCCTCTGGGTCGCCATGCTCAGGGCGCGGGAGCGCGGCGTGCTGCGGTTCGAGCTGGGCGATGTTCCGCTCGAAGGAACCGCGACACCCAAGGAGGTGGCGATCGGCTTCTTCAAGCGAGGCTTCGCCACCGAGATCGTTACTTCCCTGGTGTGGACGCGGACGGATCCGTCGACAGCAGGCTGAAATACAGCGAATCGACCCAGCGTCCCTCGGTCCAGTGGGTCTCGCGGTGGCGGCCGTCGAGGTGGAATCCGAGTTTGCCGAAGAAGGCCTGCTTGGCCTCGTCGATGGCATAGATCTCGGACCAGAGCCGGTGCAGATTGAGTTCGTCGAACCCGTAGCGGATCATCACCCGGGCAGCGTCGGGGGCGAATTTGTCATCGATATAGAGATCGTCCGCGCCGATATAGATCGAGAAATCGGCGGTGCGGTTGATGTAATCGATGTAGCAGAGACCGCAGGCGCCAAGCAGGCGGCCGGTTCCCAGCTCGATGACGGAAAACATGCGGGTGTCGGGATCCCCCATCACCACATTGACGAACCACTTTTCCTGATGGCTCGACGACAGCTCGCGATATTCGCGGAAGAAGCGTCGGAATTGCGGCTGGTTGCGGAAGTCGAGCAGGAGCGGAAGGTCCACCGGCTCGATGGCGCGCAGCCCGACATGGCGGCCCTTAAGCATGGTTGGCCTCCAGATCGGCAAGATAGAGGGCCTCGCCCGATTTCTTGGCGCCGGACAGGCGTCGCCCGACCAGCTCCTCCAGCCGATAGGGCGGCAGCGAATCCACGGGCGCGGGACGCAAGGGTTCGAGATCGCCGGCGGCGAGGACGCTGCCCACCGGCAAATCGCGGGTGAGGCGCAGGCAGCGCCGCTGGACGACGATGGTCTTGGCCTCGTTGGCCTCGATCCGCTTGATGCCGTCGCCGAGCGCGAATTCGAGTTCGCGGGTGCGGTCGACCATGTCGCGCCAGGTCTTGGGGTTGAGCGAGAAGGCGTGGTCGGGGCCGGTGCGGCCGTTATCGTCGGTGAAATGTTTCTCGATCATCCGCGCACCCAGCGCCACGGCGCCCAAGACCGCGGCATGCCCCGGGGTATGGTCGGACAAACCGAGGATCATGCCGGGATATTGCACCGCGAAGCTGCGCAGCACGTTGAGATTCACGTAGCGGAAATTCTCGAGGCTGCCGGTGTAATTGGTGTTGCACTGCATCAGGCAGATTTCGCGATTATGCTTCAGCAGCGCCTCGACCGCCCGGGTGGTGTCTTCCTGGGTCGAGGCTCCGGTCGCCAGCAGGACCGGCTTGTTCTGTTGGGCGATCAGTTCGAGATTCTGCGTCCAGGTGATGTCGCCCGATCCCACCTTGAAGGCGGCGACCAGCGGGGCGCATTCATTGACGGCGTCGACGTCGTAGGGGGTGGTCATGAAATCGACCTTCGCCGCCTTGGCTTCGTCGGCGAGAATCTCGTTCCACGAGCGGTCGAGCTCGCAATCCTCATAGACCTCATAGACCGATTTCTTCCAGCCCGCCTGATGGCTGAGCTGCGATCCCAGCTCCTTGAAGCCAACGTCGCTGACGATGCTGCGCGCCTTGAAATGCTGGAATTTGACCGCATCGGCGCCGGCCTCGGCGGCATGATGGATCAGCGCCTTGGCCCGTTCGAGGTCGCCATCATGGTTCGAGGCGATGTCGGCGACGAAATAGGTCGGCGCATCGATGGCGATCTGGCGGCCATTGATCAGGAAAGACGGGGCGTATCGCATTTCTTCTGCTTCTCCGTGACAAGCGCGTCGACAACTTCTTCCAGGCCCGGCAGGCGGTATCCGAGCAGCGTTTCCGCCTTCCGCACATCGAGCCCGGCACTTTCGGCCCGGCGGGGAGCGAGGCCGCGTACCGAACCGGCTCGTGCCTGCGTCAGGGGCCGTCCCATCCGCGCGGCCAGCGCCGTGGCGAATTCCAGTTTGCTGGCGATGTCCGACGAGGCGAGGTTCAAAAGCCCAGCTGCTCCGGCTTCCAGCAGCGCGAAGCATGATCGGGCGAAGCTGTTGCTGTCCAGGGTCGAGGTGAAATAATCGTCGAACAGGGTCAGGGGCTCGCCGCGCTCGATGGCGCCCATCAGCCATTCGGCGAAGGTCGCCTTGCCCTCCCAGCCGCGCAGGCCGGTGATGTTGGTCCGCAGCACCAGCGCGCCGGACAGAGCCAGCGCGAACGCCTCACCGGCGAATTTGCTGCGGGCATAATCATTGACCAGATGGGGGGCGCTGGCTTCGTCATGGGCCGCGCGGCCGTCCCCGGTGAAGAAATGATCGGTGGATATCTGCACCAGCCGCGCCGAGTGGTCGCGGCAGCATTCGGCGAGCAGGGCGACGGCCCGGGCGTTGACGGCGAAGGCGGCGGCGGG
>Ga0213872_10002395_pt1 | contig 11070 bp, 10 predicted proteins | sample VelepicomBERX_R2_FD_160071 | JGI IMG/M metagenome (GOLD analysis project Ga0213872, IMG submission 160071) | Rhizosphere microbial communities from Vellozia epidendroides in rupestrian grasslands, the National Park of Serra do Cipo, Brazil - RX_R2 | ecosystem: Host-associated > Plants > Roots >... | reverse complement strand
ACCGGCTTGGCGGCCAGCGGGCCGATGTTGCCCAGGCCCAGCACGGCGGTGCCGTTGGTGATCACGGCCACCAGGTTGCCGCGGCTGGTGTATTTGAAGGCGGTGTTCGGATCACGGACGATCTCTTCGCAGGGCGCGGCCACCCCGGGCGAGTAGGCCAGGGCCAGATCGTGCTGGTTGACCAGTTGCTTGGTGGCGGCGATGGCCACCTTGCCGGGGGTCGGGAACTCGTGGTATTCGAGCGCGGCGCGGCGCAGTTCGGCACGTTTTTCTTCTTTGTTGACCTGGGTGTTGTGGGGCATCAAGTGTCTCCTGCTTGCTGGCTTGCCAGACGGGTTCCGCACACCAGCGGCGGGCCATGCGTCTCGCAAGGGTTCGCGATTGTAGACCGCTACACGGGGAAAACCCTAGTAGGTGAATCTGCGTAAATGGGTGAATCGGTTTTGACTTTTGCGTGAAGGCTCCAGATGCGACGGAAAGCGGCGCAACGATTGTGGATCGCCGTCCTGCGGCAATGCAATCGCACTGACCCGGATGCCGCGCCCTCGCTGCCGAGCCTGCTCCTGGGGCTGGCGGGCGGGAAATGGATCAAAACTTCATAAAACAGCAGAATTGACGCAAACTTCTCACAAATCGTGACGACACTGCAAGGCGTTACGCCCTTTGCGGTGCTGGCGGCGCAGGATGGGGCTTGGGCAGAATGTGCCTGGAGAAGTCTTCTGGTGCCTTCTTCGTGCACCTCTGTACCTCTGCCGTCCTGCCGGGGGCGGGCCCGATCTGCTTCTTTTCTTTATCTGTGAGTTCTTCCCATGTCCTTGAAGTGTGTTGCATTGAGTACGGTCCTGCTGGCGGCGTCCCTGGTCGGCTGCGCTGCCAATCCGCCCGATTCCACCCAGGCCGGTGCGCCGGAGGCCGGGGCTGGCTCTGCCGGTCAGTCCGCAGCGGCCGCGCCCGCCGCGGCGCCGGCGCCGGCGGCCCCTGCCGCACCCGCACCCCGGCACCTGCCGGAGGACGGGACCGTGGCCGAGTTCGAACCCCAGAACACCCGGCTGTCGGACGACACCCTGGCCTTGCTGGCCGAGGTGGCGCCGACGCTGGTGCAGGCGCCGCATCTGGAGGTCGTCGGCTACTGCAACCGACAGGATGCGCCCAAGAACGCACGGCAGGTGGCCCTGGCGCGTGCGCTGGCGGTGCGCAGCGAGTTGCTGCGTCTGGGTGTGGCGGCCAAGAACATCCGCGTCAAATATGTGACCACGGAAGCCCGGCACGCGGTCACGGTCCAGATCAGATGAGCTGGCAACTCTGCTGACCCGGCGGACTTGACGGCCGCCGTTTTGCAAAGAGAAGGCATGCGACGATAATCGAGGGACTTCCTTCGTACCGGGGCGTTGCCATGTCCAGCATCAGTGCCATCGGCCTATCGGGCCTGCAGGCTTCCCAGCTGCAGCTCAACGCGGCCGCCAACAACATCGCGAATCTCAATACCGACGGCTACCACCGCGAGGTGGTGAACCAGCAGGCCGATCCGAACGGCGGCACGAGTGCCAGCATCACGAGCGATCCGGTGGCCGGCAGCAATCTGGCGCAGGACCTGGTCAATCAGATGTCGGCCAGCTACAGCTACAAGGCCAACCTCCAGACCATCCAGACGCAGGACCAGATGATGGGCAGCCTGCTCAGCGTCCAGGCCTGAGCGCCGGACTGCTGCCGCTGTCGCCGCTGTGGCGGCGCGCCCACGCCTGGGGCGCAAAGCCGGGCCGGCGCCCCGGGCCCCAGGTATCATCCCGATCCATCCGACACCGAGCAGGAGGAAGCCATGGGACTGATGGATTTCATCAAGAAGCAGTTCATTGACGTCATTCAGTGGACCGAGGACGGCGATGGCACCCTGGCCTGGCGCTTTCCCATGGCCGACATGGAGATCCAGAACGGCGGCGTGCTGATCGTGCGCGAGTCGCAGGTGGCGATCTTCGTCAACGAGGGCCAGGTGGCCGACGTGTTCGGCCCCGGCACCCACAAGCTCAGCACCCAGACCCTGCCGCTGCTGACCAATCTGAAGAACTGGGACAAGCTGTTCCAGTCGCCGTTCAAGAGCGATGTCTATTTCTTCAGCACGCGCCAGCAGGTCGACCAACGCTGGGGCACCCCCCAGCCGGTGACCATCCGCGACCAGGATTTCGGCGCCATCCGCCTGCGGGCCTTCGGCAACTATGCCTTCCGCGTGGCCGACGCCCGGCGCTTCCACACCGAGATCTCGGGCACCCGCGAACGTTATGCGGTGGGTGACCTGGAAGGCCAGTTGCGCGGTCTGGTGCTGCAGAACATCAGCAATGCGATTGCCGCCAGCGGCGTGCCTTTCCTCGACCTGGCGGCCCGCCAGCAGGGTCTGGCCGAGGCCTTGAGCGCCCAGCTGGCCCCCGAATTCGCCCGCCTCGGGCTGCAGCTCGAGGCCTTGACGGTGCAGAACATCTCGCTGCCCGAGGATCTGCAGAAGGTGCTCGACCAGAAGATCGGCATCGGCATGGTGGGCCAGAACATGGGCCAGTTCATGCAGTACCAGACCGCCCAGGCCATCCCCAAGCTGGCCGAGGGGGTGGGGCAGGGCGGCGGTGTGGCGGGCGACGCCATGGGGCTGGGCGCCGGTGTGGCCCTGGGCCAGGTGCTGGCGCAGAACCTGTCGGCCGGCCTGGCGGGCGCGGCAGCGCCTGCGGCACCGGCGGGCGTGAAGCCCGAGGAGGTGATGGCCACCCTCGAGAAGCTGGCCGACCTCAAGACCAAGGGCATCCTGACCGCCGAAGAGTTCGATGCCAAGAAGACCGAGTTGCTGAAGAAGCTGGTCTGAGCCGACGGCCTCGCCTGATCCCACGTGACCGAACGCTTCTACCGCGCCCCCTGTCCGGGCTGCGGTGCCCCGGTTGAGTTCCGCAGCGCCCAGTCGACGCACGCGGTCTGCCCCTACTGCCAGAGCACCGTGGTGCGGCAGGGCGAGGTGCTGAGCCGCGTCGGCAAGATGGCCGAGCTGTTCGATGACCACAGCCCGTTGCAGCTGATGGCCAGCGGGCGGGTTGAGGGCAAGGCCTTCACCCTCATCGGGCGGCTGCAATACAAATCGGCGGCCGGCGTCTGGACCGAGTGGATCGCGCTGTTCGATGACGGCAGCCAGGCCTTTCTCGGCGAAGACAACGGGGCCTATGTGCTGTGCCGGCCCCGCCCGGTCAGCCGCGACATCCCTGCCGCCTCGGTGTTCCGCGTCGGGGCGGGCACCGCCATCAATGGCCAGCCCTACAGCGTGGCCTTCAGCGACCAGGTGAGCCTGATCGCCGCCCAGGGGGAGCTGCCCAAGCTGCCGCCGCTGGGCTTTCCCTTCGGCCTGGTCGAGCTGCGCAGCGACAGCGGCGAGGTGCTCAGCATCGACTACAGCAGCACGCCGCCTGCGGTGTCGGCGGGCCGGGAAGTGCTGCTCGAGTCTCTGCAGCTCAGCGGTCTGAAGCAGGAATCGGTCAAGGACGAGGTGGGTCGGCAGTTCAACTGCCCGCACTGCGGCGCGGCCGTCGAGATCACGCTGGCCAACACCAAGACGCTGAGCTGCCGTTCGTGCAACACCCTCATCGACGTGTCCCAGGGCCTGGGCGGTGAATTGCGCCATGCGCTGCAGGACGAGCCGGTGGCGCCCCTCATCCCCCTGGGGTCGACGGGCAGCCTGCAGGGCGTCGAGTGGCAGGTGGTGGGTTTCCAGCACCGCATGGGGCGGGTGCCCGGGGACGACGAGCTGTTCGGCTGGAGCGAGTACCTGCTCTTCAACCGCCAGCGGGGTTTCAGCTTCCTCGTCGACTCCGAGGAGGGCTGGAGCCTGGTGCGTCCCGCCACGGGGGCGCCCAAGCTGGCGTCCGGCGGGCGCAGCGCCAGCTACCTGGGCAGCACCTACACGCTCAAGTACAGCTACAACGCCGAGACCAGCTATGCCTGCGGCGAGTTCTACTGGCCGGTGTCGCGGGGGCAGAAGACCGTCAATGACGACTTCGCCAATGCGCGCTACCTGCTGTCGCGCGAGCAGGCGCTCAACGAGGTCACCTGGTCGGCGGGCAGCCAGATCGAGGCCTCGCTGGTGCAGCAGGCGTTCAAGCTGCAGGCCGACCCGGGCCTGTTCCAGCGTGGCGATGTGGCGCCCCTGGGCGCATTGCGTCGCATGGGCTGCCTGACGCAATTCCTCATTGCCCTGTTCATCGTGCTGGTGGTCTACCTGCTCATCCGCAGTTCCAGCTGCGATCCGACCGTGGAGAACTGCAATTCAACGGGTTTTCGCAGTGCCGGCGGTTCGTATGGCGGCTTCTCGACAGGGGGCGGCCACAAATGAAACCTATTTCTGAAGGAGATTCCCATGGGACCTGAATGGCTTCACGCAGACGCATTGCTGACCTCCCTGCTCTTCGCCCTGGTGGGCGTGGGGGTCTTCTGGATCTGCTTCGTGCTGATCGACCGGCTCACGCCCTACGAGTTGTGGCATGAGCTGGTCGAGAAGCAGAACCTCGCCCTGGGCCTGGTGGTGGCCGCCATGTCGCTGGGCATCTGCATCATCGTGGCCGCAGCCATCCACGGCTGAGAACCGGTCCGTGGTCTGTCTGCGGGGTGGACTTCGGTCGCTCCGTCCGTTTTTTTGTCTTGTGATCCGTCTTGAGCCTTCGTCCTGAACCCGCCACCCCGACCGAGGTGTCCGATGTCGTCTGGCGCAGCACGCCCCATGCGCATGCGTCTGCGTCCCTGGCTGCCGGCCCCCGGCCGATCGAGCTGGCCCTGCTGGCCAGCGTCTTCCTGATCGCCGCCTGCGGCCTGCTCTACGAACTGGCGGCCGGCACGCTGGCGTCCTACCTGCTGGGCGATTCGGTGCTGCAGTTCTCCACCATCATCGGCACCTATCTGTTCGCCATGGGGCTGGGCAGCTGGGCCTCGCGCTACCTGGAGCGCCAGTTGCCGGCGCATTTCCTGCGCATCGAGCTGCTGGTGGCCTGCGTGGGCGGCGCCATGCCGGCGGTGCTGTTCCTGGCCAGCGCCTACCTGCCCACGGCCTTCCAGCTGCTGCTGTACCTGATGGTGCTGGCCGTCGGCAGCCTGGTCGGCCTGGAGATCCCGCTGGTGATGCGCATCCTGAAGCGCCAGATCCAGTTCAAGCAGCTGGTGTCTCAGGTGCTGACCTTCGACTACCTCGGCGCCCTGGTGGTGTCGCTGGCCTTTCCGCTGCTGCTGCTGCCGTATCTGGGGCTGATCCGCACCGGCCTGCTGTTCGGTTTCCTGAACGCCTGCGTGGCGCTGTGGGCCCTGTGGCTGTTCCGGCATGAGCTGCGCCGGCTGCGTGCCCATGCCCTGGCCTGTGCCGGGGTGCTGATCGCCTTGCTGGCCGGGGCGATCGGGGCCGACCGCATCACCAGCCTGGCCGAGGACAAGTTCTACCAGGACCGGGTGGTGCTCGGCGTCAGCACGCCCTACCAGCGCATCGTGGTCACCCGCGGGCGGCAGGGCTACCGGCTCTTTCTCAATGGCAACCTGCAATTCGCCGAGCGCGACGAATACCGCTACCACGAAGCCCTGGTGCATCCGGTGATGGCCGCCCACGGCCACCCCCAGCGGGTGGCGGTGCTGGGCGGGGGTGACGGCATGGCGGTGCGCGAGATCCTCAAATACCCGAGCGTGCAGCAGGTCACCCTGGTCGAACTCGATCCCGAGATGACCCGCCTGTTCAGCACCCGCCCCGAACTGCTGGGGCTCAACCACAGCGCGCTGCTGGATCCGCGCGTCAAGGTCGTCAATGCCGATGCCTTCCAGTGGCTGCAGAGCGAGGCCGACAGCTTCGATGTGATCGTGGTCGACTTTCCCGATCCCACCAACTTCGCCATCGGCAAGCTCTACACCCAGTCCTTCTACGCCCTGCTCGACCAGCGCCTGGCGGCCAGCGGCTATGCGGTGATCCAGACCACCTCGCCCCTGGTGGCGCGCAAGAGCTTCTGGACCGTCGTCCACACCGTCGAGGCTGCCGGCCTGCAGGCCACCGCCTACCACGCCCATGTGCCCAGCTTCGGTGAATGGGGCTATGTGATCGCCGGGCGCCGTCCCTGGCATCAGCCCGCCACCCTGCCCGAGGGCCTGCGTTTCCTGAACCTCGGCAGCCTGCCCCTGTTGTTCGATTTCCCGCAGGACATGGGACCGGTGCCCACCGGCATCAACCGGCTGTCCAACCAGATCCTGGTCCATACCTACGAGCAGGAGTGGGGCCAGGTGGTGGCGCATTGATGGGCTCGACACGGCCTCCCGGACCAGGATCCCGGCCATGAAGCGGCGCGACTGGCTGGCCGCCGCGGCGGGCCTGCCCTGGCTCTCCTCCTGCGCTCCGGCGGCCTCGGCGCTGCCGGGCGGCTTCCAGGGCATGGCCTTCGAGCGCGGCCATCTGCTGCGCGATCCGGCGCAGCGCTGGCCGGCGCCTGCGGTGTCGCGCCGGGTCGGGGCCCTGGTGCTGGGCGCAGGCATCGCCGGTCTGGCGGCCGCCCGCGCGTTGCGCCAGGGCGGGGTCGACGACCTGGCGGTGCTGGAACTCGAGGACCAGGCCGGCGGCAACAGCCGCGGCACGGTGCTCGACGGCCAGCCCTGCCCCATGGGGGCCCACTACCTGCCGGTGCCTTCGGACGATGCGCCCCAGGTGCAGGCCCTGCTCGAGGAACTGGGGCTGCGGCGGCGCGAAGCCGGCCGCTGGGTGATCGACGAGCTGCACCTGTGCCACAGCCCGCAGGAGCGCCTGTATTTCCAGGGCCGCTGGCAGGACAGCCTGCTGCCCCAGCAGGATGTGGGGCCCGCCACCCTGGCCCAGTACCGGCTGTTTGCCCGCCGCGTCGGCGAGTGCCAGCGGCAGGCGCGCTTCGTGGTGCCCATGGCCGGTCAGGCGCTGGCCCCGCTGCACCTGGCCCTCGACGCGCTGACCTTCGACGACTGGCTGCAGCGCGAAGGCCTCAGCGACCCCCAGCTGCGCTGGTACCTCGACTACTGCTGCCGTGACGACTACGGCTGCGGCTCGTCCCAGGTCTCGGCCTGGGCCGGCATCCACTATTTCGCCTGCCGCCATGGCTTCCATGCGCCGGGCGACGAGGAGGCCGACGACCCGGGCGTCCTCACCTGGCCCGAAGGCAATGGCTGGCTGGCCGCGCGTCTGGCCGAGCCCCTGCAGCAGGGCCGCAGCGGACCGCTCTTCACCGGGCGGGTGGTGCTGCGGATCGAGGCGCAGCGCCATGGCGTGCTGGTGGACAGTTGGGATTGCACGGCCCGGCGGGTGGAGCGCTGGCTGGCGGCCCATTGCGTGCTGGCGCTGCCGGTGCATGTGGCGGCCCGCGTGCTGTCTGCACCGCCCGACTGGGTCCTGGGCACGGCCCGGCGCTGGCAGCATGCGGCCTGGGTGGTGGCCAACCTGCACCTGTCCGCGCCGCTGCAGGACCGCCCCGGCGCGGCACCCGCCTGGGACAACGTGCTCTACGGCCAGGCCGACCTGGGCTATGTCGATGCCGGCCATCAGCGCCTGGACCCTCGGCCCCGGCCCACCGTGCTGAGCTTCTACACCGCCCTGGGCAGCACCGGCGCGGCGCGCCGGCAACTGCTCGAGCAACCCTGGACCCATTGGCTGGAACAGATCCAGACCGCGTACCGGTCCCCGCACCCCGACCTGATGCGCCATGCGACCCGCCTGGCGGTGACCCGACATGGGCATGCGATGGCGGTGCCGGTGCCGGGCGTGTTGCGGCACCTGGCCGGGCTGCCGGGCGCGGTGTCTTCGCGCGGCGGACTGTCCCTGCCGGCCGTGCTCGGCGAGGGCCGGATGGGATTCGCCCACGGCGACTGGTCGGGTTATTCGGTCTTCGAAGAAGCCTTCAGCCGGGGGCACATGGCCGGCTGGGCGGCGGTGCGGGCCTTGCGCGGCCGGTCCGAGGACTGATCCGCATGCCTGTCCAGCCCCACAGTCCCCTGCTGCGGGCGTTGCAGGCGGCTGACCTGGACCGCCTCATGGACCTGCAGCGGGCGGCCTACGGCCCGCACTTCCTGGAGCCGGCCCCGGTGCTGGCCCGGCGCCTTGCCGTGGCCCCCGACACGGCCTGGGTGCTCGAAGACCGGCCGGGTCTCTGTGCCTACCTGGTGGCCTACCGCTCACGGCTCGGCCGGGTGACGCCGCTGCACGCGGTCTTCGAGCCGGCGCCTGACGCCGACACCCTCTACCTGCACGATCTGGCGGTGCATCCGGCAGCGGCCGGTCAGGGGCTGGGTCCTCGGCTGGTGGCGCATGCACTGGCCCAGGCCCGGGCCCAGGGCCTGGGCTTCGCCGCCCTGGTGGCAGTGCAGGGCTCGCAGGCCTTCTGGGGCCGGCAGGGCTTCTCCGCCGGTTGCGTGGCTGCCGAGGCCGTGCCGGCCTTGCACAGCTATGGGCCGCAGGCGGCCTACATGGTGCATCCGCTGCAGGCCCCGGGCTGATCCCCTGACCCGGGCAAGCGTCGCCGGGCGGCTTGACCCGGAACGATCCTTGGGACGCTTAGAGCCTGTTGGCATGAAATGAAAAATCCAAGGCACTGAAAGAAAAGCCGTGTCGGGGACCTCTCCTTAGAGTCTGGCCGTTCGTTCCAGAACTCCAAGGAGACAAACCATGAAGATCCAGGCATTGACCTGTGCCATCGGCGCCGAAATCAGCGGCGTCAACCTGGCGGATGCCGCGCGCGACGACGGCCTGTTCGCCGAACTCCGGGCGGCCTTGCTGAAGCACCGGGTCCTGTTCCTGCGCGATCAGGACATCAGCCGGGCCGAGCATGTGGCCTTCGCCCGCCGTTTCGGCGAGCTGGAAGACCACCCGGTCGCGGGCAGCGACCCCGAGCATCCGGGGCTGGTCCGCATCTACAAGTCGCCGGACCAGGCCAACGACCGCTACGAGAACGCCTGGCATGCCGACGCCACCTGGCGGGTGGCGCCTCCGATGGGCTGCGTGCTGCGCTGCATCGAATGCCCGCCGGTGGGGGGCGACACGATGTGGGCCAACATGGTGCTGGCCTATGAGCGGCTGCCCGACGCCCTCAAGGCACAGATCGAAGGGCTGCGTGCGCGTCACAGCATCGAAGCCAGCTTTGGCGCGGCCATGCCGATCGAGAAGCGGCTGGCCCTGAAGGCCCAGTTCCCGGACGCCGAACATCCCGTGGTCCGCATCCACCCCGAAACCGGTGAGAAGGTGCTGTTCGTGAACGGCTTCACGACCCATTTCACCAATTTCCACACCCCGGCCCGGGTGCGCCATGGTCTGGACTTCACCCAGGGCAGCGCCGCCCTGCTGCAGACCCTGATCAACCAGGCCATGGTGCCGGAATACCAGGTGCGCTGGCGCTGGCAACCCAACAGCGTCGCCATCTGGGACAACCGGGCCACCCAGCACTACGCGGTGATGGACTACCCGCCCTGCCACCGCAAGATGGAACGGGCCGGAATCATCGGCGATGTGCCCTATTGAGGCGTGGCGGCAGGCCGCGCGGCCTGCGCCTGCCGGCGCCTCCCCTGCATATCCCCTGCATATCCCCGGAGCGCCAGTTCCCGCATTTCTTCCACGCGTCTATCCCAAGGAGACAACGATGCATTTTCTCGACGGCTCACTCTTTCCCGAAAACCAGCAGAAACTGGTGATCACGGCGGCCCCTTACGGCCCCGAATGGATGCCCAGCGATTTTCCGCAGGACATCCCGGTCACGATGGAGGCGCAGATCCAGAAGGCGGTGGATTGCTACAACGCCGGCGCCACGGTGCTGCACCTCCATGTGCGCGAACTCGACGGCAAGGGCTCGAAGCGCCTTTCCAAATTCAATGAATTGCTGGCCGGCATCCGGGCCCGCGTGCCCGACATGATCCTGCAGGTGGGCGGCTCCATCTCGTTTGCACCCGAGGGTGAGGGCGACCTGGCCAAATGGTTGTCGGACGACACCCGGCACATGCTGGCCGAACTCGAGCCGACCCCTGATCAGGTGACGATCGCGATCAACACCAACCAGATGAATGTGGTCGAGCAGATGTGCGAGGCTGACATCCGAGGCACCTCGCTGGCCGAGCCCGCCATGTACCGGGCCTACCGCGAGATGACCATTCCCGCCGGGCCGGAGTGGGTCGAGGAGCACATCCGCCGGCTCTCGGCCAAGGGCATCCAGACGCATTTCCAGCTGGCCAACATCAGCCAGATCGAGACCGTGGAGCGGATGATGCGGCGCGGCAGCTGCAATGTCCCGCTGATCCTGACCTGGGTCGCCATCGGCGGGGGGTTCGACCAGCCCAACCTCTACAACCTCGCCAATTTCGTCCGCGCCTGCCCCGACGGGTCGGTGCTGACCCTGGAGTCGTCCATGCTCAACGTGCTGCCGCTGAACATGATGGCCATCGCCCTGGGCCTGCATGTGCGCTGCGGCATCGAGGACAACATCTGGACCCAGCGCCGCGACCGCAAGATGGGCACGATCGAGCAGATCGAGCAACTGGTCCGCCTGTCGCGCGAGTTCGGCCGGGATGTGGCCAACGCCCAGGAAGCCCGCGAGATCTACCGCGTCGGGACCTTCTACGCCGACGCCGACGAGACCCTGGCGGCCAACGGCTTCGCGCCCAACCGCAAGGCCGGGCAGAAGGGGCTCACCCAGCACGCCCTGCCGGCCTGAACCCGGCCGGCCGAGGCGTCGGCCGGCCGCGTCCACTGCGGAAAACCCCGAGGGTTTTGAGCCGCTTCCTGGCGCCAATCGATAAATGGATGGCGTCCATTGAGAAGCGGCAATGGGGCCGCGTCCGAGAATCCAATGGCTGCCGGATCGGTCCGACGACAGGCCTGATCCAGCCCACGCGGCAGCGCAAAGCATTTAAAAAAGAACGGAGACATTCATGAAACTCAAATACCTGGGGTTGACCGCATTGCCGCTGCTGGCCCAGTCGGTCTGCGCCCAATCGAGCAACCAGATCTATGGTGTGCTGGACGCGGGCGTGTTGAGCATCTCGAACACCAGCGCCAGTCCGGCAGGCTATGTGCCGAGCGCCGCC
>Ga0213872_10002394_pt1 | contig 11079 bp, 11 predicted proteins | sample VelepicomBERX_R2_FD_160071 | JGI IMG/M metagenome (GOLD analysis project Ga0213872, IMG submission 160071) | Rhizosphere microbial communities from Vellozia epidendroides in rupestrian grasslands, the National Park of Serra do Cipo, Brazil - RX_R2 | ecosystem: Host-associated > Plants > Roots >... | reverse complement strand
CAGCTCGCGGTTGATGTCGCGCAGCAGCGCCAGGATGGCGCGCGTGGTCTCGGGGTCGAGGGCCGAGGTGGCCTCGTCCGACAGCAGCACCTTGGGCTGGCTGGCCAGGGCCCGCGCGATGCCCACCCGCTGCTTCTGCCCGCCGCTGAGCTGGGCGGGATAACGGTCGGCCAGGGGGCCGAGGCCGACCCGCTCGAGCAGTGGATCGACGCGCGACCGGATGCCTTGCGCCGGCCAGCCGGCCAGCTCCAGGGGCAGCGCCACGTTGTCACGCACCGTGCGCGAAGACAGCAGGTTGAAATGCTGGAAGATCATGCCGATGTCGCGGCGCGCCTCGCGCAGCTGGGCCTCGTCCAGGCGTCCCAGGTCGACACCGCCGACCTTGACCGTGCCGCGCGTGGGCCGGTTCAGCAGATTGATGGTCCGCACCAGCGAACTCTTGCCGGCACCACTGCGACCGATGATGCCGAACACCTCGCCGGCAGCCACCTGCAGGTCGATGCCTCGCAGAGCCTCCACCGGCCCCTGGGGGCCGGCGTAGGTCTGATGGATACCCTCTAACTCGATCATGGATTCATGGCTTTCAGGAAAGCGGCGCGCCCTCAGCGGTTGCGGGCGCAGCGGAAAGCCCATGAATGTAGGGGATTTTTATAAGAAACCGAAATATCGATTAATTTTGTAATAAGAAAAATTCCTCATATACAGATGCGCCGGCGCGGCCAGGCCCACCGGCCTCGCGGCGTCAGAGCTTGGCGATCGACACCTCGGTGGACTTCACCAGGGCCACCACTTCCGAGCCCACTGCCAGGCCCAGGTCGTCGACCGAGCGGGTGGTGATGACCGAGGTCACGATGCCCCAGGGGGTCTCGACATCGATCTCGGAGACGACGTCGCCGCGGATGATCTCGCGGACCTTGCCCTTGAACTGGTTGCGGACATTGATGGCTTGGATGGACATGGATAGCTCCTAGGGGTTGAAAGAAAACAGCTTGAACAAGAGAAACAGAATCGGGTGCGACCGGACGGCGCTCAGACCGCCCAACGCAGGCCGTGCGCCGGCACGCCGGGCCAGCCCGGATCGGCTGCCGGCTCTGCATCGGGGTGTTGCAGCACGCGGTCCAGGATGCGTTTTTCGAGCGCGGCAAAGGCCGCATCACCGCGCGAGCGGGGCCGGGGCAGGGACACTCTTTCGTCGAGCGCGATGGCGCCGTCCTCGATGAGGATCACCCGGTCGGCCAGCGCCACCGCCTCCTGCACATCGTGGGTGACCAGCAAGGCGGTGAAGCCATGGCGGCGCCAGAGCCCCTCGATGAGCTCGTGCATCTCGATGCGGGTCAGGGCATCCAGGGCACCCAGCGGCTCGTCGAGCAGCAGCAGCCGGGGTCGGTGCACCAGCGCACGGGCCAGTGCGACGCGTTGCCGTTGCCCGCCCGACAGCCTGGCCGGCCAGTCGCCGGCCCGCTCGGCCAGCCCGACCTGGGCCAGCACCTCGGCGGCGGCCGGACGTTGCGATTCGGGCAGGCCCAGGGCCACGTTGTCGATGACCCGCTTCCAGGGCAGCAGCCGCGAGTCCTGGAACATGATGCGGGTGTCGGCGCCCAGGCCGGCGACGAGCTGCCCGTCGATGAGAAGCCGGCCCTCGCTGGCCTGCTCGAGGCCTGCCACCAGGCGCAGCAGGGTGCTCTTGCCACAGCCGCTGCGGCCCACGATGGCCACGAACTCGCCGGGGGCGATGTGCAGGCGGGTGTGGCGCAACACCTCGCGCCGGCCGTAGCGCTTGCCCACCGATTCGAGCTGCAGACGCACGCCCCGGCCGTCGCCGGAGGTTGTGGAAGAAGATGGAGTGGATTGGGGGGTGGTCATGGTGGTCCTCGCGGCCGATGGGTCAGACGGTCTTCTGGTAGCCGGGGTGCCAGCGCAACCAATAGCGCTCCAGGCCCTTGGCGAACAGGTCGGCCAGCTTGCCCAGCAGGGCGTACAGCAGGATGCCGACCAGCACGATGTCGGTCTGCAGGAACTCACGCGCATTCATGGTGAGGTAGCCGATGCCGGCCTGGGCCGAGATGGTCTCGGCCACGATCAGGATCACCCACATCAGGCCGAGCGAGAAGCGCAGCCCCACCAGGATCGACGACAGCGCGCCCGGCAGCACCACCTGGGTGTAGAGCTGCCAGCGCGACAGGCCATAGCTGCGCCCCATCTCGATGAGGCCGGGGTCCACCTGGCGGATGCCGTGGAAGGTGTTGAGGTAGATCGGGAAGAAGACCGACACCGCGATCAGGAAGAGCTTGGCGCTCTCGTCGATGCCGAACCACAGGATCACCAGCGGGATCAGGGCCAGCGCCGGGATGTTGCGCACCATCTGGATGCTCGAGTCGAGCAGGGTCTCGAACAGACGCACCGAGCCCGTCAAGAGGCCCAGCACCAGGCCGATGCCGCCGCCGATGGCCAGTCCCGTCAGGGCGCGCCAGGCGCTGATCTTCACATGGGTCCAGAGATCGCCGGACAGCGTCAGCTTCCAGGCGGCGGTGATCACGTCCAGCGGGGCCGGCAGCACCCGGGTCGAGATCCAGCCCTGGGCCGATGCGATCTGCCAGCCGGCGATCAGCAACACCGGCACCAGCCAGGGCAGCAGGCGCTGGCCCAGCGTCTTGAGCAGCGGCCAGAGCCAGGCCAGGCCGCTGTCCGGGGCCTCCAGGGTGATCGGCAAAGGGGTCACCGGCAGTTCTCGGGAAGGCGCGTTCATGTCTGTTTCTCCAGTCGGTCAGCGGGTCATCAGGAGGTGGCCGCCAGCGGGGCCTCTTCATTGGCCACGGCCTCACCGACCGGCCCGCGCAGGCGGTCGCGCAGGGCGGTGGGCAGCAACGGGAAGACCAGTTCGGCGAAGCGGTAGGCTTCCTCGAGGTGCGGGTAGCCCGACAGCACGAAGGTGTCCAGGCCCAGGGCCGCGTACTCCTCGATGCGGGCCGCGACCGTGGCCGGATCGCCGACCAGGGCCGTGCCGGCACCGGTGCGCACCAGGCCGATGCCCGCCCAGAGGTTGGGGCTGATCTCCAGCTCGCGGCGGCTGCGACCGCCACCGGCATGCAGCGCGGCCATGCGGCGCTGGCCCTCCGAATCCATGCGCTGGAACAGGGCCTGGGCCTTGGCCACGGTGGCATCGTCGACGCGGCTGATCAGATCCTCGGCCGCCTGCCAGGCCTGCTCCTCGGTCTCGCGCACGATCACATGCAGACGGATGCCGAACTTCACGGTCCGGCCGTGACGCGCAGCCCGGGCACGCACATCGGCCACCTTGCGGGCCACTTCGGCCGGTGGTTCGCCCCAGCTCAGGTAGGTGTCCACCTGCTCTGCCGCCAGCTCATGTGCGGCGTCGGAAGAGCCACCGAAATAGACCGGCGGGTGCGGCCGCTGCTGCGGCGGATACAGCAGGCGTGCGCCACTCACGCGCAGGTGCCGGCCCTCGAAATCGAAACTCTGCCCCTCGTGGCTGCGGCGCAGGATCTCGCGCCAGATGCGGATGAACTCGGCCGACTGCTCGTAGCGCTCGGCGTGGTTGAGGTAGACACCATCGCCTTCGAGTTCGACCTGATCGCCGCCGGTGACCAGGTTGACCAGCAGACGCCCACCGGAAAGCCGGTCGAAGGTGGCCGCCATGCGCGCCGCCAGCGCCGGCTGGTGCAGGCCGGGGCGCACCGCCACCAGGAATTTCAGGCGCCGGGTGACCGGGATCAGGCTGGAGGCCACCACCCAGGGGTCCTCGCAGGAACGCCCGGTGGGGATGAGCACCCCCTCATAGCCCAGGCTGTCGACCGCGCTGCCGATCTGGCGGATGTAGTCGAGGCTGACTTCGCGCGCACCCTCGGTGGTGCCGAGGTAGCGGCTGTCGCCATGGGTGGGGATGAACCAGAAGATTTTCATGGGGGTCGAGGTCTTGGAATGGTTTTGGAATCAGCGCGCAGCCGGACCGCCGGCGACCAGTGCGCAGGCCTGTGCGGCACCCCAGACATGGGCAAGCAGCACCGGGCGGCGGACCCGCCTGCGGACCCGGGCCGGAGGGCGCGGTGCAAGGGCGGGCTCCAGCCCCCACTGCCTGGCCGTGGTCTGCAGGAGCCGCTGGATCCTGGTGTCCGGAACGTCAGCTTGGTCAGCTTGGTCTGCGTGCATCACAGCTCCTTCGGGCCATCGGTTCGTAGGTTCGTCAAGTCCGCCCGGCTCAGAGGCCGACCGGCGCTGCATAAAGCAGATTCAGCTTCCGGGGGATCAGCTTGAGGTCGTAGAAGGTGTCGGCGATGTGCTGCTGCTCTTCCAGCACCTCGCGGCCCACCGGCGCGGCGCCATAGTCGGCACGGCTCAGGAACAGCTCGGTCACGCTGCGGTCCAGCCCCAGGATGCCCGACAGCTCGGTCGCGGCCGCAGCCTGGTTCTTCGAGATCCAGCGCTCCAGGACATTGATCTCCTCGATGGCGATGCGCAGCACATCGGGATTGCGCGTGGCGAAGTCGCGCGAGGTGAAGTAGAAGGCCCGGTTGTTGACCACGCCCCGGGCATCGGCCACTTGACGTGCGCCCAGGGTCTTCTCGGCCGAGGCCAGGAAGGGATCCCAGATCACCCAGGCGTCGATGGCGCCCTTTTCGAAGGCGGCCCGGGCATCCGGCGGCGCCAGGAACACCGGCTGCACGTCGGCGTATTGCAGCCCATGCTTCTCCAGCAGCTTGACCAGGAAGTAATGCACGTTGGAGCCCTTGTTGAGGGCCACCCGTTTGCCCTTGAGGTCGGACACCCGGCGGATCGGCGAATCCTTGGGCACCACCACCGCCTCCAGGGCAGGACGCGGCACCGTGGCGCCGGCATAGACCAGCGGAGCACCGGCGGCCTGGGCAAAGATCGGCGGGGCTTCGCCGACATCGCCGAAGTCGATCGAGCCGACGTTGAGCGCCTCCAGCTGCACCGGCCCGGCATTGAACTCGGTCCAGGTCACCGACACCCCCAGCGGGTTGAGGCGCTTTTCCAGCGTGCCCCGGCTCTTGAGCACCGACAGCCATCCCTTCTGATGGCCGACGCGCAGCACGCGGTCGCTCTTCTGGGCCAAGGCCAGCGGCGCGGCAGCCAGGCTGAGGGCGGCGGCCAGAGCCTGCCGTCGTCGGGCATTGAACAAGTCGTTTTTCATGATCGTTTCCTCTGGAGGGTTGCCATTCCGACCCTGGGCCGGACCGGGAAGATGTCCTGTGCTCAGACGCTGCAGCGCACCTGCGAAAAGGCGATGGGCGCGAAGGCAGGAAGTGCCTGACGGCGGCCATAGGCCTCCTGCAACAGCAACTGCACCACTTCGTCCAGCCGTGTCCCGATGTCTGCGCTGACCTGGTAGGCCGACTCCGGGGTCACGGTGATCTGCGCATCGGTGGCATACACCCCGGGCAGGATGTGGCGGGCCGCCAGCGACTGCAGCACCGGCCGCAGCGTGTAGTCCAGCGCCAGCATGTGGTGCGGGCTGCCTCCGGTGGCCAGCGGCAGCACCACCTTGTCCTTCAGGGCCGTCTGCGGCAGCAGGTCCAGGAAGACCTTGAGCACGCCGCTGTAGGCGGCCTTGTAGACCGGTGTGGAGACCACGATCGCCGAGGCCTGCGCCACCTGCTCGACCGCCCGGGCGATGCTGCGCTCGGACACATCGGCCAGCAGCAGCGAGGGCGCCGACAGGTCGCGGATGAGGATCTGATCCACCTCGGTGTCATGGGCCCGCAGGCGCTGCCCGACGGCATCGAGCAGGGCCGAGGAACGCGATCGTGCCGAGGGGCTGCCGGCAATCAGCAAAACAGTCATGTCGAATCTCTCAAGACGGGGGCGGACGCGCTTCTCAGCGCACGTAGATCTGGTCGAAGGTGGCGCCGTCGGCAAAGTGCGCCTTGTCGGCATTGGCCCAGCCGCCAAAGCCCTCATCGATGGTGAACAGCTTGAGCTTGGGGAACTGGGCGGCGTACTTGGCCCGCGCCTTGTCCGAGGTGGGCCGGTAGAAATTGCGCCCGGCGATGTCCTGGCCCTCATCCGAATAGAGGTAATTCAGATAGGCCTCGGCCGCCGTCCGGGTGCCTTTGCGGTCGACATTCTTGTCGACCACGGCCACCGACGGCTCGGCCAGGATGCTGATCGAGGGCACCACGATCTGGAACTTCTCGGGCCCGAACTCCTTGAGCGCCAGAAAGGCTTCGTTCTCCCAGGCCAGCAGCACATCGCCCACCCCCCGCTGCACGAAGGTGATGGTGGCGCCGCGCGCCCCGGTGTCGAGCACCGGCACGTTCTTGTAGAGCCGGCTGACGTAGTCGCGGGCCTGGGCCTCGCCGCCGTATTGGCGCTTGGCGTATTCCCAGGCGGCCAGGTAATTCCAGCGCGCGCCCCCCGAGGTCTTGGGGTTGGGGGTGATCACGGCCACACCGGGCTTGACCAGGTCATCCCAGTCCTTGATCCCCTTGGGGTTGCCCTTGCGCACCAGGAACACGATGGTCGAGGTGTAGGGGGCCGAGTTGTGCGGCAGGCGCCGCGCCCAGTCCTTGGCCACCAGGCCGCCATGCTCGACCAGCGCGTCGACGTCGCCGCCCAGCCCCAGCGTGACCACATCGGCGTCGATGCCATCAATCACCGAGCGGGCCTGCTTGCCCGAACCGCCATGCGATTGCTTGACCACCACCTCCTGGCCGGTCTTGGCTTTCCAATAGCGGGCAAAGGCCGCGTTGTAGTCGACGAACAGTTCGCGCGTCGGGTCGTAGGACACGTTCAACAGCCGCAGAGGCTCGGCCGCATGGGCTGCGGCACCGGCCAGGGCGGTGGCCAGGCCGGCCACCAGCAGGGTGTTCTTCAGGAAAAGGCGACGGATAGTCATGGGGGTCGGGATGCGTTGTTGGGGGAAAGCGATGTCATTGTCAAAACAAGGCATCAAAACCCAAACAAATAAGAAATAACTTTCTTATTTGAAAAACAGCTAAGAGCCTATTCACCCGGCTTGCCCCCAGCCGGCACGCGCCCAATCTCGAAGAAGCCCGGAGCACCCGGTCGCTGATGGGATAATTCCGCTTTTTCCCGGGCCCAGGCCCGGTCTGGACTCGGACAAGGACCCCCACATGGCACGCATGGTCAACTGCATCAAGCTCGGCAAGGAAGCCGAGGGCCTCGACTTCCCGCCCTACCCCGGCGAGCTGGGCAAGCGCCTGTGGGAGAACGTCAGCAAGGAAGCCTGGGCCGCCTGGCTCAAGCAGCAGACCATGCTGGTCAACGAGAACCGGCTCAACCTCGCCGATGCCCGCGCCCGCCAATACCTGGTGCGCCAGATGGAGAGCCATTTCTTCGGCGGCGGTGCCGATGTGGCCCAGGGCTACGTCCCGCCCCAGGCCTGAACGACACCCGAGCGAGGCCTGAGCGGCCCCGACGGCCGCCCCCTCGATGAGCGAACCCATACTCTGGCGTGACGACGGCACGCCGACCAGCCCGCGCTTCGGCGACATCTACCGCAGCCACAGCGGTGCGCTGGCGCAGGCCCGCCATGTCTTCCTGGCCGGCTGCGGCCTGCCCGAAGCCTGGCGGGGCCAGCCGCGCTGGATCGTGCTGGAGACCGGCTTCGGCCTGGGCCTGAACTTCCTGGCCGTCTGGCAGGCCTGGCGCGACGACCCGGACCGCCCCCAGACCCTGCATGTGGTCTCGGTCGAGGGCTATCCGGCCAGCGCCGCCGATGTGCGACGCAGCGCCGCCGACGATGCCGGGCTGCAGCCCCTGGCCGACCAGTTGGCCGAACAATGGTGGGGCCTGTCGCCGGGCCTGCATCGCCTCGAATTCGAGGGCGGCCGGGTCCAGCTCACCCTGTGCATCGGCCCCATCCACCGGGTGCTCAAGGAGCTTCAATTCCTGGCCGACAGCGTCTTCCTCGACGGCTTCAAGCCGCAGCTCAACCCCGAGATGTGGGACGAGATCACGCTCAAGGGCGTGTCACGCCTGTGCCGTCCCGGCACCCGGCTGGCCACCTGGACCGTGGCCCGGGCGGTGCGCGATCGGCTGACCGCGCTGGGCTTCGACACCCACAAGGCCCCAGGCCAGCCCCCCAAGCGCGACTGCCTGCAGGCCCACTACGCCCCTCGCTGGACACCGCGCCGGGCCGCCCCCTGCGCGCCCCACTGGCCGACCGACGCGCCGCGCGAGGCCGTGGTGATCGGCGCCGGGCTGGCCGGCGCCAGCTGCGCCTTCGCCCTGGCGCGGCGCGGCTGGCAGGTGCAGGTGGTGGATGCGGCCGACACGGCCGCCAGCGGCGCCTCGGGCCTGCCTTGCGGCCTGTTCAGCGACCATGTGGACATCGGCGACGGTCGCATCAGCCGCCTGACCCGCACCGGCCTGCGCATGGTGCGCCATTGGGCCGACAGCCTGCTGAAAGCCGGCCAGGACTGGGGCCCGGCGGGCGTGCTCGAACACCGGCTGCACGGCCGCCGGGGCCCAGCCCTCGAAGCCGGCCAGGACCTGGGCAGCGTCGGCTGGGCCACCGAGGCCTCGACCGGGCAGAAACAGTCGGTGGGCCTGCCACCCGACGCCGCCCTCACCTGGCACCCGCATGCCGGGTGGATCCGGACCCCGGACTGGGTGCGCGCCCTGCTCGGCCACCATCCCGAGCACATCCGCTGGGTGGGCGGCCGCCCCGTGGCCTCGTGCGAACGCGATGAGCAGGGCCTTTGGTGCCTGCGCGATGCCGCAGGCCGGACCCTTGCCAGCGCCCGCCTGGTCGTGATCGCCGCCGGCCCCCACAGCCCCAGGCTGAGCGAGGTCCCCATGCCCGTGCAGGCCATCCGTGGCCAGCTCAGCTGGGCTGCCGCCGACCCGGCAAGTCCCTGGCCGCCGACCCCCGTCAACGGCCAGGGCAGCTTCATCGTCACCCCGGCCAGTGACCGCATCCCGGCACGCTGGCACACCGGCTCGACCTTTGACCGGGCGCATGCGCTGCCCGCACCGGGCCAGGCGACGCCCTGCTACCCCGCCGACCATGTCCTGAACCTGGCCAAGCTGGGTCGACTGCTGCCCGAACTGGAGCGCCGCCTGCAACCCTCGGCAGGCTCAGCCGCGCCGGCGCCCGAGGCCTGGCAGGCCTGGGCAGGCGTGCGCAGCACGGTGCCGGACCGGGTGCCGCTGGTGGGTCCGGTCTCCAAGGCTCCGGAGCAGCAGGGTCTCTGGATGTGCAGCGCCCTCGGGACCCGCGGCCTGACCTGGGGCCTGCTGTGCGGCGAACTGCTGGCCGCCCACCTGGACGGCGATCCCCTGCCGATGGAGCTGTCGCATGCACGGGCCCTGCTGGCCGACCGACCGGCGCCGGGCCGGGTGCCTTTCGAGGCCGACGAGGGCTGAGCGGATCGCCTTATCCGGAAAACCCGCCTCATCGCCCCGAAACCCGCATGGATGCTGGTGCATAAGCTTATCCACATAAAGCGTGAACAAAAAAATCGTTGGACTTCATAAGGGCACTGCCTACAGTACGCCCCCATGCAAGAATTGGCGTTTACCCTGGCGGGATTGGCGGTGGGCCTCGTGGTCGGCATGACCGGGGTCGGTGGCGGCTCGCTGATGACACCGATCCTCATCTTCTTCTTCGGCATGAAGCCCCACCTGGCCATCGGCACCGACCTGCTGTTTGCCGCCGGCACCAAGTTCGGCGGCTCGGTCAAGCTGGCGCGCAGCCGCACCATCGACTGGCCCGTCGTCCGGCAGACGGCCTATGGCAGCGTGCCCGCCGCCCTGCTCACCCTGTACCTGCTGGATCATTTCGGCGCCACCAGCCCCGCCGTGCAGCACGCGATGACCAGCACCCTGGGTGTGGCCCTGCTGCTGACCGCCGCCGCCACCCTCTACAAGGCCCTGTTCGGCCGGCAACAAGGCCATCAGACGGCCGTGCTGCCGACGGCGCAGGCGACCCGGGCGCGCCACCCCGCCCTGCCGATCCTGTTCGGTGCGGTGATCGGCAGCCTGGTCACCCTGACCTCGGTCGGTGCCGGCGCCATCGGCGTGCTGGTGCTGATGGTGCTATACCCGGCCCTGCCGCTGCAGCGCATCGTGGCCGCCGACATCGCCCACGCGGTGCCGCTGACCCTGGTCGCCGGTCTGGGCCATGCGGGCCTGGGCACGGTCGACTGGACCCTGCTGGCCAAGCTGCTGGCCGGCTCGATCCCCGGCATCTGGCTGGGCTCGCACCTGAACCGCCAACTGCCCGAGCGCCTGGTGCGCTCCATCCTCTCCCTGCTGCTGGCCTATGCCGGCAGCAAACTGATCGCTCTCTGACCCACAAGAAGTAGACCCACGATGTACCAATACACCGACTTCGACAAGCAGTTCGTCCAGCTGCGCGCCGCCCAGCACCGTGACCAGCTCGAACGCTGGCAGGCCGGCAAGCTGGCCGACGACGAATTCCGCCCGCTGCGCCTGCAGAACGGCTGGTACGTGCAGCGCTACGCCCCCATGCTGCGCGTGGCCGTTCCCTACGGCGAACTCTCGAGCGCCCAGTTGCGCGTGCTGGCCCGCATCGCGCGCGAGTACGACGAGCCCGAAGCCGGCGTCTACGCCGAGGCCTTGAAGATCCAGGGCGCCCTGGGTTCGGCCAAGCTGCCCACCCACTACGCCCACTTCACCACCCGCCAGAACGTGCAGTTCAACTGGATTCCGCTGACCAAGTCGGCCGACGTGATGGACCTGCTGGCCAGCGTGAACATGCACGGTATCCAGACCAGTGGCAATTGCATCCGCAACATCACCAGCGACGAGCGCGCCGGCATCGCGGTCGACGAGGTGGCCGATCCGCGCGCCTTCGCCGAGATCCTGCGCCAGTGGAGCACCCTGCACCCCGAGTTCGCCTTCCTGCCACGCAAATTCAAGATCGCCATCATCGGCGCCGGCGAAGACCGTGCCGCCACGGCCTGGCACGACGTGGGCCTGCATGTGATCCAGAACGCCGCCGGAGAGACCGGCTTCCGCGTGCTGGTGGGCGGCGGCATGGGCCGCACCCCGATCCCGGGCACCGTGATCCGTGAGTTCCTGCCCTGGAACCAGATCATGAACTACCTCGAA
>Ga0213872_10002393_pt1 | contig 11079 bp, 9 predicted proteins | sample VelepicomBERX_R2_FD_160071 | JGI IMG/M metagenome (GOLD analysis project Ga0213872, IMG submission 160071) | Rhizosphere microbial communities from Vellozia epidendroides in rupestrian grasslands, the National Park of Serra do Cipo, Brazil - RX_R2 | ecosystem: Host-associated > Plants > Roots >... | reverse complement strand
ATTCGCCGACCCGGTCCAGCGATCGGGCGATCGGGCACTGCGTATCATCAAAGCGCTTTCGTTGCATCACGCACTCTCCACTCTTCCACTCTTCTGCCATTCATCCAGGAACCGGGTTCGCCGGCTCCGCAACCCGCATTGTGACATGCGGCGCGCAGCCGGCACGCTTCCCGCCAGTAAAGCGACCGCGTCGGTCCTCAATGCGCATCCGCCGACGGCGCCTTGGGCGGGGTGATCTTGCGCATCAGCGGCACCATCAGGGTGGCGATGACAAAGCAGACCATCACCGCCAGGAAGGCGTCGGCAAAGCTCATCGTCAGGGCTTCCCGATAGGTCAGTTGCCACAGCTGGCGCAGCGCCGCCGCCTGGCCCTGCAGGGCATCGCCGAACTGCGCGCCCATGCCATCGCCCAGCGCGCGCAGGGCGTCCACCATGGTGCCGTTGCCGGCATTGAGGTGGTCGGCCAGGCGCATGAAGTGCAAGTTGGTCCGGTCATTGAGCAAGGTGGCGCATAGCGCAATGCCGATGGCGCCGCCCAGGTTGCGCATGAGGTTGAACAGGCCCGAGGCGAACTTGAGCCGCGCCGGCGCCAGCCCGCCCAGGGTCAGCGTCACCGTGGGCGGCACCGCCAGTTGCTGGCCCATGCCGCGCAGCGCCTGCGGCACCAGCAGCTCGGCCCAGCCCCAGTCATGCGTGAGAGGAGCGAACTGCCACATCGACAGGGCGAACAGTGCCAGCCCGATCATCATGATCCAGCGCAGGTCCAGGCGCTTGGTCAGCCAGGCGTAGAGCGGGATCGAGAGGATCTGGAACACCCCCGTGGAAAACACCGCCAGGCCGATCTGCAAGGCGCTCAGGCCACGCACCCGCCCCAGGAACAGCGGTGTGAGGTAGATGGTGGCGAAGATGCCGATGCCGGTCACGAAGGAAAAGAAGCAGCCCAGCGCAAAATTGCGGTCCTTCAGGGCGCGCAGGTCCACCACCGGCTCGGCCGTGCTCAGGCTGCGCCAGACGAAGAGCAGGCCGGCGATGCCCGAGATCCAGGCCGTGGCGGCGATCACCGGATCGCCCAGCCAGTCCCAGCGCGGGCCTTCCTCCAGCGTGTATTCCAGGCAACCGAGAAAGAGCGACATGAACAGGATGCCGGCATAGTCGGCGCGGCGGATCAGCGACCAGTCCGGCAGGTCGATGCGCACCAGGCGCGGCACCGCCAGCGTGATGAAGATGCCCGGCGCCAGGTTGATGAAGAACAGCCAGTGCCAGCTGTAGTGGTCGGTGATCCAGCCGCCCACGGTGGGGCCCAGCGTGGGCGCCAGCGAGGCGATGGCGCCGATGGTGGAGGCAGCGATGACGCGCTGCTTGTTCTCGAAGAAGGCGAAGGCGGTGGTGAAGACGGTGGGGATCATCGAACCGCCCAGGAAGCCCTGCAGGGCGCGGAAGACGATCATGCTCTGGATGTTCCAGGCCAGGCCGCACAACAGGCTGGTGAGCGTGAAACCGGCCGCCGAGACGGCGAACAGCCAGCGTGTGGACATCATGCGGGTCAGCCAGCCCGAGAGCGGGATGACGATGATCTCGGCGATCAGGTAGCTGGTCTGCACCCAGGTGGTCTCGTCATTGCCGGCCGAGAGGCCGCCGCCGATGTCACGCAGCGAGGCCGAGACGATCTGGATATCCAGCAACGCCACGAACATGCCCACGCACATCACGCCAAAGGCAAACACCTTGGCCGATACGCTCATCTGCGAAGGCTGCACCAGTATCGATGCGGCGTTCATGAACCCTGCCCCCGGCCATCGACACGGGCCACCACCGACAGGCCGGGACGCAAGGCATCCAGCACACCATCGGCGTTATCGAGCAGGATGCGCACCGGCACGCGCTGCACGATCTTGGTGAAGTTGCCGGTGGCGTTCTCCGGCGGCAGGATGCTGAACTGCGCGCCGGTAGCCGGCGCCACGCTGGCCACATGACCATGGAAGACATGGCCCGGCACCGCATCGGCCTCGATGGTGGCCGCATTGCCGGGCTTGATACGGGCCAGCTGGCTCTCCTTGAAATTGGCGTCGACCCACAGGCCACGCGCTGGCACGATGGACATCAACTGCACCGCCGTGGCGGCATAGGCGCCCTGGCGTGCATGGCGATTGCCGACCACACCGTCGATGGGGGCGCGCAGCTCGGTATAGCGCAGGTTCAGCGCCGCCGTGTCGCGCTCGGCGCTAGCCTGGGCCAGAGCTGCCACGGCCTGCTCATGCTGGGTATCGATCACTGCCAGCTGGCGCGTGGCCACGGCCAGCGCGGCCTCGGCCTTCTGGCTGTTGGCGGTGGCCTGGAGGAAGTCGGCGTTGGCCTTCTGCGCACTCTGTACCGACACCGCCGCCCGCGTGACCAGGCGTTCGAAACGACGGTCGTCTTCCTGGGCGCGGACGGTCTCGGCGCGGCTGGCATCGACGCCGGCACGGGCCTGGACGATCAGCGAAGTCTGCACCGCACGGGTGGCTTCCAGGTTGGCGATCTCGGCCTTGCGTGCCGCCACCAGGCCATCGGCCTTGGCCAGGGCCGCGCGGTAGTCGCTGTCGTCCAGCTGCACCAGCAGGTCGCCGGCATGCACCAGCTGGTTGTCGGTCACCTTCACGGTGGCGATGTAGCCGGGCACCTTGGCGCTGATGACGGTGATGTCGCCGCCGATATAGGCGTCATCGGTGTCTTCGATGAAACGACCGGTGTGCCACCAGTGCCATCCATAGAACAGTACGGCCAGACCGGCGACCACGGCGACGGCCATGGCCAGCTGGAGTTTGCCGCTGGCGCGCCGACGCTGGATGGGCGCGTCGCCTGCGGGAGGAATGGTGGAGGACATGGACAGGGCTCCTTGCAAAGAGAGAAATGTTGACGGGAGAGAAACCGGGGAACCGGGAAAGCGGTTGAAAGCCGGCTGGATAAAAACCAGTTGCTTTCAATTTGAAAGTTACTTTACACTTGTGACTATCGAATTGCAAGTAACCATCTGCCCGCTCTGCAAAAAGGAAAGCTCATGCGCCCCTCCAACTGGCTACTCGCCCCCCTCTCCAGCGCCCTGCTGGCCGCCTGCACCACCGTGCCGGACTACCACACGCCCACCCCGCTCCAGGATGGCCAGGCGTTGCCGGCGCGCTACGCGCACGCGCCGACGGCATCCGCGCAAGAACCGGAGACAGCCCAGCAGGAGAGCTTGCGCCAGTGGTGGTCGCGCTTCCAGGATCCGGTGCTGGACCAGATCATCGATCGCGCGCTGGCCCAGAACCTGGACCTGCAGGCTGCGCTGGCAAGGGTGCAACAGGCGCGTGCGGTAGCCGGCCTGGCTGATGCGGCGCTGCTGCCCAGCGGCACGGTCAGCGCGCAGGCGGCGCGTGAACGGCAATCCCTGCGTAGCCCCCTGGGTGAGATCGCCAGCCACCAGCCCGGCTACCAGCGCAACCAGACGCTCTACGACCTGGGCGCTGGCGCCAGCTGGGAAGCCGACCTCTTCGGCGGCCTGCATCGCCAGCGCGATGCCGACCAGGCCAGTGCCGAAGCGGCGGCCGCCGACGGCCTGGGCGTGCGGGTGGCGATTGCCGCCGAAGCCGCCGACGCCTACTTCAGCCTGCGCGGCGCACAGGCCAGGCTGGCCATCACCGAAGAAGAGATCGCTACCGACACCCGCCTGAGCGAACTGGTCAGCCTGCGCCTGCAGGATGGCCTGGACAACCGGCGCGAACTGGCCCTGGCGCAAGCGCAACTGGCCAGTGCCCGCGCGGCGCTGACACCCTTGCGGACCCTGATCGAACTGCAGCGCAACCGGCTGGACGTCTTGATGGGCCAGGTACCGGGCAGCAGCGCCACGGCGCTGACCGGCGACGCCACCACGATCGCCGCAGCACCGGCACTGTCCACCTTGCCCGCACCGGCGGCCCTGCTGCGTCGCCGCCCCGACGTGATGGCCGCCGAGCGGCGACTGGCGGCCTCCCACGCACGCATCGGCGTGGCCATGGCCGAGTACTACCCCAAGCTGTCGCTGTCGGGGCTCTTGGGCTTCGAGAGCCTGTCCAGCCTGACGCTGTCCAGCCAGACCTTCCAGCCGCTGGCGGTGGCCGGCCTGCGCTGGCGCCTGTTCGATTTCGGCCGGGTCGATGCGGAAGTGGCGCAGGCACGCGGCGCCAACGCAGAAGCGCTGGCACGCTTCCGCCAGGCCATGCTCAAGGCCACCGAGGATGTGGAGAATGCCCTGGTCACCGAGATCCAGCTCGATGACCGTCTGCAGGCCCTGCAGGCCCGCCGCGCCGCCACCGCCGATGCCCTGGCCGCCGCGCGGGAAGCCTTCGACGGCGGCGCCACCAGCCAGGTCGAGGTGTTGCAGCAGCAACGCCAGCTGCTCGATGCCCGCGACCAGCTGGCACTGGCCCAGGCCGACGCGGCAAGGGCCAGCGTGGGGACCTTCCGCGCGCTGGGGGGTGGTTGGTAGAAAGAGAGAAAAAGAGCTGCGAGAAACACCGGCGCGCGTCCAGGCGCACCGGGAAGCATCAGACCGGACGTGCCGCCATATCCGCGATCAGTCCATCGATGACGTCCTCGCACAGCACCAGTTGTTCGGCCGTGACGAATTCATCCGGCCGCCCGGCGCTAGCTTGCCTGCACCACCGCCGTACCGGCGCGGCGATCATCGATAGGAAAATGCAACACCGCCGCCACGATCCCCACCACGAAGGTTGCGCCCCAGAGCAGTGAATACGAACCGGTCAGCTCCAGCATCCAGCCACCCAGCCAGGCGCCGAGGAAAGAGCCGATCTGGTGGCTGAGGAAGCAGATGCCAAACAGCGTACCCATGTGCGCCGTGCCGAAGATACGTGCCACCAGCCCGGTGGTCAGCGGCACCGTCCCCAGCCAGGCCAGTCCCATCACGGCGGCGAACAGGCCCACGCTCAGGGGACTCTTGGGCGCCAGGAAGAACAGCCCGATGGCCGTGCTGCGCAGCAGGTACAGCCAGCCCAGCACGACCTGTGGGCGGTAGCGCCCGCCCAGCCAGCCGCAGGCCCAGCTACCGGCCATGTTGAACAGGCCGATCAGCGCCAGCGCAGTGGCCGCCAGTCCGGTAGGCATGTGGCACAGCTCCAGGTAACCGGGCAGGTGGGTGGCGATGAAGGCCAGCTGGAATCCGCAGGCGAAGAAACCCAGCGTCAGCAACTGATAGCCGCGATGAGCACGGGCCTGCGCCACCACCTCGCGCACACTGTAGCGCAGTGCCGTCGCAGCCTGGACAGGGCGCGCGCCCTGACCCAGCAGGAAACCCAGCGGCGCCACCGCCAGCACCAGGAAGGCCAGCATCAGCAAGGCCGCGCTCATGCCCGAGGAGGCCCGCACGCCTTGCACCAGCGGCAGCATCAATACCTGCCCCAGCGACCCACCGGCGCTGACCAGGCCCATGGCACTGCTGCGGCGTTCCGGCGCCACGCTCTGCCCGACCGCCGTCATCACCACGCCGAAACTGGTACAGCTGATGCCCACGCCGATGAACACGCCCATGCCCAGCACCAGCATGAGACCATTGCCAGCCAGTGCCGTCATGGCCAGGCCGAGCGCATAACAGCCGGCGCCCACCGCCACCACCGGTGCCGGCCCGTGGCGATCGGTCATGGCCCCGGCCAGCGGCTGGGCGAATCCCCACACCAGGTTGTGCAGGGCAATGGCAAAGGCCACCAGCGTCACCGGCAAGCCGTGATCGTAGGACAGCGGACTGATGAACAAGCCGAAGGTCTGGCGCGAACCGAGCGCCATGCTCATGATGGCGGCGCCGGCGGCGACCGCCAGCCAGGTGCGACGGGTAGCAGAAATAGTCATGTGAGTACGGTTTTCCGGTTGGTATGGGTGATGTCGACAGCCCCTATTTAAGCGCCTCTGCGACGCCCTCTCAAACGAATTCGATGATGTTTCACATTCCCTGCATGCATGCGAAAACCAGTGCCTGCAGCCTCCACGCAGGAGCGCGGATGTGTTTCAATACCGCATCTCCAACGCCTACAACGAGCCCGCCATGCCCATCCCCCTGGCCAAGCTGCCGCCGCTGGACCTGATCCGTGGCTTCGTCGCCGTGGGGCGTCGCATGAGCATCACGCTGGCCGCGCAGGACCTGTTCCTGACGCAATCGGCGGTGAGCCGCCAGGTGCACCTGCTGGAACAGTTCATGGGCATGCCGCTGCTGCAACGCCACCACCGCGCCATCTCCTTCACGCCGGCCGGCGAGCGGCTCTTTCGCAGTGCCGATGCCGTCCTGCTGCAACTGCAGGACACCGTGGGCGAGCTGCAGGCCACCCAGGCGGCGCGCCCGGTCACCATCACCGCCAGCATCGGCATGACCGGCCTGTGGCTGCTGCCACGGCTGTCGCTGCTGCAGCAGCGCTGGCCCGGGCTGGATGTGCGGGTGGCCGCCAGCGACAGCGTGGCCGACCTGCGCCAGGAGGGCATCGACCTGGCCTTGCGCTACACCACCCGCTTGCAGGTGCCGCCGGGCGCGATCCGCCTCTTCGGTGAATCAGTGGCGCCGGTGGCGCATCCGCTGCTGCTGGTCGATGGCAAGCTGCCGGCGGCCACGCCGCTCATCGAGTTCGAGCAGCCCAATCCGCGACTGCGCTGGAAGGACTGGCTGGACGGCAGCGACAAGCCAGCCCGCAAGAAGCGCAGCATGTTGCGCTTCAACCAGTACGACATGGTGATCCAGGCCGCGCTGGCCGGACAGGGTGTGGCGCTGGGGCGCATCGAGCTGATCACGCCGCAGCTGCAAGGCGGCCAGCTGGTCATGCTGGCCGAGCCGCGTACCCAGGGTGCGGAAGGCTATGCCTACTGGCTGATCCAGGCCGAGCAGCAGCCGCGCGGCGAGGTGCAGCAGGTGGCGGCGTGGATCATCGCCGAGGCGAAGGACAGCGTCCTGTAGGGCCGGCAGGATGGCAGGCGGCCAGCGCGTCGTCGAGCCGGTCATTGCCCCAGAACATCTCCTCCCCTACGAAGAAGGTCGGCGCGCCGAAGATGCCCAGTGCACGGGCCCGGCCGGTCTGCTCGCGCAGACGGCTGCGGATGGCGTCGGATTGCGCCAGCGCCAGGATCGCATCGGCCGGCAGTTGCATGGCCAGCAGCACCTCGCGCACGGTGTCGATGCTGTCGATGTCGCGGTCCTCGGCGAAATTCAGATGCATCACCAGGCGACAGAATCCCCCCACCCACGGCGCCTCGGCGTGCGCCAGCGCCACCCGCGTGGCCACCACCGCCGAGCGCGGAAAGCGGCTGGGCATGGTCCAGGGCACGCCGTACTTGCGGCACTGGCGCGCCATGTCGCGCCAGGTGTAGTCGCCCTTCTCCTTTTGCAATACGAAGGGCGAGGTACTCCAGCCCAGGGCCTGGAACACCGGTCCCAGCAGGAAAGGCCGCCACTGCACCCGCACCTGCGCCTGCTGCGCGGCCTGCTCGATGCGCATGGTGGAGAGGTAGCTGTAGTTGCTGCCGAAGTCGAACCAGTACTCGATCACGGGAAGCGCGGCACTCATGCATGCACCACCAGGCAGCGCAACTCCAGGCTCTTGCGCAGGGGCGCCGAGGGCGGGATCTCGGGCAGGTCGAAGGCGCTGTGGGGCGTAAAGCGCGCCACGCCATCGGTGCGCGAATCGAACTGCTTGAACACCAGCGCATCGCTGGCCTGCATGTCGGCGAAGTAATACCAGCGGTGCCGGGGATGGTGGCGCAGCAGGTAGATCTCGCCATTGCGACGCGGATAGCGTACCTCGCCACGCACCAGCTCGTCGGCTGCCACGCTGCGCGCATCGGCCACTGCCAGCGGCGTGTCCTGCACCACGCCGCGCAGGCTGCGCCAGATGTTGAGGATGGAAAAATGCTGGGCGTAGGCAATCAGGTCGGCATCGCGCAAGACCATCGAAAAGCGCCGCCGACCCGATGCCTCGGTGTAGTCGTTGTGGATGCGGCCATTGGCTGCCGGCGTGGCACCACGCTCGGCACGGCCGAAATCCAGCGGCACACGCGCGGCATCGCGCTCGCGCACCAGGTGGTCGAAGACATAGGCATGGGTGCCGCCCGTCAAGGCCAGGGCCAGCTCCACGGCTTCGGCGTAATAGGTCGAGGTGATCTCGTCGACATCGTCGAAGTTGTGCACGGCAGTGGGCGCATCGACCAGCTGGAAGCCATTGCTGTCGATGGAGAGATCGGCAAGCTGCCCGGCATCGGCGATGAAGCTGCGCCGGGCGCTGTAGTGCGCGCTCTCCCAGGGTGTGCCGGGCGGCGGTTCGAAGGCGTAGCTGACCGGGTCGCGGGCGTCATCAGCCAGGTAGTTGAGCGGCGCCCAGACGCCGGCCGGGTTCTGGAGGGTGGCAGTTGACATGATGGCTCCTTATGCGTGGTTGGTATCTGGCTTCATTGAAGCAGCCACGCCTGGGCTATTCAAACGACTTATTTCCGCTTACGCATGCACAGCGGGAATGTGAAACGGCAATGCATATGCTTATATGAATTTGTTTCTTGGCAGGGGGCGGACGGCGCGCTAGCGTCTGTCATCGACATGTGCGAACCGTTTCCCCTCCAACGAACGACAAGAAAGAGACAACATGGCAGACAATGCGCAATGGAAATTCGAAACCCTCTCCGTCCACGGCGGCTACGATCCCGATCCGACCACCCGTGCGGTGGCCGTGCCGATCTACCAGACGGTGGCCTTCGCCTTCGATGACACCCAGCACGGCGCCGACCTGTTCGACCTGAAGGTACAGGGCAATATCTATTCGCGCATCATGAACCCGACCCAGGACGTGCTGGAAAAACGCCTGGCCGCGCTCGAAGGCGGCATCGCCGCGCTGGCGCTGGCCTCCGGCCAGGCGGCCGTGACCTATGCAATCCAGACCATTGCCGAGGCCGGCGACAACATCGTCTCGGCCTCGACCCTCTATGGCGGCACCTACAACCTCTTCGCCCACACGCTGCCACAGTTCGGCATCACCACGCGCTTTGCCGATCCGCGCCAGCCGACCTCCTTCGAGCCACTGATCGACGCGCGCACCAAGGCCATCTATATCGAATCGATCGGCAACCCGCTGGGCAACATCACCGACATCGCCGCAGTGGCCGAGATCGCGCATCGCCACGGCGTACCGCTGATCGTCGACAACACCGTCGCCACGCCCTACCTGCTGCGCCCCTTCGAACATGGCGCCGACATCGTCGTGCATTCGCTCACCAAGTACCTGGGCGGCCACGGCACCACGCTGGGCGGTGCCATCGTGGACTCGGGCAAGTTCCCCTGGGCCAAGCACAAGGAACGCTTCAAGCGCCTCAATGAACCCGATGTGAGCTACCACGGCGTGGTCTATACCGAAGCCCTGGGCGAAGCCGCCTACATCGGCCGCGCGCGCGTGGTGCCGCTGCGCAATACGGGCGCGGCACTGTCGCCCTTCAATGCCTTCCAGATCCTGCAGGGCATCGAGACGCTGGCCTTGCGGCTGGACCGCATCACCGACAACACCCTGGCAGTGGCACAGTACCTGAAACGCCATCCCAAGGTGCGCTGGGTCAACTACGCCGGGCTGGAAGACCATCCGGACCATGCACTGGCGCAGAAGTATTTCAAGGGTCGCGCCTCGGGCGTGCTGACCTTCGGCGTGGCCAATGGCCGCGAGGGTGGCGCGCGCTTCCAGGATGCCTTGCAGCTCTTCACGCGCCTGGTCAACATCGGCGACGCCAAGTCGCTGGCCACCCACCCGGCCTCGACCACGCACCGCCAGCTCTCGCCGGCCGAACTGGAAAAAGCCGGCGTGACCGAGGATACGGTGCGGCTGTCCATAGGCATCGAGCACATCGATGACCTGCTGGCCGACCTGAAGCAGGCGCTCGAATCGGCTTGATCGACCAGCCCTGCAGTGGTCCTGCACTGGCCGTTCACCCCGGCCAGGCGTACTCCAGCTGCAGGGCCACCAGCGCGGCGGTACTGCGACCGTAACGCGCGGCGATGGCAGCCAGGGCGCGCTCCAGATGCGCTGCGGCGGGCAGGTCGCCCTGCAGTGACAGCGGCAGCGCGCCAGCCTGTGCCGGCTGCGTATGCAGCAACAAGCCATCCCGGCTGGGCAACAGCTCCGGCGAGCCTGCCGGGGCCGTCAGCACCGCCTGCGAACGATAAGTGCGCGACCAGGCATCGGCCGTCAGTGCCAGGGCAATGCCATCCAGGCCGTCCTGGCCGGCGATCTCCACCGTCTCGTGCCGCCACAACAGCGCCGTATTGGCGATTACCCTCCAGACATGGGCGGCGCCAAGATGAAAACGCCCGCTGTCATGCCCCTCCCCCAGATCGCGGATGCCCAGTTGCGCCGCCAGTTCCTGCGCCCGTTGCCGGCCCGCGATCGCCTCCACCAGCACCAGCGAAGCCGGTAGCGAGGCCGAGACTCCGGTGGTGGTCATGATGCCCCTATCGACCACATAGCGGCGGTCGTTGACCCAGCGCATGGTCGGATAGGCCTTGCGCAAGTCCTGGGCGGCATACCAGTGCGTAGTGGCCTCACGCCCATCCAGCAGGCCGGCCTTGCCCAGCGCCCTGGCTCCTTCACAGATGCCGGCGATATTGGCCTGGCGGGCGAACTGCCGCGCCAGCCAGGACAGGATGCGGTCGTTGTCCGCCTGGTGCAGCGCCGGGACGACGACATAGTCGGCGCCCCCGGGATATCGTTCATCAAAGCCGGCCAGCGTCAGCTGCGCCGAGATCGCCAGCGCCGGCATCAGCGTGATGCGCCCCGGCTCGGGCGCCACCACCACCACATCGGCCGCGCCGCAACGGCTGAGCACGGCATGGGGAATCATCAGATCGGTGGTCTCGGTCCCCGCATTGTCGGCCACGATGGCCACCAGCGGCCGGGGGCGCCGCGCCGGCCGCAGCCCCTGTGCCGCAGCGCCGCAGCTGCCCGATGCCACTACAATGAGCGCCATTGCCATATTGGCCGTCAACCTGGTCAGGAATTCCCTTCTATGCATGCCGCCCTCCGGTCCGTCCGCGTGAGTGCGGGGAAGAGCGATCTTAGGAGA
>Ga0213872_10002392_pt1 | contig 11080 bp, 6 predicted proteins | sample VelepicomBERX_R2_FD_160071 | JGI IMG/M metagenome (GOLD analysis project Ga0213872, IMG submission 160071) | Rhizosphere microbial communities from Vellozia epidendroides in rupestrian grasslands, the National Park of Serra do Cipo, Brazil - RX_R2 | ecosystem: Host-associated > Plants > Roots >... | reverse complement strand
CGTCATGATCAGCTTGGCCTGGCCACCGCCGAACAGGATCGGGAACAGCTCGGAGAAGCTCTTGTTGACGCGGTCGAAGGTGTCTTGCAGCAGGTCGCGGGTTTCCTTGTCGATCTTGGCGATCGCGTCTTCCAGCGTGGTGATCGCTTCGGTCAGGTCGGCGAACTGCGAGTCGAGGAAGGTCTTGCGCTCGGAGGCCTGCGCCAGCTCGTCCAGCGCCGCCAGGTTGACCGCGCCCAGCGCCGCGATGGCGTTGGTCAGGCGCGTCACCTCGCCCTGCAGATAGGACGGCTTCAGGTCCGGATGCAGCTTTTGCGCCAGCGCCGCCTCGTCGGCCTGCACTTCCGCCAACTGGGCCGCGTACTGCTCCTGGTTCAGGCGCGCGGCCTGTTCCTTCAGCTGCATCTCCATAATCTTGTCGCGCTGCGGCTGCAGGCTGCGTTCGGACTGCATGCGCGCCTCTTCCGACTGACGCAGCTGCTGGGTGATCTGGTCCAGCTCATGGCGCGCGTCCGACAGGGCTTTTTCCTGGCCGGTGCGGCGGTCCAGCAGCTCCTGCAAGCCTTCGTTATGGGTGCTGGCCTCCATGGTTTCCAGCTCCATGCGGCCCGCTTCCAGGCTCTCCGTGACCTGCGCCGCCTGCTGTTCAGCGGTGGCGATGGTGCGGCGGAATTCCTCGATCTTGCTACGCTGGGTCTTCTCGGCGAACTGCGCTTCCTGCGCGGCGCGTTCCAGGTCGCGCAGCTGCTCGCGTGCGTCGGCCAGCTTCTGTTCCTTTTCGAGGAAGGCGGTCTGGCCGTCTTCGTGTTCGGCCTGCAGATTGCCCAGTTCCATATCGAGCTGCTCGAACTTTTCTTCCGACTCGGCCTTGACCTGCGACTGCTCCGCTTCCTGCGCGGCGATTTCCGCCAGATCAGTCTCGATCTGGTTGCTGCGCTGGTTGAAGCGCGCTTCCACTTCCGACAGCTTGACCACTTCGATCTGCAGCGAGTGCACGGAAGCGATCAGGCTCTGCGACTTGGCGCGCAGCTCGCCCAGCAGGCGGGTGGCGTTGCTGACAGCGGCATCGGCGCGCACCGAACGGGCGCGCGCTTCCTCGGCCAGCATCTGCTGCGCGCGCAGCTGCTTGGTGATGTTCTCGATTTCCTGCTGGCGGCCCAGCATGCCGTCCTGCTCCGCGTCGGCGGCATAGAAGCTCACGCTGTTCTGCGTGATGACATGGCCCTTCTGCGTGATGAAGCAGGCGCCCGCCGGCAGCTTGCCGCGCTGGGCAAAGGCGTCAGCCGGATCGTCCGACCAGTAGACGTTATGCAGCCAGTCCTGCAGCAGGCCGCGCAGGTTGGGGTCGTTCAGCTTGAGCAGGTTGATGAAAGGCTTCAGGCCGGGCACTTCCACCGCCGCAGGCGGCACCGCCGAAGTGGGCGCGAACAGCGCCAGCTTGGCCGGCGGCGCATCGTTGAAGAAGGCCTTGGCCCACTCGATATTCGACATCTGCAGCGAGGACATGCGCTCGCGCAGCACCGCTTCCAGCGCCGTCTCCCAGCCCGCTTCGATGTGCAGCTTCTGCCACAGGCGCGGCAAGCCATCCAGCTCGTGCTTCTGCAGCCACGGCGTGACCTTGCCCTGGGTTTGCACGCGCTCCTGCAGCTGGCGCAGCGCGTTCAGGCGCGCTTCCAGCTGGGCGTTGGTGGCGCTCTCCTGGTTGGCCTGCTCGTGCGCGGCCTTGCGTTCCTCTTCCAGCTTGGGCTGCTGCTCGGCCGCCTCTTCCAGTTGGTAGCTCAGTTCTTCCTGCGCCTGCTGCTTTTCTTCCAGCTGCATCTTCAGGTTGGACAGGTGGGTGCTGTCCGGCATACTCAGGCCGCTCTTCTCCTGCTGCAGGCGCTCGCGCCGCACGGCCAGGCCGTTGAGGATGTTGTTGGCGTTGCGCTGATGCGCCGACTCCAGTTCCAGCTGCTGCTGCATCTGCATGATGCGGCCGCGCGATTCGGTCGACTTGAGCTGAGATTCGCGCCAGGCCTGTTCCAGCATCGGCAGCGATTCCGACTTCTGCTCTGCCATCATCTGCGACTGCTCGACCTTGGCCGACAGTTCTTCCAGGCTGAATTCCGCTTCCTCGATCTGCTCGCCGTAGTCGCGCGCCTGGGTCATCCACTGGTCGCGCTGCGCGGTCAGGGCCACCAGCTGGTTCTGCAGACGGGTGCGCGATTCGATCACGAACTTGATCTGCGCTTCCAGGCTGCCGATCTCCGAGTTGGTCTGGTACAGATTGCCCTGCGCCGTGTGCAGGCGGTCGCCCACGGCAAAGTGCGCCTGGCGCATCTGCTCCAGCTGCAGCTCGACGTGGCGCAGCTTGGCGGTCTGCTCTTCCAGATCGGTCTGGGCCTGCTCCATGTCGCGGAAATACTTCTTCTGCTCGTTTTCCGCTTCGGTCTTGCGCAGCAGCCAGAGCAGCTTCTGTTTTTCTTCCTGGTCGGCTTGCAGCTGGTGGAACTTGGTGGCCACGGCGGCCTGGCCTTCCAGCTTTTCCAGGTTGGAGTTCAGCTCGCGCAGGATATCTTCCACCCGCAGCAGGTTCTCGCGCGTGTCGTGCAGGCGATTCTCGGTCTCCCGGCGCCGCTCCTTGTACTTGGACACGCCCGCGGCTTCCTCCAGGAACACGCGCAGCTCTTCCGGGCGCGACTCGATGATGCGCGAGATCATGCCCTGGCCGATGATGGCGTAGGCGCGCGGGCCCAGGCCCGTCCCCAGGAAGATGTCCTGGATATCGCGCCGCCGCACGGTCTGGCCGTTGATGAAGTAGGTGGAGGTGCCGTCGCGCGTCAGCGTACGCTTGACGGCGATCTCGGCGAACTGGCCCCACTGGCCGGATGCCTTGCCCTCGTTATTGTCGAATACCAGTTCAACGGAGGCGCGGCCGGCCGGCTTGCGGTTGGTCGAGCCGTTGAAAATCACGTCCTGCATGGACTCGCCGCGCAGCTCGGAAGCCTTGGATTCCCCCAGCACCCAGCGCACGGCGTCGATGATATTGGACTTGCCGCAACCATTGGGCCCCACCACGCCAACCAGCTGGCCCGGCACCTGGAAATTGGTGGGATCCACGAATGACTTAAATCCCGACAATTTGATGGAAGAGAGACGCACGCTAATTAACTAGAAAGTAAGCTGGAAAAGTTCACAATAATACCATTTGCCTGTGCCATCAGGCCGAAAACGCGTTGCCAGCCGTGACGGAAACATGACTGCCGGCCGGCGGTTTCGGCATGCGCCACTGCAGGCGCGAAAACGGACGGTCATGGCCCGACAACAGCATGGCCAGCTGGGAGATCCAGCCCTCCGCATGGATGGCGTCGCCATGCTGCGGCGTCACCAGCAGAATCGGCATACACATCGCCACCAGAATCCGGCTGACGGCCAGGTGCCCTTCGGTGCTGACGTACCAGATGAACAGGCCCGCGACGGCGAAGCCAAGCAGCGCGCCGGTGACGGCCTCCGAGACCGAATGGGCATGCACCATCACGCGCGAAATCGAGATCAGCACGGCCAGCAGCACGCCAGCCGCCGCCGCAAGATAGCCGGCGCGCCGTCCCGAAGAACGGTAGATCAGGTAAAAAGTCACCGGATAGACGGCCGCCGCACGCATGGAGTGGCCGCTGAAACCGGCAAAGTCCACCGCCTCCACGCCAATGCCCCAGCCGTAAAACGCGACCTTGGTGGCCACCACCAGCGCCATGCCGCCGCAGAACAGCAGGCACCAGGCCAGCGACAGGCGCCACGACTTGCCCAGCAACAGCCAGACCGCGATGGCGATACCGATCGGGCCGGTCACCGCCACGCTACCGATCAGACTCAAATCCCACCAAATACTCAAATTTCGCTCCAAAGTAAAAACCCAGCGCGCTTTTTTGCAACGCAGCAGCATTAAATCACAGCAGAAGGGATTTTACCGAATATTGCGAATCTGCAACACCTCGGCGCAGGGGAAATGGCGCTCAGCGGTAATGATGCACCAGGCGCTGCATCACGGCACGCCCGCTGCCATCGCATACGGCGCGCAGACGCTGCAGGGCGGCTTCGTCCTGACTCAAGGCCGCGCGGCGCGAAACGTAGATCACCACCGGCTGCACCGCCACTTCCAGCCAGGCATAGTCGCCCTGGCTCAGGCCGGCGGCCACCAGCATGCTCTCGCTGCCCGGACTGGACAGGAAAGTTGCATCGAGCCGGTCCTTTTCCAGCATTTTCAGGCCCTGGTCGATCGAATCGATGGTGTACGGCCGCACGCCCGCCACGTCGTTAAGGCGGTCCAGCGCATGGGTGCCGCGCTGCATGCCGATCACCATGCCGGACAGATGCTGCAGATCCAGCTTGCCGTAGCGGGCGCGCTTGTACAGGATGCCGGAGTGGATGGTGGTGACCTGGCACAGCCGCAGCGCAAAGGTGTCGCGCTCGGCGTCGGGAATCAGCACGGCGGCGGCATTGCTGCCGTCGCGCAGGCCATTGATGACGCGGATATAGGGCAAGCTGTCCAGCTTGAGCGGCACCCCGGCGGTATCAAACAGGTAGCGCAGATACTCGGTGGCGACGCCGCGCTCGGTGCCGGGAAAGGTCCAGGGCGGCACCGGCACCGTGAACGCCGTATGCGCCCGCGCGCCCGCCATCGGCAACAAGGCCGGCAACAGCAATGCAAACAGACAGCGGCGGGCGGAATTCAGCATGAAAGGATGCGCGGGCGTCAGTCACAAAAGACCTAGTGTCACATAAATGCGCGCACCCCGCTTGCGGGCAGGTCAACCGACGGCGCTTTGCGGCAGATGGATGTCTTCGTCGTTGACGGCCTTGCCCGACAGCGCCTGCGACAGCGCCACCGAGACCACGCTGTCGGCGCGCAGCACCGACACCAGGCCGTCGCGGAACTTCTGCGCCAGCACTTCGCCGGACAGGGAGAAGGCTTCCTGGCGTGCCGCCGTGGAGAAGATGTACAGCGTACGCAAAGGGCTGACCCAGGCCAGCTTGACCTTGCGGATGCTGCCGTCTTCCTGCTCGAAGCCCAGCCACATGCCGCGCGCCAGGCCGTCGACCTCGATCACGGCATCGTCGTCTTCCGCTTCCGGCTCCGGCGGCGGAGCCGCTTTGGCCTGGCGCTCGGCGCGCCGTTCGGCGTCCTGCTGGGCCACCTGGATGGAGATTTCCAGCTGGCGTTCCGGCGACATCTCGATCGGCGCACGCACGATGGAAGCGTGGCACTCGGCCAGCTCGGCAAAGAATTGCAGGCGGTCGCTGTCCTGCCACTTGATCACGTCCAGCCACTTGTTCAGCGCCGACAGCAGGCCTGGCAGCTTGGAGATCAGCTGCTTGCGTTCGTCGGTGGTGATCTTGGGGCGCACGCTCCAGATCAGGTCATCCATGGTGCGGGTGGCGCTGCCGACCGCGCCGGGCTTGTCGTCCTCGATGCTGTAGGCGATGCTCAGCACCGAGACCCAGCGCTGCTCCAGGAAGGCTTCCACCACGGCCACCACTTCGCCCGTGCCCAGGCGCAGCGCGATGGCGTCCCTGGCCGACTGGTTGGCGGCGGCCATTTTTTCCGCCTTCAGCGCGGCGGCGATGGGTTCGGCAATCGCGGTGGCGGCGGCTTTTTCTTCCGCCGCGATCTGGGCTTCCAGCTCGTTGATCGCTTCCGTGAAGACCGATAGTTCCTTGTCGTAGTCGCGGCCCACGCGGTCGACGCTGCGCTGCATGGCCTGGAACAGTGGATCTTCCGGGCCCTTGCGCTGCTCCCAGCCCATGCGCGACAGCAGGTCGATCAGACGCCGCGCCGGATGCGCTTCCTGGAAGAAGAAGTCCTTGTCGCGCAAGGCCGCCTTCAAAACGGGGATCTGCAGGAAGCGGATCAGTTCGCGGATTTCCTGCGAAATGTTCTGGTCGCGGAAGACCGTGTCGAACACCGCCGACAGCAGGTCGATCGTCGATTCGTCCGAGCGGGTCAGGCTGCCTTGGGGGATCTGCTGCTTGATGGCGGGCAGGTAGAACACATTGCCGGCGACCATAGGCGCCGCCGCGCCGCCAGCTGGCGCCGGTCCCGAAGCTGCGCCCTGTGCGCCCTGGCTCAGGCCAGCGTCGCCCTCGCCGGCACCAGCCGCAGCGTCGCCGGCGGTCAGACCGGCCCCTGCGGACTCGTACGGCACATGCTGCAAGTGATTCAGATAGCTGAACAGCGGCTGACGGTTGCCGGTCAGCGCCATTTGCGACAGCTGCTGCGCCATTTCCGGGCTCAGCACCTGTCCTGGCGCAGCCGCAACCCAGGCTCCGCCGCCGCCCGAAGCGAGCGCAGCACCCGGCGCCCAGCCATCCGCAGGCATCACCACCGCGCCCGGCGGCACCATCACGCCGCCCGCAGGGACCATGACCCCACCCGCCGCTGCAACACCGCTCGCAGCGAGCGCACCAGCAGGAACCATCACGCCACCGGCTGCGGCGATTGCGCCGCCCGACACGCCAGCGCCAGCCATCGGCGCCCCGACAAATCCTGCCGCTGGCACGCCTGCTGCGCCAGCAACGGCCGGCACGGTGATGAATCCGCCCGCTGGCACGCTGCCGCCCGGCTGAGCCGCGACGAAACCGCCAACTGGCACGCCGCCAGCGGCAACGCCCATCATCGGCACACCGCTTGCTGCGACGCCTGCGATCTGCACGCCCGGCGCCACGCCAGCGGCGCCCGCAACCGCTACCTGCCCTGCCTGGCCGCCCGCAACAGGAGCGCTGCCGCCAGCCACGACCACAGTCGGCGACGCCGTGCTGGGCACCCACGTCGAGGTGGCCTGCAGCGCCGCCTGTGGCAGCTCAGGGATGCTCAAATCGATATTGCCAACCATCGTATTGGCCAGCTCGTCCGCCATCTTGCCCGCCACTTCCGGCGTGGCAAACAACTGGCGCAGCTGCTGAGCCAGCTCAGCCTGATTGGCCTGGCCTTCACGCTTGCGCGCGGCCTTTTCCTGTTTGGCGTCCTGCTTGTCCGACTTGCGGTTCTTGTAGCCTTCCACCGAGCCAGGCAGCACACCCTGGCGCTGCAAAGTCAGATTCAGCCCGTCCAGCATCGGCCCCAGGTCGATGAACATGCCCGGCTTGACGTAAGGCTGGATCAGCCCCGCCGCCGCCGGTTCCGCATTGAACTCCACCCAGGCGTCCTGCAGCGCCACCAGGAACACTTCCGGACGGAAGGGATTCTGGCCATTGCGCAGAATATCGCGGTCCAGCAGGAACGCCAGCCGCACGTTCAGCGTCTGCAGCTGATCCGCATACAGCGATTCGAACGGCTTGCTGACGCCGCTCAGCGCCACCTTGTTGTCCATTTCCTCGTAAGGCACCAGGGTCAGCGGACCGTCCGCCTTGGGCGCCTCCGCCTTGGCGTTGGGCGACAGCTGGGCAATCTCTTTGCGCAGCGCCTTCTCCAGCACCGTGGTGGCGATATGCAGGAAAGCATAAGCGCCATTGCGCAGCTTGTTCCCCGCGCGGATGCGCGCCTGCATTTGCTTGGGATCGCCGCCGGTGGCATCGATCAGCGCCCCGGCCAGCTTGGTCGACAGTTCCAGATACTGGTCGCCCGCCTGCTTGGTGACGAGGCCGATCAGCTCTTCCAACAGCGCATGCCGCGGCGAGACCGGCTTTTTCGGCGTCGTCGAAGTTGTCGAAGTTGCATTCATGTTGGAGACCTGGGTTGAAGGAAATCTGGCTGTATACCGCATTCTGGCACATTATTGCCACAAGGCAATAGCCAGAAAGTAACAACCGGCAATAATTTGTGATTTTTTTGTTTCAGTCACGAAAAAACCGCCTGTTTACGGGGTTTAACGGACAAGTTTAGCCTTTTCCTAAGGCGTTCTCCTACACGCGCGCAAGGGTGATTCCGATGGCGCCAGAACAGCCGCAATCGCATCATGCTCGAACCGTGTTTGACTTTATAAAGGAATCGACATGAACAGCAATCAGAAAGACCAAAAAGGCGGCAAGCAGCAGAGCCAGCAGGACAACAAACAGTCCGACAGCAACCAAGGCAGCCGCTCCGGCACCCAGGGCGGCACCCGCGAGCAGCATGCCGAAGCAGGCCGCCAAAGCCACAAGAACGATAACAAATCGTCCGGCAACCGCTAAGCGAGCGCTTTAGCGTCTACCCCGCCCGAGCGCTGCCCTGATCAGATATTGGTCACCCGCAGCCCCTTGGGCGGGGCAAAGTCGCAGACATCCTGCACCAGCCCCACTTCCCTGGCCTCCTGGGCCGTCAGATGCAGATCCGAGTAGGCATGGGTCTGCCAGTGTTCATCCTTCAGCTGCACGTGATTGCGCAGGATCTTTTCGGTGCGGGCATCGTCCGCCTGCAAGCCTTCCACGATGATGCGCAAGGCATCCGGCCGCGCCCCGTGCGGCGCGCTGGCGTGCGACTTGTGCACCATGAAGCGCGCCGTCTCGCTGGCATAGCGCTGCTCCCCGGCCAGATAAACGATCACCGCGATCGACGCCACCGCTCCAGCGTTGTACATGACGATCCGGATCGGCAGCTGCTTCAGGTAGTTGTACAGGCAGATGCCGTCGCTGACATAGCCGCCGTTGGACTGGATCAGGATATGCGCCGTGTCGATGCGGTCCTCCGTCATGTCGGCCACTGCCTCAAACACCCGGTGCACCATATCGCTGTTGACGTCGCCGGACAAGGTGAACCACCCCTGGCCATCATATTCGCTCAAGTCCTCGCTCATCGCTTGCTCCTAAAACAATGTGATTTATTCTAGCAAAGACCGGTTTTGCCAGCCGTGCGCACGCTCCCATTCGTGCGCGCCCCCGCCACTCTGCCTTTGACAGGAAAAATTACTAAGCAGATAATTATTCCCTACCCCTCACCATCCTGCACATTTTCGATTCCTACCCATGAAAATTCCGCAACTCCTACGCGCCGTGGCCGCGCTGGCCGCTATCAGCTGCGCCAGCGTCCATGCCACCGACTTCCTGTCCGAAAACATGGATCGCAGCACCGATCCCGGCAAAGACTTTTTCCAGTACGCCAACGGCGGCTGGCTTCAGAAAAACCCCATTCCCGCTTCGGAAGCGTCCTGGGGTATCGGCAAGCAAGTCATCGAGCAGCTTTACGTGAGCCTGCGCAAGATCAACGAGGATGCGGCCAGCGCTCCGCAGGCCGCCAACAGCGACCTGCAACGCATTGGCGACTTCTGGGCCAGCGCCATGGACAGCGCCAAGGCGGAGCAGTTTGGCGTGCACCCGCTGGACGCCGAACTGGCCCGCATCGCCGCCATCAAGAACAAGCGTGACGTGGTCGATGCCGCCTTCGCCCAGCAAGGCCTGCACACCGGCTCCCTGTTCGCGGTGGCGGTATTCCAGGACGAACGCGCCAGCGACCAGATGGCCGTGCACCTGTGGCAGGACGGCCTGGGCCTGCCGGACCGCGACTACTATTTCAACAAGGACAAGGGCGTCGCCCACACCCGCCAGGAGTATGTGCTGCACATCGGCCGCACGCTGCAACTGCTGGGCCGCGACAAGGCCGCTGCCGGCAAGGCCGCGCAAAACATCATGGCCTTCGAAACCGCGCTGGCCAAGCTGTCGCGCAAGCTGGAAGACCTGCGCGACCCGGTCGCCAACTACAACAAGATGACCCCGGCCGAAGTCCAGGCCAAGCTGACACCGTCGATCGACTGGGCCGCGCAGCTGGCCACGCTGAAAGTCCAGCCCGCCAGCGTGGTGGTTGGCCAGCCTGAATTCCTCAAAGGCATGGAAGCCCTGATCGCCAGGACGCCGCTGCCGGTGCTGCAGGACTACCTGCGCTACCACCTGGTGGACGCCTACGCGCCCTACCTGAGCAAAGCCTACGACGACGAACACTTCAGCTTCGCCAATGTCGTCCTCAGTGGCCAGAAAGAACCGCGCCCGCGCTGGAAACGCGTGCTGGACGCCGAAGAGCCGGCCATCGGCATGGCCGTCGGCCGCCTGTTCGTCGAACAGGAATTCCCGCCTGCGGCCAAGCAGCGCTACACCGACATGGTGGAGGCGATCCGCGCCACTTACCTGGAACGCATCAATACGCTCGACTGGATGAGCGAAGAAACCAAGGCCAAGGCCCGCATCAAGCTGGCCAGCGTAACCAAGAAAGTCGGCTACCCCGACAACTGGCGCGACTACAGCACGCTGACGCTGAGCCGCGACTCCTACGCCGGCAACATGATGAGCGCCTCGCGCTGGAACTACGAGCGCATGATGGCCAAGTTCGGCAAACCGGTCGACCGCAGCGAATGGGACATGAGCCCGCAGACCTATAACGCCTACTACAATCCATCCAATAACGAGATCGTGCTGCCCGCCGCCATCTTCCTGATCCCCGGCGTCAAGGATGCCGACCTCGATGACGCGGTGGTCTACGGCTATGCAGGCGCCTCCAGCATCGGCCATGAAATCACCCACGGCTTCGACGACCAGGGCCGCCAGTTCGACGCCGCCGGCAACCTGACCGACTGGTGGACCGCCGACGACGCCAAGAAATTCGAGGCCCGTGCCGCCGTGCTGGTCAACCAGTTCAACGCCTACACGCCGTTGCCGGGGATGCACATCAATGGCAAGGCCAGCCTGGGCGAAAATATCGCCGACTACGGCGGTATCCTGCTGGGCATGGAAGCGTTCAAGAAGACCGAGCAGTACAAGCAAGGCAAGGAAATCGGCGGCCTGACGCCGATGCAGCGCTACTTCATGGGCTACGCCCTGGGCTGGATGACCCAGCAGCGCGAAGCGGCGCTGCGCCGCAGCCTGCTGAGCGATGTGCACGCACCGGCCAAGTGGCGCGTGCTGGCGCCGATGTCCAACATCCCAGAGTTTTATGACGCTTTTGGCGTCAAACCCGGCCAGCCGATGTACCGTCCAGCCGGGGAACGGGCGAAGATCTGGTAAATCCTCGCGGAGCCGGTCCCGGGGCCGGCTCCATTGCCTGCAAGATTGACATTCAGCCCCTTTCTGGCTATAGTCGCCAGTCTTGATCGGGAGAGCGCAGAAACGTCTGCCGCCGAAGGGGCACCACCCAAAAACTCTCAGG
>Ga0213872_10002391_pt1 | contig 11082 bp, 8 predicted proteins | sample VelepicomBERX_R2_FD_160071 | JGI IMG/M metagenome (GOLD analysis project Ga0213872, IMG submission 160071) | Rhizosphere microbial communities from Vellozia epidendroides in rupestrian grasslands, the National Park of Serra do Cipo, Brazil - RX_R2 | ecosystem: Host-associated > Plants > Roots >... | reverse complement strand
GGCGTATTCATCGATGAGTCCGCTCCTAGTCGCGGATGTTTGATCGCCAGGGGATCGGGAAGCGGGGAAGTCCGAGCTAGAGATGTCACGATACCGGGTCAGGCGTGGCCCTTTTTTGAAGTCCTGCGTCTTTGTCCAACGATAGATGAGTTCTCCAATGGAGGTAATACGCACAATAAGCCGACAGGATGCGACGCAGAGAGCTTTCATTGAACACAACCACATGATCGAGACATTCGCGGCGAATCGAGCCGATGACCCTTTCCACGTAAGCACGTTGCCAGGGCGAGCGCGGTGCTGATAGCACTTGTTTGATGCCCATTGCTTTCACCTGTTCAACAAAACTCCCTCCCAAAGATTCCGATCGCGGTCGCGCAGCAGATAACGCGGCGCACTGTCCCACGGAAAGGCATTGCGAAGTTGCTGTACCATCCATTCCGCTGTGGGATGAGCGGTGACGCCAAACTGGAGAATGCGCCGACGGTCGTGTGCCAATACGAGGAAGACGTAGAGCACTTGAAACGGAGCGTCGGCACGACACCATGCTCTTAACATGATTGTCCAGGAATGTCCGCCAAGTCTGTGAAGGAGGCTTGCTCCGGCGTAGCATGTATTTGGCGACGGTCGGCTCGGTAATCTCGATTCCGAGTTTGAGCAACTCGCCGTGGATACGCGGTGCACCCCACAGCGCGTTATTACGGCTGATCATTCGGATCAAATCACGAATTTCCTTAGGGACAGCGGAACGCCCGCGCTTCCTGCGCCGGATTTTCCAACTCCAAAAGAGGCGGAACCCTTTCCGATGCCGGGCAATGACCGTTGCTGGTTTGACGACCAGCAGGCCAGATTTCCAGTCGTTCCAAACACGACGCAACCAGACCCAGAACACGCGATCAGCCGGCGTCAGTCTTAGCTGCTTTGGCGCAGAGCGACGCAGCACGGCGAGTTGATGCCTCAAGGCAAGGTTCTCGAGCCGCAGTTCTGCCGCGGTCTTGAACAACGAGGACAAACCGCCGAGCACTGCAAGCAGCTGTTGGCCGGCCAACCTCAAGCGCACGCAATATTTGATCAATCTTAATGATTACAGGCGGATCGGAATATTTTGGAGGCACAGTATGCGCTCGGCCGAGTACGTGAAACGGAAAACCAGAAGATCTCGGTCCTGCACGATAGCCCGATGATGGAGCTGGTTTCGACGGATTCGAGCAGATCGCACGCTCCGTCGCTCGACAGTCTTCACCGAGTGTTTCCGGCCCCCGCACCACGGAAGCCGGATTCCAGTGCAATGAGGCCAAGTGCCGTTTCATCGAAGGCTTCGCCGGCCCGTAAGTCCGCAGCCAACTTTCGAGCTGACGGGGGACGCACAGTGTAGCGCTTCCCCGGTTCGTGCACGAGGATCTGCACCTCTATTACAAGGCAACCTCTTTTATGCAGCTCTTCGAGGTCGGCCGCTCAGGTGGGCGGAGGGTTCGCTGGAGTGTGCCCGATCCCGAGATTCCGAACGGCCGTATCAAGCAAAGCCGCCGGAGGGAAAATCGGCCGTCAGCAGCATGGCGGCGGATAGCCGCCGCGCCGTCTCCTCTCGAAGCGCTCGGGTTGCGATCAGGGCAGTAAACATACATCAGGGTTCGAGGTGAATGATCCCACGGCGCAGCGCAACCGTTACAGCTTCGGTGCGATCTGTCACGTTGAGCTTTGAAAAGATGTTCCGGACGTGCATTTTCACGGTGTCTTCGGCGATCGAGAGTTCAGCGGCTATTTCCTTGTTGCGTTGGCCGGCAGCAACAAGGCGCAATACTTGCGCTTCGCGGTCGCTGATTGCGTCGTCCCCGAAGTGATCCACGAGCCGCTGCGCAATTGCGCCGGGAATATGCTTGCCGCCCTTCGCAACCGTCCGAACGGCGTTTAACAATTCATCGCGCACAAGACCTTTTGCGACGTAACCTTGCGCGCCCGCATCCAGCGCGCGCTGAATGTCGGCGTCACCTTCGTAAGAGCTCAGCACGATCGTTTTCGCACGGGCATCCATTTCGCGCAAGGCTTTAATCAGATCCAAGCCGCTCATGTCCGGAAGCCGCAAGTCCACGATTGTCACGTCCGGCTTAAACTGCCGGAATGCCTTTAAAGCGGTCTTCCCCGTTGCTGCCGTCGCCGCGATCTCCATGTCGGATTGCATCGCAATGATCGCGGACAACCCATCGAGCACCACCGGGTGATCATCGACGCACAGGATCCTGATCATGACGCTACCTCTTTGTAGGCTCGCTTGCCGGGGATGACGAGCTTCACTTTCGTGCCGTCTCCTATGCGGCTCGTGATGGTCAGCGTACCCCCGATTCGCTCCGCGCGTTCTCTCATTCCGATCAACCCGTAGTGGCCGGGTTTACCGGTCTCCGCGATTCGGGGATCGATGCCGCGGCCATTGTCTTCCACGTCCAGGCAGAGCTCTGCGGGGCTATAAATCAGAAAAACGCCAATCCGTCTCGCCGTGGAATGCTGGAACGCGTTGGCAAGGGCTTGGCATCCGATCTGAACGAGTTCGTCGGCAACCAGAGGATTCACGGCCCGCGGATGCCCTTCAATAATTAAGCGGGCAGCGGGTCCTGCCTGCCCCTGGACATCTTCAATGGCTTTCGATAAAGCTCTGCTGATATCCGCCGACTCGCGCTCTTTTTCGCGCAAGTCGCGCAGCACCTCGCGGCCCTTCTGCATCAACTCGCGGGCCAGCGCCAGAGCACGTTGCAAGTGAGGTTTGGCAGTGTGCGACTCCTCAAGCAGGGCATCCGTTAGTTCCACCTGCAAGCTCACGCCCATCGCACTCTGTAACAATTCGTCGTGCAAGTCTTGTGCAATCCGCGTTCTCTCCGCCAGCCGCTCTTCAAATCTGGCATTCAACGCAGCCTGCATTTGCTGCAGGCGAAGCCGATAAAAGCCCCAGGCAATAGCCGCCGCGGCACCGATGCAAAGGGCCTTGAATAGGCCGGTCTGATAGAAGGCCGGCAAAATGGTGAAGTTCAGGGCCGCCCCCTGTTCGTTCCATAAGCCATCATTGTTTGCCGCTATTACGTGGAAGCGGTAGGCCCCGGGCGGCAGATTTGTATAGAAGGCCTGTCTTCGAGGGCCGGCATTCTCCCACTCCCGGTCGTAGCCTTCGAGCTGATACCGAAACTGCACTTTGCGAGGCGCGACAAGGCTCAAGCCGGCGTAATCGATTTCGAGATTCCTGGTGAGCGGCGGAAAACGCAGCAGCGAACCGATCGGCGCTTCGCGACTGTCGGCGATCACCCGCTGTATCACCACAGGGGGCGGTACAGAATTCTTCTCGATGCGCCGCGAATCTATAAGCGCAACACCCGCGGATGTAGTAAACCAAAGCTTTCCCTCGCTGTCTACAACCGCTGCCGATTGGGATCGCCGAATAGGATTGGCGAAGAGTCCATCTCCGGAGTCATAGAAATCGCACTGAAGCTTGTGCGACGAAACATGGTCGCCGTCAAACAAGTCCGAGCGCCGTACTTTTGCCACGCCCGTGCTGAACCCCAACCAGAGCGTGTCTTTGCCTTCAGGTTGGATCCAAAGGACACGGTCGCCCGGTAGTCCTTTCTCAGCGTTCCAGACCGCGAAGTGTTTGCCATCGAAGCGGTACAGGCCCGCATCCGTCGCAAGCCAGATCCAGTGCTGCTCCACATAGATGTCGTGTACCGTTCCTGCGGGGAAGCCCGCGGTCGTCGACAGCTCATGAAACGAATCTTCTTTGTAAACACCAAGGTCGCCGTCCGCAAAGCCCATCCATAACGCGCCGTCCTCTTGGCCGCGGATCGCAGTGATCGTCTTCGCGCCGGTGTTCAATTTGTCTCCCAGAGGAAGCAGCACACCATTTTTCCAAAGATACAGGCCCTTCTGGGCGTCCAAGAGCCAGACGCACTCTGCTGGACCTTTTTCTATCTCGACAACTGATGTGAGCGTTCTTGTGATCAACTGAGGCTTCGGAATGCCATGCTCATTGCCCACCGTGAATACGCCTCGAGTTGTGCCCAGCCAGAGCCGGTCATTTCCGACAGACGCGACAGACAGCACGTCGGAATCGAAAAAAAAGCACTGAACACGCATGTTGTCGATACGGTTCAGACCGTTTTGCGTTCCTACCCATACAGTGCTTCCAGTAGCCTCCAGGGCGGAAACTCGATCGGTGCTCAGTCCGTCGCGCTTCGTCAATGGAAAGATCTTCCCGAACCGGAACCGGGACAGACCATAGTTCGTGCCCACCCAGATATTGCCTTCCCGATCTTCAAACAGAGACTCGACCCGCTCGTCCGCTAATTCAGTCTCGTTTTCCCGGCCTTCGCTTCCTGTAAGCAGCCCGGAATCCGAGCGGCCGGCCCAAATGTATCCGCGCCTATCGCGCACGACGGCGGACAGACTCGGATCGCCTATGAATGAACGTTTTGCCAACCACGCCGTGCTATCTGCCTGGTTCAGGAACAACTCGCGATTACCCAAGATGATCTTGCGCGCGTACGTTGCGGGCCCTTTCGGGGCCGGCGCCACGTCCTTTGGTCCAACCGGGAAAACATCTGTACTTGAGGCCAGCACGCGAACGACGTGCACCGCGTCAATCCGCTCTGCGGGGAACAGTTCTCCCCGCCGGCTTTCGCCAAACCTGTTCAGGCCATTTTGCGCAATAACCCATACATCACCATCGGGAGCTTGGACGATCGCCTCGACTTCCGTTCGCAAACGGTATTTCTGTAGAGCGGAGCCGCTCATTCGCACGACCACACCGGAAGCAGAACCGGCCCACAAGGCGCCGTCTTTCGTCGCACACAACGCCGTTACAGCCCCTAAAATCAAATCACCGGTTGAGAAGAGTTTTTGATGTACAAAATTGATCCCATCAAAACGAACTAAACCATCCGACGTGCCGAGCCACAGGTACCCATCGCGAGTCTGCGTGATGGCCTGAATCAAGGTCGACGGCAAGCCATCTTTGTGGGTCCAGGAACTGGCGAAGTATCGCTCGAGAGCCGCCCCCTGGGGCGCTGCCATGCCAAGCGCCATGAGACAGGCAATCGTCAGCCGCGCTTGGAGTTTTCTGGCGTTCGGGGTCAGCCACACATCTTCTAATTTCTCTTAAACCGGATGCGCCGGTGAACCTATCCGAGGATTACGGGATATGGCTCAGGTCCGATCCGTTCAGGTGTAAATGCTCGTTCGCCATGAGCGGCGGAAGCCGCCGGATCCACTGATTGAGGGATATATCGGCGTAGTAGTTGCTCTTGAACATCTCCAGAAACACAACGTCGTCATTCTCCAAATTTTCGATCTAGTGTCCCGCGACCGCCGGCACGAAGCCTACATCGTTCGCATTAAAGTTCATCGTTCGCGCTTTGGCCGACGAGTCAAAAACAGATCGTCTTCGACGCTCGCCGTCATGGCCTTCATGCGAAAGGTATAAGGAACCCTGCTTTGGCGTATGAGCCACCCAGTCGGAGAGCAGAAAAGTTCCATATTCGGAAAATGCCCCGTCATCGAATACCAGCAGGAACTCGCATCCATCCGGGCCGAGTCCTTGAATCGAATGCTGGTAACCGGCAGGAAAATACCACAGATCGCCGTCTCCCACATCTCCAATGAAAATCTCCAATGAAAATCGTCCCGTCCGGGTTGAGCACGGTGACGCGGGCATTGCCGTAGAGCATATAGGCCCATTCATTGGCTGTGTGCCAATGCAATTCGCGGTAAGCGCCTGCCTCCAGCCGCATATTTACGCGCGCCAAGTCCTTTGAGGAGGGCAACTCTCTTGCGTAACCTGGCGCGTCCAGCCGCCATCCTGAACGCGGCGGTGTGCCAAATCAAAGGAATACCAGACAGGGATGACGTCGCCTTTGTTTGACGCCGGTGGCATTTCCGAGCCGGGGTTTTCACCGGCCAGAGCCCTGTTTACCGGACCAGGATTGCTCGCCGAGCGATTGGGCTCTCCCAGTTCGATTTCTTGTTTCTTTCCGAATGCAAGCGCGCCAGCACTCAAAGCTACGGCCGCCGCTCCTAATATGGAACGGCGCCCCAGGCTTCGTTCTTCTGTAGAATTCTCTTTCATTGCCTTTTCTCCTCACAACTACGATTCAGTAGTAACTTCACCGCCTGTTGCCAGCCGGGTCGGGCGTACTTAGCCATCCGCCTCCCAACGCCTTAATGAGGGCGACCGATGCAACCATCTGCTGGCCCTCGATTTGTGTTTGCGTTCGCTGGTTGTACAGCAACGTGGCCTGCGCATTCACGACGTTGAGATAGTCCACCAGCCCTGTTTTGTATTGATTCACGGCGATCTCTTCCGTTCTTTGCGCATCGTTCACGGCATTCCCGGTGGACGCAGCCTCTCCCGCGAGGATGCGGATGGCGGCCAACTGGTCTTCCACCTGCTGGAATCCTGTCAGCACAGCTTGCTCGTACTGCGCCAGTGTCTCCCTGTAATTCGCCTTGGCCTGCTCGACCTGCGCCTTCAATCTTCCTGCCGTGAAGATCGGCGCCGAAACACCCGCTCCGAGCGATGCCAGTGAGTTCTGCCATGCGAGAACCGATGACGGGTTCACGCTTTCGAATCCGGCGGCTCCTGAGATCGTGAACTGAGGGAACTGCAAAGCTCTGGCAACTCCGATTTGCGCGTTTGAGGCCGCAAGCATTCTTTCTACGCTCTGAATGTCCGGCCGGTGTTCGAGTAACTCAGAAGGAACCCCGGCCGGAATGACGGGTGGCGCTCCGCTCGGCGGCATCCGAGGTAAGGAAAATATTGACGGATTTTGGCCCGCCAGGACGGCAATTGCGTGCTCGTACTGCGCGCGCTGTATTTCTATCTGCTTTGCCTGGCTCTCGGTCTGGTCTAGTATTGTTTTCGCTTGATACACGTCATAATCACTGGCTAAGCCTCCGCGTCGGCGGTTTTCCGTTAGCTGTTCTGCCTGCCCCAGCGCCTCGACAGTCGCCAGCAACACGTTCCGTTCGGAATCCAGTTCCCGCAGGCCGAAGTAGTTCATCGCGACTCCGGTCTCCGCCACCAGGCGGACGAACCTCAGATCTGCCTGGCTGCTCTGTTCGGTAGCGGCAGCCGCCTGCACCGTGTGCCGGAGCCTGCCCCAAAAATCGATCTCATATCCCATAAGCATCGATATCTGGAAATCGTTGTACGTGGCCGCCAGCCCGCCGGTATTCCCGTTATTCGGCCGATCCTGTGCCTCCCGGTTCCGGCTTGCCGATCCTCCGGCGCTCACGGTCGGAAAGAGGTGCGAGTGGGCTTCCTTCAGGTATTGCTGTGCCTGCTCCACCCGCGCGACCGCCGCGCGAATATCCCAGTTCGCTTCATCCGTCTGTTGTTCCAGCCGGTTGAGCTCGTCGTCGTGATAGACCAGCCACCAATTGCTGTATCCGATCGGATTGGCTTGCCCGGTGTTTGGGCTCGCACCTTCTTTGTATTGCGGAGCGGCCGGCGCCGGTGGCCGCTGGTATTTGGGTCCGACCATGCAGCCCGCGGACATCAGTAGAGCCGCCACAACCAGGCTGCTCTTTAGGGTGAAGTTATTCGGCTTTGGAAATTGCATGGCTAACTCCCTATCGCGCTTTCCCGTGAATTCTCCACAACCACCCGACTCCCAGCATTGAGAGAGTCAGGCGGATTGGTGATCACGGCATCGGTTGGCCGCAAACCTGAGAGCACTTCCACAGAAGCCCCGAAATCGCGTCCGATTGTGACTTTGCGCAGCTGAACGCGGCCATTTTGATCCACCACGCCTACCTGCATTCCCGCTTGCTGGAAAATCAATGTATTTGCCGGCAGAATCAAGGAGGTGACAGGAGAGCGCAGTGTGAACGACGCACTGGCATAGGCGCCCGGGGAAAGTATTCCTCCCTGATTCGGGATGTCAATTTCGGTGCGCATCGTGCGCGAATTCGGATCTACTGCGTGTGCGTACCTCGCCACTCTGCCGGGGAATTCGCGACCCGGAAAACCCGCGATGGAGAGTTTCGCCGCGACTCCGGGCTTGATGCTGCCGACGTAATCTTCGGGAACGTTAACGAAAACGCGAAGCGTATCGATCCTGGCAACGCGAAACAGCTCTTGAGCCATCCCGCCGTTCCCCGCATTGACCAGATCTCCTATATCGGTGTTGCGGGCTGTGATCACGCCATCAAACGGCGCATAGACTCGTTCGAACGCTTGCAGTTGTTCTAAACGCTGCACGTCGGCTGCTGCGGCTTGGGCGCTGCCAGTCAGCATGGCCACATTCTGATTGCCCTGATCGACATTCTGCTGCGATACGGAGTGCGTACCGATCAGATCCTGATATCGCGCCGCAGTAATCTTCGCCAGCTTGAGATTCGCTTCGGCCTGCGCTAATACTCCGCGCGCCTGCATTAATTGCTGATCCAGTTCGGGCGTTTCGATAACGGCGAGCAGTTCGCCTGCTTTGACGTGCGCTCCGATATCTTTCGTCCACGATTTCAGATACCCATTCGTGCGGGCGAAAATGGGCGATTCGTTGAAGGCCTCTGTGGTACCCGGCAAGCTCAATTCGGTTGCGCCAGCGCCGCGCGCCGGATGGACGACACTAACATGCTGTAAAGCGAGAGTCCTGGTGACTGCCGCCACTCTTGCTTCGGTTGCGGCTCTTGAGCGCAGCGTGAACATTCCGGCGATGCCGAGCGCAAACACCGGCGCCAAAAACCATACCAGCCTTCTACCTCCGGCTTCAGCAGTCCGCCGCTGATTCGGCCGGGCACTTAGGTTGTTCTGTTCGTCTATCTGATGCAGCATTGATTACTCCTTTTTTTTGCCTGCGATCTATTCGACGGATCTCTTCCTTGAATGAACAAGACTGAAGACCACGGGCACGAAAAACAATGTGGCCACAGTGGCAAATAGCAGTCCTCCAATGACAGCCCTTCCCAACGGCGCATTCTGTTCGCCGCCTTCGCCCAGGCCCAGCGCCATCGGAATCATGCCGATCATCATGGCGGTGGCCGTCATAATCACCGGACGTAATCGTGTGGCCCCGGCCTGCAGCGCCGCCTGAAACGCATCTCTTGTTTCGGCCAGCCGTTCATTCGCGAACGTGATAACGAGCACGCTGTTCGATGTGGCAACGCCGATGCTCATGATGGCGCCCATCAATGCCGGAACGCTCAAAGTGGTTTGAGTGAGGAACAGACACCAGCAAATGCCGGCAAGCGCGCCGGGTAGAGCCGTGATAATGATCAGCGCATCCAGCCACGATTGAAAATTCACGACAATCAGGAGATAAACCAGTGCGATCGCGAACGCCAAGCCCGCAAACAGGCCGATAAAGGAGGACCGCATCGTTGCGACCTGTCCCCTTGTCACAAGCGCTGTCCCTCGCGGCAGTTTCAATGAAGCCGTCAGCTTATTCACATCTCTTGCCACGCTGCCGAGATCTCTTCCTTCGACGCTCGAATAGACATCAATCACGGGCCGCACGTTGTAATGGCTTACTACCGCTGGTTCTGCGCTCCTTGAAGCCGTTGCGACGTTCTCGAGCAGCTCTATTGGTTGCGCTTGCCCGTAACTGTTACTTACCGGAATTGTGCCGAGTGAATCCAGCGAGTCCATCTTGTATTGCGGTGTCTGAATTGCAATGGGGTAACTGACTCCGTTCTTGGGGTCCACCCAGAAATTCGGCGCAGTCTGAAAGCTTGAACTCAACGATGTCAGCAGATTGGTCGCAATATCCCGTTGGTTTAAGTTCATCTGGTTGCTCTTGTTCCGGTCAACGGCGTAGACAAAACGCGGCTCATTCATCAACTGATAGACATAGGTGTCCACGGAGCCGGGGACCGCCCGTATTTGGCTGGCGAGTTTCGACGCCAAGGCGAAGTTCGACCGCATGTCATTGCCGACAATCTGCACATCGATCGCCGACGGCAAGCCAAAATTGAGAATCTGCGTCACAATATCGGCCGGCTGAAAATAGAATGTCGTTCCGGGAAACAACTGCGGAAGCTCTTTTCGCAGCGCATCTACATACTTCACGGTGGGGTGGTGCCTAGCCTGAAGCGACACCAGAATTTCTGCATCCAACTCGCCGATTGTGCCCCCGTTGCTATAGGAGAGATTGATCCCGCTGGTGGGCAAGCCGATGTTGTCCAGAATGCCTAGCAGTTCCTGCTGCGGTATCGTCTGCCGGATCACTTTTTCCACTTCGTCCGTGAGACGGGCAGTGTTTTCAATCCGCGTTCCGGTGCTGGCGCGCAAATGCAACCGGAACTGTCCGGAATCGACGGTCGGGAAGAAGTCTTGCCCCAACCGGGTTACCAGCAACCCCACGCTCGCGGCGCAGAATACAACGAAGCAGATTCCGAATACTTTCCGGTGCGCAAGGCACGCCGCAAGCTGCCGTTCATAAACGTCCCTCAGCCACTCAAACCCACGCTCGACTCTGTGGTGAACACGCTCGAGCATCGACCGCCGGCGCTTTTCTCCGTCGGGCCTGTGCTTTGCGATTTCCCCCGGCAATAGATACTTGACCATCGTTGGCACGAGCGTTCGGGAGAAGAAGTAAGAAGCGAGCAGCGCGAAAACCACCGATTCGGCAAACGGCACAAACAGGTAGTGAGCGACGCCGGTCAAAAAGAACATCGGCACGAATACGATGCAGATGGAAATCGTGGATACGAAAGCCGGCACCGCGATCTCTTGCGCGCCGGCGAGAATCGATTCCTCCAGCGGCTGACCCGAGGCGATGTGCCGTTCGACATTTTCGATCTCAACAGTCGCGTCGTCCACCAGAATGCCGACTGCCAGCGCCAGGCCGCCAAGCGTCATGATGTTGATCGTTTCGCCCAACGCGCTCAGAATCAGGAGCGAAGTCAGGATCGAGAGGGGAATTGAGGTGGCGATAATCAAAGTGCTGCGCCAGCTCCCCAGAAACAACAGGATCATCAGGGCCGTTAGTACAGCCGCGATCGAGGCTTCCCGAAGCACACCCTGCAAGCTCGCCTTGACGAAGATGGATTGATCGAACAATGGACGGATGACCAGTTGTTGCGGCAGCGTTGCTGCAATTTTCGGCAACA
>Ga0213872_10002390_pt1 | contig 11094 bp, 6 predicted proteins | sample VelepicomBERX_R2_FD_160071 | JGI IMG/M metagenome (GOLD analysis project Ga0213872, IMG submission 160071) | Rhizosphere microbial communities from Vellozia epidendroides in rupestrian grasslands, the National Park of Serra do Cipo, Brazil - RX_R2 | ecosystem: Host-associated > Plants > Roots >... | reverse complement strand
TGGATATGCGAGCAGGCCGACACTGCTTGCAGGAAAACCTTGACCGGCTTTTGGCATTTCTTGCATTTGAAAGTGAGGATGCGGCTCGGCTTTTTGTTCATGATTTGTCCAGAATAGAATTAACGAAGTGCGAGTCGCCACAATGAGGTCACTTCCGCGGCGCGGGCGGCGTGCAGCGGGTCGGCGGCATCAATGCTGCGAGGGTGTTGCGGTTTGATGTCGAGCTTGCCCAACACTTTCAGGCCGGCCGTTTCGATGCGCGCCAGCAGTTCGTCGCGTGTGCGCAAGCCCAGGTGCTCAGCCAGATCGGACAAGATGAGCCAGCCTTCGCCGTCCGGTTCGAGGTGGGCGGCGAGGCCGTTCAGGAAACCGGCCAGCATGCGGCTGTCGGGATCGAATACGGCGTGGTCCAACGGCGAGTTGGCGCGCGCGGGAACCCAGGGGGGATTACAGACGATCAGAGTAGCGCGGCCCGGGGGAAACATGTCGACCTCGATGACCTCAACCTGCCCACTCAAGCCGAGATTGGCGATGTTTTCTCTGGCGCAGGCCAAGGCGCGCGGCTGCAGTTCCGTGGCGACCACGTGTTCGACGCCGCGTTTGGCCAGCAGCGCAGCCAATACGCCTGTGCCTGCACCGATATCGAAAGCCCGAGTGCGCGCCGAGGCCGGCAGGGGCGCCTGCGCCACCAGTTCCAGGTATTCGCCGCGCACCGGAGAAAATACGCCATAGTGGGGATGGATGCGGGCGCCCAGCGCCGGGATATCGACGCCCTTCTTGCGCCATTCGTGCGCGCCTATCAGGCCGAGCAACTCGCGTAGCGCGACCAGCGAAGCGTGCTGCCCGCCGGGTCCCCAGGCAGCTACGCAGGCCTGTTGCACGTCGGGGGCACGCCGCAAGGGAATGCGGTAATCCGCATCGCAAGGCAGCAGCAGCATGCCGAGGATGCGCGCGCGCTGCACCTGTGCCTGGCGGTGCGCATGAAAAGCTTCGCTTGGTGTGACGGCTTTGCGCGGTTTGCGTTCGTTTTTCTTGTCGATGCGCCGCGCCAGAGCCTGCAATAATTGGCGCGCATTCTGATAGTCGCCGCGCCATAGCAGGGCGGTGCCTTCGCACGCAAGCTTGTAGGCGGCATCGGCCGCAAGCTTGTCGTCGGCGATCGCGACGCGCTTGGGAGGCGGTGCTCCGCCTTCCGAGCGCCACAGCGCACGATGTTCGGCGCCGCCCTCGAACCAGATGACTTGATTCTGTGCGCCCGGCTCGCGCTGTCCAGCTTCTTGCGATTTTTCAGCCATGGCCCATGCTGGTACAGCGACTGAAGGCAGCTCAGCCTTCGGCAATGCGTTTGATGAGATACTCGAGTGCTTCATCGATCTGGTCGACCAGCACCAGGCACAGGTCGCCTTCAGCCAGCTTGTTCAATGCGGTATCGATAGCCTTGAATTCGCCCGTGATTTCATCGACTTCGCGTGTCTGGCCGCGCGTCAGGCTGGATTCCTTCAGGCCTTCTCGCAACAGACCGATCACTTCGCCGTCTTCTCGGCCGCGCTGGCATTGATCCTGGTACAGCACGACGTGATCGAAGGCTTCGCCCACCATCTTTCCCTGCACGCGGATGTCTTCGTCGCGGCGGTCGCCGGCGCCGGAAATCACGATGGAACGGCGCTTGGCCGGCATGGTTTCGATCGCGCGCGTCAGTGCCGCAATCGCATCGGGGTTGTGCCCGTAGTCGGCGATCACGGTGGCGCCGCGATACTTGAACAGGTTGAAGCGTCCGGGTGCTGTGCCGCTGTCGCTGTCGAAAGTCTTCAAGCCGGCACGGATGTGTTCCCACTCCACGCCGGCGCCCCAGGCGCCGGCCACGGAGGCCATGACGTTTTCGACCTGGAAGCCGATGGTGCCGTTATGTGTGAGCGGCACTTCGGTCAAGGGCACTTTGTGCTGGGTCTTGCCTTGTGCCGCGACCAGGTGGCCGTTTTCGATATACACGACGCGGTGACCCTGGGCGCGATGCGTGGTCATGAGCGGATGCTTGCCGTCGGCAGCGAAGAAGGTCACCGAACCGCGGCAATTCTCGGCCATGCCGGCGACGATGGGGTCGGCGGCGTTGAGCACGGCGACGCCGCTGTCGGCGACGTTTTGCACAATCACACGCTTCAATACCGCCAGGTCTTCGATCGTGGTGATGTAATTCAAGCCAAGATGGTCGCCGCTGCCGATGTTGGTGACGACCGCCACCTGACAACGGTCGAAAGCCAGGCCTTCGCGCAGCACGCCGCCGCGCGCGGTCTCGAATACCGCGGCATCGACGTCAGGGTGCAGCAGCACGTTGCGGGCGCTGCGCGGACCGGCACAATCGCCCGTATCGAGGCGTTTGCCTTCGACATAGACGCCATCGGTATTGGTCATGCCGACACGCAAGCCGCTTTGCCGCAGCAGGTGGGCAATCAGGCGCACCGTGGTGGTCTTGCCGTTGGTGCCGGTGACGGCCACGACCGGAATGCGACCGTCCTCGCCTTCTTCGAACATGGCGGAAATGATCGCCTCGCCAACCAGGCGGCCCTTGCCGTAGGAGGGCGACAAGTGCATGCGCAATCCGGGGGCGGCATTGACTTCGACCACGCCGCCGCCCTGCTCTTCGATCGGCTTCAACACGCTGTCGCACACCAGGTCGACACCGCAAATGTCGAGGCCGACCATTTCGGCGGCGGCGATGGCGCGTTCTGCCACTTCCGGGTGGACGTCATCGGTGACGTCGGTGGCCGAGCCGCCGGTGGACAGGTTGGCGTTATCGCGCAGCACCACGCGCTGTCCTTTGGGGGGCACCGAATCGGCCAGCAAACCCTGCTTTGCCAAGGTCGCCAGGGCAATGTCGTCGAAACGAATCTTGGTCAGCGAAGTGGCATGGCCGCTGCCGCGGCGTGGGTCGCGATTGACTTCCTCCACCAGTGCCCGCACGGTCTGCTTGCCGTCGCCGATCACTTGCGGCGGGTCGCGTCGGGCGGCGGCCACCAGCTTGCCGCCGATGACGAGCAGGCGGAAGTCGTGGCCGGGGATGTATTTTTCGACCAGGATGTCGCGGCCGAACTCGGAGGCAGTGGCATAAGCCGCTTCCAGCTGCGAGCGTGAGGTGATGTTGACGGTGACGCCCTTGCCCTGATTGCCGTCCTTCGGTTTCAGCACCACCGGCATGCCGACTTCGTTGGCGACTTTCCAGGCGTCATCCGCGTCTTCCACGGCGCGTCCCAGCGGTACCGGTACGCCGGCCGCGTTGAGCAGTTTTTTGGTTAATTCCTTGTTTTGCGCAATCGCTTCGGCGATCGCGCTGGAGCGGTCCATTTCGGCGGCCTGGATCCGGCGCTGTTTGCTGCCCCAGCCGAACATGACCAGGCTGCCGTTGGTCAGGCGGCGGTAGGGAATGTTGCGCGCCACGGCGGCCTTGACGATAGCGCCGGTGCTCGGACCCAGGCGTACGTCCTCGTCGAGATCGCGCAGCTGGGTCAGAGCCGCCGTCAGGTCGAATGGAGCATCGTCGAGCGCTGCACGGCACAGTTGTTCAGCCAACTCCAGGCCGAGGCGGCCCACGGCTTCTTCGGTATATTCAACCACCACCTGGAACACGCCGGTTTCGACGGTCTGGGTGGTGCGGCTGAAAGTCACCGGGCAGCCGGCTTCGGCCTGCAGGCACAAGGCCGCGATCTCCAGTACATGGGCCATCGGGATGGCGTCGTCGTGACCGATAGGCTGGAACGGGATGATGGCGGGGAAGCGCGCGCGTATGCGTTCCTCGAAATGCGGCAGCTTGGAAATGCAGCATTCGTCGGATGTGCACGTGACGATCGCTTCGATCGACGTGTTATGACTCCACAAATTGGGGCCGCGCAAGGCGCGAATTCGCGTGACTTCCATAAACCGCTCAGTCCTGTATCAATGATGTTTTTTCTTGAACTTGGAATCGAAAGCCAGCAAGCCGGCGTCGATCAGTTCCGGTGTGACGCCGAAAGCCCAGGCCGCCGCTACCGCGGCCAGCACGCTTTCCGTCTGTTCCTTGGCAAAAGCGAACGAAGCCGGCGGCAGCGTTGCCGTTTCCTCGGTGCCGCTGGTCAGCACGATGCCTCGCTCGGAAACGAAGGCGACTCGTTCGCCTGCGGCGCGATGCGCAGCCAGGGCCGGGACGTCGTCGCGCATGCCGTAGAAGATCACCTTGCCGTCGCACAACTGCGCCATTTCGACGACTTGCGGATCGGCGGCATTCAGCACGGCTGCGCCGGTCGGCAGGATGACGTCGACCTGGGTGCGCACCACCTTGTATAACTGGTCCGGCTCGTCGATGTAGAATTCGGCGAATTCATCATGGCCGCTGACGTCGGTGACTACCCCGACCGCACATTTGTCGTAGGCCAGGCCTTCGGTCAGGATCATGCGGTTGCCGTTTTCGAACACCGCCGCCTGGACGTTGCGGTTGATGAGCAAGCGTTGGCCGGCATCCCAATTGGCGCAATCCTTCTTGTCGACCTGGCGGCTGTTGAGAAACAGGCCGTCGCGGCAAGCCAAGCCGACGTGCTGGCCGGTGAACTGCACCAGCCAGGCGACCAGGCGCGCGATCAGCGTGGTGCCTTTGGAGCCGGCCACGCCGACCACGGGGATGCGTGCGCCGCCGTTGTGCTCAAATAAATGGTCCATGATGGCCGCGCCCACCGGGCGCGGTTCGCCGCCGGCCGGTTTGAGATGGGCCAACAGGCCGGGGCTGGCATTGACCTCGATCACGGCGCCACGCTGCGCTTCCAGCGGCTTCGAGATGTCTTCCACCACCAGGTCGACGCCGGCGATGTCGAGTCCCACCACGCGCGCGGCCAGGGCCGCGGTTTCCGCAATGCTGGGATGGATTTTGTCGGTCACGTCGAAAGCGACGTTGCCGTTGGGCTGAATCAGCACCCTCTGCCCCGCAGCCGGTACAGAGTAGGCAGTCATGCCCTGACGCTTGAGTTCGAGGATGATTTCGGCGCCGACTTCGGGTGCGAGCGCCGACAGCGGAAATTCTTCCGTGGTGCCGCGGCGCGGATCGGTATTGATTTGCTCGTCGACGAGCTTGATGATATTGGACTTGCCGTCGCCGGTGACCCAGGCGCTCTCGCCTGCCGCGGCGGCGACGACTTGCTTGCCCACGACCAGCAAACGATGCTCATTGCCGGGAATGAAGCTTTCCACCATCACGCCGCTGCCCTTGCGCGCGGCCAGGTGATAGGCCGCCTCGACTTCTTCGCGGGTTTTCAGATCGAGCGAGACGCCGCGGCCATGGTTGCCGTCATAAGGTTTGACCACTACCGGCACGCCGATGTCTTGCGCGGCTTCCCAGGCGTCGGCCGGATCGTCGACCATGCGGCCTTCCGGCACCTGCACGCCGCAGGAGGACAGCAGGGTCTTGGTCAAGTCCTTGTCGGAAGCGATGCCTTCGGCGATGGCGCTGGTGCGGTCGGTCTCGGCGGTCCAGATGCGGCGCTGGCGCGAACCGTAGCCAAGCTGCACCAGGTTGCCGTCGGTCAGGCGGATAAAGGGAATGCCGCGCTCGGTGGCGGCGCTGACGATGTGGGCTGTGCTTGGTCCGAGGCAAAGCGCGTCGACCATGTCGCGCAACTTCTCGATGCCGGCGGCGACGTCGTAAGGCGTATTGTTGATGGCGGCCATGATCAGTTCGCGCGCGGCGAACAATGCAGCCTGCCCGACCTCTTCCTGGCGGGTGCGGAAAGCCATCTTGTAGATGCCGCGGGCCGAGGTGCTGCGGGTCTGGCCGAAACCGGTTTGCATGCCGGCCACGTTTTGCAATTCGAGCGCGATATGTTCGAGCACGTGTCCGGCCCAGACCCCCTCGCGCAGGCGCTGCAGGAAGCCGCCCAGTTCGCCGACGCCGCAACGATGTACGGCGAGGCCCGGCAGCCAGGCTGTCAGACGTTCATAGAAACCGGGAATGGTATTGGACGGGTAGTCCTCGAGTTCGCCGATATCCAGCCACACTTCGATGACCGGACGGTAGGTCCAGATGTTCGGTCCACGCAAATGCGTGATACGCAAGAATTCGATGTCTTTCTTGTTCGCCATGTCAACCATTTCAAATTACCGGATCTCCATCCTTCTATATAGAGTCCGGCGTGCAATTTCACCGCAATGTTCCAATTTGCTGCATTCGTCTACGCAAACCGCTGCCAAACAAAAGCGAACAGCCGCGCAACAATTTTTAGGAGCGCAGGCTATTCGATGGCACCGGCAAAACGGGTAAAGACTTGAGCAGAATTTAAAGCTCTTGCGGTATACTCGCGTCCGCGCCGTTCATTTTTCTAATAATCAGTCTGGCGCGAAACTTGGCACTTTCAGAAGTATATACCGCAATTTATCGCTTCGTGATCCGTTGCCCCTTGTCAGATCAAGGTTTATACCGCCGACCGGAGCCAAGATATGGAACCAGTTCGGCCTTTTAATCCTTTTCATCTCCTCGCTTCTCGATGACAAACGCAAATCCTGCACCCGACGCCTCGCGCAACGAATTACCTGTCTCATGGCGCGCCGACGTCGAAACGCAACTATCCGCAGGAGAGAACGTTGTAAGCTGGGTTGAGGTTGACCTGGACGCAAAATTACATTTCGTTAAGGGCCTGTTGCTGCTGACCGAACAGCGCCTGTTGGCTCGCGCACCTGGTGAAACGGCTTGGAAACACTGGTCTTTTCGCAAAGAGTTGCAACTTAATCATCATGACCATGCGGGCGTCGGGCATATGGAGTTGCTCGATGACAGCGGCCGCCTAGCCGCCTGGCGCTTTACGCTCGGGCACAATCTGGCGGCCCTTCGCTTGCTGGATCAATTCAAGCTGCAACGCGACAGCCAGGCGAGCGGACAGCCGATCGAGACCGACGATCAGGAGGTATGCCCGAGCTGCAAGGCTCCGCTCGAGCCTGACCAGGATGTCTGCCCCGTCTGCACGAAAGTCATCCACACCCCGCCTTCGACCTGGACACTGTTCCGTCTGTGGCGCTTCGCCCGCCCTTACCGAAAACAACTGTTTGCCGGCTTCGCGCTGACCTTGGGCGGCACCGGCGCCAGCATGGTGACGCCCTACCTCACCATGCCGCTGGTGGACGACGTTCTGATCCCCTATCAGAACGGCAAACCGGTCGATCAGCACCTGGTTGTGCTTTACCTGAGCTTGCTGTTCGGGTCGGCCGCCGTTGCCTGGGTGCTGTCGTGGGCCAAGACCTACATCATGGCGCTGGTGTCGGAGCGCATCGGCGCCGATCTGCGCACGGCAACCTATGAGCACTTGCTGCGCATGTCGCTCGAATACTTCGGCGGCAAGCGCACGGGCGATTTAATGTCGCGCATTGGCAGTGAAAGTGATCGCATTTGCGTCTTTCTGTCGCTACATTTGCTTGATTTTGCCACCGACGTGTTGATGCTGATGATGACCGCGGCCATCCTGTTTTCGATCAATGCCAAACTGGCGCTGGTAACGCTATTGCCGCTGCCTTTCATTGCCTGGATGATCCACGTCGTGCGCGATAAATTGCGTACCGGCTTCGAACGGATAGACCGCGTCTGGTCGGAAGTGACCAACGTGCTGGCCGATACCATCCCCGGTATTCGCGTGGTCAAGGCCTTTGCGCAGGAAAAGCGCGAGGCGGGGCGCTTCCGCGAGGCGAACAAACACAATCTGGCCGTCAACGACCGTTTGAACAAGGTGTGGTCGCTGTTCTCGCCGACGGTGTCCTTCCTGACCGATCTCGGCCTGCTGGTGGTGTGGGCCTTCGGCATCTGGCTGGTGGCGCACGGCCGCATCACGGTCGGTGTGCTGACAGCCTTCATCGCCTACATCAGCCGCTTCTACGGCCGCCTGGACTCGATGAGCCGCATCGTTTCGGTTACTCAGAAATCGGCCTCTGCCGCCAAGCGCATCTTCGACATCCTCGACCACGTATCGAGCGTGCCGGAACCGGCGCAACCGGTTGCGCTCGGCAAGGTCGAAGGCGCGATCGAGTTGCGCGAAGTCGGCTTCCGCTACGGCAACCGCGCCGTCAATCGCGGCATCAGCCTGAACATCAAGCCCGGCGAAATGATCGGCCTGGTCGGCCACAGCGGCTCCGGCAAGAGCACGCTGGTCAACCTGATCTGCCGCTTCTACGACGTCTCGGAAGGTGCGATCCGCGTCGACGGCGTCGATATCCGCTCCTATCCGGTGGCCGACTACCGCAGCAACATCGGACTGGTGCTGCAGGAACCCTTCCTGTTCTTCGGCACGATTGCCGAAAACATCGCTTACGGCAAGCCGGATGCTACGCGCCAGGAAATCATTGCCGCTGCGCGCGCTGCCCATGCGCACGAATTCATCCTGCGCCTGCCGCAAGGCTACGACTCCATGGTCGGCGAACGCGGCCAAGGCCTGTCGGGCGGCGAACGCCAGCGCATTTCCATTGCGCGCGCGCTGCTGATCGATCCGCGCATCCTGATCCTCGATGAAGCGACGTCTTCGGTCGATTCGGAAACCGAGAAGGAAATTCAGAAAGCGCTGGAAAACCTGGTGCAAGGCCGCACCACGATCGCCATTGCGCACCGCCTTTCGACCTTGCATCGCGCCGACCGGCTGGTGGTGCTCGATCGCGGCCAAGTGGTCGAGGAAGGCCCGCACGACGAATTGATGGCGCGCGAAGGCGCCTACTATCGCCTGTATCAGGCGCAGGCACGCAATGTCGACGTCGGCCCCGACGATGCCCCGGAAGAAGACTGAGAAGATTAATGAAACCGAATTTCACCCTGACGCGCAACCAGTTCGGCCATTTGACGCTGACCACAGCGGATGGCCAAGTCTATGAAGACGTGGCGCCGGTGCGCGCCTTCCCTATCCAGGCCCCGCAAGAAGGCATCAGCCTGGTCTGTCCGGATGGCCTGGAGGCCGGCTGGATCGAACGCCTGGATGAGTTGAGCGGCGAAATACGCGAATTGATCGAGGGAGAGCTGGAGGGGCGGGAATTCATGCCGCATGTCCGCACCATCCGCAGCGTCACCAGCTTTGCCACTCCCTGCACCTGGTCGGTGGAAACCGATCGCGGCGATACCGAATTCGTACTGCGCGGCGAAGAGGATATTCGCCGGATTGGACGCAACATGCTGTTGATTGCCGACAATCACGGCATCAACTACTTCGTCTCCGATATTCTGGCTATGGACAAGCATAGCCGCAAAATCCTCGACCGCTTCCTCTAGTTATATCGCTGCCGTGGCACGTCGCCGCGACAGCGTATTCAGAAATTGCACCAGTAGCAGGGCCGCGACGGTCAGGCCCAGCACCAGTCCGATCCAGAAACCGTCGGCCGCCATCGGCGCTGCCGGATGCCAAGGCAGCCAGGACGGCGCCAAGCCAAGCACGCAACCGACCGGCAGCGACACTCCCCAGAACGCGATCAGGTGGATTAACATCGGCTGGCGCGTCACCTTGTAGCCGCGGATGGCGCTCGATGCCGCCACCTGTGTGGCGTCGGACAGTTGGAAGATCGCCGCGAACAACAGCAGACTGGCTGTCAATTGCTGTACCGCCGGATCCGAGGTATAGGCGGCCGCGATCAAGTGGCGGCAAGAAGCGATAAACGTCGCCGAAAGCACGGCGAAGCCGAGCGACATCAAGACGCCGACCCAGGACACGAAGCGCGCCCGTACGGCATCGCCTTCGCCCAACGCATGGCCGACCCGCGTGATCAGGGCGATGCCGAAACTCAAGGGCACCATGAATACCAGCGAAACGAAGTTCAACGCAATCTGATTGGAAGCCATGGCCACCACACCGAAGCGAGCGATCAGGAAACATACCGTGGAAAAGGCGCTGACCTCGGCAAAATAAGTGATGCCTATCGGCAGCCCCAGCTTCAGCATGCTGCGGATTTCATGCCAGTTGGGACCTTCCCATTGGGTAAATGGGTAAGTGCCGCGATAGGCGTGTGCGCGTTTGATCCATATCAGCATGGCGGCCAGCATCAGCCACAAACCGACACCCGTCGCTACAGCACAACCAACCGCGCCCAGACGCGGAAAACCCCAGTGCCCGTAGACCAGCAACCAATTGACGACGATATTGAAAGCCAGCGCACCGAGGGCGATCACCATCATCGGTTTGGTCTGATTGAGACTGGTGCTGTAACCGTACAAGGCACGGTAAGCGGTAAAGGCCGGCAAACCAATGCTGATCACGTGCACGAAGGCGCTTGCCTTGGCGCGAACCCCGTCGTCCAGAGCCAGCCAATCGAAAATGCTGATTGAACAATTGGCAGCCGCCATGGCGATCAAACCGACGCCGAGTGCCTTCCATAAGGTCTGGCGTACGACGTGGGGAATGCGATCGAAGCTGCCGGCGCCGAATTCATGCGCGACCACGGCGTTCACCGCCATCATCACACCCATGACGGTGACGATCACGATCGACCAGACCGAAGCGCCCAGTGACACCGCTGCCAGGTCGCCGGCGCTCAGGTGTCCGGTCATGGCGACGTCCGACACGCCCATGCCGACGGTCGCCAACTGCCCGATGAGCATCGGCCACGCCAACTGCCAGAGCGCAAACATTTCTGTGCGAATGGCGCTCAGGCGCCCGTGCGCGAAACGGAACATAGGAAAAATTGTGCAAACAGCAGACGGCGAAACCCGGCATTCTACAGAGAATGCAGCAGTTCAATCGCGGAAACTGACCACCAACCCATCCGGTGTTGATATTTATCCAAAAATTTCCAATTAAATTTATTTAATTTCATGGACTTATGGGTTATATTTAATGTTGTTTATTGGTGTGTTCCGATGCATACCACTGTGAGCTCAAAGAAATCTGGCTGGCTCGGGCGATGTGGCGCCGCATCCCAAACAACCGGTGTGCACGGGCAGCTATTCGTGAAATGAGTTCTAATATCTATCGGCAGCCTCGTCCAACAAGAACCGCCCCCCTGTGGAGCCATCGAATGATAAAACTGACCGCCGTTTCCTATAACAATCAGGCATCGCCCGCGCCATTGTCGGCGGTGTTCAACCGGGACGGCGGCACCTTGGGGCGCAGTGAAGACAATTATTTC
>Ga0213872_10002389_pt1 | contig 11095 bp, 20 predicted proteins | sample VelepicomBERX_R2_FD_160071 | JGI IMG/M metagenome (GOLD analysis project Ga0213872, IMG submission 160071) | Rhizosphere microbial communities from Vellozia epidendroides in rupestrian grasslands, the National Park of Serra do Cipo, Brazil - RX_R2 | ecosystem: Host-associated > Plants > Roots >... | reverse complement strand
GTTTGAAATCCGCACGCATCGCCGCCTGCTGGATATCGTTGAACCGACGCCGCAAACCATCGACGCCCTGTCAAAGATCGACCTGGCTGCCGGTGTTGACGTCGAGATCCGGGTTTAAGAGGTAAGTCATGGTGCATCATAACATCAAGCGCACGGGCCTCATCACCACCAAGGTTGGTATGACCCGTATTTTCAACGAAGCCGGCGAACACGTTCCGGTGACCGTTTTGAAGTTGGACGACGTGCAGGTTGTTGGCGTTCGCACAAAAGAAAAGCATGGCTATACCGCTCTTCAGTTGGGCTATGGCAAGGCGAAGGCCAAGAATGTTTCACGCGCCATGCGCGGCGTCTTCGCTCAGGCGAAGGTTGAGCCGAAGCAGAAGCTCGTCGAATTCCGCGTGCCGGAAGACGCTCTGATGGAAGTTGGCGCTCAACTGTCGGTCGAGCATTTCGTTGCCGGTCAGTATGTCGACGTGACATCCACCAGCATCGGTAAGGGTTTTGCCGGCGCCATGAAGCGTCACAACTTCGGTGGTTTGCGCGCGACCCACGGTGTATCCGTGTCGCACCGTTCGCACGGTTCGACCGGTGGCCGTCAGGATCCGGGCCGCGTTTTCAAGAACAAGAAGATGGCCGGCCACATGGGTGACCGACGCGTGACCAAGCTTAACCTCCAGGTCGTTTCCGTTGATGTGGAACTGGGCGTTGTCATGATCAAGGGCGCTGTGCCGGGTACCGAAGGTACGTACGTGCTCGTCCGTGACTCGATCCAAGGCAAGAAGCCGAAGGCGCCTGTTGCGCCCAAGGCCGACAAGAAGGGCGGCAAGGCTGCTTAAAGGAATTTGAACCATGAAGACAACTGTAAAAAATCTTGAGAACAAGGCGGTCGGTGAAATCGATCTGGCCGATGCCATCTTCGGCGTCGAGCCGCGCCGTGATATCCTCACCCGCACGGTGAACTGGCAGTTGGCCAAGCGCCGCGCCGGTACGCACAAGGCGAAGCAAATCGGCGACATCGCCGGCACCACGAAAAAGCCGTGGTCGCAAAAAGGTTCGGGACGCGCTCGTCAGGGCAGCCTGCGTTCCCCGCAATTCCGTAAAGGTGCGGTGATCTTCGGGCCGGTTGTTCGCGATCACGCGCATGACTTGCCGAAGAAGGTGCGCCAGTTGGCTCTGTGCATGGCCCTGTCGTCAAAGCAGCAGGAAGGCAAGCTGATCGTTTTGGATGACGCCAAGGTTGAAACGCATAAGACGAAGGCGCTGGCTGATAAGTTCAGCAAGCTGGGGCTCAATTCCGCGCTGATCATCGACGGCGCCAATCTGGACCCGAACTTCGCCAAGGCTGCGCGTAACATTCCGCATATCGACGTTCTGCCGGAGCAGGGCGCCAATGTGTACGACATTATGCGCCGCGACGTTCTGGTTCTGACCAAGAACGCGGTCGAGCAGTTGCAAGAGAGGTTGAAATGATTTTTGCTGATAAAAAGCAACAGGGCGGCAATGCTTCCGCCAGCTACGAAGTGATTTTGGCGCCGGTTCTGACCGAAAAGGCAACGAATGGCTCGCAGCACAATCAGGTCACCTTCCGCGTTTTGAAGTCGGCGACCAAGCCTGCGATCAAGCAGGCCGTCGAAAAGATTTTTAACGTCAAGGTCAAGGCGGTCAACACGCATAACCGTCAAGGTAAGACCAAGCGTTTCCGTGGCCGCGTCGGTTATCGCAGCGATGTGAAATTTGCCGTTGTGACGCTCGCCGAAGGCAGCAGCATTGACGTCACGACTGGCTTGTGAGTTGAGGTAGACCATGGCACTTAAAACCTACAGCCCTGTAACCCCCGGCCTCCGCCAGGTTGTGAAGGTGGACCGTTCCGAATTGTGGAAGGGTAAGCCTGTCAAGAATCTGACCGAAGGTCTGAAGAAGACCGGTGGCCGCAATAACAAGGGTCGCATCACCACCCGTCATATCGGCGGCGGTCATGCCAAGCGTTATCGTTTGATCGACTTCAAGCGTCGCAAGTTTAATGTCGAAGCGGTTGTCGAACGTCTGGAATATGATCCCAATCGTACGGCTTTTATCGCGCTCGTCACCTATAAGGACGGTCAGCAAGCCTACATTCTGGCGCCGCAGCGCCTGCAAAAAGGTGACGTGGTTGTGGCTGGCGCCAAGGTTGACGTGAAGCCCGGTAATGCCATGTACCTGAAGAACATTCCGGTCGGCACGATCGTCCACAATGTGGAAATGAAGCCCGGCAAGGGTGGTCAGTTGGCCCGTTCGGCTGGTTCTTATGTCCAGATCGTCGGTCGTGACTCAGGTGTTGTGCAGGTTAAGCTGAACTCCGGCGAATTGCGCACGGTTCCGCAAGATTGCATGGCAACCGTTGGTTCTGTCTCGAATGCCGACCATATGAACGAACAGCTTGGTAAGGCTGGTCGTAACCGTTGGAAGGGCGTTCGCCCGTCGGTTCGTGGCGTTGTCATGAACCCCGTCGATCATCCGCATGGTGGTGGTGAAGGTAAGAGCTCAGGCGGCCGTCATCCGGTCTCGCCGTGGGGCAAGGGTACCAAGGGTAACAAGACTCGTAATAACAAGCGTACTGATCGCTGGATTATCCGCCGCGCTAACAAGCGTCGCGATAGCCAGGCGGCATAATAGGTAGGGAGAAGAAACGTGGCACGTTCAGTTTGGAAAGGCCCCTTCGTTGACAGCTATCTGCTGAAGAAAGCGGAGAAGGCACGTGGCTCAGGCCGTAACGAGATCATCAAGATCTGGTCGCGCCGTTCGACCATCTTGCCGCAATTCGTCGGTCTGACGTTTGGCGTGTACAACGGTAACAAGTTCCTGCCGGTGTCGGTTACGGAAAACATGATCGGTCACAAGTTCGGTGAATTTGCGCCTACGCGCACCTTCAAGGCGCACAGCGCCACCGACAAGAAGGCCGAGAAGTAAGGGGGAAAGCATCATGGTGATGTTGAAAGACAAATTGCGTGAAGAGAATGGTGCTTTGGCCAAGGCCCGCGCCGTCCGCTCCAGCGCCCGCAAGCTCAACCTGGTCGCTGCCAGCATCCGTGGCAAGTCGGCTTCTTCGGCTCTGACGCAGCTGCGCTTTGAAAAGCGTCGCGTTGCACAGGAAGTCAAAAAGGTTCTGCAGGCTGCCGTTGCTAACGCCGAAAACAATCATGGCCTGGACGTTGACCGTCTTTACGTCGCCGAAGCCTGGGTTGGCCGCAGCTTTGTGATGAAGCGTTTCCATACCCGTGGTCGTGGCCGCAGCGCCGGTATCGAAAAGCCGTTCAGCAACCTGACCATCGTTGTCAAGCAACGTGAAGAAGGCGACGCGAAGAAGTTGACGAAGAAGCGCGCTAAGGGCTTCTCGAAGAAGGTAACTGCAGGGGCGGGAGCGTAATATGGGTCAGAAAGTCAATCCAATTGGCATGCGCCTGGGTATCAACCGTACGTGGGACAGCCGCTGGTTCGCCCGCAAGGATTACGGCAGCTTCTTGCACGAAGATTTCCGCATCCGCCAGTATCTGGAAGAAAAGATCGGCAAGGTTGCAAGTGTTTCGAAGATTGTCATCGAACGTCCGGCTGGTAAGGCCCGCATCGTCATTCACTCGGCCCGTCCGGGTGTGATCATCGGCAAAAAAGGTGCCGATATCGAAAAGTTGCGCGGTGACATCAGCAAGATGACCAACGCGGAAGTCAGCTTGAACATCGTCGAAATCCGCAAACCGGACATCGACGCCAAGTTGGTTGCCGCCGGTATTGCCGATCAGCTGGAACGTCGTATTGCTTTCCGTCGCGCGATGAAGCGCGCGGTTCAGTCGGCTCTGCGTGCGGGTGCCCTCGGCATTCGTATCAACTGCAGCGGCCGTCTGGGTGGCGCTGAAATCGCCCGCATGGAATGGTACCGCGAAGGCCGTGTGCCGTTGCACACGCTGCGCGCCGATGTTGATTACGGCACGTCGACCGCTTTCACCACCATGGGCACCTGCGGCGTCAAGGTTTGGATTTTCCGTGGCGAAATTCTGGAGCACGATCCGATGGCGCAGGACAAGCGCGCCGGTGAAGCCCAGCCGCAACGCTCGTAAGTTAGGAATAGAGAGAACGTAACATGTTGCAGCCAAAACGCACCAAGTACCGCAAAGCCCACAAGGGCCGCATTCACGGCGCCGCCAAGGGTGGCACTCGCCTGAGCTACGGCGCTTATGGCCTGAAGGCTTTGGAACCGGAACGCGTCACCGCGCGCCAGATCGAAGCCGCACGTCGCGCCATCACCCGCGCCATGAAGCGTCAGGGCCGTCTTTGGATCCTGATCTTCCCGGACGTTCCGGTGTCGCGCAAGCCTGCCGAAGTCCGCATGGGTTCCGGTAAGGGTGCCCCCGAATTCTGGGCATGCCGCGTGCATCCTGGTCGCGTGATGTTCGAAATGGACGGCGTGCCGTTGGCGGTTGCCAAAGAAGCGTTCCAGCTGGCTGCGGCCAAGCTGCCGATCAAGACCAAGTTTGTGCAGCGTTTGGCGGCATAAGGAGTAGGAAATATGGCAAAGAATACAGTCAAGGCCTCAGATATCCGGGCCAAAACGGATAAGGAATTGGAAACCCGTTTGTCGGAACTGCGTAAGGAAAAGTTCAACCTGCGCTTTCAGAAGGCTACGGGTCAGTTGGCGAACACGGCCCAGGTCCGCAAAGTCCGCAAGGAAATTGCAAAGATCATGACCGTTGCCGGTGATCGTCAACGCAAAGCTGGGAAGTAAAGGGGAAAGACTATGCCGCGTCGTGTGCTGCAAGGAACCGTAGTAAGTGATAAGGGTGACAAGACCATCACCGTGTTGGTCGAACGTCGCGTTATGCATCCGATTTACAAGAAGTACATTCGTAAATCGAAGAAGTATGCCGCGCATGACGAAACCAACAGCCGCAAAATCGGCGACGTGGTGCAGATCATCGAATGCAGCCCGATCAGCAAGCGCAAGCGCTGGACGCTGGTTGACGCCGCAGTCGAAACGAAAACAAAGACCGCCAAAAAGTCGGCGACTAAGTAACAAGATTAAGACAACAGGGTTTGTGTCATGATCCAGATGGAAACAGTACTTGATGTAGCGGACAACAGCGGCGCCAAAGCCGTTGCCTGCATCAAGGTTCTTGGTGGTTCGAAGCGTAAAGTTGCTTCGATCGGCGACGTCATTGTCGTGTCGATCAGAGAAGCTATTCCGCGCGGCCGTGTGAAAAAGGGCGACGTGCACAAGGCGGTTATCGTCCGCCAGAAGTTCGCGCTGCGCCGTGCCGACGGCACGTTGATCCGCTTCGACCGCAACGCGGCCGTTCTGATCAACAAGGATAAGGAACCGATTGGTACCCGTATCTTTGGACCGGTGACCCGTGAACTGCGTAACCTCGGCTTCATGAAGATTATCTCGTTGGCCGAAGAGGTGTTGTGATGAGTGCTAAGATGAAGATCAAAAAGAAAGACCGCGTCATTGTTTTGGCTGGCAAGGACAAGGGCAAGATCGGTGAAGTGAAAGCCGTGTTGCCGAGCGAAAACCGCGTTGTTGTCTCTGGCGTCAACATGGTGGCCCGCCACACGCGTCCGTCGCAGGCGAATCCGCAGGGCGGCATCGTCCGTCGCGAAGCAGCTATTCATGCGTCGAACGTTGCGCATGTCGACCCGAAGGGCAACAAGGCCACCCGCGTCGGCTACAAGATTGAAAAAGACCGCAAGGTGCGCGTTGCGCGCCGTTCCGGCGAAGTGATTGATTGAGGATTGAACCATGGTCGCAGCGAATAAGGACAGATACACGCCCCGCCTGCAAAAGCATTATCAGGAAGTGGTGCGTTCCGAACTGACAAAGAAGTTCGGCTACACGAATGGCATGATGGTGCCGCGCCTCGACAAGATTGTCGTGAATATGGGCGTCGGTGAAGCCGTCAATGACAGCAAGAAGACCAAGAACGCCGCCGAAGAATTGGCGTTGATTACAGGTCAGAAGCCCGTCATCACACGTGCTCGTAAGGCCATCGCGACCTTTAAGCTGCGCGGAGGCCTCGGCATCGGCTGCAAAGTCACGCTGCGTCGCGAACGCATGTATGAATTCCTGGACCGCCTGGTCACGATCGCGCTGCCGCGCGTCCGCGACTTCCGTGGCGTATCGGCCAAGAGCTTTGACGGCAACGGCAATTATGCGCTGGGCCTGAAGGAACAGATCGTGTTCCCGGAAATTGATTACGACAAGATCGACGAAATCCGCGGTATGGATATCGTTATCTGCACCACCGCGAAAACGGATGATGAAGCGCGCGAATTGCTGCGTTGCTTTGACATGCCGTTCCAGTCCTGAGAAAGGCGAGAGAGGATAGCATGGCAAAAACCTGCATGATCGAAAAAGAAAAGCGCCGCAAGCGTATGGCCAAGCAATACGACGCGAAGCGTACCAACCTGAAGAAGGTTATCATGGACAAGGAAACGTCCATGGAAGACCGTTTCTCGGCGGTGATGACGCTCGCCAAGCTGCCGCGTAATTCCGCGAAGAACCGTCAGCACAACCGTTGCGAACTGACCGGCCGTCCGCGTGGCGTTTATCGCAAGTTCAAGCTGTGCCGTATTAAGCTGCGTGACCTGGCCTCGGCTGGCCAGATCCCCGGCGTTGTTAAGTCGAGTTGGTAAGGAGGGGCGTTCATGTCCGTAACAGATACATTGGGTGATATGTTGACACGCATCCGCAATGGCCAGATGGCCAGCATGGCGGTTGTCACATGCCCGTCATCAAAGCTGCGCAAGAACGTGCTCGACGCGCTTCAGCGCGAAGGCTACATCCGCGGCTATGTCGAAGTGCAACAGGGCGGCGCGCAAGCTACGCTGGAAATTGAGCTGAAGTACCACGAAGGTCAGGGTGCTATCCGCAAGATTGAACGTGTGTCGACCCCGGGTCGCCGCGTGTATGCCGGCATCAAGGATTTGGGCCGCGTGTTCAACGGTCTGGGTGTTTCCATTCTGTCCACGCCGCGTGGTGTCCTATCGGACAACGAAGCGCGTGCGCAGCATGTCGGCGGCGAAATTTTGTGCCGCGTATTCTAAGAGGTTGAAGGGGAAGTGAGCCATGTCTCGTGTTGGTAAATATCCGGTAGCCTTGCCGCAAGGCGTGAGCGCCGAAATCAAGGGCGACCAGATCGCCGTCAAGGGTAAGAACGGCACTTTGTCGCTCGCCATTCCTGACGAAGTCGAAGTTCAGGTTGCCGACAGCAAGGTCGCGGTCGCGATGCGCCACGACACAAACCGCGCGCGCGTCCTGTGGGGCACCACCCGCAATAATATCAAAAACATGGTGCAGGGCGTGACCGAAGGCTTCAAGATCGTTCTTGAAATCGAAGGCGTCGGTTTCCGTGCAGCCATCGCTGGCAAGGACCTGGTCCTGCAACTGGGCTTCAGCCATGAAATCAAGTACCCGATCCCCGAAGGGATCAGCATGAAGGTCGACAAGCAGACCGTCGTGACGATCACCGGCAACGAAAAGCAGCGCGTCGGCCAGGTGGCCGCCGAAATCCGCGGTATGAAGAAGCCGGAACCCTATAAGGGCAAGGGTATTAAATACGAAGGCGAACGCATTCGCCGTAAAGAAGGTAAGAAGAAATAAGGGTGAACTAACATGCTATCGCCAAAAGAACTGCATCAACGCCGCGCGAAGCGTAATCGCTATCAGATCAGCCAGAAGGCCCATGGCCGCCTGCGTCTGTCCGTTTACCGCTCGGGCAAGAACATTTCTGCGCAAATCATCGACGACACGGCCGGCAAGACTTTGGTCGCGGCTTCGTCGCTGGAAAAAGAGCTGCGTGACGCGCTCAAGACCGGTGCCGATAAATCTGCCGCCAAGAAGATTGGCCAGTTGGTTGCCGAACGCGCGATCAAGGCCGGGATCAAGGAAGTTGTCTTTGACCGCGGCGGTTACCTGTATCATGGCCGTGTTAAGGAACTGGCCGAAGCCGCGCGTGAAGCCGGCCTTTCATTCTAACTCGTGATTTCCAAGGGGAAGCGATAATGGCGAAGCCTGAAAGAGCAAAAAAGGACGAAACCGAAGATCAACGCGACGGTTCCGAACTGATTGAAAAGTTGGTCGGTATCAACCGTGTGGCCAAGGTTGTGAAGGGCGGTAAGCGCTTCGCTATGGCGGCGGTCGTGATTGTTGGTGACGGTAAGGGCCGCGTTGGCCTCGGCACCGGCAAGGCGCGCGAAGTTCCGGACGCGATCCGCAAGGCAACAGACGCAGCCAAGCGTCGCATGCGCCGCGTGCCGTTGCGCGAAGGCCGTACATTGCACCACGACGTGCGTGGCCGTTACGGCGCTGGCAAGGTTGTGCTGCGCGCAGCCCCGGCTGGTACCGGTATCATCGCCGGCGGTCCGATGCGTGCGGTATTTGAAGCGCTCGGCATTCATGACGTTGTTGCGAAGTCGGTCGGTTCGTCCAATCCGCACAACATGATCAAGGCGACTTTCGCCGCACTCGACCAGGTGGCCAGCCCGCGCTCGGTTGCCATGCGTCGCGGCAAGAAAGTCAGCGATATTCTGGGCAAGAAGGCCGGCGAACACGCCGATGCCAAGGACGCGTAAAAAGGGGTTTATCCATGTCTGCAAAGAAAACCATCACCGTTTTTCAAACGGGCAGCATCACGGGCCAAAAGCCCGGCGTGCGTGAAACGTTGACGGGCCTCGGCCTTGGTCGCGTGAACAGCAGCCGCGTTTTGGAAGATACACCTTCCGTGCGCGGTATGATCACCCGCGTGAAGCATCTGGTGCGCGTTGAAGAAGAAACCAAGAAGGCCACGAAAAAGGCCTAACTGACACGCCTGCGGTTTATACGGCGGGCTGATAGAAGGAACAGAACAATGAAGTTGAATGATCTGCGTGATAATCCGGGTGCCCGTAAAAAGCGCATGACGGTTGGTCGTGGTATCGGCTCTGGTAAGGGTAAGACCAGCGGTCGCGGTGTGAAGGGTCAGAAGGCCCGCACGGGTGTTTCGATCCGCGGTTTTGAAGGCGGCCAGATGCCCTTGCATCGCCGTATGCCAAAGCGCGGCTTTAACAACATTTTCGCCAAGGAATATGCCGAATTGAATCTTGGTCGTTTGCAGCAAGCGATTGACGCGGGCCGCATTGACGCCAAGAAGCCGATCACGGACGAAACGCTGGTTCAGGCCGGTGTGGTCGCCAAGTCGCGCGACGGCGTCCGCCTGCTGGGCAAGGGCGAACTGAAAGCCAAGGTTGAGCTGACGGTTGCCGGTGCCTCCAAGTCAGCCATCGCTGCCGTTGAAAAGGCGGGTGGCAAGGTCACCGTGACGACCCCGGCCAAGGAAAAGGCTGCGGCTTAAGTCTATAGGCTATGAAGTTTAAAAAGCTGCAGAGAAATCTGCAGCTTTTTTGTTTTGCCTATCGCTAAGTCAGTCAATGAATTGAAATCTATTAGCCGCCGCCAAAGATGGCTCTCAGGTATGCAGCCCAGTCTACTATTTGACCTTTGGGGCGCTCCGATGTTCCACCCTTATAGTAGTTGGCCCATTCTTCAGCGGTTCCATTTTCTTGACCACTATTGTTTTGAACATTGCTTGTCATAATAATCTCCACATATGTCAATACGCACGGATTATAACCACAGGGAAGTATTGCAAGCAATGCTATGGGTTGTTAGACGCGAAGGCCCAGCATGCATTTTGTTGCTGTGCAAAAAACTATAGATATCAATTAATTTTAGACATCTATTGCTTGTTTTGATCAGCGGCAGGCCCTATATCCTTTAGGTCTGTCTACTTTTCCTTAACGGTTCTCTGAAATGGCATCTACAAACGACGCGCTTGCCTCTGGCCTCTCAATGTCAGCCTTCGCCAAGGCAACCGAGCTGAAAAGCCGCATCTGGTTCACCTTCCTTGCGCTTATCGTCTATCGCATTGGTACCTACATTCCGCTGCCGGGGGTTGATCCTGTCGCGCTCGGCCAGATTTTCAAACAGCATGGCGGCGGTATTCTGGGCATGTTCGACATGTTCTCGGGCGGCGCCTTGAAGCGTATGACCCTGTTTGCGCTCAGCGTTATGCCGTACATTACTGCCTCCATCATCGTGCAATTGCTGTCGGCGATTTTGCCGCAGTTCGAAGCGCTGAAGAAGGAAGGCGATACCGGTCGTGCCAAGCTGAACCAATATTCACGTTATCTGACCGTTGCGTTTGCGGTTGTGCAATCTTACGCGTTGGCTGTCGGTCTTGAAAACATGATGGGCGGCGGCGCGGTTGTGGCGCCGGGCTTTTTCTTCCGCATCAGCACGGTTGCCACATTGACGGGCGGCACGTTGTTCCTGATGTGGCTGGGTGAACAAATCACCGCGCGCGGTATTGGCAATGGCACATCGTTGATTATTTACTCGGGCATCGTTGCCAATCTGCCGAACGCCATGGCGCAGACTCTTGAACTCGGTCGCACGGGCGCTTTGTCGACCTGGTTTATTCTGCTGATCCTCGTTCTGGTGTTTGGTGTTTTGGCGCTCTGCGTCTTCTGTGAACGTGCGCAGCGTCGTATTCTGGTGCAGTATCCAAAGCGTCAAGTGGGTAATCGCATGTATGGCGGTGAAGCATCGCACATGCCGCTGAAAATCAACACCTCGGGCGTTATCCCGCCGATTTTCGCCAGCTCGTTGCTGCTGTTCCCGCTGACATTGGCCAGCTTTACAGACGTACAGCAAAAAGGCGGATGGGTATCTGACCTGATTGCCGAGTTGGGCCATGGCAAGCCGCTGTTTATGGTGCTTTATGCGGCCCTGATTATCTTTTTTGCGTTCTTCTACACAGCGGTTGTGTTTAACCCGGAAGAAACCGCTGATAATTTGAAGAAGCATGGCGGCTTCATCCCCGGCATTCGTCCCGGCAAAAGTACATCGGATTATTTCGATTATGTGCTGACGCGCCTGACCGTGCTCGGCTCAGCCTATCTGGCTGTTGTCTGCTTGCTGCCGGAATTTTTGATGAGCAAGGGCGCCATCCCGTTCTATCTGGGCGGCACGTCGTTGCTGATCGTTGTCAGTGTGACGATTGACACCATCTCGCGTGTTCAGTCGCACCTG